>Ga0194137_10001560_pt1 | contig 14020 bp, 11 predicted proteins | sample TARM_MetaG_T3_14_FD_134025 | JGI IMG/M metagenome (GOLD analysis project Ga0194137, IMG submission 134025) | Freshwater microbial communities from Pennsylvania, USA, analyzing microbe dynamics in response to fracking - TARM_MetaG_T3_14 (version 2) | ecosystem: Environmental > Aquatic >... | reverse complement strand
TCGTTCCCGTATTCGCCGGCAGGTTGGCGTTTTCCTCCCGTCGGTCGGGAATGGCTGCAATTACGCAAGAAGAGGACGGGAGGATGAGTTGGTTTCCTTTTCCGCATCTATTTTTTCCAAACTGGATTCCTCGATCGGAAAAGCGGATAAATCCAGCTCCGGCTTCGGGTATTCCAGACCGAGCTTCTCCAGCTCCTCCACAAGTATGCGGAGAACGAGATAATTGCGGAACCAGCGGTTGTTGGACGGAACGATATGCCATGGGGAGCCGTCGGTCGCCGTGCGGCGGATCGCATCCTCGTAGGCGGCTGTGTATTCCTTCCAGTATTGGCGCTCCTGAAGGTCGGTCGGATCGAACTTCCACAGCTTCTCGGGATTTTCCATCCGGTCCCGGATTTTCTCCAGCTGGAATTCGGGAGAGATGTGCAGGAAGATCTTCACGACGAGCACGTTCTGCGTCGTCAGCATCTCCTCGAAATGCCGGATCTGCTTCAGCCGGCGGCGAGCCTCCTTGTCGCTGACGTGGCCGTGCACCCGGGTGATAAGCACCTCTTCATAATAAGAACGGTTGAAGGCAGCGATGTAGCCTTTGGCCGGGACATCCTTGTGGGTGCGCCAGAGAAAATCGTGGGCGCTCTCCTCCTCGGTCGGCTTCTTGAAGCTGAAGGCGCGGAAGCCGCCGGGGTTGATGCCTCCGAACACCTTCTTGATGACGCCGTCCTTGCCGCTGCAGTCCATGCCCTGGAGAACGACCAGCACGCCGTTGCTGCGCGAGGCGAACAGGCGGTCCTGCTGCTCGGCCAGCCTCTCCAGCAGGTCCTCGAACTTCTCCTGGACTTCATCCTTGTCCTTGAATCCGGCGGTATCTTCGGGATCGCAGTCCTTCAGCCTGAGTTTGTCGTCGCTTCCGATCCGGTAACGGTCCATGTTCATTCGGCAGTCTCCTCCTGGGATGATTCAGAGTGGAAATAGGTCTATCAAGTAGATTACCCCAAAAAGCGGAAACTCCTGCCGGAATTGCCGGAGGGACGGAAAATAGATTGTTTCAGGGAGAGATGCATGAGGCAGGCGTTGCCTGGACGGGAGGCGAAAGGATATGGATTCATGCTGGGGGAGGCCGCAGGGATGAAGGAATTTGAGATCGAGAGCTGCGGAGGAGGCCGGATCCATGCTATTGATACGGGGCAAATAGCGGTTCAGACGATATGCTGCCGCTGCTTATCTGCCCGGACCTGGCGATGACGGCAGAAGGTTACATCCCCAACAGGCTGCTGCCGAAGCAGAGGCCGGCCGCGCCTCCAGGGAGCTTCGCGAATTCGCGGCCTCCGCTAATGACGTCTTCGCATCGGAGCCGGAAGTCCTCGTCCGAGAAATGAGGGAGTGGATGAAGCGCCGCGAAGGTTGCGATCAGGCGGGCTTGTCCGGCGCTTGTTGAGATGGGGCAGGTTTGTCCCGCCCTTCTTGATATTGGGCATATTCGTCCTGCCCTTTCATGAGTTTTGGATACGATGGTGCGGCTTTCCGACGGGCCGCATCGGCGCGCCCGCTTGGGCTGCCGTTTCCAAGCGGAGCCGGCTCCCGGCGCGCTCGGACCGCTTTTTTGAAATCAGGGGGCGTATTGTGAGATGATAAGGGGGATCAAAGCGGCCCAAGCGGCCGGGCAAGGAGCCATCCATGAACTCTTCGCAGCTGCAGCCATTCAAGAAGCTGAAGAACGACATTACCCGTTTCATGATGATGTACAAGTTCGCCCTGGACGAGATGGAGACGAAGATCGAAATCCTCAAGGAGGAATTCCAGCTTCTCCACGATTACAATCCGATCGAGCATACGAAGTCGCGCGTGAAATCGCCTGAAAGCATCATGAACAAGATCTACCGCAAAAACTGCGAGTTCTCGCTGCCCGCAATCAAGGAGAAGATCCAGGATATCGCCGGCCTGCGGATCACCTGCTCGTTTGTATCCGATATTTACCTGATCCACGACATGCTCAAGGTGCAGAAGGATCTCGCCATCGTGCAGGTCAAGGATTATATCGCCCATCCCAAGCCCAACGGCTATCAGAGCTTCCATCTTCTGATCGAGGTGCCGGTCTACATGTCGGATCGTCAGGAGAAGGTGCTCGTCGAGGTGCAGATCCGCACGATTGCGATGGATTTCTGGGCAAGCCTCGAGCACAAGCTGTATTACAAATACAACAAGGCCGTCCCCGAGCATCTGCTTCGCGAGCTCAAGGAGGCGGCGGATTCGGCCGCCGCGCTGGACCTCAAGATGGAGCGGCTGCATCGGGAAGTCCAGTCGCTGCAGGAGGAAGAAGAGGAAGAGAGCGACTTCCTGCCGGCGCTGTTCGGCGAGGGAGAGCGACGCGGCATCCAGATTCCGCCGCAGCTGCTCGGACTGCTCGGCGGCTCCGACTCCAAGTAGTCCGCAGCTCTCTGTCGCTAAGGGAAGTTCCCAAGGGAAGTTTCGAACGAAGGTCCCGGCCATGCCCGTCATGGCCGAGGGCCTTTTTCGATTATCCCGGCAGCGCTGTGGGGCGGTCGGCCGTCCATGCTCCCGCGTCCGGAGTGTCCAGCTGCTCGTCGGCATCGAACGGGAATCCCTCTCCGGCCATGCTGCTCGCCAGCAGCGCCGTCGCAGGGTCCAAGGGGCGGGGCTTGGGAAGCCCGGCGCAGCAGTCCCGGGCGGCCTCCAATCGGTCGCGCAGCGAGGCGGTGAGACACTCGGCAATGGCGGCTTTGTGGGAGGTTCCGACGAAGCCGAGTCCGCCGCACAGCGGCAGCCTGCGGTCTTCCAGCTCCTCCAGCAGCCCAGGGCTCAGCTTATGATGATGGAACGGTCCGAGCAGCTGCTCGTTCTCGGGCTCCAAAGGAAACAGGAGCAGATACAGAAGCTCGAAGCAAGCCCTCTCCGCGCTGTCGGCCGAGCTTGATGGAGAGGGCGCGGCAACGGCATCCTGCACCTGAAGATGATAACCGGCGTAACGTTCGCAGAATTGCTGGTACTGCTGCTCGTAAAGAGCCAGCTCCCGCCATACCAGGCCTGCCTCAGCGCTGTACAAGGAAACTCGGCGGAGCAGGCCGGTGAGCAAAAAATGACGCTTGAGCTCCCGTTCCATCCAGCCGTACTTTTCATCCGTCAGTCCAGGGTTGCCGCGCAGCACGGCTTCGCGCACCTGCAGCAGCCATTCCTGCGGCAAGGCCTCCTCGAGCTTGCGCTCCTCCTCGGCAAGCTCTGCCGGCATTCCCGGAAGCAGCCCTGTCCTGGAATCTGCAAGCTCCCTGTAAGCCGCTTCCTCCTCGCCTTTCTTTTCCCCGCCGCTCTTTGTCGGCTCTCCCAGCAGATTTTTCAGCTTGCCCAGCATCCGCCCTCATCCCTTCTGTCGAATTCTACTTAAGATTAACCCTGCCGGGGGCAAAGGCAACCGCAAGGGCGGAAAGAATGCAAAAAGGCCGCCCCGGAGGACGGCCGTCGCGGTCATGCCTTCTTTTCATCCAGGGCCGGAGCCCCGATCAGCGACTTGACGTTCTCTTCTTGGTTAGGCTCCAGGCCGAGGAAGGCGGCGGTGAAATAAATGCCGTCCTTTTCCCACAGGTAAAAGAGCTGGCGCCGGGTATCCTTCTTCGGATCGACTTCAAATACATCGTAGAATCTCTTGCCATCCTCCGCCACGGTGACGCGGACGCCATCCAGATCGAGCGTCCGCAGGACGGTCATCTTGGCGGCATCGACGATAGGAGCCTTGCTCTGATACAGGTTGAGCGTATCGTTCATGGAGTAAACGGTCGATTTTAAATCGGGATCCGGCTGATAGCTCGTTTCAAGCGTATCCACTGCCGGCCTGAATTTGAAATACCGAGTCCGGTCGCCTGCCTTGTTCAAGCGGGCGTCCATGAGCTTCCATTGACCGTCCGCCAAGGTGGAAGAGATATTGATGTCGAAGCCCAGCGCCTCCTCAGCCTTCTGCAGGTCCTTGCCGTCGTAAAGCGGGAAGGTGACCCCTTCGCCTGTGTAGTCGACCTGCTCGATCTGCTCGGGAAACACGTAGGAATGCAGCATTTTTTCCAGATCCGGCATCGTCACATTGCTTCGATGAGTGAGCGTTCCTTCGCGGGTATGGTTTTCGCTGAAGTAATCGACGGCATACCAGATCCCCTCATCCTGCCATACGAAGCTTTTGGCTGTTTCCGGTAGATGCCAGGCATAGGTTTGAATTCTGGAGACCAAGGTGCCGTGGATCCCGGCAAAAGTGGCATCCGCATACTTGAAAAATTGAGGATCCGCCGGACCCCAAGTCGCCGGCGCGTTTGTCCGCACTTCCCCGCCGCTCTGGGAGCTATAGATTGTATCCAGCAGGTTTTCCTTGGAAGCCAGCAGCTCGAAGGCTTTCTCATGCGGGAATACTTCATATCCGTTTTTGACGGTTATGGCGACGACGTTGTCGTTCATGTCCATGTATTTGGCCAGATTGATATTCTCCAGCCGATAGCCTTCCGGAAGATAGTCGGGCACCTTGTACGTGAACCCGGAAAAATCATTCGCCCTCTCCAGGCTGGAGAACCATTTGGACCAGTCGTTTATCCGCACAAGATGGAATGAGGCCGTATGCGCCTGTGCTTGCCCGGATCCGGCTTGCGGAGCGGCGCCGGTCCTGGTGTTGGGAGCTTGGGCGAGTACGACGGCTCCGATGGCGAGAAGCGCCAGAATGGCGGCGGCGGACAGGCGATAGGAGCCTTTGCGGAACTTGGCGATCATCGTAATCCTCCGTTTCATTTCGTGCTCGTGTTCAAAGAAAGGCGAGAAATTGGCCGCTGTCCTGGAGCTGCGGGCCAAAACTTTCGACAGCAGCAGCAGCGTCCTGCCATAGGCGGCGGATTCCCGCTCGCCGAGCACCTCCAGCACTCCGGCGTCGCAGGCTACCTCGCGGTCCGCTTTCATTTTCCGGATGGCCAGCCATACGAAGGGATTGTACCAATGCAGCGCGGCAGCCAGCATCCACAGAAGATTGATCCACAGATCCTTGCGCTTGTAATGAGTCAGCTCATGCAGCAGGATGTGCTCCAGCTGTCTGGAATCGGCGATGACGGCAATATCCGCAGGCAGATAGATTTTTGGCCGGGCAAGTCCGTAAAGGAAAGGACTCCGAAGCCCATAGGTTTCATGGATCGGAATCGGCCGCTTGATGCCCAGCGTCCGCCGGCATTTCTCCAAAGCGGACCTGATGCCGGGATCTTCGATCCGGCGGGACGAGCGGAATTTGAATTCGAATCGGAGCGTGCCGATCAGGAAGCAGAGGCATAGGACGGCAAAGCCGGCCAGCCAAGACAGCGCAACGATCGGCAGAGGGCTCCAGCGGGCTTGTCCGCTCGCCTTTTCCTCGAGGGGAGAGGCGGGAGGAGCTGAAGCTGGCGCCGGAGGTTCCGATGTTTCCGGTTGAGGATGATCCTCCGGCACGGGTACAACGACTGGCTGCGTGGAGGCCGCCGTGCCGTCATCGACGGACAGGCTTGGAACCGGCGGGGTCTGGCGCATGGCGGAATCGGCCTGTGTCGCCGCCTGCGGCATAAGGCCGAACAAGCTGATCGGGCTTTGCGGCGCCAGCGGCACGAGCAGCTTGATCAGCACGAGCAGCCAGAGGGCATAGGCCAGCTTGGAGCTCGGCGTCTTCTTGAACAGCTTCCGGAAGGCGAGCAGCGCCAGGATAAGAACGGTCGATGCCAGCGAGGCCGTCAAGAAGAGATGAAAGATCGTTTGAATCCGTTGCATGGCTCGAAAGCTCCTTCATGATCGCGTCGGGACACGAACCGGGCTAGGCGTCGGGGCGTTCCGCTGTTTTTTGCTTCTCCAGAAGTTTCTGGAGCTCGTCGATGTCTTGTTCGGACAAATTCTCTTCCTGGATGAATCGGGCGAACAGCATGCCGACGGCTCCGTTGTACACCCGGTCCAGAAAAGACTTGTTCTCGGCCTTCAAATACTCGGCATGGGATACGAGCGGATAATACAAATAATTCCTTCCGGCTTTCTCGAACCGGATCGCATTCTTTTTATGAAGGCGGTTAATGAAGGTTTTGATCGTCTGATCCGACCACTGCATCTGCTGGGACAGCTCGGCAATGATTTCCTGGGCGGATAAGGGCTCTTTTTGCCAGAGAAGCTTCATGATCTCGCTCTCGGCCTCGGTAATACGGGGGGATACGCTCATTGCAATCCATCTACTCCTTGAAAAAGAATGTTTACGTATGTAAACGATAATTAAAGATTACACTTGTAAACGTAAGCTGTCAACTCCTTTGAAGCCGACTCCAGCATGCGGCTGAAAAACCTTTGCGGAACCAAAAAAGAAAGACGGGACGAAGCGGAGGAGAGGCTCGGCTTCGTCCCGTCGGGATCTGGCGGCTGTAGGCTCAGCCGGTGATGATTAAGCGGGCTTAGGGGACAATTTAACTAAGGAGTGCGGAATTCAACGCTGCGCGCCGCCATGCTCCGGCAAGGCCTCCATATAGCTGTCCGACAGGCGGAGCAGCTCCAGCGCCCGATTGTAGGCATCCTCGTCGGAGCCTGCAGCCGGGGTGCCCGGCTTCAGCGGATAGCGGTTGCCGTCGTCGTACCCGATGCCGGGAATATAGAGCGAGCTGCCGCTGAGCAGCGTGCCGGAAGGAAGATAATAACGCTGAGGCAGAATATTTTGCGATTGGCTGAGAAGATCCTGGCCGAAATGAAGCTGACCGTCCAGCGAAGCCCCCGCAAGGCCCGCGATGGTCGGAAGCAGATCGACCTGGCCGCCAAGCGTATCGAGCTCTTTTCCCTGCCTGCTGCCCGGCAGCGTGAGGAGTAGCGGAACGTTGATCATGTCGGGATAGCCGTATTCATGGCCGAGCATCTCTTTCATGAGCTCCTTGTCCTTGCGATTGAGGGAGAAGAGCGGGAGCCCTTGATGGTCGCCATAGACGACGAGCAGGGAATCTTCCCACAGTCCGGCGGCCTTGAGCTCCTCCACCAGCTGGCCGAAGGCGTAATCGGCATAGCTCTGGGAAGCGATGTAGTCGCCGACGAATGTCTTCTCATACCGCTCCGGAAGCTCGAAGCGGCTCAGCCCGTCCGGAAGCGTGAACGGATGATGGGCGGTCATGGAGATGATCTGGGCATAAAACGGCTTGCCCTCGCCGTCCATCTCCTTCAGCTTGCCGGCCGTCTTGGCGTACAGCGTCTCGTCGTCGGCGCCGAAGAACACCTGGTTCTCCTTGCCGAAAAACGGCTGGTCGTAAAAGCGGTCGAAGCCGACCGCCTTGTACAGCTCGCGGCGGTTCCAGAAGTCGACGACGTTCGTATGGAAGGTCGCGGACTGATAGCCCTGCTCCTTCAGCAGCTTCGGCAGGCTCGGAACGTCCTTGTAGGCGTAGGACATCGTTGCCGCTCCGCTTCGCGGGATATAGAAGCTCGTATTGGCGACGAACTCCGCATCGGAGGTGTTGCCCTGCCCGACCATCTGATAGAAGTTGTTGAAATACAGGCTTTCGCGCGCCAGCTTGTTGAGGTTCGGCGTCACCTCCCGCCCGTCCAGCTCCAGGCCGATCAGGAAATTCTGGAACGATTCCAGCTGCAGGACGATGATGTTCTTGCCTTGTGCAGCGCCTTGGAATGGAGAAGCTTGCTTGGGATCGACGCCTTTGAGCTCATCGATGCGGGCCTGCGTCACCTTGGCCGGATCCTCCAGCTCCGTCTGTCCCCGATCGACGAGCGCGAACGCCTCGTAGTTCAGGATGCCCATCTCCTCGGCCTTGGTGTGCTCGTTCATGCTGGCGCGGTTCGGCACGATATTGAACAGGCACAGGGCAAAGGACAGAACGGCGACGCCGGCGAAGACAGCCTTGCGCCGGTTGAAGCGTGCGGCGGGCTTTTTCAGCAGCTCGCGCCGCTTGCGGATCAGAATGACAGCCAGGACGATAATATCGAGGAAGATCAGCGTGTAGTACGGATCCATCAGCGAGAAGACGCTGTTGCTGACCGCCGTCACCTGGTTGACCTGCTGGAGCGCATGCCAGGTGGCGATGACCCCGTAATATTTATGGTACATGAAGACCGAGAAGAGGATGCCGGTCAAGGCGGCGTCCGCGATGACGTAATAGATCAGCTTGCGCTTGCCTGCGAACATCTCCAGCAGGCCGAAGATCAGCCATGCGAACGGGAGCTCCGTCACGAGAATCGCCCACGACGGGCCGTCGTCGAAGATGACGAACCAGGTCAGCATGCATTTGAGCAGTATGATGATGGAAAAGAACAGAAATGGCCGGCTGGAAAACATCCGGGTAAACCGATTTCGCTGCAAGGTCAAACCTTCCCTTCTCAACATTTTAGAGGTGAAACACTACGCTCCATGTCAGCTTTAAGATTCAGTTTACATTATGGGGAATGCGCAAGGCCTTGTCAAAATGAAGGAAAGGCAGCAGAGGAAGGAAAGGGGAGGAAAGCGGCGGAACGTAGCCGGATAAATTTAATTCCCCCGGGTCTGATACATTTGCTCGACGGCATTCGTCTTTTATACAGCTGCAGCAAGAAAGGAGGATGGGACCTTTGACGATTCCGGAATCGGCAACGTTCAAGCAGTTGTTCTACGAGCATCATCCGGCCGTCCTTCGCAAGCTGACCGCGCTTCTGCGCGACGAGGCGGTGGCGGAGGATCTGGCCCAGGAAACGTTTCTGAAAATGTACCGGCAGCCGCCGGACAGCCTGGAGGCGGCCGGAGCATGGCTGCACCGGGTTGCGACGAGGCTCGCTTACGACTATATGGGAAGCGCCGCGAGGCAGCGCAGGCTGGCTGAGCGGCAGGAGCAGCAAATTGCTGTAGATGGGATTTCAAGCCCGTCCGGCGAGGACGAGCTGATGCGCAGGCTCGATCAGGAAGAGGTGCGCGACTGGCTGGAGGAGCTGCCCGAGCGGGACCGCCGGGCGCTTCTGCTCCGGTACTCCGGATACAGCTACGCGGAGATAGCGGAGGAGCTGTCGGTGCGGCAGCCGATCGTAGGCACCCTGCTGGCGAGGGCGACGGAGAGGCTTCGCAAATGCGCGGCGGCTGCCGAACAGCGCCAGGGAGATGAGGGGATGGCCCTGACAGGTTCGGCGGGGCTCGGGCCGGTTCAACCGAAGGCGGAATTGCGCTAAAAGCGTTGCGAAAAAATGACCTTCGCAATGGAGTCGGAATAGCGTCGGCGTTTTTATGACGAATCAGGATGAGCCTGATTGAAGGAGGATGGGTCGAATATGACGGAACAAAGGAAAGATACAGACACAGAAAAGAAAAAGACGGACGAGGCTTGGCTGCGGATGCAGGCCGCACTGGCGGGAGAGCAGCCTCATGCCGCATGGGACAAATGGGATCGCGAAGGCGGAATGGCGGCAGCGGGGGTTGCCGGTACGGTTCAGGACGCCCCGGCAGCCGGAAGCGGCAGGGTCGGGACCGCGACGGCTGGCGATGTCGGCGCTGAGGACCGCGTCAAGACGGCAGCTCCGGCGAACGTCAAGCCGCGCCGCCGCATGAACAGCCGCGCCCGCCGCTGGACGACGATCGCGGCAGCCGCGCTGATCGTGGTGACGGCGGCGGCGACGCCGGCCGGCAACAAGGCGCTGGCGTCCATTCTCGGCCAGTTCCGCATGGAGCAGGTCGTCAGCGTGGATGAGAACGAGCTTCAGCGGATGTTCGATTCCTTTTCGGACGGCCAGGTCCGCGAAGCGATCAACCGGTTCGGGACGTTTACGTCGGAGTCGGGACGGTACAAGGACAATCTGAGCCGCGAGCAGGCTGCGGCCGAGCTGGGCTTCTCCATGCTCCCCGAGAGCTTGACGGGCAAGCAGGAGGCGTTCTTCATATCCGGAGGACAGACGGTGACGCTCAAGATGAACGTGGACGAAATCAACAAAGCGATGAAGCAGCTGGGAGCTTCCAAGCTGATGCCGGCATCCGTAGACGGCAAGGAAGTGAAGCTCGAGACGAGCAAGACCGTTTCCTACGATTTGGCCAACGGGGAAAAAGGAGAATACGCTTCGATTTCGCAGCAGCTCGTGCCGACCGTCGAGGTTGAGCCCGGCGTAGGCCTGGAGGATGCAAGGGATGCGGTGCTGCAGTTCCCGCTGCTGCCGCAATCGCTGCGGGCCGGGCTTCTGCAGAGCGAGTTTCTCTCCACGGGAAATCTCGTCATGCCGGTCATCACGGACGGGAAGTCGGAGAACATCAAGGTTCACGGCATCTCCGTCATCCTGAGCAAGTACAATTACAATGAAAACGGCAAGGATCGTTATTCGGCTACATGGGTCAAGGACGGCCAGCTGTTCACGCTGGACGGAGGCAGCCTGTTCGCCGGCAAGCTGGACGCGTTCAAGGCCAAGCTGCAGGAGCTGATCTCCGCGTGATCGCCATCCAGACCGAAGGGCTGACGAAGCGGTTCGACAACGGCCGCGGCTGCAGCGATGTCTCGATTACCGTAAGGGAAGGGGAAGCCTTCGGCTTCCTCGGTCCCAACGGCGCGGGCAAAAGCACCTGCGTCAAAATGCTGGTCGGCCTGATCTTCCCTACGGAAGGTCGGGCTTCCCTGTTTGGCGAGCCGATCGGGAGCCTCTCGGCCCGAAGGCTCCTTGGTTACTTGCCCGAGCTGTACCGGTATCAGGAGTGGCTGACCGGCGAAGAAGTCGTTCGCCTGCATGCGCAGATGTGCCGCCTTCCAAGGGCGGAGGCGGATCGCAGGGTGCCGCAGCTGCTGGAGCGTGTCGGCATCGGCCTGCGCTCGAGGGACCGGGTGAAAAATTACTCCAAAGGCATGCAGCAGAGGCTGGGCCTCGCCTGCGCGCTGGTCGGCGATCCCCGCATCCTGTTCCTGGACGAGCCTTCTTCGGCGATGGATCCCATCGGGCGAAGCGAGGTGAGGGAGCTGCTCCATGAGCTGAAAGCCCAGGGCAAGACGATCTTCCTCAACTCTCATCTCATGGAGGATGTGGAGTCGCTCTGCAATCGCGTCGCCCTGCTCAACAACGGCCGCATACTCCAGCAGGGGACGGTCGAGGAAGTGCTGCAGCAGCGTCCTGTCTGGCGGCTTCGCGTCGGCGGCTTTGCTCCCGCGCTGCTGGATTGGCTGCGCGGGGAAACGGGACTGGCTTTCCGGCTGGCCGCCTCGGAGCCGGATGGCTCCGCCGTGCTGGAGGCCGAGCTGGAGAACGAGGAGCAGGCTGGCTGGCTGCATGCGCTGATTCTGGATCAAGGCATGACGCTCTACGAGTCGACGCGCGCCAAAACGAGGCTTGAGGAATGGTTCGTCACCGAGCTCTCCGGCAAGAGCCACAGGGGGGAGAAAGCATGACCATCATTCTTCGCATGACCTGGAAGGAGCTGCTGCGCAAGCGCGTCCTGCTGCTGACGCTTTTCATGACCGTGCTGTTCCTGATCGCATACTGGTTCATCGCTTCGGCCATCGGCGGTGAAGTCCACAGGTATGGGCTGTCTCCCGACGATCCGCAGCTTCTGGTCGAAAGGTACAGCCGCGGCATGTTCATCATCAGCCTAGGCTTCTTCTTCGGCGCGTTCGTCGTTGCTTTTCTCTCCATTTTCAGTTCCTCTTCCGTCATCTCAGGCGAGGCGGAGCTGGGAGTCATGCAGGCGCTGATGCCGCGGCCTCTGCCCAGGTGGCAATGGTATGCGGGACGCTGGCTCGGCTACGTCAGCTTTGGCATGGGCTACGCTCTGGTGCTGTATGCGGCTATACTGGGCGTTGCCGGCATGCATGCCGGCGTACCGAGGGACATGGGAACCCTGTTCATCGCCTATCTGCTTTTCGCTTCCGTTGTTCCGCTGCTGGTATCGGTGTCGATGCTCGGCTCCGGTTTTCTGTCTGCCATCGGCAACGGCGTCTTCATGACGATGCTGTACGGCGGAGGCTGGCTGGGCGGCATGATCGACAAGCTGGCCGCTCAGTTCGCCTCGCTTCAGGAGACGGTAGGCGGCTCGCTGGCCACCATCTCGGGTTTGCTGTCGCTCGCGATGCCGGCTGACGGCCTGCAGCGCACGATGATGGACAGGCTGTTCAATATGGATGCGCTGAGGCAGTTCACGGGCATCCAGGTAGACAGCCTCATGTCGATGTTGGGAGTCGGCTCGGCCCCCTCTCCAGCCTTCCTTTGGTATGCCTTGGCCTATACGATCGTTGCTTTTGTGCTCGGCATTTGGCGCTTCCAGCGCAAGGATTTGTAGAGGCGTTGCGGAGAATCGATTCATTTGGAATTGCAAACGGAAGGAATGGACGAGCCAAGCGACCTGCCGGAAGGATTGGACAATCCTAGCGAGCCATCGGAAGCACTGGACAAGCCAAGCAATTCATCGGAAAAAAATGGACAAGCCAAGCAATTCATCGGAAAAAAATGGACAAGCCAAGCAATTCATCGGAAAAAATGGACAAGCCAAGCGGAGGGATACTTGGCTTCTTTCCTGTTTCGCTTCAGCTGGCCTCAGCTCCATATCCTCCTCCGCTCCCATCTTTGCCACAAAAAGGCGCAATTTCGTTTCAATGCTTTCCCGGCTGGGGTAATAGGAAAAAACCTGTCGAAAAGAGTTGAACGGCTTCAAACAACACCATGAGAACCGCTCAGGCGTTAGGCCGTTTAGGAGGCCGATTCCGGGATCCGAATGGAACGGGATTGGACTGAATTGGAAGAAGCCTTTTTCCGACCCGAAGCAACCCTGTCCCTTGCAGATACGTTACTACTGTATAGGCTGGGAGGACGAGCAAGTGTCCGGACCAGCGCCGCCAAGCCGGAAACCATTCTGGGTAAGGGAGGAAGCGCCGTGAGAGATCAATCGAGATGGATGGGAGTCGGGCTGATTGCGGTCGGCCTGCTGGTCGCCTTGGGCTGCTGGCACTTCAACCACGGAGGCAGCCGCGCGGATGCGGCAGCGGGCTCCGCCATCTCTGTCTCCGCTACCCAGGATGACTCTCTTCTGCAGAAGCTGGGCATCAAGCTCGAGAATCCCGGCGTCGAGAACAAGGCGCCTCTGAATCTCGTCCCCCAAGGCCGCGCCGTGCAGAATGCCAAATGGGCCTATCCGAAGGTGGCCAAGACGGCATCCTCCATCTCCTGCGTCTATCGTCTGATCAGCAAGCCGGATTTCAGCTCCTTCTCTCCCGAGGCCTTGGCGGCCAATCCTGTCCTTCGCGAAACCCGCAAGCTCATGCGCACTCCCGTTTACGTCGTGAGCTTTGTAAGCGGTGCGGCAAGCGGCGGCTCCGGCATCGATCCGGCAGCTTCCGGGAATTCAGGTGCTGGCGGCCTGGAGACGAATGTTGTCGTGGACGCGATGACGGGAGTTACTCTGCTGTCGTTCAGTTATTGAAATGGCATGGTTGTTCGAGATAAGCGGCACGGCATGAGGCGTCTTTTTGATGCTGGCGGACATACGATCCGCTATTTCGCTAAAATCATGTTATTTGGGAAATGATCGGACATTGGTTCCGCTTTTTACGTACTGCTATCGGCATGGCGATGAACATTGCAGCCATAACGGAACGTATGTCCGATAGCAGGGCGATAGGAATTCTTTTGCGTTAAATAACGGAACGTATGTCCGATAGAGAACGGCATTGGGAACATTCGGTTCACGCCTTCTAAAACCAGATCCGAAAACAGCGCAATGAGGTATGGCTTCATGAAGCTCTTCATATCGCAGCATACAAAAATGCCCGGCGGAACCGTATCCGCCGGGCATTCGCATTTTACTTGGACTTGGACTTGCGGGATTCCGCGCCTGCATCTTCCGGCTCGGGATCGTTGCCGTTGGAAGGCAGCGAGCGCACATAGCTGTCCGACATGCGCAGCAGCTGCAGCGCGCGGTCGAATTCGTCGCGCGTAGCGCCGTCGCTGCCTGGCTTGGCGCCTGTTCCGGCAGCGTTGCCGAGACCGGCCGTGCCGCCGGTGCCGGAAGGCTCGCCCGGCTTGCCTGGCTGTGGGCTGGCTTCGCCTGCTTTGCCGCCGCCCAAGCTTGCTG
>Ga0194137_10001558_pt1 | contig 14031 bp, 11 predicted proteins | sample TARM_MetaG_T3_14_FD_134025 | JGI IMG/M metagenome (GOLD analysis project Ga0194137, IMG submission 134025) | Freshwater microbial communities from Pennsylvania, USA, analyzing microbe dynamics in response to fracking - TARM_MetaG_T3_14 (version 2) | ecosystem: Environmental > Aquatic >... | reverse complement strand
TTACCGCGTTGGCCTTGTACTCGGCAGTGAAGCTCCGACGAGTCGATCCCATAATCCGCTCCCTCTATCTTGGGGGAACTCACCGCTCATCTCCGGGTGTCCACCAGAACGGGAACGGTCCAATCGGATTGTGCTGCGGCTGGCACTAACCTGGCTGCGGGTACCAGCGTCGCTTCTTCCGAGGTGACTCGCATGCGGCTCTGGCTCGCTGGAAATCGATCACGAGAGATCATCACCTACGGCACTTCTGACAGCCAGAAGGCCATCACCGCTACTGCGAAGTGCGAGCCCGGGAAAACCGGGCAAGCCAATGTGTCTGCGGGTGGTCCCATCTTCCTCCGCGAGGACACCCCGCTCTACCTTCCGCCGCTGAATCGACAGACCACCGCGTACAAGCCAGCAACGTTGCTTACCGGGGTCACCGGCGTCCTGCAGTACCACCATTCGTCGGGCATAGGCTGGGCGAAGGCCGAGGCACGACTCTATGTGACCAGCAATGTATTTCTTTCCGACTTCACGCTCCACGTGACCCTTGCTTCCGCCGAGTGCGATCTCGCCGGAGACGCTCACGGGGAGCCGAAGCGGCCCACAACTGCGCGCCCGGCGGCACTCCAGGAGTCGCCCAACCAGCCGTCGGTGAAGAGTCTTGTGAACCCGGCTTCTCTGCGGGCGATCCCGGAGATGGCGGAAAATAAGCCTGCCGAGGCACCCGATGTCAGCGCCAACCAAGACGCCCCCGCTATCGACGAAGTCGATAGCGGAGCCGATCTGCCGTCTCTGGACGACGTCGCGCGCGACGAGAGCGTCCACGAGTCCGATGAGGACTCCGGGGCCGCCGCCACGACGAGTGCGACCGCCGCTCCGACGACTTCGGCTCCCGCGAGACCCGGAGCCGGGACGTTAGCCACGACGACTGCGAATTCGAGCACTCCGCCCACGAGTGCGCCTGCCTCCGACGCGGCCTCCGCACCGATCACCGTCCCGACCGGTGACGCGACGACGGAGCAGACCTCCGCGACCGAGGGTCCGCAGGAGCCCGAGACGGTGCGAGTCGGCCGGGAGTTCGCAGTCGTGAACCGCGACGGCGTCGAGCTGGGCACCGCAAAGGTTGAGAACATCGTGCGCACGCCGGGCTGCGGTGTCGAGCTCACGCTGAGCATCGCGACCTCTGCCGAGGCGGGCCCCGAGCGCTGGGCCTCGATCGGTCCGAACGACTTCGCTGAGATGCGCCCCGGCGGTGCGACTCGAGACGCCCGGACGATCAGCTCGGAGTGCGAGCAGTCCGCGAACTCCGAGACCACAGTTCTGTCGGCGGACCGCGACTACGAGATCACAATCGCGTTCCTGATCGACGACTCCGCCCAGCGCGCGATGCTGCGGCCCGACGGCACCGCCGGGTGGGTTTTCGACCTGCCGCCGCTGCCGAAGGTGACCGCGACGACCAGCCCGTCAGCGCCGGCGACCACCACGAGCCCGACCCCGGACGCGAGCGCGCCCACCGTCGAAAGCCCAGTGCCCACTGCTGAGGCGTGAGTCATCCTCGTCAGGCACGCTCCGGGGGCGGGTCCGCGGTAGGCCGCACGGTCGCCGCCACTGCCCACTCGGCCGGTTCCGCACACTATGCGCGGGACCGGCCGAAGCGCTGCGGGCCCTCGTCGTCGTCAAAATCGTCCGAACGTACGACACACCCCGGTTGACCTGGTCAGATGCGCCCGGAAGCCGTCCCGGCAGTCCCACCAATCACCTTGGCCCATCAGTCACCACACCGTGTGGTGAGTGCGATCGCCGAGACGGCCACTTCGGATAAGTGGGGCCTTAACGTCAGGGGCGTCAGATCCACCTCGGCGTCCGCCGCCCGATGACGGGACCAGCCCATGACCGCGCACAAACGCCCACTCCGGGCAGCATTCAAGGCCTCGACAGTCGCCCTGACCGCCGCTCTCCTCGTGACCACCGCAGGCACACCCATCGCCGGCGGCCAGAACTCCGGCTCGCTCGAGTCTGACTCACTCAACCCCGGCAGTGGAGGCAGCGGCTCGCTCGGATCGGCGGGCAGCTCCGGCGGCGGGGCAGACGACGAGCTCGTGGGCCCTGACGCACCACCGCTGCAGGACATCGAACACAGCATCGTCCCCAAGGACGACACGACGATCGCTGATCCCGGGACGGTAGTCAGCGTCACGGGCGAAACCGGCGAGACCCAATCCACCGTGATCACGCCGGACCAGGACGACCAGCCCGCCGTGGGAGCGCCCTTCGTGGTGGACGTCGCGCCGGGGTCGCCCACCGGCGTCATCGGCAGGGTCACCGGGATCACGACCCTGCCCAGCGGACTCGTCCAGGTCGAAACCGAACCCGCGGGCATCGAAGAGGTTTACGACGAGTTCTCCATCAACACCACGGTAAACCTCGAAGACGCCGTGTCGACCGACGGCGGCTCCGAGGCGGGGCCGATGGGACGGATGCAATCCCGTTCCGGTGCGTCGATGCCCTTCCGAGCACTTCCGTCGTTCCTCGACTGTGAGGTGGGGAGCCCGGTGAACCTGGATATCGGGGTTACCCTCGCGGACCTCTCCGCCCAGGTCGTATTCAATCCACGGGACGAGTACCTCAAGATCGTCATGAGCTACGGGCACTCAGCCGAGTTCTCTATCAACACCGTCGCCGGCATCAAGTGCGAAGTCGACGAGGACAAGATGCCGGAAGCCTTCATCCCGGTCGCCGGCCCCTTCGGCCTGGAAACCGGCCCGGTGCTCGAGATCGAGATGGGAGGAGGAGCCTCCCTCAGCGCCAAGTCGAGTTCGTCCCGATCCGACGGGATCGAGATCTCCCGCGATCGAACCCGGGCAATCAACCGCGCCGACTACGCGGTCAACGAGATCAGCGGCGACGGCAGTCTCGACGCCAAGATCTTCTTCGGCATCAAGGCTCGATTGAAGGCCGATATCAAGGCCGTCGATCTCGCCGCCGGCGTCTCGGTGGGCCCCGAACTATCAGCATCGGTCAACTCGCGCGACTGCTTCGAACTCAGCGCCTCCCTCCGGGTCGCAGCGACCGCATCCGCCTCGGCGCTCTGGGTGTTCGAATGGTCGACCAGCATCGTTCTCGGCCGCATCGGGTTCCTCTCGCTCATCGTCGAGTGCGGATCCACCGGCACCACGACGACCCGGCCGACCGGAACGACGACCACCACGCCGACGACAACCACGAGCACGCCTCCGCCCGGATTCCAGGACGGCGCGATCACCAACCTCGTGGTGGGGGCCGGCCTGAACTGCGACGTGCAATCCCCCACTGACGGCCGAAGCGTCTACTACGGACCGGGCGCCTGCGCGACGGTCGCTTTCGTCGACGGTCAGTCCTACGGCACCGCCGTTCCCGCCAGTGGTGGATTCAACTACGGGTGGACCCCGGTGGCACAGTCCACCACGGGCAGCGCGACCGCAGCCGACCCCCTAGTCATCCGGACCACCGTCCGCGCCGGCGACACCGGGATCGAGCTCACGCAGGTGGACTACTTCGTCGACGGCAACCCCGGCTATCAGACCGACATCACCGTCCGAAACACCAGTGGCGTGGCCAAGGACGTCAAGATCTACCGCGCCGCGGACTGCTACCTCAGCCGCAGCGACTACGGCACAGGATCCGTGTACAGCCGGTCGGTCTCCTGCAACGACAACAGCGGTCGGCGAATCGCCCTGACCGACCTCACCGGGGGCGCACTGCGGCAGGAGGCGAGCTTCGACCAGATCTGGAACGTGGCCCGGTCGGGCGCTGACTACAACGACACCTCCGTGTCCGCTGAGCACGACAACGGCATGGGCATCAACTGGAACCGGTCGATCCCGGCCGGCGGGTCCACGATCCTGCGGTCCCGCTTCCAACTGGATGAGCCGGTTCGCCAGACCGCCGCCGCGAGGATGGCACCGCTGACCGCCGGACCGGACGCCAAGCCTGACCAGCCCACCGAGACGGTGCAGCCACTCCCAACGAGCGTGCCCACCAACTGACCGGCTGAGCACCGCGGGATCGCAAAACTCGGGCCCGGTCCGGAGAGCACATTCTCTCCAGATCGGGCCCGATCATGCGAAGGGACAGTCGCCGGCGGTTCCGCACAGTGAGTGGCTGCGTTCCGTGGCGGGGGCGGTCCTCGTCGTCGTCGTCGTAATCTTGTCCGGCAACGCACTCAGCCGCCGCCTCGATCAGATCGGGCAGTGTCAGGTCGAGCAGTGTCAGAGAGCGATCTCAATGCGGGGAGCGGGCACCACGACGGGCTGGAGTCCGAGCGAGCCGCGCACAAACGAATCGAACATCCGGATCGTCCGCTCCCACCACAAGTACAACGTCTCGGATCCCATGGCCACACCTCCTGCTCGGTGAACCGGAAGGCCTCCGGCCCGCTGGGTCAAGTGTGTTCCCGCACCTTAGGAATCACCTCTGCGGCGGCCTGATAGTCGGGTGACAGAGTCCGAGGACATCCCACCAAACGTGGCGATCCGGCGGGCGCGGCGTTGGGGCATCGGGCAGCATGAGGGCATGGTCAAACCGTCGAACACCGCCGCGATCGCTACCGCCACCGGCCGCCCGTGGGACGAGTGGGTGGAAATGCTCGAGCAGGCGGGCGCGCGGGAGATGAACCACACCGCGATCGCGCGCCTGACCCTCGAACTGATGCCCGAGTCGGTCGAGCAGGCCGAGTGGTGGGCGCAGGGCACGGCCATCGCCTACGAACAGCACGCCGGCCTGCGCGTCCCGGGGCAGTCCTGCGACGGCGACTTCCAGCTGTCCACCTCGCGGACCGTGGCCGGAGATAAGGACTCGGCGCTGAAGGCGTGGACCGAGCTCGTCGCCGGGCGTGAGGAGTTCGGCGGCATCCCGGTGGAGGGCGAGCCGTCGCTGACGCGGTCGGTGAAGTGGCGCTACTGGCGGGTCCCGCTGGCCGACGGCACACGCGTGGCGATCAACTTCAGCGACAAGGCCGGCGGCAGCTCCGGTAGCAAGGCCAGCGTGGGGCTGGCGCACACCAAGCTCGACTCGGCCGAGGCGATCGCCTACTGGCGGCCGGTGTGGAAGGAGCTGCTCGGACAGCTGTGACGAGTGCCGCTGCTACAGGTCAGCGGTACGCCTCGTGAGGCCGAGTCGGCCTGGCTCGAGCTCAGTGTCATCGCCGTCGTCATCGGTCAGTAGGTCCACGAGTGTTGTGGGATCCTTCAGGCGAGCCTGGCCGATGATCTCTTGCTCTTCCGCCGCCATACCCACCTCCGATTCCGCACTCACGGTAACGCTCTGCGCCGCCGGGCGCGAGGTCGCGTTCACTCCCGTGGCCTGCCGACGCTACCGGTTCGGCCGGAGCGGGCGACTGCGTGCGGGGGCGGTGGCGGCCGTTGTCGTCGTCGTCCTCCCCCGATGCCTACGCGCAGCTGACGGTGAGGTGCCCGCCCCCACACATGAACGCTCGCCCCGGCGAGTGCCGAGGCGAGCGTTCGTTTTGGGGGGCGGGGCGGTCAGCCTGCGGCGGCCGCCAACCGCTTCTCGTCGATGGTGCGGTCGAAGACGAACGCGTACAGCAGTCCCGCGCCGACGGCCGTGTAGGGCCAGACGAAGTAGACGATCACGCCCATCGCCATGGACAGGCCCCAGAGGGTGGAGTCGCCGGGCTCGGAGAGCACCGACCACAGGACCAGCACGGCCAGGCCCGCGCAATAGGCCACGATCGCCATCGAGGAGGCCTTGTCCCAGGTGCCGTTGGAGCGCAGTGAGCCGAGCAGCATGGTGGTCACGGCGAACAGCGGGACGGCGAGGAAGACCATCTGCCAGACATCGAGGATCATCCCGAGCAGGGCGAAGGCGGCTACGCCGACGAACACGTGGATCAGGGTGCCGGCCCGCTTGTGCTCGGGCATGGGGACGCCGGCGCGGTCGAGTGCGGCGAGATCAGACATGGTCGGGCCTTTCGGTGGACGGGGCAGCCGGGCTGGTGGCGGGAGCCGAACTGGAGGCGGGAGCAGCGGCGGTCGCGCCGGCGAGCGGACGGTCGGTGCCGGTGCCCGGGCCGCCGTAGAGGAACGCCAGGGTCGCGTCGGGGTGGCGGTTGGAGGTGACCAGCGAGACCACGTAGAACAGCAGGATCGACACGAGCAGCGAGATGCCGCCGACCTGCATGTACTCCGGCAGCGAGATGATGTCGCGGGCGGCCAGGGAGCTGATGATGAGGTTGCCGAGGATCGCGAAGACGACGGTCACGGTGGCGGCCGTCGCGGTGGCGCGCTCCCAGTAGATCGACATGACCACCGGGCCGACGATCGCCGCCGCGAACGCGGCCCAGCCCAGCGCGCCGAGCAGGAACACCACCTGCGACAGGAACAGGGTGAGCAGTACCGAGAGCACGACCAGCGTCAGCGTGGCGATCCGGCTCCACAGCAGTTCACGGACCACGCGGATGCCGAACGCGGCGGGCAGGTCGCGCATCATCGACGAGGCGCCGATGGTGATGAAGCTGGAGGCCGAGGACATGATCGCGGCGAGCAGGCCGGTGAGGGCGATGCCGCCGACGATCGGGTGCGTGACCGAGTCGAGGAACCAGATGGCGGTGTCGTCGATGTTCTCCAGCTCGGGGGCGTCGCCGGTGATGGTCATCGAGCGGGTGGCCAGGCCGATGCCGACCGAGAACAGGGTTGTCACCGCGTAGGCGATGCCGGCGACCGCGGCGCCCCACTTGAGCTGCGTCATGTCACGGAGCATGAGGAACTTGGTGAGCAGCTGCGGCTGCCCCACAGCACCGACGAAGATCAGCAGGCCGAAGGCGAAGATGTAGGTGGGCGACTTCACGCCCTCGATCGCGAGCATCTCGGCGCTGGTCGTGGAGATGGTGTCGAGCATGGGAACCCACCCGCCGGCCATCTGGACGGCGAAGAAGAACAGCCCGACGGACATGACCACCATGAGCACGCCCTGGATGAGGTCGGTCCACACGGCCGCGAGCATGCCGCCGGCCATCGTGTAGGCGGCCACGACGAGCGAGCCGATCCACGCACTGGTCGACACCGACGTGCCCAGCAGCAGGGAGATGATCACGCCGATCGCGGTGACCTGCGCCGTCATGTAGGCGACCGAGGCGATGAACACCGCGACCGACATGGTGGCGTGGGAGGTGCGGTCCTGGAAGCGGATGCGGATGAGGTCGGGCACCGAGTAGACGCTGTGCTTCTTGCCGATCCAGTTCAGGCGGCTCCCGAGGAGAAACCAGGCGACGGCGAAGCCGAACGGTGCGAACAGCCCGACGGCGATGAGTGCCTGGAAGCCCCACGCGTACGTCTGCCCGGTGCCGCCGACCATGCCCCAGCCGGACTGGATGGACGAGAAGCTGGCGATGGCCATCACGAAGAAGCCCAGCGACTGGCCCGCCACGAGGAATTCCCTGGCCGACTTCATCTTGGTATTGGCCCAGGCGCCGATGGCGAACATGAGCACGAAATAGACGATGACCACGCCTATCACTACGGGATTGTTCATTTCGTGTCCTCTGAGTGGGTGGCACGCAGGTGCGCGCGGCGGATCTTGCCGGTGTTGGTGGTGGGGAGTTCGTCGAGGAAGACGACCTCCCGCGGGTATTGGTAGAAGGCCAGGCGCTGTTTGACGAAGGCCTGGATCTCGGCGGCGAGGTCGGCGGTGTGCTCGCCCGTGCGGTCGACTCCCTCCGCGGGGACGACGTACGCGACGATCGCCTCTCCGCGTAGCTCGTCCGGCACGCCGATCACGGCCACCATCTCGACGGACGGGTGGCGCAGGATCTGGTCCTCGATCTCGCCGGGGCCCACGCGGTAGCCGGCCGACGAGATGAGGTCGTCGTTGCGGCCGGAGAACCAGAAGTTCCCCTCGTCGTCGACCCGCGCCAGGTCCCCGGTGTGAAGGACGCCGTCGGCGGTCTTCTCCGCGGTCTTCTCGGGCGCGTTCCAGTAGCGCAGGAAGGCGTTCGGGCTGGGCAGTCGCACGCAGATCTCGCCGACCTCCCCCGCCGCGACCGGCTCGCCGGTCTCATCGAGCAGCACGAGGTCGAACCCGGGCGTGGGGCGGCCCATCGATCCGGGCGGGGTCGCGAACTCGGCGTGGCAGGTGCCCACGATGAGGTTGCACTCGGTCTGGCCGTAGATCTCGTTGACGCGCACGCCCAGTGCCTCGCGCGCCCACTCGGCGACGGCCTCGCCGAGCGCCTCACCGCCGGAGAAGGCGGCCCGCAGTCCGGTGCGGGAGTAGTCCACGTCGGACGCGCGCATCATCTTGAGGATGGTCGGCGGCAGGAACGAGCAGGTCACGCCGTGCCGCCGCAGGATGTGCTCGACGGCCTCGGGGCTGGGCCGCCGGGTCGACGCGACCACGGGCACCCCGCTGTAGAGGCTGGGCAGCAGCACGTCGAGCAGCCCGCCGGCCCACGCCCAGTCGGCGGGCGTCCAGAACACGTCGCCGGACTCGCCTGGCTCGCCGGTCTCGCCTGCTGCGGCGCCGCGCGGGAACCCGTCGAGCGCGCGGACCACGCCGGGCATGTGGCCCAGCACGACCCGGTGCCCGTGCAGCGCGCCCTTGGGCTGGCCGGTGGTTCCGGAGGTGTAGATGAGCAGCGCGGGGTCGTCGGGTCCGGTGTCCGCGACGACGACGGCGAGGTCCGACTCCTCCGCCACCGCGAGCGGCAGCACGGTGAGCGCCCCGGCAGCAACGCCGGCTCCGTCGGCGGCCGCCGCAGAGCTGCCATCCGCGCCGGCCCCCGCCACGGTTCCGTCGGCGGCTGCCGCAGCTGACTCGTCGACCGCCGGCGCCGTGCCCGCAGCGTGCATCGCCCCGGCCACCGGCGACGTCGCATCCGGCACCGCATCGCCGGTGACGAGCACGGTGCGCAGCTCGGGCAGCTCGGCGAGTTCGTCGGCCAGGCGGGCGTAGCAGTCGGCGTCGAACACGGCCGCGACCGCTCCGGAGTCGCCCATGCGGAACAGCGCCGCCTCGGGACCGAACTTCACCGACAGCGGCACCGCGATGGCGCCCATGAGGTACGCGGCCATGTGTGCCACGGCGGTCTCGGCGGACTGCGCGCACATCACGGCGACGCGGTCACCCTCGCCGACCCCGCGCTCCCGCAGGAACGTGATGAGCCGGCGGGCACGCTCGCCGAGGTCGCCGAACGTGGTGATCTCCGGCGGGTCGTCGCCGCGGTCCACCACGATCGCGGGTGCGTCCTGGGGATGTGCGTCCATGCACGCGGCGCCGATGTTGAATCGTTCCGGGATCTCCCAGTGGAAGCCCTCGGGCCGCAGTGGCGGACTCCACGGGCGCCGCTTTGTGATCTCGTTCACGTCGTCTGGCATGCCCTGAACCGTAGGAGTGGTGTGGACCACATACAATGGAGATTCCCCCTAGCTTCGGAGTGTGCCCATGTCTGAATCTCCATCCACCCCGCCCACCTACGAGTTCCTCACCCTCGACGTCACCGACGGCATCGCGCTGGTCACCCTGGGCCGGCCGCCGGTCAACGCCCTGTCCCGCGCGATGCAGGAGGAACTCCGCGCGGTGGCCGGCGAGGTCTCCGGCCGCGACGACGTCGACGCCGTGGTGTTCACCGGCAGCGAGCGCGTCTTCGCCGCCGGTGCCGACATCAAGGAGATGCGGAGCATGCCGTATGCCCGGATGGTCGCCGAGGCCCGCGAGCTGCAGTCCGCGTTCACCGCCGTCGCCGCGATCCCCCAGCCCACCGTCGCCGCCATCACCGGCGCGGCCCTGGGCGGTGGCATGGAACTGGCCCTGTGCTGCGACCGGCGCATCGCCGAGGACAAGGCCAAGCTCGACCAGCCCGAGATCCTGCTCGGCATCATCCCCGGCGCCGGCGGCACGCAGCGCCTCACCCGGCTCGTCGGCCCGGCCGTGGCCAAGGACCTGTGCCTGACCGGCCGCACGCTCACCGCCGCCGAGGCCCTCGAGCTGCGCGCGGTCGAGGAGGTCGTGCCGGACGGGCAGGCCACCACCCGCGCCCTCGAATGGGCCCGGCAGTTCGTCGGCGGACCCCGCATCGCGCTGCGGGCCGCCAAGGAGGCCGTCGACCGCGGTATCGAGGTGGACCTCGACACCGGCCTGGCCATCGAGCGCGCCCTGTTCGCCGGACTCTTCGCCACCGAGGACCGCGAGATCGGCATGCAGTCGTTCATGGACTCGGGCCCCGGCAAGGCGAAGTTCACCGGCCGCTGACCCCCGCTCGAGCCATGGCCGTCGACCTCGCCCTCGGGCTGCGCGACATCCTCGACGCCTCCGCCGAGCTCGCCTCGGCGGAGGACGAGGACGCCGTGCTGCACATCGCCATCCGCCGGGCCCGCCAACTCGTGGGCACCGACCTGGCGTACGTCATGCTGCTCGACCCCGAGCGCGGCGACACCTACATGCGGATGGCCGAGGGCGCCACCAGCCCCCGGTTCGACACCATCCGCCTGGGCATGGGCCTCGGCCTGGGCGGGCAGGTCGCCGAGGCCATGGCACCCCGCTGGACCCGCAACTACCTGGCCGACGAGCAGTACACCCACGTCATCGACCCGATTATCCGCGACGAGGGCGTCAAGGCGATCCTCGGCGTCCCCGTGCGCACCCACGGCCGGCTCACCGGGACCCTGTTCACCTCCGACCGGCGCGAACGCGCCTTCTCCCAGGACGAGATCACCCTCGTCGCCCTGCTGGCCGACCAGGTCTCCGCCGCCCTCACCGCCGCCGAACGCGCCTCCCGCCGCCAACGCGACCTCGACTCCACCCGCGACGCCCTCGACATCGCCCACGCCGAGACCGCGCGCCTGTCCGCCACCGTCGACCTGCACGAACGGCTCACCCGGCTGGTCATCGCCGGCACCACCGTCCCCGAGATCGTGGACCTCGTGGTGGACCTCGAGGGCGGCACCGCCGCCGTGTTCGACCTCGCCCACCGGGAGATCGGCTCGGCCCGCTCCCCCGAGGGACCGCCCGTCGACCTGCTGCGGCAGGTACTGGCCGAGGTCGGCGCGGAATCCGAGCGATCGACCAGCGCGGTCACCCGGTCGGTGGACGGCCACCTCGTCGTCGTCACCCCTGTCGTCACCGGACCCGACCACCTCGGGTACGTCACGTTCGCCAGCCGCGGCTCCGTGCCCGCCATCCGGCCCGTCCTGGCGCGCGTGAGCTCGGTGATCGCGCTGATCCTGCTGGGGCACCGCGCGCGCGACGAGGCCGACAACCGCGTCCGCGGCGAGCTACTGGCCGAGGTCCTGGCGCCCGGCGATCACGACCTCGACGCCATCGCCCGGCGGGCCGCCCTGCTCGGGGTGGACGTGGACGCCGACCTCGTGGCGCTGGTAATCACGCCCGATGGCGCCCGGATGACGCGCGCGCTGGAGACCGAGTGCCGCTCCCTCGCCCGGGCCGAGGACGGGCTGGTCACCACGTACGGCGACCGCGGCGTGATGCTGCTGCCCGGCACCGACGCCGGCGCCACCGCCCGCGACGTCGCCGCCCGACTGGCCACACACCGGGCGACCGTCGGCGCCGCCGGACCGATCGCCGGCATCGCCGGGCTCGCGGAGGTGGGCGACCACGTCGAGCGGGCCGGACGCGCCGCACGACTGCTCATCGCGCTCGACCGGGCCGGCGACGGTGCCGCCACCGAGGAACTCGGGCTGTACGGGCTGCTGTTCAGCGAGGTCGACCGCGAGTTCGTCACGCAGTTCATCGAGCGCAACCTCGGCCCGGTGCGCGACTTCGACCGCACCCGCGGAACCGCGCTACTCGAGACGCTCGAGGCGTGGTTCGGCGCCGACGGCAGCCCCTCCGCCACCGCCGAGCGACTGTTCGTGCACGTCAACACGGTGTACCAGCGGCTCGATCGGCTGGACCAGGTACTGGGCACCGGCTGGCGCCGCGGCGACCGGGCGCTGGAGCTGCGGCTGGCGCTGCGGTTGGCGGAGTTGCGGGGGGCGTGAACGCCGCGGCGCTCGGCCGCTCAAGCCGCCGAAGAGACGAGCCACGGAATCCCGGCTTGGCCGGACCGAGCCCTTTGACCTGGGGCGCCCTGAACTGGCCGAGCAGGGCACCCCAGGTCAGAAGCGGTCAGAGTTCCAGCGGGTTCTCGTCGGTGCCGAAGTCCGACCAGAACTTTCCGAAGTCCTCAAGTTCAGACAAGGGAGATGACTGCGCGAGCTCGACGATTCCGCTCACGACTGCTTGAACCAAGCGCGGATCGCCCGTCTCCATAGCCTGGTCGAGGCGCTCGAACATTGCCTGATTGGTCTCGCGACGCTCCTCGAACACACGGTCGAAATACATCCGCAGCGTGTTTTCTGCAGCCTGTAGCCTGCCGACTTGCACCGCCTCCGCTGCGGCAATTGCTGCACGCCTCGACTGTTCGGTTTGACTGATCTCGCCGTATTCGCGGGCCGCCGCAACAACCGTATTCAGAGCTTTCATGGCGTCGAAGACTTCGATCGAGCCGAGGGCCTTCCCGACGACCTCGCCCGGTATTGGTTTTGTACTCACGCGATCGGCTCCTTTACCCACGTCTTGTACTTCACGACGAACCCAGCCGACTCCTCGTCCAGGTGGCCGTCCTCGTCCACTAGGGCAGCTGACGCTACGTCGCGCACGCCCAAGGTCAGGTGAAGCGCTTCCTGGAAAAGAACGGCATGCCTCTGCGGATCGAAAGCTTCAGCCTCGAGCAAGTCCAGAGCTGCCACTGCGCGATCTACCAGGGCATCGAGCACATCCCCCAGCTCGGTAGCCCTCGACATTATCGCCTCGAACTCGGCCCTGATCAGGTTCATCTCAGCAATAGCTTCAGCCACTTCCGCTTCGCTGGCTCGAGCCTTGGTCTTTGCCTTCTCGCCCTGCCCGGCAACTACGAAACCGCCGACCAGAAGCGCGGGCCCGATCGTGACGAAGTTCAGCGCGAGAGCTCCTGCCGCCATGCCCCCGCCCCCGGCAGCGAGGCTTCCGCCGCCCAGGGCAGCCATCGTGGCGTTGGTGGCTGCAACACCGGAGAGCGATGAGATCGCGGTCCCCGTGCTCGCGCTGGCAAGCGCACTCACCGCCGTTGTAAGCCCACCGCTGGCAGCCATGCCCGCAGCCGCCGACCCTGCCAAGCCCTTCACCCAATCAATCGACTTCTGATCGAGACCAGTACCGATCGACACCTGGCCGGTGCTCACGTCGAGACCATCCAAGAGCAGCTTCTCGCTTTCCTTAATCTGCTTCTGGTTTCGGCGCATGAAGTCCGCGAATCGCTCAACAACGAGCAACAGCGCGCGTTCCTGCTGTGCACCAAGCGCCACCAGGGAGGTGTTGGTCCGATCCCCCAACTCCTCCAGCTCGGCGTGCGCCGCCTCGTACTGTTCGATCGCCACACGGATCGATTCCTTGGCGTTCTTGATACCGAGCCCGCCCTTGAGACCGAGGGCGGCGCCTCCCATGCCACTGAAAGCGCCAGCGCCTATCAGTGCAAGGGGGATGAGGGGTAGAACCATGGCATTCCTCTCTAGCCAATGGAACGGCCGCCCGATTTTCGCGCGGCAGTGAGGGGAACCCTGTTCACATCCAGGGTGACGCTCAAGATCTTAAACATTCGCTAGCGAGAGCGCATCATCGCGGGCCAAAAGCAACCGCTTCTCAAGTCTCGTAGGCCGCTGACCTGCGGCGCCCTGGAGTGACACTGAAGGGGACCGCAGCTAATCACTTGATGAGAAGCCCTTGCCTCCCTCGCCGGCCGACCGTCCGCCTCAACCGTGAGCCCTCTGACCTGGGGTGCCCTGAACGGGCTGAGCAGGGCACCGCAGGTCAGAGGCGGTATGTGCGGGCGGCGGCCCGGATGCAGGCGGTGGCGTGGGCGCGCGGGCGCGGAGTCAGATCGCCAGTGCCGCCGAGACCTCGTGGGCGGCGGTCGCATCAGAGGCGCCTGAGTGCGAGATCCGCCCGGACTCGATGACGTAGTAGACGTCCGAGGCACGTAGCGAGAAGCCCACGTGCTGTTCGACGAGCAGGACCGAG
>Ga0194137_10001555_pt1 | contig 14043 bp, 14 predicted proteins | sample TARM_MetaG_T3_14_FD_134025 | JGI IMG/M metagenome (GOLD analysis project Ga0194137, IMG submission 134025) | Freshwater microbial communities from Pennsylvania, USA, analyzing microbe dynamics in response to fracking - TARM_MetaG_T3_14 (version 2) | ecosystem: Environmental > Aquatic >... | reverse complement strand
CCTCACCGGCGTCTTGCTGCTGCTGAATGCGGCATGGGTCTATTGCAAGCTGTACGAACCGATAAAGGAGAGATCCGCGACATGAATGTCAAGCAAGTGTCGGAGCATATCTGGAGCTTGAAAGCCTGGATGATCATCCCGGTCCATGTGTGGGCGGTCGTCGGCAAGGACGGTGTGACCTTGGTGGATGCAGGCGTGCCGTGGATGGCGAAGAACATCACCCGCCTGCTGGACGGGCTTCAGGCGGGTCCGCTGCAGCGGATTCTGCTGACGCATGGCCATGCCGACCATGTCGGCTCGCTCAAGAAGCTTCTCGAAGCGAAGCAAGTTCCCGTATACGCTCATAGCCGGGAAATTCCTTATGCCGAGGGGCGGACGCCTTATCCGAAAAAAGACAAGGTTTCGGCCGGCGTCCCTGAAGGCACGCTGACAGCGCTGCACGAAGAGGCATCGGGAGCACTGGCGCCAATCGGAGAGTTGAAGCCGTATTTCACGCCCGGCCACTCGCCCGGCCATGTCGTTTATTATCATGAAGGCGATGATGTCCTGCTGGCGGGGGACTTGTTCAACTCGCGGAAGGGCAAAGTTCTCCAAGCCAGGTTCACGCCGGATCCGGACGAGGCGATGCGCAGCAGCGCCATCCTCAAGGAGCTGCGTCCGGCCAAGCTGGAAGTTTGCCACGGAGATACCGTCCTCCAGCCGGCGGATCAGTGGGATGCCCTGATGAAGCCATATGCAGGAGACAACAACTAAAGCCGCCCGGATGCATCCGGGCGGCTTCGCGGTCGGGACGGTCCATTCGGACCGTCCCGTTTTTCATGAATCAGGCTTTTTTGAGCAGAAGATAGATGAAGTAAGGGGCTCCGATGAACGCGGCCACGGTTCCGGCCGGGATGCCGGCCGGATCGGCCATGTTGCGGCCGATCATGTCGGCCGCCATCAGCAGCACGCCGCCGGTAAGGATGGCGATCGGCAGCGACAGCTGGTTGCGCGGCCCGACAAGCGTCTTGGCGATATGCGGCGCCATCAGCCCGATGAAGGAAATGCCGCCGGTGACAGCGACCGAGGAGGCCGCCAAGGCGACGGCGGCGATGAGCAGCTTGACCCGCTCCCGGTTCACGGGCAGGCCGATGCCGACGGCTACCGTCTCGCTCAGCTCCAGCAGATTGAGCTGGTTGGCCTTGTAGAGAGTGAACGGAATCAGGATGACGAGCCAAGGCAGGAGAGCCCAGATGAAGATCCAGTCGGTTCCCCAGATGCTGCCCGCGAGCCATTTGGCGATGAAGTCCACCTTCTCGCGCGTGGCCGAAGAGATGATGACGACCATGATGCCGGAGAGGGACAGGGAAAATCCGACCCCGACCAGCACGAGCCGGACAGGCTGGAGGCCTTCTCCTCTTCGGTAGGAGAACAGGTAGATGAGCAGAGCCGTGGCCATCGCGCTGGCGAAGGAGACGAACGTGATCAAGTACACGAACGAGCCGGGCTCGATGGGGGCGAACAGGAAGAAGAGCGCGACGCCGAGGCCGGCGCCGGTATTGATGCCGATAATGCCGGGATCCGCCAGATCGTTGCGGGTCACCCGCTGCAGGATGGCGCCGGAGAGGGCGAGGCCCATGCCGGCCAGGAACGTAATGAAGATTCTCGGGAGCCGGATCGAGAGGATCAGATCTTCCTTGACGGTTCCGTGGCCGAACAGCACCGGGAGCAGGCGCTTGTAGCCGAGGCTGGAGTAGCCCCATCCGGCGCTGATGAACATGACGGCTGCGGCGAGCGCGATCAGGACAGCGACGATGATGCGCTGCCTGCGGATAATCGAAGGGGCGATCATTGGAATGCACGCCCTCCTTTCTTCACGATCCAGAGGAAGAACGGCAGGCCGATCATGGCCACGATGGCCGTAATCGATGTTTCGTACGGAGCGTTGATCGTACGGCCGAGCGTATCGGCAACCAGCATGAGCGCTCCTCCTCCTGCAGCCGATATCGGGATGACGAACCGGTAGTCGGGTCCGACGATCTTTCTCGCGATATGCGGCACGAGCAGCCCGAGGAACGCCAGGTTGCCCACCAGGGCGACCGACGCGCCGGCCAGGATGATGACGACGACGTACAGCAGCATTTTGATCCGGGCGATGTTCTGGCCGAGCCCGGTCGCCACGTCCTCATTCAGGCTCATGATCGTCAGATGTCTGGAGAACAGCAGCGCCAGCACGATGCCGGCGGCGATGAAAGGCGTAATCGCGCCGAGCTGCTTCCAGGTCGTGCCGATGACGCCGCCGGAGTTCCACAGGGATACTTGCTGCGATATTTTGAAATAAAGGCCGACCGCCTCGGCGACCGCGTAGAGAAGAGCCGATACGGCCGCTCCCGCAAGCACGATGCGCAGAGGCGAGAAGCCGCCCTTCTGCACGGCCCCGATTCCGAAGACGACGAGCGCGCCGAAGGAGGCTCCGGCGAAGCAGCTAAGCATGATGCCGAAGTAGCCGGCCTGAGGGAACAAGGCGATCGTGATGGCCAGCATCGCGTTGGCTCCGGCCGTCAGTCCCAGCAGGCCCGGATCCGCGAGCGGATTGCGGGTCATTCCCTGCATGACGGCGCCGGATACGGCGAGCGCGGCTCCTACGGCAAGCGCGGCCAGCTCGCGGGGCAGGCGGAATTCGCGGATGAGCAGGATGTTTTTGCTCGTTTCGCTGGAGGTCATGGCCAGCCAAACTTCGCGGAAGCCGATGTCGGCCGCTCCGAGCAGCATCGAGGCGAGGAAGGCGGAGGCAAGGACAAGCAGGGAGGCGGCAAGCTTATACCCGAAGGGAAGCCTGCGGCGGATTGGACTGGACATCGATGATCATTCCTTTACCCGAAATAGAGGAAAGGAACTCCAGATAGAGTTCCTTCCGGCTTTCATTCGTTTCCGAGGAAATGCTGCTTGAAGAATTCAAGCTGGTATTCGAGCGAAACCGGGTCGTTGAAGTAGAATTCTTTGGCGTTGGCTTCGAACACCCGGTTGTTTTTGACGGCCGGAATGTTTTTGTACGTTGCGGATTCCTGGTAGGAGTTGTCGGTGTCCGGGTTTTTGCTGATGATCATATAATCGCCGGCGAACTCCGGGAGCACCTCGATCGACAAGGCGTAATAGCCTTCCTTGAGCGCGTTGTCGATGACCTTTTGCGGCATCTTCAGTTTCATTTCCTGGTAGAGGATCTCCGTTCCGCGTCCCCATGCGTCTCCGAATACGTAGATCTGCTTGTCGAAGTTCTCGGTGACCGAGACGGTCGCGTCCTCTCCGATCTTCGCCCGGATCTCCTCGCCGGCAGCCTTGGAGCGCGCTTTGAAGTCGTCGATCCAGGCCTGGGCTTCTTTTTCCTTGTTCAGCCGCTTGCCGATCTCCAGATGCTGGGTCAGGTAGTCGACCTTGTTGTAGGTGAACGTGACGGTAGGAGCGATTTCCTTGAGCTTGTCGATGTTCTTGTCCGTCGACGCCGCGATGATGAGATCGGGGTTCAGCTCCACGATCTTCTCCAGGCTGTCCGCGCTGACTTCCTGAGCGCCTGCTAGCTTATCCTGGAAGCGGGGATTGTCTTTGGACCAGCTGTCCACGCCGACCAGGTTGACCCCGAGCGCAATCACGTTGCCTGTATAGGAGGCGAGGACGACGACCCGCTGCGGATTGGCCGGCACTTCGACGGGACCATTTTCCGATTGATATGTAATCGTTCCTGTCGCTGCCGGCCCGGCCGCAGTTTCCGTTCCGGAGGCGGTGTTTTGAGCGGCTCCGGCGTTGGCGCTGCCTGTATTTGCGCTGCCTGCATTGCCGCTGCCTGCATTTTCCGAGGTTGTGCTGCCGCATGCGCTCAGGACAAGGACCAGGGCCAGCAGGGCAGGAACTAGAAGCTTTTTCAAAATGAACTCCCCTTTTTAATTGATAATGATTATCAGTATTAGTTCGTTTCCCACTATAAAACGAGCGGAAGGAGGTTGTCAATACAAAATAACGAGGATAAACAACCGATCGAGGCAGGACTGAAGTCCTTCTCCGGAAGTCCCAACGTTAACAGGGAGTTAATGAAAATCCTCATGTTCGTTAACTTTCCTCTGCTAGGATAGATGCGGAACTAGCATAAATTGGCATCATGCGGGGGCTGACGAGATGAAGAAGATAAGCGCGGTTGCAAGGTCCATGAAAATGAAGCTGGCGGCAAGCTTCCTCTTTATTGCCCTCTTTTTCCTGGCGGCGGTCCTTTATCAGGACGGCATGCAGGGCGGCGTCAGGAATTCCATGACGCAGCTGAAGACGGAGATGGAGAAGCGGATCACGACGGCCAAGATCAATCAGTTCCTGCAGGAAATGAACGCGGCCGAAAGCCAGCTGAAGCAGACGAGCGACACGGATACGGCCAAGCCGTTCGGGACGATGAGCGCCGCCCTGCACAAGGAGCTGGACAAGCTGTCGTTTCCGGAAGGAGGAACGGCTGCGGAGGATCTATCCAATCTGAAAAGCAAGGTCGGCGAGTACGAGAAGGATTTTGCCGGCATGGTGGAGGCTCTCGACGATCCCGACATGGATCCGCTCGCCGTCCTCGAAAAAGTCGATCAGCTCCATACGAAAGCGTCGGCGGAAAGCCAGAACATGCTCGACATCACCTCGCGGCTGGGAGCGGCAGCAGACCGGAACGCGCGGTCGGCCCAGGAGCGGTCGTTCGAGCTGCTCAGCCAGACATCGGATGCCGCCCTGTACGGACTCGGCATCGTCCTCCTGTTCACGGTTCTGGTCGCCTTCTTCCTGATCCGCTCGTTCGCCTCCTCGGTCAACCGGCTGCAGAAGGCGGTCGCGGCGCTGGCGGCCGGGGATATGCGCGTGCGGATCAATTCCCGCAGGCGGGACGAGCTCGGCGAGCTTAGCCGGCACTTCGACGATATGGTGTCCAAGGTCCGCAGCATGCTGGGCCAGACGCGCGGAGTGGCCGCCTCGATGACGGACTACTCCGAGTCGTTCCGCTCCTCTGCCGGCGTGACGGCCAAGGCCAACGAGGACATTCTCGTTTCCATCGGGGAGATTTCCGCCGGTGCGCAGCAGCAGTCCGGATTGTCGGAGCACAGCGCCCTGCTTATCGGGCGGCTCGAGCATGAGCTCGATGAGATGCTGGAGGCGATGGACGCCGTCATGTCGGCAAGGAAGCAGTCCGGCGCCAATATCGGCAACGGGCTGTCGGCGATGGGAGAGCTGGGCGGTTCGGCGAGACGCTCCGGCGAATCGATCGAGGGGATGTACAGGCAGCTGGATACGCTGAGCCGCCAGTCGGAGGAAATTACCGGCGTGACGCGGCTGATCGCGCAGATATCGGCCCAGACGCAAATTCTGGCCTTGAATGCCTCTATCGAAGCGGCCCAAGCCGGCGTCCACGGCAGAGGCTTCGCCGTCATCGCGGAGGAGGTCCGCCAGCTGGCGTCCCAGACGAAGCAGTCGACCTTCCATATCGGCGGCTTGATCGAAAGGCTCCAGGAAGGGATGGCGAGCTTCCGGGAGTCCATGCTGGAGACGAAGCGCGGACTTGACGAGCAGGAAGGACAGGTCGCGGTCACGCTCGACGCCTTCGAATCCATCAGCCGTTCCATGGAAGACATCGGCACCCGCATCCATCATGTCCACGGCCAGGTGCAGCGCACGCGCAGCAGCAACGAGGAGCTGGCCGAAGCGGTCCGCAGCGTCGCCGCCATAGCCGGGCAGACCGCAGCGGGAGTGGAGCGGATGAGCGCCTTGAGCACGGAGCAGCATGAGGCGATCCGGGGAATCGCGGGCCAGGCGGGAGATATCCATGACCTGTCGGGCCGTCTGTTTGGGGAGATCAGCGTTTTCGTTCTTGAAGACGAGGATTCCCATTCTCAGTCGTAAATGAAAAAAAACGCCTTCGCAGGCGTTTTTTTGTTCTTATTTGGCGCCCGGAATCTCGACCTGGGGGTCGACATCCTGGTCGTAATCGACGCCTTCCGTCTCGAATCCGAACAGCTGGAAAAATTCGCGGCGGTAGCCTTCGAGATCCGTCAGGCTGTAGATGGAATCGGTGTCGACGCGGTTCCAGACGGCATCCACTTCCTCCTGCACGTCCGCTCGCAGCTCCCAGTCGTCGATGCGGATGCGGCCCTTCTCGTCGACCGGCGTGCCGGCCGGATGGTAGAGGCGGTCGGCGAAGAGGCGGTGGGACTGCTGGATCGTATTCTCGTGCAGGCCCTTCTCCTTCATGATCTTGTAGAGAGCCGAGACGTAGAGGGGAACGACGGGAATCGCCGAGCTCGACTGCGTCACGAGCGCCTTGCTGACCGAAACGTAAGCGCGGCCGCCGATCGGGGAGAGCTGATCTCCGAGGCGCAGCGCCGTCGCTTCCAGGTCGTCCTTGGCCTGCCCGATCGTGCCGTCGCGGTAGATGGCCTGCGTGATTTCCGAACCGATATAGGAATAGGCGATTGTCACCGCGCCTTCGGCGAGCAGGCCGGCAGCCTGCAGCCGGTCGATCCAGCGCTGCCAGTCGGCTCCGCCCATGACGGCTACCGTCTGGGCGATGTCGTCGCCTTCGGCCGGCTCGATCGTCACGTCGGTCACTTCGCCGGTATGGAAGTTGACGGTTTTGTTGCTGTAAGGAGCGCCGATCGGCTTCAGCACCGAGTTGAACGTCTCTCCCGTATCGGGATCGGTACGGCGGGGAGCCGCGACGCTGTAGACGACGAGATCCACCTGGCCGAATTCCTTGGCGATGGCGTCAAGGACGCGGTCCTTCGTCTCGTCGGTGAAGGCGTCTCCCGTCACGCTGATGGACTTCAGTCCAGCCTCGGCCGCCTTGCGCTCGAATGCGGCCGAGTTGTACCAGCCGGCGGACGCGGTGCGCTTGTCGGTAGCGGCGCTCGGGCGGAAGACGCCGATCGTGTCGGCGCCGGCTCCGAATGCGGCGGCGATGCGGGCAGACAGGCCATATCCGGTCGAAGCGCCGAGCACGAGCACGCGCTTGGGGCCTTCCCACTTCGGCTGGCTTTGTATGTAGTCGATCTGCTCCTGGACCTGTTTGGCGCAGCCTTCCGGATGGGCTGTCGTGCAGATGAAGCCGCGGGTTCTTGGTTTGATGATCATGGAACGCTTCCTCTCTGTGCCGATAATGAATACGGTCTATATTTTAACGAGTTTGGCGCCAAAAGGGAAACAAAAGGGCCGACGCCGTCATGACTTCCGTCCGGCATGGGCATTCTAAGCAGGCTTCGCTGCCTGGCTGGCCGCCTGCCAGTCCGGCTGTCTGCAGGCCGTGCCGCTGTCGGGCCGCCTGCCAGCGGAGCGGGTGCAGGTCCAGGCGGGAAAGGAGGCATGAGCCATGTCGCGCAACAAAAAGCATTCGTTCGAGGACAAGCAGAAAGGATACGCGGAGCGGAGCAAGGAAGCCGAGAACAATCTTGCCGCTTCCACGAACGAGAACAGGAACCAGAAAGGCCATGTGCCGAACAGCCCTTCGACAGGCTGACCGGGGCAAGCGCCAAGCGTGAATGGGGGCCGGACCGGGCGGAAGCCGGGTCCGGCTTTTTTGCAGGTTTGACGGCGGCTCCCCAAGGTAAAGTATGATAGGCAGGAACGCCGAAAGGGGAGGATGCAGGGTGAGATTCAAAGGAAAGACGGTCGTCGTGACCGGAGCCGGCTCCGGAATCGGACGTGCAGTCGCGCTGGGATACGCTGCGGAAGGCGCGGATGCCGTGCTTGTCGACCGAAATCGGGCCGGCGCCGATGAAACCGCGTCTCTGATCCGGGCAAGCGGAGGAAGCTGCTCGGCATGGACGGCCGATCTCGGCAAGCCTGAGGACATCGCCGCTTTGTTCGCAGGCATCAAGGAAAGGTATGGAAGAGTCGACATTCTGATCAACAATGCCGGCATCAGCGCCTTCAAGTCCATCTGGGAGCTGAAGGTGGAGGAATGGGACGAGGTGCTGAACAGCAACCTGCGCGGCACCTTCCTCTGCAGCCGCGCTGCGGCCCTCCTGATGAAGGAGGACGGCCGGGGAGGCTCCATCGTCAATATGGCCTCGACGCGCGCGTTCATGTCGGAGCCTTCCTCCGAAGCGTACGCCGCCTCCAAGGGAGGGATCCTGTCGCTTACGCACGCCTTGGCGTTGTCGCTCGGCGGGGAAGCCATCCGGGTCAATTCCGTGAGCCCGGGCTGGATCGAGACCGGCAGCACGGCCAAGCTGAGCGAAGCCGACCACAGGCAGCATCCGGCGGGAAGGGTAGGACGTCCGGAGGATGTCGTCCGGGCCTGCTTCTACTTGACCGATCCGGACAACGATTTCGTCACGGGTACGAATGTGACGGTCGACGGGGGCATGACCCGCAAAATGATCTACATCGAATAAGCGGCCGCACCCGTACCTGAATGCCGACGCGCAAGAAGTGGGGCCAGCAGGGGAGGCCGCTGAAAAAGCTGTCTTCTGCGTTCGCGGATCATTCTTCCGATCGCCGTTGTCCCCGAATTTCTCTGATCCTTGCCATTGTTGCGGTCGAAATCCGGTGACAAAGGCGACCCCATTCGTTTCTCCAGAACGATTCCGCGCCTTTCGCTTGTTTTTCAGCCGCCTCCAGCCGGGGGCGGCTTTTTTCTTTTCCCCGGGGACTAATTCGGCCCACTGCGATCCGCGGACAATGGCTGTAGCAGAGGGGCTCCAGGCTTCAGTGGATAAAGTTTCCGCCAGAGGGATAATCTAACCTCGAAAGAGGCGAAAGAGGTGCGGAGATGAAAAAAACGAATTTGTTCGGCCTGCTGCCGGCTGTCATGATCCAAATCCTGTCTGTCGGCCTCGTCAACCATGTCCTCATCGTGCCTCTTATTCTGCACACCGCCAAGCGGGACAGCTGGATGTGTCCGGTGATCGCTTGGATCATCGCCGTTTTATGGGTCAGCTTTCCCGTATACGGCACGATGAAGCGGCTGAACGGATCCTTGAAGTCCATGCTGGAGAGGGTTATGGGCAGAGCCGGCTCCTGGACGCTCAAATTCCCGCTCGCCGTCATGCTGTTCGGAATTACGCTCAATACGCTGGTCGACACGATCTCATGGTCGAAGACGACCTACCTGCCCAAGACGCCGACCTGGGTCATTTCAAGCGCCATTATCCTCATTGTCTTGTATGCGGTTGGCACCGGCCTCCGGACGATCGCCTACGCCTCGGCCGTTCTGCTCCCGTTTGTCTTGCTTCTCGGAGACTTCGTCATGACGGCGAATCTGCCCCATAAGGACTATTCCTATCTGAAGCCGTATCTGGAGCATGGCTGGACTCCCGTGTGGTACGGGGCGCTGCTCAGCGTCTGCGCGCTGGTGGAGCTCTATACGCTCGTCCTCTATCAGCATCATCTGAAGAAAAAGTTCAAATGGATCCACATGTTCGTGCTGATGACGATCCTGTCGCTCCTGACGCTGGGGCCGCTGACGGGAGCCATTACCCAGTTCGGGCCGGTCGAAGCGGAGAAGATGAGGTACCCGGCCTTTTCCCAGTGGAGGCTCGTCCAGATCGGCAAGTTCATCGAGCATCTGGATTTCTTCGCCATTTACCAATGGATATCCGGAGCGATGATTCGGCTGTCGCTGTCGCTGTTCCTCATGGCCGACATGCTGTCCCTTCGTTCAAAGGGCAAAAAGTGGGGATTCGCGATCGTCCTGCTGGTCCTGCTCGTTCCTTTGTGTCAGGCAATCAGCGACAATATGGTGCTTTACCGCAAAATCATGATGTATTACTTTCCCATCGCGGGTGCTGCCGTCGTCGCCATCAGCATGATCATCTGGCTGCTGACGGTCATGGACGCGCGCAGCAGCGACAAGAAAACCTCTGCGGCCGGGATGCCAGCGGAAGGAAATGGAGGGCCGTCATGAGCCAGCAGACCCAGAATAGTGCCTATTCCCAAAGCAGGACGTCCTCGTCGTCTGCCGACGACGGGACTGCCGCAGCCTCCGGCTCCAAATGGACGCTGCGGCAGCTGCAGGAAAAGCTCGAAGGCTGCCAGGATGTCGTCCATATCGAGACCAGCTTCATTCTCGAAAACGGCGAGCACTTTCCCGCGACTTTATTCTACTGCACCCAGATGGTGGATACTTCCTTGCTCCAGCAGTCTCTGCTGCCCGCTCTCCAGACGGACGGAGGCAGGCTGAAGGAGGGCTCCGACACCAATCTCATGATGATCAGCGACGAGTCGGACGCCGGCCAGGATCTTTTTGAAATGCTGTTCAGCGGCGCCGTCCTGATCGTGCTGGACGAAGGGGCCAGAATCTACGCCTCCTTCATCGGGAACCTGACGGAGCGGCAGCCCGACGAATCCGTCATGGAGGTGTCGCTCAAAGGACCGAGGGACGGCTTTGTGGAAAGCGTCAACGTCAACATCAGCTTGGTCCGCCGCCGTCTCAAGACGCCTGATCTCCAGTGCGAGATCATGACGATCGGTTCCAGATCGGGAACCCAGGTCGCCCTGATGTATATGGCCAGTCTCGCGGACGAGGAGATGATCGCCGAAGCGAGGCGCAGGCTGCAGGAGATCGCGAAGAACGTCGTTTCCATCGACAGCAGCACCCAGATCGAATCCCTGATTTCCGACAAGCGCTTTACGCTGTTCCCTCTGACGACCTACACCGGCCGTCCCGATTATGCCGCCTCCTCGCTTATGTCGGGGCGGTTCATCGTCATCGTCAACGGCAATCCTGCGGTCATCATGGGGCCAACCGATCTGGCCTTCCTCGTCAAGTCTCCCGAAGATCTGCATATGCCTTATTTTTATGTTTCCTTAGAGAGGCTCTTGCGTTTCTTGGGGCTTTTTTTCAGCATCTTCCTGCCGGGCTTCTGGATCGCTCTCTGCTCCTTCAATACCGATCAGATTCCCTTCAACCTGCTCGCGACCATTTCCACGTCCCGGAACGGCCTCCCGGTATCGACCACCATGGAGATGTTCCTCATGCTGCTCATGTTCGAGCTGTTCCGGGAAGCAGGGGTCAGGCTCCCGCGGGCGGTCGGCCAGACCGTGTCGGTCGTAGGGGGGCTGATCGTCGGCAATGCGGCGATCGACGCCGGGCTCACTTCGCCCACGATGCTGGTCGTCGCGGCCGTGACGGCCGTGTCCACGTTCGCCCTTGTGAACCAGACGCTCAACGGGACGGTCACAGTGCTGCGGCTGCTCGTGCTGGTCATGGTCTCGTTCATGGGCATGCTCGGCTTTTTCCTCTCGATGTTCGCGATCGTCATCCACCTGTGCTCGCTGGAATCGTTCGGAAGGCCTTATATGGCTCCCCTCGCTACGATGAGGTTCAGGCTGATGCCGCAGGCATTCCTGCAGCTGCCTTGGGTCAAGCGGCGGAGAAAGGGAGGCCGATTCTGATGAGGGCCGTGCTGCTGCTTGCCGTGCTTGCCGCCTTGTCTCTGCTGACCGCTGGATGCTGGGATGAAGTCGACCTGACCGATCAAGGCTATGTGACGGCGCTGGGGATCGATTATGCGGACGGCCAGTACAGGATGACCGTGCAGCTCATGCAGATGAGCTCGGTCGCCAAATCCCAGGATCCGATGAGTACAAACGGGACTACCGTATGGGTCGGCAATGGAAAAGGAAAGACGATGCTCACCGCATTGGGCGATCTGCAGAAGTCGTCGCAGTTCGAGGTCAACCTGGACCATATGAAGGTGCTGGTCGTTCAAGAACGGGCGCTGTCCCGCATGGAGGATATCCTGGACGCCAACAACCGGCAAAGGGCTTCCCGGTACACTTCGCTCGTATTCGTCACTAGAGAGCCGTTCGAGAAGCTGTTCAACACCGACACCTTTTTCGGCCGCTCGCCTCTGCTGAGCATCATGTACAACCCCAAGATCCAGTTCAACCAAAACAGCCTGATCCGCCCGGTTACGATGCAGGAGCTTGTCAAGGCGATGGAAGAACCGGGGTTCACGGCGGTGCTTCCCGTCATCGGAACCAATGCCAGCGACTGGCAGGAATCGGAGAAGAAGCTTTTGGTCCAGCAGTATGAGGGCATCGTCCCCTTCTATCTGAAAAAAGCGAAGCCGTTCATGGATGTCGATGAAATCGGCGGCATGCGCTGGATCGATCCGACCTTCCAGCAGCATTATATCTACACCGGGTTGAATTCGGGCAAGGACGGAGGGCGGCAAGAGAATATCGCAACCTTGAACATCACTTCCTCCAAGCCTGCCTACCGTCTCGTGCAAGCGGGCCAGAATCCCGAGATCAAGCTGGATATCCGCGCGAAGGGCCATCTGATCGAGCTGACCGGCCCGATGACGGAGCGGGAAATATCCCGTCAGGTCGAACAGAAGATAAAGGCTGAAATCGAGCGGACGTTCGCGATCGGCTGCAGCAAGCACGTCGACATCCTGCAGCTGGAAGAATTCCTCTACCGGAATCACAACAAGCTGTGGAAGCAGCTGACCAAAGCCGGCGAATGGATCCCGATTCCCGGCGAGCTGAAGGTCGACGTTCATTTCGACCTGGTCCACACCGGCAAATTCGATCTGACCTGAGCCTGGCCAGCGGTAAAAAGGCGGACAACCATCGCATCCCCCTGTTATCGGCATAGGATAATCTATCAAATGCTGATAGAGGGGGGAGCAGGAATGAAAGATTCTTCCACGGGCTCGCTTGTTGCGATCATCGGCTCCATGATCGGGTTTGCGTTCGGCGCCTGGCATCAATCGCTGACGCTGCTGCTCGTCTGCATGGCGGTCGATTATATTTCCGGAATGGCGGCCTCGCTGAGCGAAGGCAGGCGTCTGAGCAGCCTCGTCGGCTGGTGGGGGCTGGCCCGCAAGGGACTGACGCTGCTCGTCATCCTCATCGCGCACCGGATAGACGAGCTTATGGGAGGCAACGCCGTCATGACGGCTGCGATCTTCTTTTATACGGGCAACGAGCTGTTGTCCATCACGGAGAATTACGGCCGGATCGGCTTGCCGCTTCCGGGAAGGATCAAGGCTTTCATTGAAATCTTCCGCAAAAAAGATTCATGATCGCCACGGAATGTTCATGAATCTGTCAAACATTTCGGGATAAAATAAAATTGAAAACGGTTAAAGCTTGTGATCATTTCCTGTTCTTAGGTATTATAGAAGCAGTCATGGTCAAATATGGGCATCTCATCTAAGCATGAAGGGGAGCAAGGAACGCATGAAATACGTAATGTCGACAATGCTGATTATCGCAGCCCTGCTGGGTCTGTACATGCTGACGCTCGGACTTCCGCTGCCTCCGAAGGACGAAAGCGCCGGACTGCCCGAGGGCGTCGAGCTGCTGAAGGTAACCGCATCGCAGGACTTCGTGTTCGACCAGAAGGAATACAAAGTCAAGGCCGGCCAGAAGTACAAGCTCGTCCTGCACAACAAGAGCGGCATGCACGGCCTTGCCATCGAGGACTTCGGCATCGACCTGCAAGGCGACAAGATGGAGCAGGAAGTTACCTTCGACAAGCCGGGCCGCTACAAAATGCACTGTTCCGTCATGTGCGGAACCGGACATGCGAACATGGTATCCGAGCTCGTCGTCGAGTAGCATGCAGATGGGAAAAGCGTTTCTCCTTAAGAGGAGGAACGCTTTTTTTGCGTTTCAGCGATCTGGCGATCGCTCCGAGATGCGGCCGGCGCAGCCGCTGAGCTTTCTGCTCGATTGCCCGGGCGGAAGCGGCGTCCGGCTGCTCAGCCCGGAGCCATGCGGCCGCTTGTAATCTCCGGTTCACGCTCCGTTCACGCAGCAGCTCTAAGCTGAAGGCATGAGAAGGAGGAGATGTTCATGTTTTTGGCTTTGCGGGAAATCAGGCATTCCAAGCTGAAGTACGCGCTGATCACGACGATCATGCTGCTCGTATCTTTTCTGGTGCTGTTCGTGACCGGGCTGGCGCAAGGATTGTCCTATGCGAACGCATCCTCGGTCGTGCATATGAAGGCCGCTTAATCTCTTGTCCAGACAGGCCCGGCCAGCCGGCTCGCCCGCGCGGCGCTAACGACGCACGAGGCGGCAGCGGCCACGGAGCCCGCCGGG
>Ga0194137_10001554_pt1 | contig 14047 bp, 8 predicted proteins | sample TARM_MetaG_T3_14_FD_134025 | JGI IMG/M metagenome (GOLD analysis project Ga0194137, IMG submission 134025) | Freshwater microbial communities from Pennsylvania, USA, analyzing microbe dynamics in response to fracking - TARM_MetaG_T3_14 (version 2) | ecosystem: Environmental > Aquatic >... | reverse complement strand
CTTAGTAAAGAACTAATCGAGAAATTTCCACCTTCTGTTAAACTTATCTGTGAAGCTGGTACTGGTTATAATAACATTGACCTAGCAGCGGCGGCTAGCAAGGGAATTGCAGTTTGTAATGTACCGGGTTATAGTACAGAAGCGGTTGCACAACTGGCTATTACATACGTATTAAATTTTGCTTGTTCCATGGTTAAGCAACAAAACATGCTTCAAGATAATGATTATAGCAACTTTACTAAGCATCTTCAGGTTCCACATTTTGAAGTAAAGGATAAGGTATTAGGAATCATTGGATCAGGCACTATTGGTAAACAGGCAATGAAAATCGCAAGGGCATTAGGAATGAATATCCTTGTATATAACCGTACACCAAGAGATTTTGAAGATCCAAATATTAAGTCAGTATCACTTGATGAGTTATTACAAAACAGTGACTTTGTTTCCATACATTGTCCACTTACACCGGATACAAGACATTTAATTAATAAAGATAGATTAAAACTAATGAAACCTACTGCATTTATAATAAATACTTCTAGAGGTCCGATTATTAAGGAAACAGATCTAATAGAAGCGTTGCAAAATGGTGTGATAGCAGGGGCAGGACTTGATGTACAAGACCCTGAACCGCCAGAATTAGATAATCCATTATTCAAGATGGATAGTGCAGTTCTTACTCCTCATATTGGATGGAAGTGTATTGAGTCAAGACAAAGATTGATTTATTTACTTGAGAATAATATAGATTCATTCATTAAAGGAAGTTCTGTAAATATTGTAGGATAGTTTTTTAACTATTGTAAAATAAAAAAAAACAATATGAACATAAAGGGGGTTCTCACTTAAATAATTGTTTAGGTGAGGATCTCCTTTGTTTCACAGTGGGTTACGCTAAGTTATTCTAATACTACAAGAAGAATAAACAAAAGGTGGTGATTATCATAGTGAAGATTGCAAAAAATCTACAAATGAAAATGTTGGATAAAATTGCAATTGATGAATATAGTATACCAGGGATTATTTTAATGGAAAATGCAGGGATTGCTGTAACTCAGGAGATATTGAAAGAAGTACGAGACAATTCTGAAGTAGTAATATTCTGTGGCACTGGTAATAATGGCGGGGATGGGTTTGTAATTGCTAGGCAGCTTCTACAAAGAGGTATAGGCATACAAATATTTACGGTCGGTGACGAAAGTTCAATAAAAGGAGACGCCCAAATAAATTATTTAATTGTTAAGAAAATGGGTATTCCTTTATACAATATAAGTTCAATAGATAATATAAACGAGGTACAGAGAATAATTGTTAGATCAGAAGTAATTGTAGATGCAATTTTCGGCACCGGTTTTCATGGACAATTACATCCAATAACAACAGAAGTAGTAAATACTATTAATCGGTCGGATAGAAACATAGTATCCGTAGATATACCATCGGGAGTTCATGGGGACGGTGGCCCAGTAGATAATGCCATAAGGGCGAATAAAACTATCGTTCTACAACTACCTAAAATAGCAAACGTTGTTTATCCAGGGGCAGAATATTGTGGGAAAATAATTGTAAAAAACATAGGAATACCAGAAAAAGTAGTTAATGAGTTTGAAACGAATATTTATTTAAACTGTCAGGATGATTTGAAATCCCATATACTAAAAAGAGCAGTAAATACCCACAAGGGGACTTATGGTCTTTCTCTAATTATTGCAGGTTCTAAGGGGATGCCCGGTGCTGCGGTTTTAGCTGCAAAATCATGTTTGCGTAGTGGCGTTGGATTACTAAAGGTACTAATCCCAGAGGAAATTAGCTCTGGCTTTGAAAGTAATGTTATTGAAGCAATTTCAATCCCGTATAAGGATAAATATGTAGAAAAGGTAATTGAAAGTCTTCAGGAGTGTGATTCAATAGCTATTGGACCTGGACTAGGGAAAAGTATAAAATCCCAAAGTATTATGGAGACAGTTTTGAAAAATCGTAAGTCCGACTTACCAACTGTTATAGATGCAGACGGATTGAATATTTTGGCAGAGAATAAACTTCTGTTTAAATATTTAGATGAAAACTGTGTGTTAACTCCCCATCCTGGAGAAATGTCTAGGATGACGGGACTTACAGTAAAGGAAATAAATGAAAATAGAATAGAAGTTACATCAAAATACGCTAAGCTTTGGAATACAAATATCGTATTAAAAGGTGCAGGGACAATTATATCGAGTCATTTGGGGATAATATATGTTAATACAACTGGTAATCCTGGAATGTCAACGGCAGGCAGTGGAGATGTTTTAACAGGCATTATTACTGCGTTTACCTCAAGAGGAATAGGGATTGTAGATGCAACTAGGGTATCAGTATTCCTTCATGGCATTGCTGGAGATAGGGTGGCTAGGAAAATAGGAGAGGACGGACTTATAGCAAGTGACATAATTAATGAAATTCCTAGAGCTATAAAATCTATAAAGAAAATATAAGTATTTAGAGGTGAACTGTGTGAAAAAAATGATTGCGCCAATAATAATTGTTATATTATTGTTATTATATTTATCCTCATACCTTTATGGTATAACAAGAGCCCTGGATTTTTATCATTTACCAATAATAGTACGATTGATAGTTGTAGGAATTATATTGTCTTTAATTGCATTAGTTATATATATATTAATTCAAAGATTAAGAGAAATTAAGGAGGAAGATGAAGATGATCTTGGTAAATACTGATTTTATTACAGGAAAAGAGCTTGAAACCATAGGTTTAGTTAAGGGATCCACAATACAGGCTAAACATTTAGGAAGAGACATTGCCAGTGGATTAAAAAATTTAGTAGGAGGAGAACTCACTTCTTATACAGAAATGATGAATGAAGCCAGAGCAAAGGCTACTAAAAGAATGGTTCAGGAGGCTGAAGGACTAAAAGCTGATGCAATAATCAATATTAGATATACTTCAAGCGCTGTAATGGCAGGAGCAGCAGAAATACTTGCCTATGGAACAGCTGTTAAATTTAAATAGTAAATTAAATCAAAGAATTTAGAATAAAAGGTGAAAATGTTACCTTATTTAGGAGTTAAATGTCTTTATAGAAAATCGGCTTTGTAAAAGAAATGACAGAAACTAATAAATAAATCTATGTAAGTTTTTATCAGATAATAAAGGTAAATAAAGTTTTTTGTCGAATTAGGAATTAATGCTAAATCATGGGTATATATTAAGAACAAGTGTTATACACTTGTTCTTTCTAATAAAAAAGAATGAACATAATATTAGTTATTCCTTTAATATTGAATTTAATTATTGTTTTGGGAAAAACTAGTTATAAATATTAACTTTGTAATAAGGAAGGGGCTTGGAAAATGCAATTTGAAGTTGGGAATAGTTACAATAATTTTAAACTATTAATGGAAAATGAGATTAAAGAAATAAAAGGCGTATGTAGATTGTTCTTCCATGAAAAGAGTGGGGCTAGACTTTTATATATACAGAGTGATGATGATAATAAGGTGTTTTCTATATCCTTTAGAACACCGCCTACGGATAGTACAGGATTACCTCATATTTTAGAACACTCCGTATTATGTGGATCAAGAAAATTTCCTTCTAAGGACCCATTCGTTGAGTTAGCTAAGGGTTCATTGAATACATTCTTAAATGCCATGACCTTTTCAGATAAGACTATGTATCCTATAGCTAGTCGAAATGATAAGGATTTTGTTAATTTAATGGATGTTTATTTAGATGCTGTTTTTTATCCGAACATATATAAAAAGAAAGAAATATTAATGCAAGAGGGATGGCATTATGAGATAGACAATGTAGAGGATGAATTGAAGTATAAAGGTGTTGTATATAATGAAATGAAGGGGGCTTTTTCATCCCCTGAACAAATTTTGTTTAGAAAAATTCAAGAAACCCTATTCCCGGATACACCATATAGACACGATTCAGGCGGTGACCCAGAGGATATACCTGAATTAACCTATGATCAGTTTAAAGACTATCATAAGCAGTATTATCATCCATCAAATAGTTATATTCATTTATATGGAGACGGTAATATTCTTGAGCACCTTAAGTTTATAGACGAGGAATATTTAAATAACTTTAAAAAGGTTGAACCAAACACTACAATCCCCCTACAAGCACCCTTTGACAAGCAACAGGAGGTTGTAGTAGAGTATCCTATTTCAACTAATGAAAAAGAAGACGATAAAACTTTTTTAAGTTTGAATTTTGCAGTTAGTCAATCAACTAATCCAGAGTTACATTTAGCCTTTGATATATTAAATAATATTTTACTAGGTTCACCGGCTGCCCCATTGAAAAAGGCTTTATTAGAGTCGGGCCTCGGTAAGGATGTATTTGGATCCTTTGATTATACAGTTCTTCAACCGGTATTTTCTGTTGTGTCAAAAAATACAAACTTAGAAGAGAAAACTAGATTCAATGAAATAGTATTTGATACATTGAAGAATTTAGTTAAAAACGGAATAGATAAAAAACTAATCGAAGCCTCTATTAACGCCTACGAGTTTAGATTAAGAGAAGCCGATTATGGTAGATATCCTAAGGGCCTAATATATGCAATGAAAAGTATGGAGAGTTGGTTGCATGATGCAGACCCAACGATGCACTTAAGCTACGAGGATAGTTTGGTGACAATAAAAACTGCCTTAACTACAGATTATTTCGAGAGAATAATTGAAGAGTACTTAATAAAGAATCTACATCGTTCTCTACTTATTGTTAAACCTAAAAAGGGTATGGCCGCTGAGATAGAGGAAGCAGTAAAGAATCAGCTTAAGGCATTTAAGGATAGTCTATCGGAGGAACAGTTGAAAGAGCTCATAAAGCAGGGTGAGGAGTTACGCAGTTTCCAAGACCAACCTAACTCACAGGAAGAGTTAGAGGCAATTCCACTATTAGAATTAAAGGACATAGATAGAGAACCAGAAAAAATAGAGCTAATAGAAAAGGATGAACAAGGTATAAAGGTACTACATCATCCGGACTTTACAAATGAAATAGTGTATATGAATCTATTATTTGATACTAGTCATATAGAGAAAGAACTAATACCGTACATGAGTTTATTAACTTACGTTTTAGGTAAGGTGAGTACAGATAAGTTCAATTACGAAGAACTTTCTAATGAAGTTAATATATACACTGGTGGAATCTACTTTAATAATGAGGCTTATTCTAAAAAAGATAATGATGAAGTATTTTATCCAAAGTTTACCCTGAAATCCGCTTCTTTAGTAAAACATCTACCAAAGCTTATTGATTTGTCTAGGGAGATTATCGGAAACACATTATTTACTGAGGATAAAAGGTTGAAGGAAATAATACAAGAGGTTAAGTCTCGACTTGAATCTGTGATTTTAAATGAAGGGCACGTTGTAGCAGCTAAGAGAGCTACTTCATACTTCTCACCACTGGGCTACTATCAAGAAATATCCAATGGTATAACCTTCTATCAATTTTTAGCAGATTTAGAAAATGATTTCGACAGTAAAAAAGAAGATATTAAAGAGAATTTAGCAAAGGTTAAAAATCTAATTTTTAATAGAAATAATCTTTTAGTAAGTGTAACTGTAGAGGATAAGGATTATAACGAGTTCAAAGAAACGTTTAAAGTTCTGTTATCTGATCTTAAAGAAACGCATTTAGAAAAGGCAGATCTAGGATTTAAACCAGCTCCTCTAAACGAGGGACTACTGACATCAAGCAAAATTCAATATGTTGCTAAGGCGTATAACTTTAGAGAATTAGGATTTGAATATAAAGGACATTTACAAGTTTTAAAAACCATAGTTAGCCTAGACTATTTATGGAAAAAGGTTAGGGTGTCAGGTGGGGCATATGGAGCCATGGCAGGATTCTCTAGAAATGGTAACATGTATTTTGCCAGCTATAGGGACCCAAATTTAAAAGAAACACTACAGGTATATGACGATATGAAAAACTATATTAGTGAATTTAAAGCAGATACTAGGGAAATGACAAAGTATATTATTGGAACAATAAGTAAAATAGACGCGCCCCTATCTCCATCTTCAAAGGGTGACAGAGCAACGGCATACTATATAAGTGGTATGACTTATGAGGATTTAAAAAATGAAAGAAACGAGATATTAGAAACTAAAGAGGCTGACATTCAGAATTTAGCTAAGTTAGTAGAAAAACTTATGCAGGAAAATAACTACTGTGTACTAGGTAATGAAAACAAGATTAAACAAAACGAAAATCTATTTAATAACATGATCGATATATTTAATTAGTAAAAACTACAAAGGATAAGGGGGATTTTAAGTGTTTAAATCTGATATTGAAATAGCGCAGGAATCTGTAATTAAGGATATTAGAGAAATTGCAAAGAAACTGGATTTAACAGAGGATGATATTGAGCTGTATGGAAAGTATAAGGCTAAGGTTGATAGTAGCTTACTTAAAAAAGTTAATGGAAATAAAGCAAAGCTAATTTTAACTACAGCAATAAATCCAACTCCAGCAGGAGAAGGTAAAACAACAACGACAATTGGTGTTTCTGATGCCTTGTCTAGGCTAGGAAAGAAAACAATTGTTGCTCTAAGGGAGCCTTCCCTAGGCCCCGTGTTTGGTGTTAAGGGGGGAGCAACTGGAGGAGGATATGCTCAAGTAGTACCGATGGAGGATATCAACTTACATTTTACAGGAGATTTTCATGCCATTGCTGCTGCAAATAATCTATTAGCTGCACTTATCGATAATCATATACATCAGGGTAATTCATTGAATATCGATCCTCGTAAAATTACGTGGAAAAGGGCTATGGATATGAATGACAGACAATTAAGAAATATTATTGGTGGTTTAGGTGGAAAAACCAATGGAGTACCTCGGGAGGATGGATTTGATATTGCTGTAGCATCTGAGGTAATGGCCGTATTATGTTTAGCCAAGGATTTAGCTGATTTGAGAGAAAAGTTAGGAAATATTATAATTGGATACACTTATGATGATAAACCAGTTACGGCTAAGGAATTAGAAGCTAATGGTGCAATGTCAGTATTACTTAAGGATGCAATTAAGCCGAACTTAGTTCAGACATTAGAGGGTACCCCAGCATTTGTTCATGGAGGACCTTTCGCAAACATTGCCCACGGTTGCAATTCTGTTATAGCTACAAAAATGGCTATGAACTTTGCGGACTACGTAGTAACAGAGGCCGGATTCGGTGCTGACCTTGGAGCTGAAAAGTTTCTAGATATTAAATGTAGAATGACTGGACTTAAGCCAGATGCAGTAATTATAGTAGCTACGGTTAGGGCTTTAAAATATAACGGTGGTGTAAGTAAAGAGGAGCTTAACAAGGAAAATCTTGATGCCCTTAAAAAAGGTCTACCGAACTTATTAAAACATGTTGAGAATATAACAACAGTGTTCAAGTTACCAGCAGTAGTAGCTATAAACAAATTCCCATTAGACACAGAAAGCGAATTAAAACTAGTTGAACAGATGTGTAATGAACTAGGAGTAAATGTTGCAGTGTCTGAGGTTTGGGAAAAGGGCGGAGCCGGTGGAGAGGCCCTTGCTACGCAAGTATTAAAACTTATTGAGGAAAGTTCAAATGAGTTCGAATTTGCCTATGATTTAGATATGTCGATACCAGAAAAAATAAGAGCCATAGCACAAAAAATATATGGTGCTGATGATGTAGTTTTTTCAGCTAATGCCCTATCTGAAATTAAAAAACTAAAGGAGTTGGGACTAGACAATTTACCTATATGTATGGCTAAAACCCAATCTTCATTAAGTGATAATCCAATTTTACTAGGTAGACCAGAGGGCTTTAATATAAATGTTAGACAGATAAAAGTTTCTGCTGGGGCAGGGTTTATTGTAGCAATTACCGGGGATATAATGACTATGCCTGGTTTACCAAAAGTCCCCGCTGCAAACAATATTGATATTACTGATGATGGTAAAATAGTTGGATTGTTTTAATATAAGTATTTTATGGACAGAATAAAAATAATTATTAATTGATTAATAAGTAATAAAAGTGCTAAAGGAAAGCGAAGGAAATATGAAGAGTTAATTGAAAATAGCTCCCTTTAGGGAGTTGTTTTTTTATTAACAACCATACTAATAATAAATTATATAGAAAATATTCTGTTATTTTAAAATAGGTTTGATTGCAGTTATATTTGATTTGTGTTAAAATGCTTTGAGTACAAATAACGAAAAGAAAAACATAGAAGGAAGATGAGATAAAACATGATAGAAAGAAAAGATGTCAGAAACATAGCAATTATTGCCCACGTAGACCACGGAAAAACAACACTTGTAGACCAATTACTAAGACAGAGCGGCGTATTTAGAGAAAACGAAGCGTTACAAGAGAGAGTAATGGATTCAAACTCCTTAGAAAAGGAGAGAGGTATTACTATCCTTGCTAAAAATACATCAATTATGTACAAAGATACAAAAATTAATATAATTGATACACCAGGACATGCGGACTTTGGTGGTGAGGTAGAACGTATAATGAAAATGGTAGATGGAGTTCTTCTTCTAGTTGATGCAGCAGAAGGTCCTATGCCTCAAACAAGATTCGTTCTTAAGAAAGCCCTTCAAGAGGGATTAAAGTCAATTGTAGTTGTAAACAAAATAGACCGTCCAGAGGCTAGAGCCAATGAAGTTATAGATGAAGTATTAGATCTGTATATTTCTTTAGATGCATCAGAAGAGCAAATGGAGTTCCCTATTATTTATGCATCTGCAAAAAATGGTTTTGCTAAATATGAAGAAGAAGATGCAAGTGATAACATGATTCCATTGTTCGAAAGTATTATGGATAACATCCCATTCCCAGTAGGAGAAGAAGAGGATGGCCTTCAACTTTTAATTTCTTCTATCGATTACGATAAATATACCGGAAGAATTGGTATTGGAAGAATAGTAAGAGGAAGTATCACGAAGGGACAACCAGCTGCCCGTGTAGAAAGAGATGGAAAAGTAACAAACGTTAAGATTGCAAACCTATACACTTTTGATGGTTTAAATAAAGTTGAAGATCAAAATGCTACGGTGGGTGATATCGTTGCTATCTCAGGAATTGAAAATCTAAACATTGGTGATACTATATGTTCACAGGACAAGATTGAACCATTAGAATCTACTGAGATTGATGAGCCTACAATATCTATGAACTTTATGGTAAACGATAGTCCGTTTGCTGGTAAAGAAGGAAAGTTCGTAACTAGTAGACATTTAAAAGATAGACTTGAAAGAGAATTACTTTCAAATGTAGCCATGAAAATAGAGGAAATCTCTACGGATTCCTTCAGAGTTTTAGGTAGAGGAGAGCTTCATATTTCGATTCTTATAGAAACTATGAGAAGAGAAGGTTATGAGTTTGCTGTTTCTAGACCAGAGGTAATCGTAAAAAGAACTGAAGAGGGATTAATGGAGCCAATCGAGAGATTATTTATCGAAGTTCCGGAAGAAAACTCAAGTACTGTTATAGATAAGATAAGCCAAAGAAAAGGTGAAATGCAAAACATGGAGCCAATGGGTACAGATATGATGAAATTAGAGTTCTTAATCCCAGCTAGGGGTCTTATCGGTTATAGATCAGAATTCCTAACAGATACAAAAGGATACGGAGTATTACATCATTTATTTGAAGGATTTGCTAAGCATAAGGGAGAAATTAAGGCTAGAAATAGAGGTTCTTTAATTGCTCATGAAAATGGTACTGCTGTAGCATACGGATTATTCAATGCTCAAGAAAGAGGTAAAATATTTATATCACCAGGAACTGATGTTTATGAGGGAATGGTAGTAGGTGAAAGTTCAAGAGCCGAAGATATAGTAGTAAACGTTTGTAAGAAAAAACAAATGACTAACGTACGTGCTTCTGGTACTGATGATTCAATGAAACTTGTGCCACCTATCAAACTTTCATTAGAACAGTCTCTTGAGTTTATAGCAGATGATGAATTAGTTGAAGTAACTCCACAAAACATTAGACTTAGAAAAAGAGTTCTGAATAAGACCCAAAGGGGTAGAGGTGTGAAAAACTAATTATTCTTCATGATGAAATACTCTATTAAGAGGTGAAGATTTTGAATGATAAGAGTTTAAGAGTTTTAGAGTATTATAAAATAATAGATAGGCTAAGGGATAAATGTGTCTCCCAATTAGGACAGGGACTTGTTGATCAATTAAAGCCGGTATTTACTATTGCAGAAATTAAAAAAATGCAACAGGAAACCAGTGAGGCCCAGGGAATTCTGGTACAAAGGGGAAATATTCCCCTTTCTGGTATCCATGACATAATACATCTTGTTAAATTGACTGAGATTGGTTCATATTTGAATCCATCTCAGCTCTTAACATTAAGGCAAACATTAGTTGTGGCCAGAAGATTAAGAACTTTTCTAAAGGAAGAGGATAATAATAGCTTTCCTATTCTGTCAGGTTTAATATCCAGTTTAAATGTATTTAAAAACCTAGAGGACACAATTGAGAGATGTATAATTAGTGAGACTGAAATTTCAGACAATGCTAGTCCTGCCTTAAGGGATATTAGAAGATCTATAGTTAATAAAAATGATTCAATTAAAGGGAAGCTAAATAGTATAATTACTTCTACTACATATCAAAAGTACTTACAGGATACAATTATAACTATTAGACAGGATAGATATGTAGTACCTGTTAAACAGGAATATAGGGCGAATGTACCTGGATTAATTCATGACCAGTCATCCAGTGGAGCTACTTTGTTTATCGAACCAATGGTTATAGCTGAGCTTAACAATCAATTAAAGGAATTAAGACTTAAAGAATCAGCTGAAATAGAACGCATCTTAATGGAAATTTCTGCGGAAATTGCACAATACTCTACGGAGATTAAAACTAATCAGAGTATTCTTAAGGAATTAGATTTTATTATCGCTAAGGGTAAGTTATCCTTAGATATGAGGGGCATAGAGCCATTAATAAATGATGATAAAAAAATTAGAATTAAAAATGGTCGTCATCCACTCATTAGTTTAAACGAAGTTGTTCCTACAAATATTTGGTTAGGGGATGACTTTAATGTTTTAGTTATTACTGGACCAAATACAGGGGGGAAAACTGTAACTCTAAAAACTGTTGGTCTATTGACACTAATGGCACAAAGTGGACTTCATGTACCTGCGGATTATGGCACTAAACTCTCAATATTTAATGAAGTTTTTGCTGACATCGGGGATGAGCAGAGTATTGAACAAAGTCTAAGTACTTTTTCTTCACATATGACTAATATAGTAAATATATTAGGTGAGGTGACCAGTAATTCCTTAGTACTTTTTGATGAGTTGGGGGCAGGCACAGATCCAACAGAGGGTGCTGCTTTAGCAATGTCCATATTAGACTATTTAAAAAAGCTGAAAACAACTGTTATTGCCACTACTCACTATAGTGAGCTTAAGGAATATGCTCTAGTTAATGAAAAAGTCGAAAATGCTTCTGTAGAATTTGATGTTGAAACACTTAGACCTACATACAGACTTTTAATTGGAGTACCAGGAAAATCAAATGCCTTTGAAATTTCCAGTAAATTAGGTTTACCAGATTTTATTATAAACAGTGCTAGACAATTGCTTACAAAGGAAACTATAGAATTTGAGGATCTTCTTCAAAGCATTGAGAAAAATAAGGTTGAAAGTGAAAAGGAAAAAACCCAAAGTGAACGTTTGAGACAAGATGCAGAAAAGCTTTATGATAACTATTTAGATAAAAAACAGAAACTCGATGAACAGCGAGAAAAAATAGTTAGAGACGCTAGAAAAGAAGCCTCACAGTTAATTAAGGAAGCTAGGAAAGAAGCAGATGAAATTATCACTGAGCTAAGACAACTTAAGCTCGAGCAGGAAGAAAAAGAGATCAATAAAAAAATCGAACAATCAAAACTAAGACTTAAAGCGAAGGCAGAAGGATTAGCAGAAGTTATTGAAGATACTCTATTTAGTAAAAAGAATAGCAAACCTCCACAAAACTTAAAGTCTGGGGAGGCAGTTAAGGTATTATCCTTAAATCAAATAGGATATATAGTCGATCCTCCAAATAAAAATAATGAGGTACTAGTCCAAATCGGGATTATGAAGATGAATATACCAGTAGAAAATCTTCAAAGGGCTGATGAAGAAAAAACAATACAAAAAACAGGCCTTGGTAAAATAGTTAAGAATAAAGCTGAAAACATTAAGTCAGAAATAGATGTTAGGGGTAAAAACCTAGAGGAGTCTATGCTTGATATAGATAAATACTTAGACGACGTATATATTGCAGGCCTAGCTGAAGTTATTATAATACATGGTGTTGGAACAGGAGTACTGAAGGCAGGAATTAAGCAGATGCTAAAGAAACATAGGCACGTTAAGGAATACAGGGAAGGTGCTTATGGTGAAGGTGGACATGGTGTTACGATTGTCAAGCTTAAGTAAAGGAGTAATTTCTTATGGAAATGATATTAGTGAGTGCCTGCTTATTGGGCGTAAACTGCAAATATGATGGTAAAAATAATTTGAATAAGGATATTACTAATCTACAGAAACAATATGGGATTGTACCCGTGTGTCCTGAACAATTAGGTGGGCTAATGACTCCGAGGCTTCCTGCAGAAATTGCTAATGGAAACGGTATAGATGTATTAGAAAAAAGAGCCAAGGTTATAAGAAATGATGGTATTGATGTAACTGAAGAGTTTGTGAAGGGTGCGTATGAGACATTATATATTGCACAGTGCATGGGAATTAATCGAGCAATATTTAAGGCTAAAAGCCCTTCCTGTGGTTCGGAAAAAATATATGATGGCACTTTTACAAAGACCCTTCGAGATGGAGATGGGGTTACAGTGGCCTTGCTTAAGAAAAACGGCATTAAGGTATTAGACGAAAATAGTCTTTTAAATAAATAGGGCAGATTTGAAATTGTATGTTAGTTAGTATAATATATATTTATTAGAAATATGAGGTTGAGAACGGGAGGCTTAAAAATGATTGATTTTAAAAAACAGTTAAGTGAATTACTAACGCAGTATATAGCTGATGTTGATAGTGATGAAATTTACTCAATGATCGAATTACCACCGAACTCTGAAATGGGGGATTTTGCTTTTCCTTGTTTTAAGCTTGCTAAAACCTTAAGAAAAGCCCCGCAAATGATTGCTTCTGAGTTAATACAAAACATTAAGTTGCCAGAGGGCTTTGATAATGTTAAAAGCGAAGGTGCATACATAAACTTTTTCGTTGATAGAAAGTTTTATATAAATGAGATAGTTAAGGAAGTGTTGCATCAAGGACCTAAATATGGATCTCAATCTATAGGTAATGGTAAAACAGTCTGTATAGATTTTTCTGCACCTAATATTGCAAAACCTTTTCATGTTGGACATTTGAGATCTACAGTAATAGGAAATGCCCTTTATCGTATTAATCAGTTTTTAGGGTATGAATGTATAGGTATTAATCATTTAGGAGATTGGGGAACTCAGTTTGGCAAGGTTATTGTAGCATATAAAAACTGGGGCGTTAAAGAAGAGATTGAGAAGGAACCAATTAGTACATTATTGAACCTATATGTGAGATTTCATGATGAGGCGGAAAGTAGACCTGAGCTAGAGGATGAGGCTAGGGGATGGTTTGTTAAGATGGAGCAAGGTAATGAAGAGGCCCTAGAACTATGGAGATGGTTTAGTACTGAAACAATTAATGAACTTAAAAAGATCTATAGTTTGTTAGGTGTAACCTTTGATCATTATACTGGAGAAAGCTTCTATAACGATAAAATAGGCGGAGTTTTAAGTGAACTAAAGGATAAAAATCTACTTGAAGAAAGCGAAGGGGCGACTATTGTTAATTTAGAACAATATAGTATGCCACCATGCTTAGTTCAAAAGAAGGACGGTAGTACCCTTTATGCTACTCGAGATATAGCTGCTGCCCTATATAGAAAAAGTAATTATGACTTCCATAAATGTATCTATGTAACTGATTACTCTCAAAACTT
>Ga0194137_10001551_pt1 | contig 14058 bp, 10 predicted proteins | sample TARM_MetaG_T3_14_FD_134025 | JGI IMG/M metagenome (GOLD analysis project Ga0194137, IMG submission 134025) | Freshwater microbial communities from Pennsylvania, USA, analyzing microbe dynamics in response to fracking - TARM_MetaG_T3_14 (version 2) | ecosystem: Environmental > Aquatic >... | reverse complement strand
TCTTTTTCCCGGGAATTCAAGCAATTTGTGGATAGTTTGGGTTTTGTTGCACAAGGTGATTTTACACGAGCAATTGAAGTGAAGACCAAAGATGAGATCGGGCAAATGGGCGCTTACTACAATCATGTCCTGGTGGAATTAAGGAATATGGTTGATACGATTAAAGAAAAGGAACAGCATATTCAATTTCTGGCCGATCGCGACCCGATGACAGAGTTATACAATCGCCGGAAATTTAATGAGTTGCTCACTAGGGACTTATTAAATAATGTGCACGGAAATATCGTCTGATTGGATATTGATAACTTTAAAACAATTAACGATACTCTTGGTCATAATTACGGGGATCACTTATTGCGTTATGTAGCCGAGATCCTGCGTGAAAAGATGTGTTGTGATAATACGATCCCCTTCCGATTGGGAGGCGATGAATTTTTAATCTGGCATCGAAACCAAAGTGAAAAATGTGACGTTCGTCATTGTATGGAGGTCACAATGGCTAAGCTCAGAGAGAAAATCAACATTGAGGGGGTCGTGATTCACATTACCGTAAGCGCCGGAATTGCCGCTTATCCAGCTGATGGGCGGACGGTGGATGAGCTGCTTGTTAAAGCCGATATTGCTATGTATAGTGCCAAAAATAATGGCAAAAACCGGTGCATGATGTTTGATGAGCAGATGACGTCCGCCTTCCATGAGCGTTTTAAAATTGAAAAAATACTCCGAGAAGCACTGGAATATCAGCGATTCCGTTTACTATATCAACCCGTAGTCGACGCCCAAACCGGAGCGATCGCTTATTTTGAGGCACTAATTCGGATTCAGGACAGCTCGCTTTCGCCAGCCGTCTTTATCCAGGTGGCAGAGGAGTCCGGTTTAATCATTCCCATTGGCAGATGGGTCATCCAGGAAGCAATCTGTCAACAAAGAAAATGGATCGATGCAAACTATCCAGTCAAAGGGATCGCGATTAATATTTCGGGAAATCAGTTTTATGATGAAAATCTGGTTGCATATATCGCAAACAGCCTCGATGAACAAAAAGTTGATCCAGCGTTGATCGAAATAGAGATAACCGAGAGTGTGTTAATCGACAATAAGGAAAAGGCCATTAATATTATGAAAAAGTTAGAAGAAATGGGGATCCGGATCGCCCTGGATGATTTTGGGACGGGTTTCTCATCCCTAAATTATTTAGCCTTTATGCCGGTGGATAAGATTAAACTTGATAAAAGTTTAAAGGATAAGTTCATTCGGATGGAGAGTATTCAGGTGATGGAGGGGATTGTTTCCGTTGCCCATGGTTTGGGATTAATGGTCGTTGCTGAAGGGGTTGAGGAAGAAGTAGAGGCTAACCGTTTGAAACGCGTAAAGTGTGATTACCTGCAGGGCTACCTCTACAGCAGACCGCTTAGGAGTAATGATGTTGAACGTTTGCTGAAAATTCAAACAAACTTGTTTGGGTTCACAGAAAGAGTACTGTGATATAGGAATTGAATTAAGTGGCGATGAGATAAGTAGACTGGCAAAAAAACGTCCTGTCTACCAAAAGGTTTTGGGTTCAAAGCGGTGCACGTAGCACGTCAAAACTCAAAAAACCAGTTGGATCAGTTTAAGCATCAGTCCCAGACCATAAAGTATAATAATAATACCGCAAACCAGATTGATATACCGTAAGGTTCGGCCTTTGATAAGATTGCCGGAATAAGATACAACAAGGGCGAGCCCGGTAAACCAGATCAGCGAGGCAAACGCCACACCGATGATAAAGTACTGGGCATCATCCGCTGGCAGGGAGACACGGAAGGCACCAAGCATCATGGTTCCGTCAATCAATGCCTGGGGATTAAACCAGGTCACCACAAATGCTGAGACAACCATCTTACGGATCGATAAAACCGCACCTTCGGTTGGTTTGTTTTCAGTCTTCGCCAGAAGTAGTGTGACGCCAATATAAGTAACGATTAAACTGCCGCAAAACAGGATCAGCGCTCTTAGCCCGCTATAATAGTCCATAATGGCACCAATGCCATAGAAACAGGAAAAGGCCAGAGCTACATCAAAAAGTGTCACGGTCAGCCCAACCAAAAGCGCCTGTTTCCGGCTATGAGCCAGAGCGCCATTAATCACAAATAAATTCTGCATCCCGATTGGAGCGACATAAGCCAATCCCATGAGAAGGCCTTGTAAAAAGTATTGCATAGAAACTCCTTTTAATTATATTTCTAACCTTTATTTCTGATATAATTTGATTATACTTATATCATAAATAGAAACTGGTGTTTTGTAACCAGCCATATGTTAGTTTAAAACCAGCCAAAAGGAGTAATAACAGCGTAATGAATAAAAAACAGACCTGCACTTTTGAGTGGTTACCTGATCGCAGTTCAAAGATACCAATCTACCGGCAGATTATCCACTTTATTAGCGCTCAAATTCAATCCGGTGCCTGGGAAGTCGGGACTCAGTTGCCCTCTCAACGGGATCTGGCCGCTAAGTTGGGCGTTAACCGCAGTACGATTACCACTGTCATGGATGAGCTGGCCGCCGATGGGATCATTGAGAGTAATTTTAAGGGCGGAACCCGGATTATCAGCAATACCTGGACGCTGTTATTGTCTGAAAACAGCATCTGGAATCGTTATGTGAACCTGGGTAGTTTTAAGTCTAATCATGCCATGATTCAAGCGATCAATCGACTTGAATTTACGCCAGGCATCCTTCGTCTGGGGACCGGGGAATTGGATCCGGCTCTGTTTCCATCAGAACTATGGAAAAAAGCAGTAAAACCGCTGGAGAATATTCCGTCCTTGAATTATCTGGAAGCTTCCGGTCTTTATCAGTTGCGTTGTGCGATTGTCAGGTATGTAACAAAATTTGGGATTATAGCTACCCCGGATCAGGTTTTGATAACCTCCGGATCTTTACAGGCACTACAACTCATATCCGTCTGTATTCTTTCGGCAGACTCGGTAGTCTACACTGAAGCACCAACCTATTTGAAATCCTTGCAGATTTTTCAGTCAGCGGGAATTACGCTGGAAAGTATCCCCATGGATGAGGAAGGCATTTTGCATCACCGGCTTCCCAGGACGGATCAACGGACCCGAATCCTCTACACCATTCCTACCAACCATAACCCCACTGGTATCACAATGTCGAATCAACGGAGGAAGGCTCTTTTCGAATATTGTGGGGTCAATCGCATTCCGATTATTGAGGATGGTGCTTATGAAGAATTATATTTTGATAAACAACATCATCAGCCCATTAAACAAATGGATCTCAACGGCGATATTATTTACCTCGGCACAGTGTCAAAAACGTTGTCACCGGGCCTGCGAATCGGTTGGGTGATTGCTTCGGAGCCAATTATTGATCGTCTGGGAGATGTGAAAATGCAAATGGACTATGGTGCCAGCTCAGTTTCACAGTGGATCATGACCGAATTTTTGAACAGTGGCATGTATGAACAGCATCTGGAACAGATCAGAACTGAAATGGAGAAGCGCAGAGACCATGGGGTCCGGGTACTCAGGCAATATCTGGGTGATCGGGTATCCTTCAAATCACCGGCCGGCGGTTTTTATATCTGGATGCGCTTTAATAAAAAAATACCGATGCAAAAATTATTTGAAGAAGCCGTAAAAGTAGGGGTTCTCCTGAATCCCGGAGATATCTATGACTATGCTCCGACAAATGCTCTGCGGATTTCTTATTCTTATTTGAGCTGCGGGGAATTTGAGGAAGCCGTGAAACGATTGGCTGGTATTACCAAAAGATGGTTTGAAGTGTGACTACAATCAATTGACAAATTCGCTAACGACCGGGCGATTCGCAAAAACCTTATCGCCGTGAGGCTAAGCAGAAAAACCTTGACACCGTTAAGGTTATTAGATAATATAATCATATAAACTAGATCATGTGCTAAACGTAATTATATAATATCGGGAAGTATGACAGATAATGTTGTTAAATGAACATCCGTTTTTAAATTGAACACACACCATATTGACTCAAATCATAACTTGGAAATTAATGAATGAAAAGAGGATTATTCTATGGAAAACGAACATGAAAAAGATGTAAGAATATGTGTGTTTGGAGATTCCATTGGAAAAGGAGTCATCCAGCAAAATAATTCCGGCCGTTATGGACTGGTGAAAATTGATTTGAATGCCTTGGTCGGACAGAAGAATATTATCCTTGATAATTTCTCGAAGATGGGGATCACCGTTTCGAAGGGGCTATCCATAGTCAAACGCCATGCTGCTAAGCTCTCAAATTATGACCGCATTTTTCTGGAATTTGGTGGCAACGACTGTAGCTATGCCTGGAATGAGATTGCCGAAAATCCTCAGGATGAACATATTCCCAAAACACCGACCACAGTATTTGAAGACCTCTATACCGAAATGATTGAAGAAATAAAAACCAATGGAGGTAAACCCATTATGCTCTCGTTGCCACCGCTTGTGCCGGAACGATATTTTGAATGGTTTTCAGAAAACTTAAACAAAAAAAATATCTTAAAATGGATCGGTAGTGTTGATGTCATTTATCGTTGGCAGGAAATGTACAATTTAAAGGTTGTTTTACTGGCGAAGAAGCTGTCAATTCCACTCATTGACATACGCAGTGCGTTTTTAAGCAAACGCCAGTATAAGGATTTTCTATGTGAGGACGGCGTTCATCCAAATAAGTCGGGTTATAAATTGATTTATGAAACCGTAATAAAAGCGATACTGGACCAGAAGATGATCCCGAATGGCGCAACTGATTAGCCCGCACACCATTTCTCGGGATGATCCGGGCAAACGGTGTCAAGAAAAAATAAACTGAGCCGAAATGATTGTGGAATAGATTGCGGCAGCATTATTGGGGTAATCTTAGCCATGTTTATTTAGTTCTGACTGGCTGAAATGAACCGGCCGCAACAACACAATTTGTTAACGAACAGCAGGAGAAAAACACAAGCCCCTCTGCTTACTATTTTTTTATGCTGACTTGAAAATACGTTTTATTTGCAAATGCAAGCACGGCTGATTTAAGAATAATCAGTTCGGGCGCTTTTATTTGATTGCTCGGTTGAACTTTCGGAGAGAAAACCTCTTTGATGGCACTTTCCAGTTCATCACAGAATAAATTGTAGGCATAATCGATTTTGTGCTGGCTGATTAAATAGGTAATCAGATCACCAGTTTCGGAAATACTGAGAACCCGTTTCATGATACAAATCACAAAAAAATAGGCAAGGTGGCTCCGGTTATAGCGCTTTTTAATTGGCGGCTCAACGACTTTTTGCTTAACATAGTTATTGATCATCATGGAGGTGATAATTTTTTCACCCCAAATTTCTTCGAAAATAACCAGATTCTTTTCTAAAATACTGACTAACTGATCCATATATAAATCAATGTCGGGAAGTTCAAGCCATCGCGGACAGTGAAAGTTAAGGAGTTCCTCTGATATTGTTTCCATTTTCTGATACCTCTTTCAATAAGACTCCTCTTAATTATAAGGTAATATACAAGATGATGTCAAAGTTAATAAAAAAAATTGGTTTGTTATAGCAATCATCTTATCTGGTGCAAAAAACGGGGTTAGCCTGGATAAAACTAATCGCGGACCTTAAAAATATGTCTTTGTATTGCCTGGCAATACTCTGGGCTTTGCAGTGAATTCAGGCCGGATGGCCGGAAAAAATGCGGTGACGTATATTAAAGAAGAATTGGCTGAATAACGCTCAAATGGGCAGGAGACTGAGCATCGGGTGGTTTTGTCTTTGATTGCAATGGGGTGCTATTTATTCTTAAGTGGTTCTAAATTATCGTGAAGAAAAAAGCTAAGAGCAGGGACACAAAATCCCTACTCTTAACTTTCACAGTGCCCCAATCGGCGCTATTTTTTTGTCTGATTTAGAAGATGGTATATCCGCCGTCTACAGCCAGACTGGCACCGTGAATAAAGGAGGCATCGTCGCTTGCCAGGAAGAGAATCGCCTTTCCAACCTCTTCTGGTGCACCCGCTCTTGTGGCCGGGCTCATTTTAATCTTCATACAAACCGGATGTTGGGGGATGGTTAAAACCCGGGCAATCATTTCGGTATCGATGGGCCCTGGAAGGACTGCGTTAATACGGACGCCGTTACGGCCATGGTCCATCGACATTTGACGCGTCAGACCCAGAAGTCCGTGTTTAGCGGAGGTATAAGCAAGGCCACCTCTTCCGGCACCGGTGGACGCCATTGATGCGACGTTAACGATGGCACCGGAACCTTGTTTTTCCATCACTGGGATGATCTTTTTACAAAGCATGAAGGGAGCGGTTAAATTGGTAGAAAGGACAGTATTCCACTCATCACTGCTGATCTCATTCATATTTGCCGTGGTGCCGCTGACGCCGGCGTTATTGACCAGGATATCAATCCGGCCGTAATGTTCCATGGTGGCGTTTACCAAAGCATCCAGGCTGGCCTCATCGGTTACGTCAGTTTGCTGGAAAAAACCTTCGCCTCCGGCAGCCAGAATTTCCTTTACAGTGGCATCGCCTCTTTCTTTGTTGGTCCCGACAACGACAACCTTTGCACCTTCCGCCACAAAAATCATGGCGGCAGCTTTTCCGATGCCTTTCGTTGAGCCGGTAATAATCGCAACTTTATTTTCAAGTTTCATAATCAAATTCCTTTCGTATTTTGGTGATTTTATTTTTGCGTTCAGGTTTTACGAGGGCTTATTTCCGGCCAGTTTCCATAAATGCGGTGCGGTCGTAGCGTCCGGCCATTAAATAGGGGACAATATCTTCGGCATTCAGGTTTTCGACCAGATTTAGCTTATGGACAAGTAAACTGTTTACAGAGTAAGCACCGCCGACGATTGTGTTTATCGGCAATTCACCCCAGGGGTCGTCGATGCTGGAACGAAGCTTCAGACTGGCAAAACCCGGCTCCCAGGATTTGTAAGTGTACTCACAGAGATTCTGAAGCAAGGCACCATTGGTAAAATGGGACACCCCTTCTTTATCCGGTTCGCGGTCAAAATGAAAATAAAAGCCACCACCATAGGTCTGTTTTCCCGCTTCCGGGAACTGATACATGGCACCAGTCAGCGGACTATTGGTCTCACCGAGTTCCAGTTTTACTTCAATTAACTGAACACCCCGACGGGTGACGCTGGCCATAACGGTATTTCCCGCCTGGCGAATCACAAACTCTGCGCCCATTTTTTTGGGAATGCTGCCATTATCACGACCAAGCTGAACGGCCATCTCGGCTCCGGGGCCGCCGAGAACCAGACTAAGGGGATAGAGCCCCAGTTCTTTTCCGTACATTGCATAGACGCCCAGGATTGCTTCATAATAATCATCGGCAAAAGAGGGATTGTGAATATGCGCAATCGACAGGGTTACCACCGGCATTGAAAAAGGTTTAAGTGGTGGAGGTAACAGGCGCGCGATAACAGCGGGATCGGTGAGAAAGCAAAGATACAGACCTTCCTGATTATCCATCAGAGAAAGCTTGCCAAAGTTTTCCAAGTCTTCTTTTGGGGTCAGAAAACTGGTGGCTTTGGGTTTGTCGATAAACAGACAGCGGCCTGCTTCAAAGCCGGCCCGGATAGCCGGTTCAATGCGGTCAACTTTAAGGGCATCACCGATAATTTCCACCCGTTCGAATTTTTTCTTTAGTTCTTCGGCAAGGCTATTATTGGAGCAATAACCCATCGACAACACAACCGCGTCAGCTGGTATCTTGATTTCCGAGTGATCTTCCATTTTTTCGAGAATCACGCCATCCGGTGTGATTTCTTTTAACGCATGGGATAGCATGTAAGTCGCACCATATTTTGCCAGACGTCCGGTAACATCTAAAACATTCGTGCCATTTCCGTCGGGTGCGACCTTGTTAAGCATATCAACGATGGTTAATGAATTTCCGGCGGCACACAGATACTCGGCGGTTTCAATTCCACTCATCCCGGCACCGATGAGTACCACCTGTTTATCTTTTAATCCGGTGGCTCCGGATAGGACACGATCAATTCCAAAGACATTTTCGCCATCGACTCCAGGGATGCGTCTGGGTACAACGGGGGTACTGCCAGTAGCCAGAATGACCGCATCGGGTGCCATTTCTTCTAATACAGAAAGAGTCGCTTCGGTATTTAGTTTCACTGCGACATTCAAACGATCGAATTCATTTTGATAATACTGGCAGATCCAGTCCATGGCACCTTTATGAGGAGGCATTTTAGCAATATTAATAAGACCTCCCAGAGTATTTTCTTTTTCAAACAAGGTGACATGAATACCGCGCAGTGCCAGTGTGCGGGCTGCCGACAAACCAGCGGCCCCACCACCGATAACCGCTACTTTATGGTCGAACGAATCGTGAGCGAGGTGGCCAAGCTGTTGTTCCCGGGCAAGACGTGGGTTTACCGAACAAACCAGCGGAAGACCAACGGCATTATTTTCGTTTAAGCTTTCGAAGCAGCGCAGGCAGGAGATACACTTGCACAACTGCTTTTCCCGTCCTTCTTTTACCTTTAAACCCCATTCTTCATCCGCCAGCCAGGCGCGGCCTAAGGCCACAAAATCGACGATACCGTCGGCCAGAAACTGTTCACCGACAGCCGGTTCGCGAAAGACGGAAACAGCGATTACCGGAATCGCAACATGATCTTTAACCGCTTTGATCAGATCCCGGCGCCAGCCCTGGGGGAACGAAACCGGTTCGACACAAACCGAGCCAGTTTCATAAATACCACAGCTTACATTGATGACGTCGATTCCCAGTTTTTCCAGTGCCATGGAAATTTTGACACCATCCTGAATATGGATATAATCATCGGTGACTCCGACATTGCTTAAAAATTCCTCGACAGAAAGACGGACACTAATAGGAAAATCAGGACCACATTCGCTTCGTATACCGGCGATGATTTCGGCAATAAAACGCAGCCGGTTTTCAAAACTTCCACCGTATTCATCATCACGTTTATTGGTATAGGGGCTTAAAAACTGATTGATCAGATAGCCATGAGCGGCATGCAGTTCAACACCGTCACAACCTGCTTTCTGCACGCGAACAGCACCGGCGACAAACTGCTGAACCAGTTCCTTGATTTCAGCATGTTCAAGCGCTCGTGTTGGCTGCTTAAGAAAATTACAGGGAATTGCCGATGGGGCAGCGACGGGTCCTCCGACCAGCGTGGACATCGTTTCACGACCAGGATGATGCAGTTGAATAAAGATTTTCGTCCCATGTTTATGCACCGCTTGCGCCAGTCTTGAAAGTGGTTCAATGTGACGATCTTTAGTAACAGAAAGCTGACGCAGCATTCCGGCACCGTGCACATCATTTACACGGGTAATTTCAGGGATGATTAATCCGGCGCCACCAATGGCACGGGCCTCATAAAAAGCGATCATCTCTTGCGTTGGTGAACCGTCCAGCTCAGCCAGCCCAATCCCCATTGGCGACATAACCAAACGATTTTTAAGTTTCAGTTTTCCAATGGTTCCTTCGAGAAACAGTTTTTCATACATAGGTTTCCTCCTTATTATTAACGAATTGCGTTTATAATAAATAGATTATACTGTGTTCGTTGGAATTTGCCTATATTGACGGGAAACGATTTCACATTGACAATTTGTGTATGATGCACTATTCTAATTTTAATGTGTAGACATAAAAATAATTTAATCTGGAAGTGATAAGTATGAAATTTAATGACCTAATCACAAAAATAGCGATTAATTTACCGATCACAAAGGCGTCTTGTGAAAATCAGGCTGAGATTATCGACATCGCCTTAATTGATGGACGACAAAATTCATTTCAAGGAAATATTCTATACTTTGGTTATAGCAGCCAATTAGCAAAAAGTGAAAATCTACCCTGTCACTGTGTTCTTGTTAAAGATGACAAAGCTCGGACTGATGAGATTAAAAATCTCGCTCTGGTCGAGTCATCAGAATTATTTTCGGCGGTCAATCTGGCCCGGACATTGATGAAAAATTCTGGGGGAGGGCTTATTTATGAAGAACTCGTAAAGCGTGCCAATGAGACCAGGGATCTTCAGGCGGTTGTTAATACAGCCTCAATCATGCTCGGAAATTCGCTGATTTTTAGCGATGTCAATTTCAAAATTCTGGCTCATTCCACGTCGATTCCAGTTACAGATGACTTATGGAAGGACAATATCAGACGAGGGTATTGCAGTTATGATTTTATCAAGGCCGTTCAACAGCTTAAGCCGATACAGCAGGCAGCCCACACAACCGATGTTGTTGAAGTTTCATGCACTGAATCACCCCATCGAAAGCTGAGCAGTAAGGTATTTCATAATGGCATCCAGGTCGGTTTTATCCTGATGATTGAAGGCGAAACGCCGGTAACGCCGGAACATATGGAAATTCTGGAGATTGTCAGTCATGTGATCAGTTATACTATTACTCATTATTTTGCTTATCTGTTTCAGACCGGCACGCTTTATCAACAGTTGCTGTATGAACTGCTTATCGGTGCACCGCCGGAGAACATTCCGATTTGTTTTCCCGGCTTAGAGTTTGCCTCCAAACTGATCGCACTTTCGGTTTTTCCGATCCGCTACCTTGGCGAGCGACATTTAAAAGATCATATCGTTCCGGCTTTAAAAGGAGTTTTAACGGGGTCACATGTGACTTATCATGAGGGGAAGGTGGCGGTTTTAGTGCCGCTCTTAAAAGATGATTGTATCGAGGGGGAACAATTAAAAGCGTTGCAGAATTTGGTAGATAATGAGCATCTTCGCATTGGTGTCAGCAATGCGTTTGATCATGTTGAAAGTTTTGCGAAATATTATCATCAGGCGGTTTCTGCTCTGAATCTGGGCAAACGGCTGCAGCCTGAAAATCTCATTTGCGATTACATCGATTATCAGTTCTATGATTTGCTTGATCATGTGGATGCTCCGTCGCGACTCGGTTTGTTCTGCCATCCGGCGTTAAGCATCCTGCGGCAATATGACCGAAAAAATGAAGCCAGTTTGTATTCGACACTGAAAGTCTACTTAAATTGTGGCTGCAGTATCAAGCGGGCTTCAGAAAAATTGTTTGTTCACAGGAATTCTCTGGCGTATCGGCTGGAGCGGATCGTAGAAATTAGTCATATCGATCTGGATGACGCATATATTCGGTTCCTGTTAAGGATGTCTTATCTGATTGACTGTTATAAAGGGCAGGATGCCTAAATACAAACGCTCATCTGTACCAGACGGCTCGCAAGCATATTAAAAAAAATATTGACGCCGTTAATCTTATTAGATAACATGGTTATATAAATTAAGTTGCATGTAAAATACAATTAGATGTAGCTGGAAGTATGACGGATATTGTCGTTTAATTGTTGACCTCTGTTTGCAATTGAACATACTAGAATGTGATGAGAGCTGGTGCAAATTTTTGTCAAGTAACAATGTTAGTGAAGAAATTTTAGAATTGATTAATCATGGTGATAATAATCGGGTGGCGTTCAGGCGACACACTGGTGGACCCAATTTGTTAAGTAAGATTCTTTCATCGTTTGCAAATGCATCGGGTGGTAAATTGATTATCGGTGTTGGTGATGAAGGTAAAATTTATGGCTGTAAAAAAGACTCGGTGGTCGAGACATTTAATAAGGCAAAAGAGAAATTAACACCCTGTCCAAAGATGTTGATTGAATTTGTTGAGTTGGAAAAGAAGCAAATCGCAATTATTTCAATTGATAAAACCGAAAAAATTGTTGCTTCCAGCTTAGGTGTATTCAAAAGAGCTGATCATTCAGATGAAATAATGCCAACAGAAGAAATTTCAGAAAAAATTCTAAACACAACAGCAGATGATTTTAAAAGTACCGTTAACGAAATGGCGCAACAGATTACCCAACTTACCATTTCCTTGGAGGATACCGTCAAGCGGTATCAAGAAAAAAATAAACTAAGCCGAAAGATTATAGAATGGGTGGCCTGTGGTATTATTGGGATTGTTTTATCGATGACGATTAATTTTTTGATTGGCTAAACTAAATCGGATACAACAACCCAATTCGCTTAACAACCATAAGGGGAAAAAGCATACGCTCCTTATGGTTGTTTTGCTGTCTTAAAATTACATTTTATTGGCAAAAGCAAGCACAGTTGATTTAAGAATAACCAAGCGGTTGTGATGTTACAATTATGATGCATTGAATTTATAATGAATCAGAAGTGACCATGTGCAGTAAAAAGCATAGCAATTACTTAATGCACTGACAAAAATGGAGGCCAGGATGAAAAAACATTATCGATACAGGAAAGCATCATAAATTATTATATGCGTGCCGTAGAACGTGAGGGCTGAAACAGATGGATTTTTTAGTAGATGAGATGGGATTTGTTTTGGTGCTTTCACGAAAACAGCCGATGATAACTTTCATCGGCTGTTTAAATGTATCAGCGCCACAAAGGCGGGAATGTCGAAAATTATATGCCGCTTCAAGCGCATCGCCCCACGGTAGCCGATTTGAAAGGTGGACGAAATGAAATATATCACCTTCGTTGTCCCTTGTTATAATTCAGAAGATTATATGAAACGCTGTATTGATTCACTTTTACTTGCCGGGAGTGATGTGGAAATCATCATCGTCAATGATGGCTCAAAAGACAAAACCCGTGAAATTGCCGAGGATTATAACGTCAAGTATCCCGACATCATTCGGGTCATCAATAAAGAAAACGGCGGTCATGGTTCGGGTGTAAATGTTGGATTGGAACAGGCAACCGGGATTTATTTCAAAGTTGTGGATTCCGATGACTGGCTGGACCAACAGGCGTTGGATCAATTGATGTTTAAAGTGAGAAGTTTTTGTCAGTTGAAACAAAAAGATAACGCGTTTGTTATTCCGGATTTGTTCATCTGTAATTACGTCTATGACCATTTGCATGAGGAAATACGCCATGATATTTCTTACAAGAATGCGTTGGATGAAGAAAAACTATGTACATGGCAGGATATTGGTTTTTTTAAGCCGTCTCAATACTTGCTTATGCATTCTCAAATCTTTCGAACGTCAGTTTTGAGAGAAAGCGGCGTAAAACTTCCAGAGCATACGTTCTATGTTGACAATATTTTTGCCTATCAACCATTACCCTATGTCAAATACTTATACTATATGAATATTGATCTTTATCATTATTTCATTGGCCGTGATGACCAATCTGTGAATGAAGATATCATGCTCAAGCGAATCGATCAGCAAATCCGGGTAACCGAACAAATGCTGACCTGTGTAAATTTACAGGTTGTCAAAAAGAAAGAACCAAAACTTGCGTCATATATGTGTCGATATCTTTCAATCATCATGTCCATCACAAATATCTTATTGTTAATGATTAACTCCGAAGAATCCATGCTTCAAAAAAACAAATTATGGAGCCAGCTCAAAGCACTAGATAAAGGTCTTTATCTAAAACTGAAATACACATCCATGAGTGGATTGACCAACATGCCCGGTGCCATTGGTCGGAAACTAACAATTTCCGGCTATCGCGTTGCCCAAAAGCTTTATAAATTCAATTGAAGTTATCTGTATTGAAAGGCTGGTGAATGACTATAAAAGTAAATAAAAACCTCTTTTATCTGCTCTTTTTCCTGTTCGTCATGGGGTTGACGATGTATACGATGCTTAAAGGCAATGACATTACGGCGATCCTGCTGGCCATTTCCAGTATGAAAATCGGTTACTTGTTCCTAGCCATGTTGGTGGCGCTGCTTTTTGTTATCCTTGAGGCGGTTATCATTTGGTATTTAATGCGTAGTCTTGGTGAACCGAACAGTATACTACGATGTGCGGCTTATTCGTTTATCGGCTATTTTTATTCAGCCATCACACCGACTGCTGTGGGAGGGCAGCCAATGCAGCTTTATTATATGCGGAAAGATGGAAACTCTTTATCGAAAAGTTCTGTGATATTAATAATATTGGCGCTGTTTAGCAAGCTGGTACTCGCGCTTATCGGCATTGCGCTTTTGGTCTTTTGTTATGCGCCGTTGGTTTACTAT
>Ga0194137_10001550_pt1 | contig 14063 bp, 12 predicted proteins | sample TARM_MetaG_T3_14_FD_134025 | JGI IMG/M metagenome (GOLD analysis project Ga0194137, IMG submission 134025) | Freshwater microbial communities from Pennsylvania, USA, analyzing microbe dynamics in response to fracking - TARM_MetaG_T3_14 (version 2) | ecosystem: Environmental > Aquatic >... | reverse complement strand
TTCTTGTCCTGAACTGACGCTCAAGCTGGATCTCGGCAATACAACCATCCGGCCCGGCTATTCCGCCGCCTTCTCGGGCCGCATAGACATCATTAGATATATAGAACAAAAAACCGCACCACAGAGCCAGTTCATCATAATAGGCATATTGAAAGCGATAACTCTCGCTTCTGCCGCTGCCGGAATTCGTATTCATCTGCGTTGCCACAAAACCCCGCAACGACAATGCGGATTCCCGAAGGTCTTTGATTTCGCGCTGCAATACCGCGTGAGAGTCGGAAGCGCCGACTTGAGCAGGCAGCCCCGTAAGCAATGCCACCACGAATACGAGCAGAATAATCCCTGTGCGCATAGCTCCCACCTTATTGATACATGCTTCAGCACCGCCGAGTGCACACCGCAACGCACCACGTGAATCATTTTTCCACTTTCACCGTATCCTGAAATACAGAATTTAGGAAACTGTCTGCCGTTCCCGGTCAACGTATACAGCAAACAGGCAGAAGAAAGGCACACCACCATGCGGAAGCAAAAGAACACCTCACCACAGAATGCAACGGCATAAAAAAGGCTCCCCGACGCATGCAGCACCGGGGAGCAAAAAGCAGAAAAGCGAAATGCAGTGGCGAGAAAGAGCTAGGCCTTCTTTTCAGCCTTCTTGGCGCCTTTCTTACCTCGGCTTTCCACCTTTTCCCATATCTTCATGGAAGCCATCTTTTCCTTACGCTGCTTGGCAAGGCTCTTACATACAAGGGCGGTGCCCTTCTTGTAGCCATGCTTTTCGCGATATTCGTTAGGAGTAAGACCATGAGTGGCAAGGTGTTTCTTTCCGAGAATCTTGAAAGTCTTACCGCACTCAACGCAGATAATGGCGTTCTGCTTGATGGCCTTCTTGGGATCTACAACAGGACCTTCAACAGCTTCTTCTGCAGTCTCTTCAACTTCTTCACATGCAGCAAGCTTGGCCAGTCCATCGGCCAGTTCCTTTACCATGGAAATCATCTCTGCGGGAGTCATCTGTTTAACTCCTGCCTGAGCCTGAACCATGGACATCGCCTGATCAAAGAAAGGGTTAGAATTCATATGGCACCTCATTTTGGGGTTTGTAGCTACGATGATCTAAACACATTATTCTGAAATGTACATACTTTTTTTACAATTAATAACAATAAATGCTCATTTACATAGCGCAGGCAAAGTAACATGCCCGTAATACAGCCCCCGGTTGACAGAATAAAAGTGCTATTTTCTGCACAAAACTGTAATCCGCAGCATAAGCATATCCCTCTACGAAAACAGTAAGTTATACCCTACGGCTGTATAGTTTACTAAAGTATTTTACGCTGAAATTACTCGCACAAAGATGAGAACAGGACTATTCCGCCATGGCAAACAATTACGAACAGGCTAAAAACACTTACGATTCCATACCCTCCTCCGAAAGACTGCAAACTTGACGATACAAAGCCAGATTCAGTATTCACCTAGCCTGCAAGAGCAAAACAATCCGGGTTAAAAGTAATATAAACAATCAGCCCGAAGCACATCCCCCTCCCCTGCGCCCCCCTGAAAATGGGATTCTCCGGACTTTTTCTTCTCTTTCCCCTTTGCCTTTCATATGGCACCGTGCTAGAGCAGTTTTCAGCGACGGGGCGTGCGCCAGTCCGGCTACGGCTTCACGGAGGCTAACCGGCTGAACGCCATCATCGCACCATAGCTCGTTCTTTTATCCGGGAGTCGGACACAGTCAGGGCTCCCTGTTTTATTTGCCGGAGCGGTTGTTCTGCCACACAACCGCTGTCAAGGTATGTACTGTACGCGAGGAATGGCTTATGCTCTTCCCTGTACCTCCGCGAGGAGGGAAGGCATGCATACTCGCCGTATGTGCCAAAAAACGACTTGCCAATTCGAGAGGAAATCACATGGTCGACCCTAGAGATGTAAACTACGTACTGGACTACTTGATATCGGGTACCCGAAACTCAACCAGCCCCGGGGGCAAGAAGTCCTACAAGTTTAGCATCACGGACCTTGCTGAAGATTTGGACTACGCCGAAGACGAAGCCGCAAAGATTCTGCAACACATCAACGCCAGCACGAACCTCTGGCCGGCGGACTTTGAAACGGCCGGTAAGAAACTCGCCATCCCCAATGCCGCTCTGGACGATCTGAAAAAGATACGCGGATAAAGGGATAGATTTTTCCCGACCCAAGCCCCTGCAACACCATGGCAGGGGCTTTCTTTTTGCCCTCTGCTTATGTGTATCTGCGGGGAGCAACGCCCGCCTGTCTGCCGCAAACAAAAGGGGCTCCCTTGCGGGAGCCCCTTGTCATTGGTTGTTCGCAGTTACCAAGAACTACTTCGCGCGACCTTCCTTCCACGCCTGGATCAGCTTGTCATAGTCAAGGGTTTCGCCCTTGGGCTTTTCGTTGGCAAGCTTTGCCTTGGGAGCACCGGGCTGGTTCAGCCAGTAAGCTTCATCCTTTTCGGGGTTCAGCTTGGGACCGCATTCGCCAAGAACGTTGGAACGCTCAAGACGCATGAGAATCTTGTCCTGTTCGCGGGCAAGGTTATCCATGGCGGTATCAACGGTAACTTCACCGGCAACGGCTTCACCGATGTTCTGCCACCACAGCTGTGCGAGCTTGGGATAATCCGGAACGTTGGTGCCGGTGGGGGTCCATGCTACGCGGGCGGGGCTGCGGTAGAATTCCACCAGGCCGCCGAGCTTCGGAGCACGTTCGGTAAAGGACTCGTGACGGATGTCGCTGTCACGGATGGGGGTCAGACCAACGTGGGTCTTCTTCAGAGAGGTGGTCTTGGATACGCAGAACTGAGCGAAGAGCCATGCGGCCTTGCGGCGATCAACAGGGGTGCTCTTCAGCAGCGTCCACGAACCGCAGTCCTGATACCCAAGCTTCTGGCCTTCTTCCCAGTAAGGACCGTGGGGAGAGGGAGCCATGCGCCACTTGGGAGTGCCGTCAGCGTTGACAACAGGGGTACCCTTTTCAACCATGGCGGCGGTGAATGCGGTGTACCAGAAGATCTGCTGTGCTACGTTGCCCTTTGCAAGGCTGGGCAGGGACTGATAGAAGTCCATGCCGAGTGCTCCGGGAGGAGCGTAGAGACGCAGCCATTCCATGTACTTGCGCAGTGCATACTTGGCGGCGGGACCGTTGGTTGCGCCACCACGGGAAACGCTGGCGCCCACAGGACGGCAGCCGTCAACACGAATGCCCCACTCGTCAACGGGCTTGCCGTTGGGCAGCCCCTTGTCGCCTGCACCGGCCATGGAGAGCCATGCGTCGGTGAAGCGCCAGCCAAGGTCGGGAGCCTTCTTGCCATAGTCCATGTGACCATACACGGCCACGCCGTCGATTTCGCGCACCTGCTCGGTGAAGAATTCGGCGATGTCTTCATACGCCGACCAGTTTACCGGTACGCCCAGTTCGTAACCATACTTGGCCTTGAAGGCCTTCTTCAGTTCGGGCTTCTGGAACCAGTCGTAACGGAACCAATACAGGTTCGCGAACTGCTGGTCAGGCAGCTGGTACAGCTTGCCGTCAGGACCGGTGGTGAAGGACTTGCCCATGAAGTCGTCGATATCCAGGGTAGGCAGGGTAACGTCCTTGCCTTCACCGGCCATCCAGTCGGTCAGGTTGACAACATGACCGGAACGGAAGTGGGTGCCGATAAGGTCGGAGTCGTTGACGTATGCGTCAAACACGTTTTCGCCGGACTGCATCTGCACCTGCAGCTTTTCAATAACGTCGCCTTCCTGAATCAGGTCATGCGTGATCTTGATACCGGTAATTTCGTAAAACGCCTTTGCGAGCACCTTGGATTCGTACTCGTGTGTGGGAATGGTTTCGGAAACGACCTTGATTTCCATGCCGCGGAACGGCTTACCGGCCTTGATGAACCATTCCATTTCCTTCATCTGATCAGCTTTGCTCAGCGTGGAAGGCTGAAATTCCTGATCAATCCATTTCTTCGCAGCTGCTTTGTAATCTGTGTCACTGGCGGCAACACCAGCACCAGCAAAGCTCAGGAACGCTGTTACCAGCGCCCCGACCATGAAGACATGCCTCAGCTTCATACATACCTCCGTGTTGAAAATAGAGAACTCCAGTAACTCCATTGATCGGCAGCAACATCGCCGGATCTTTCATCCCTATTGCATGTCGCTCAAACCGCCGGGGGCGATCATCCCCAGCGCTGTACGGCAACAATAAAGCCCACGGAAAACACTGTCGCAATCCATACCGGATAGTCGGTAAGCCCCACCCAGGCCAAGTGAATGTATGCACTGCTCAGCAGCCCGACAAACAGACGGTCCCCCCTTGTGGTCACAATGGGCAGCAGCCCCTTGCGCGCAACGTTAGGGGAAACAATCTCCCAACAGGTCATGCCTATAAGCATAACCACAATCACAATGAAAAAACCAGCAGTAACAGGCGTCCACGCCATCCATTCCATATCCATGTCCGGCTCCTTTGCCTGAAAACTAAACCCGGCCGAGGGCAAAACCCTTGGCAAGATGGTTACGCACAAACCAGATGACCAGTGCACCGGGTACGATGGTCAGAATACCCGCCGCGGCCAGCAGCCCCCAGTCCAGACCGGTGGCGCTTACGGTACGCGTCATGGTTGCTGCAATGGGCTTGGCCGACGTGGTGGTAAGGGTACGTGCCAGCAGCAGTTCAACCCAGCTGAACATGAAGCAGAAGAAGGCGGTAACCCCGATGCCCGCACGGATAAGCGGAATGAACACGCGCAGGAAGAAATGCGGGAAGGAGTAGCCGTCGATGAAAGCTGTTTCGTCTATCTCGCGCGGCACGCCGGACATGAAGCCTTCAAGAATCCACACCGCCAACGGCACGTTGAACAGACAGTGCGCAAGAGCCACGGCTATGTGGGTATCGATGAGATTGAAGGTGGAATACAGCTGGAAGAACGGCAGCAGAAATACCGCAGGGGGTGCCATGCGGTTGGTGAGCAGCCAGAAGAACACATGCTTGTCGCCGATGAAGCGGAAGCGTGAAAAGGCATAGGCTGCGGGCAACGCCGTGACCAGCGAGATGACCATGTTCATGGTCACGTAGATGATGGAGTTTATGTAGCCGGAATACCACGAGGGGTCCCCGAATATCTTCATGTAGTTCTCAAGGGTCGGGTGCTCCGGATACATGGCCAGACTGCCGAGAATCTCCGCGTTGGTACGCAGCGACATGTTCAGCATCCAGTAGATGGGCAGAAACAGCACCACCAGATACAGAGTGAGCACAAAGTAGCGTTTGCGTATCTTCATTACTTGTCTCCCGTGCCCACGGCCTGCAGTGCCTGATAGAACAGCCAGCAGAACAGCAGGACAATAAGGAAGTAGATGAGTGAGAATGCGGCCGCAGGCCCGAGGTCAAACTGGCCCACCGCTACCTTCACCAGATAGATGGACAGGAAGGTGGTTGAGTTGCCGGGACCGCCGCCCGTAAGGACGAATGGTTCGGCGTAGATGAGGAAGCTGTCCATGAACCGCAGCAGAAGCGCGATGGTGAGCACCCCGCGCATCTTGGGCAGCTGGATATAGCGGAATATGGCCCACGCCGAGGCACCGTCGATCTTGGCAGCCTGATAATACGCTTCCGGAATGGCGCGCAGACCGGCATATGCCAGCAAAGCCACCAGCGGGGTCCAGTGCCACACTTCCATGAGCATCACGGTAATCCACGCATCAATCGGACTCGCAGTGTGGTCGAACGGTATGCCAAGCCCGTTTATGGTGGCCCCGAACAACCCGATATCCGGCCGGGTGAAGATGATCCATATGGTGCCGATAACGTTCCACGGAATCAGCAGCGGCAAGGCCAGCACCACCAGACAGGCCGAGGAACCCCAGCCTTTCTTGGGCATCATGAGCGCTATGGCTATGCCCAGCGGCATCTCGATGAGCAGTACCAGACCGGAGAACAGAAGCTGCCGCCAGAGCGCTTCATGCAGGCGGCTGTCTGAAAGTACTTCCTTGAACCATTCGGTGCCGATGAAGAAACGCTGACCGGGGCCGAAAATATCCTGCACGGAATAGTTCACCACGGTCATGAGCGGAATCACGGCACTGAACGCCACGATGATAAAGACGGGCAGAATGAGGAACCACGCCCTGTTATTTTCCCATTTGTTCATAGTTCCCCCTACCCGACCAGCCGTTCGTTGAAGAAGAGTCTGGTCTTGTCCGCAGGAAAGACCACCCAGCAGGCACCGTCGACTACGGTGCGGCTATCGCTGACGCGGGCTTTTATCTCCTGACCACCAAACTGCACTGTCACAATGCGACAGAAACCCTGATCTTCCACCCCCAGCACACGCCCCTCAAACGCGGGGGCATTGCCGCACTCTTCACGAGTGGCAAACACGCCGGTGTACATGGGTCGTATGCCGATCTTGAAATCCGTCCCCAGGCGGGAAGCCCGCACGCCGCAGCCTTCTTCCAGCGGAATAGCGGAGCCGTTCACGCGGGCGAAATCACCGTCCAGCGTACACTTCATGAAGTTCATGCCGGGGCTGCCGATGAAGTAGCCCACGAATTCATGCTCCGGACGTTCGAACAGTTCTTCCGGCGTTCCGGTCTGCACAATCTCGCCCTCGTACATGATCACGATCTTGTCGGCGAAGGTCATGGCCTCCACCTGATCGTGGGTCACGTAGATCATGGTCAGGCCGAATTCGTTATGAATCTCCTTGAGCTTGCGACGCAGTTCCCATTTCAGGTGCGGATCGATAACCGTGAGGGGCTCGTCAAAGAGAATGGCGGCAACGTCGCTGCGCACCAGCCCGCGCCCCAGAGATATTTTCTGCTTCGCATCGGCGGAAAGTCCCGCGGCACGTTTGCCGAGGTCTGCCGACAGCTCGAGCGTGTCGGCTATCTTGCGCACGCGGGCATCCACATCGCGGGAAGGAACGCCCCGGTTGCGAAGCGGAAAGGCAAGGTTGTCGTACACCGTCATGGTGTCGTAGAGCACGGGAAACTGGAATACCTGCGCTATGTTGCGTTGTTCCGGCTGCAGAGAGGAAACGTCTTTTCCGTCATACAGTATCTGCCCGTGAGAAGGCTTGAGCAGGCCGGAAATGATATTCAACATGGTTGTCTTGCCACATCCGGAAGGACCAAGCAGGGCATAGGCCCCGCCATCATCCCACGTGGTGTGCACGCGTTTGAGCGCGAAATCATCATCGTTCCTGGGATTCGGCTTGTAGCTGTGCTTGATTTCGTTCAGGTCTATTCGGGCCATGGTCTTTCTCCGCTATCTGCCGTGCTTGGGCGCGACAAGCAGATTGCCCGCCTTGTTGAACACATAGAAGTCGCCGGGATGCGCGTATACGGCAATGCGGCTCCCGACCTTGCGGGTATGCACCCCTTCTTCCTGCACAACATAAGATTCGTTGCCGTGCATGAAATGGATGAAGGTTTCCGAGCCGTTGATTTCCGCAAGTCCTACAGTACCCGTGATAGGAAAATAGCCTTCTCCGAGATCGAACAACGAAAACTTGTTCGAGCGGATACCGAAGGTATATTCCCCCTTGGGCAGGGCTGCGATTTCCGACGTGGGAGGAAGACACAGGTCTTCACCGAAACGATTACAGTTTTCTTCGATGCTGACAGGAATGAAGTTGATGGGCGGATCGCTGAACACCTGCGCCACCTTCACATTGGCAGGATTCTGATACACATCGGTGGTGGTTCCCACCTGCAGCACCCGCCCCTCGTGCATGACGATGACGTTGCCGCCCAGCATCAGGGCCTCTGAAGGTTCCGTGGTTGTATACACCACAACAGAATCGCGCTGGCCGAATATCTTCTGCAGCTCGTCGCGCAGTTCCTCACGCAATTTGTAATCGAGGTTGACCAGAGGTTCGTCGAGAAGAAGCAGGTCCACGTCCTTGACCAAAGCACGGGCTATGGCGGTACGCTGCTGCTGCCCCCCGGAAAGCTCAGCGGGAAGCCGGTCCAGAAGATGATCGATATGCAACATGGAAGCCGCCTCGCGGACACGCCTGTCCACTTCCGCCTTGGGAACGCCATGAATCTTCAGGGGCGAGGCAATGTTGTCGTAGATGGTAAGGGAAGGATAATTGATGAACTGCTGATATACCATGCCGATATTGCGCTTGCGGACGGACACCCCTGTCACATCCACGCCACCGGCAACAACAGTGCCCTTACTCGGCCTGTCCAGCCCTGCCATGACCCGCAGAAGCGAGGTCTTTCCGGCCAGAGTTCTGCCGAGCACGACGTATCTCGAACCCGGCTCCAGGTGCAGGGAAATGTCCTTGAGATGAACCTCCTGCCCCACAAACTTAGAAACATCTTTGAGTTGTAAACCCATACAAAGCACTCCAGGTAATCACCATCGGCTTTATAGCCCGCACTCGCCTTCGCCGTGGGTAACAATCAAAATGAATGTTCGGATTTGAAAACTACCAATAGAATCCCCCTTCGTTTTTCGCACACTTCCTCAGCACGGCCGTCGCTATTCCGCCACATGCAGCGCAACGCCCGCACGACGCATGATCTCCACAAGCTCTTCCGGCGGGCGCTTGTCGGTGAACAGGGCATCTATCTCCTCTATGCTGCCCAGTCTCACCATGGCGTTGCGGCCGAATTTGGTGTGGTCCGTAACCAGAAACACCTTGCGGGAATTTTCCATGATCGCCCGCGCTGCACGCACTTCGCGGTAATCGAAATCCAGCAGGGTGCCGTCCATGTCTATGCTGCTTATGCCTATGATGCCGTAATCCACCTTGAACTGGCGGATGAAATCTATGGTGGCCTCGCCCACGATGCCGCAATCCTTGTGGCGCACCAGCCCGCCCGAAACGATGACCTCGAAGGAAGCGTTCTTGGACATGGTCTGCGCCACATTGATATTGTTGGTTATGACCCGCAGCTTGTCATGCTTGAACAGGGCCTTGGCAACCTCTTCCGTCGTGGTTCCTATATTAATGAAGAGCGATGACCGGGCAGGAATCTGCTGAGCAACCAGCCGCGCTATCTCGCGCTTTTCCTGCAGGCACATGATCCTCCGGTCCAGATAATCCACGTTTTCCGTGCTGAGCACGGGACCGGCACCTCCATGATGCCGCTGCAGCAGACCCTGCCTGCTCAGAATATTTATATCGCGGCGCACCGTCTGGGGCGTAACGCTGAACATTTCGGCAAGGGCACCTATAGACATGAAGCCTTGCTCCCTTATCAGCTGCAGCACCTGTTCATGCCGCATACGCACAGCTTCATGCCTGCCTTCCGCCGCCTCTTCCGCAGCATCCTGCGTATCAAACATCGATCAGCACCTCACACCGGCTTATTTTCACTTTCAAACATTACAATTCCATTTCTGTTCACTATCGAAAAAAACAATGACTATTCATGCTGTTTTTGGTAAAAAAATTCATCTTTCAGCTACAAGCCGGTATTTTTTTCCTCTTTCATTGGTATCACGTTCAGTTTTTTGCTACAAGAGAAAATAGCTCTTTTCGCATGAGACCCGAAACAGACCGTTTCTGTGCCCTTGCGAACCCTTTTGCAAGAATTGTGGCCCGGAAAACACGACGCAAAGACCGATGCATACCGGCAGGCATGTCAACAGCGGACACATGGGGTCGGCCAAATGAAAACTCTATCAACTACCGTTCTTATCATTGGTGGCGGCGCAACGGGCACGGGGCTGGCAAGGGATCTTTCCCTTCGCGGGGTTCACTGCCTGCTTGTGGAAAAGCGCGACATCAACTCGGGAGCCTCCGGCGCCAACCACGGGCTGCTGCACAGCGGTGCCCGCTATGTGGCATCGGATTCCGAAGCAGCCATTGAATGCCGTGAAGAAGGCGCAATCCTCAAAAAACTGGCCCCCCAGTGTATAGACGACACGGGCGGCCTGTTTGTAGCCGTTCCCGGCGACAATGAAGAATACATCGCCAATTTCGAATCCATGTGCGCACGCAGCGCGGTTCCCTGCACCGCCATATCGCCGGAAGAAGCCAGAGCGCTCGAGCCAGCCCTCGCCGACAACATCATCGCGGCCTACAGCGTTGAAGATGCCGCTGTTGATCCCTTCATGCTCTCGCTGGACAACCTTGCGCATGCCGTGACCCTTGGCAGCGAATACCGCTGCAACGCCCGCGTCACAAACCTGCACATACGCAACGGCCGCATTGAAAAAGTATCCGTCCATGACGATACCACCGGCGAAGAATTTCTGGTGGAAGCACAGCTCGTGGTAAACGCCGCAGGCGCGTGGGCAGGCAAGATTGCTTCCATGGCCGGGGCAAAGATACACCTGCTCTACTCCTCCGGCAGCCTGCTCATCACGCAGAACCGCCTGACTTCCCGCGTCATCAACCGGCTGCGCAAGGCTGCGGACTCCGACATTCTTGTTCCCGGCGGCACTGTTTCCGTTCTCGGCACCACCTCCGTCACCATTGACGATCCGGACAAGAGCCGACCGACAGTGGAAGAAGCCGACCGCATCATAGACGATGCCCGCGCCATGATGCCCCTGCTGGAAACCACCCGCTACATCCGTGCTTACGCGGGTGTGCGGCCCCTTGTTCTGGCCGGAAACGCCGGTGATGCCCGCAACGTGAGCCGCGGCTTCAGCCTCATTGACCATGCGCGTGACAGCATAGACAACTTTGTGACCATAACCGGTGGCAAGCTCACCACCTTCCGGCTCATGGCGGAAAGAACAGCCGACCTTGTCTGTGCCAAGCTGGGAGTTTCCGCCCCCTGTGTGACACGGGAGGTTCCCCTGCCCGCCTCCACCATGGGCAGATGGACGGAACCCGGGCTCACCGCCAAGGCATGGCTCGGCACCCGCGACGTGCACGACCAGATTCTGTGTGAATGCGAAATGGTTTCGCGCAGTGTCGTCGACAATATTATTGATACCATCGGGGCTGAAGGTCCCAACAGAGGCGATTCCATGCTCACCGCCATCGGCCTGCGCAGCCGTGTGGGCAAAGGCCCCTGTCAGGGCGGATTCTGCGGCCTGCGCGTGACCAGCCATCTGTATGACAGAGGCTGCGTGCACGCCGAGCAGGGTGTGGACGAACTCAAGAACTTCATAGAGCGCCGCTGGCGCGGTTTCTCGCCCATACTGTGGGGCCTGCCCGCCATGCAGGCCGACCTGCAGGAAGCGCTCTACTGCGGCATGATGGATATGGAACTCAACGGCCACAGACCGGATGCGGACACGCTCGGCGCAGACAGCATGCAGGAAATTTCCTCTCTCGGGGGCAGGGAATGAACAGGTACGACACCATTTACGATGTCATGGTCATAGGCTCCGGCTTTGCGGGCATGGCTGCCACCCTTTTCGCGGCAGAACGCGGCCTGAAGGTGGCCCAGACCGGGGCCACCGGCGGCATTGACTTCAGCACGGGCTTTCTCGACCTGATGGCCGTGCATCCTGTGGCCGAAGGCCGCTACTGGGATTCACCCTGGGATGCCATCGATGCCGTCATTGCCGACCATCCGGCCCACCCCTATGCCCGTCTCGGCAAAGACCGCATTCGTACCGCCATGAACGACTTCACGGAGTTCCTGCGCAGCCAGAAGCTTGAATACATGGGGCATGAAGACCGTAACACCCCCATTCTTTCTCCCGCCGGAACGGTAAAGCGCACCTACCGCATTCCGCGTACCGCATGGAAGGGAACCGAAGCCCTGCGCGACAAGGCCCCTACCCTTATTGTGGATTTCAACGGCCTGAAAGGCTTCAGCGGGCGGCAGATCGTGGAAATGCAGCAGACTGCATGGCCCCGCCTCAAGACTGTGCGGGTGGATTTTCCCGGTTCCTTCGGAGAGCTCTATCCCGAACACATGGCATGGACGCTCAGCTCCCCTGAGCGATGCAGGGAACTTGCCGATTCCATTGCGGAACAGGCAAAGGACGTGGAGTACGTAGGCTTTCCTGCCGTGCTGGGGCTGAACGATCCCGTGCGCACAGTCACCCTGCTCGAAGAGCTCACCGGCAAGCATGTGTTCGAAATTCCCACGCTGCCTCCGTCCATAACCGGTCCGCGCCTCAGAGCTACATTTGACCGAGGGCTGGCGCCCAGAGGGGTGTGCACCTTCTCACAAAAACTGGTGCTGGAAGCCCGCCGCGACAAAGACGGACTCTTCACCTTCCTCATCGGTGTTCCCGGCGATGCCCGTCCGGTAAAGGCACGCAACGCCATTCTCGCAACGGGCCGCTTCTTCGGCAAAGGCCTGCGTGCGGAACGGAACGGCGTGGTGGAACCCATTTTCGGCATTCCCGTCACCCAGCCCGCAGAGCGCACTGCATGGCATCACCAGCACTTCTTCGACAGGCACGGGCATGCCATCAACATGTCCGGCATTGAAGTGGACGACAGCCAGCATCCGCTGGATGCGCAAGGCAAGGTGGTGCATGACAACCTGTATGCAGCAGGAGCCATCCAAGGCCACCATGACTGGATGCGTATGAAGTGCGGAGCGGGCATAGCCATTGCCACGGCATATCGCGCGGTGGAATCCATTTGCGGGACCACCCCGTAACCATCCCCCGCCTGCGGACTATGAAGACGACTGATAAGATATAGACGCCGACAGAGAATGGTGCGGGAAGGATGACCTCCCGCACTCCAGCATGATACGGGAACACACGGAACCTGATCGGAACCTGACAGGAGGGCCCCCCGACTATGACCGTTTTTCGCATTCTGCTCGTACTGGCCTGTTGTATCTGCCTTGCCGGAATAGTCAGGCGCTTCTCGCGGCGTCACAAAGAATCGGCATTTGCGCCTGCGGGGCACAATCACGAGAAATCTTCCCCCTCCGGCCGTTCTTTTGCCACAGCACTTGCCGATATCCTTCTGCTCCGCCGCACAGCCCGCACAAGCATATACCGCTGGGTCATGCACACCCTCATTCTCATCGGCTTCACAGGCCTGCTGGTGTTCCACGCGCTGGACGACATCATCGGCTACCCGTTCATCCCCGGTTATGAATCCACGCTTGATCCGTGGCAGTGGCTGCGCAACCTGTTTGGCGGCATGGCCCTTGCCGGTATTGTGCTCGCCGCAGCCCGCCGCATGGGCAACGCACGATTGAAGACCATCTCGCGCAGGCAGGACTGGCTGCTGCTCGCCGTCATCGGCGGTATAATGATTTCCGGATTCCTGCTGGAAGCAAGCAAGATCATCTCGCCCAATGTCTTCAACCGCATGACGGAGAGCTACTTCCTCCCCGAGGACGAGAATGACATTCCCGCGTTGCAGGCATTCTGGTCGGCACACAACGGGGTCATATTCACCCCTCCGGCCAGCACGGATGCCACACTCATTGCCAAAGGCGAGGAACTCAGCGCCAACAACTGCAACTACTGCCATTCCCCCACGGCATCCGCCTTTCTTTCCCGGGCGCTTGCCACGGCCATAGGCCCCGCAGCACCTGCCCTGAACGCCGCAAACGCTGACCTGGGCCTCTGGTACCTGCACATAGTGCTAGCCTTTGCCGCGCTTGCGCTCATGCCGTACGGTAAATTTCTGCACCCTGTTGCCACTCCGGTAAACCTTGCCGCCCGCGGCGGCAGCCACAACGCCCGCCCGCCGCTCGAAACCACAGCAGCACGCAAGGTGGGCCTTGAAGCCTGCACCCGCTGCGGCGAATGCAGCCTGCATTGCAGCGTTGCTCCGGCCTTTGCAGCCATCGGTAATGCCGACATTCTGCCCTCGGAAAAACTGGTATCCCTGCGCGGCTATGCTACCAACACCCTTTCGGAGCATGAAACCGATGCCTTTGCCGAAGGCAGCCGCATCTGCACGGAATGCCTGCGCTGTACGCAAATATGTCCATCAGGCATCAATCTGCAGGACCTGTGGCTCTCCTCCAAGAAATCCCTCAAACACAGGGAACTTGACGGTCCCAACACCTCCATCCGCCAGTGCAATGCCATGTAGTGGGCCGAGGTGCTGAGTGCGCAGGGCAAATCCCGTGTCGAGCAGATAAAAGGCGATGGCCTGGCCGACAGGGCGGAATCCTTCTGGG
>Ga0194137_10001549_pt1 | contig 14069 bp, 13 predicted proteins | sample TARM_MetaG_T3_14_FD_134025 | JGI IMG/M metagenome (GOLD analysis project Ga0194137, IMG submission 134025) | Freshwater microbial communities from Pennsylvania, USA, analyzing microbe dynamics in response to fracking - TARM_MetaG_T3_14 (version 2) | ecosystem: Environmental > Aquatic >... | reverse complement strand
TGGAGCGGGAAACGAGACTCGAACTCGCGACCCCGACCTTGGCAAGGTCGTGCTCTACCAACTGAGCTATTCCCGCGCTACTTTTACAGAAAATGGCGTCCCCTAGGGGACTCGAACCCCTGTTACCGCCGTGAAAGGGCGGTGTCCTAGGCCACTAGACGAAGGGGACGCTGCCCGGAAACAACAACTTTCTTCCGGCTTGCAGCTTTTCACGCTGTGCTTCACGCTGCAAGTGGCGCGCATTCTAGGGATGAGTCGCAAGGTCGTCAAGCGTCAGCTAAAACTTTTTCAATCAATGGCTTCACCCCCCTGCATCGCGCTATCAGGTTGCCATCCAACGCACTACACTCAGGAAAAACCACCACCCAAAGAGGTGCGCCTAGTGTCTCCTGTTCTGATTGCAGGATTGGTCCTTGCCGGCCTGTTCATACTGATTCTGATTGGCTTCATCAACCAGGTCGTAGAGAAAAACAATCTGGAGAAGGCGCGCGCGCGGGCCGAGCTCAACAATCGCATGCGACGTTGCGCCGATCTTTCCGAGTCTTTCCCTGGCCAGATGATGACACCCGCACTCAAGCTGATGCTGACTCGACTTGAGCTTCATGTGGGCGAGCGCTTGCTGGCGCTGGAAAAGAAAAACCAGAACCTGGCCGCTCGCCTCGATTCATTGCGCGCCATGGTCGCTTTGGGCGATTCGATCCCCGTATCGAACACGCCTGTGAAGATTCTTGCCGAAGCCCAGGCCAAGGCTGTTCGCCTCCTGCTCGAAGACCTGCACGCACAAGCAATCTGGGCCAACAAGCAAGGTCAGCTGAATACTGCTTCGGCCAAGCACTGGGTAGGCGAAATCCAGCGCATGATGGTGATATTACATATCGAGTACTTCAACAACCTCGGCAGACAGGCCCTGCAGCAGGGCAATGCGCACAAGGCACGTCTGGCTTTCGAGCGGGGCATCCAACATGTGCGCAAGCAGCCCGACAAGGCCAGCTTTCAGTCACAGCTCAAACAGCTTGAAGCCCATTACGCCCACGCCAGCCAGCTCGAACAAACGCAGCAGAAGCCCCTCCTTGAAGAAACCAGCGAGCTGGCCGAAGGTCTGAAGGATCTTGAAAGCGAAGACGACTGGAAGAAGAACAACATCTACTGAGAGGGTGTTTACAAAGGTAGCGAGCGAAGATCAGGCAAGGCGAGATCAGCCGAGAAAGCGGAGTGTACGGCTGTACATGAGCATTTGATTCGCTACGCTCACCCCTTCGGGGCCGCGCTGAAGCGCGTTCAGCCTCTGGCTGTGAGGCTGATCTCAACGCAGCATGGTCGAGCGCAGTAGCTTGTAAACACCCCCCCTGAGCCACTCCCGGAGAACCGCATGTCCCTAACCCTGTTTGGCGCTCAGCTGTCACCCTTCGTGCGCAAGGTACGCCTGTGCCTGCTGGAAAAATCGCTGGATTACCGACTTGAAGTGGTCATGCCGTTCACGCCACCGGAGTGGTATCTGCAATTGAACCCCCTCGGACGCATTCCGGCACTCAAGGACGATGAGCTTTGCCTGGCCGATTCCAGCGTGATCTGTCAGTACCTGGAAGAAGCCTACGAAAGCACTACTCGTCTGTACGGCGCTGATGCGACACAGCGCGCCCAGATACGCTGGCTGGAAAAATATGCCGACTATGAACTGGCGCCGCTGACGACCTTCGTCATCTTTCGCAATCGCATCCTCAAACCCAGCATGGGTCACTCCTGCAATGAAGACGGCGTACAGGCGGCACTGCACGAAAAGCTGCCGCCGCACTTCGACTACCTTGAGCGGCAGCTGGGACAAAACGACTATTTCATCGGCTCGCAGTTGTCACTGGCCGACATTGCCATCGTTTGTCAGCTGATCAACATGGAACACGGTGGAGAGCAGGTCGATTCAAGCCGCTGGCCAGCCCTGGCAGCGCATTTCAACCGAATTAAGACACTCACCTCGGTTACCAGTCTGCTGCCGGAAGAGCAGCGCATGAATGCCAAACTCAGCGAGATGGGCAAAAGGATGCAGCAGCCTGGCTGAATCAGCGCATTGGGGTTACTGCAACAGACGAATGCCTACCCACTGTCGCGCAAACTGATAGGCACAGCGTCCGTTGCGGTTGCCCCGTGCGGTAGCCCAGCGGATTGCATCCTTCTCCAGCGTTTCGTCCCATTCCCAACCAAGCCCTGCCTGCCCGGCCAGCGAGCCGACCCAGTGGCGCACCACGTTCAGGTAATGCTCCTGGCTGAAGGGATAGAACGACAGCCAGAGACCGAAGCGGTCGGACAGGGCGATCTTGTCTTCCACTGCCTCGTTTGGATGCAGCTCGCCATCGATCATTTGCCAGTTTTCGTTATCGCTCTGACGCTCCGGCACCAGATGCCGGCGATTGGAAGTTGCATACAACAATACATTTTCGGGCGCACGCTCCAGGGAGCCATCCAGCACGCTTTTCAGCACCCGGTAATCGCCTTCACCTGCCTCGAAAGACAGGTCGTCACAGAACACCACGAAGTAATGCGGCAGCCCGGCGAGCGCATCGACCACCTTCGGCAAATCGGCCAGATGGTCACGCTCGATCTCGATCAGACGCAAACCCGCCGACGCATGCTCGGCCAGCAAGGCGCGAATCAGAGAGGACTTGCCGGTGCCACGCGCGCCCCAAAGCAGCACGTGATTGGCCGGCAGCCCGGCAACAAACTGCCTGGTATTGCTCGACAGGCGCTCACGCTGCCGGTCGATGCCGATCAGGTCCTCCAGGCGCAGGTCCAGCGTCACCTCAAGCGCCTGCAGATAACCTCCCTGCCCTTCCCGGTGCCAGCGCGCAGCCAGGCTTTGCGTCCAGTCCAGCGCGAAGCGCGGAGCTGGCAGCAAGGGCTCCAGCCTGGCCATCAGCGCTTCGGCACGCTGCAAGAAGGCTTTCAGCTCGACTTCCATTCATTTACCCCAAGACTTTCAATGACAAAACAAGCGAACTCCAGAGCATGCCTAGACAGCAGCATTGGTAGCCGAAGCGACAGACCTACAAATGGGCCTCAATGGATTGCGCCAAGGCTTCCGGTGCTGTTCGCGAAGCGAAGCGCTCGACGGAGCGCCCCTCATCGGCAATCAGAAACTTGGTGAAATTCCACTTGATCGCCTTGCTGCCCAGCAGTCCCGGCGCGCGCTTCTTCAGTTGAACGAACAAGGGATGGGCATCACCGCCATTCACCTGGATCTTGGCGAACAGCGGAAAACTGACGCCATAGTTGCGCTCGCAGAAGGTGGCAATCTGCTGCTCATCACCCGGCTCCTGCCCGCCAAACTGATCACAGGGGAACCCGAGTACGACCAGCCCTTGCGCCCCGTAGCGCTTCCACAGCGCTTCCAGCCCCTTGTATTGATGTGTGAAACCGCATTGACTGGCCGTATTGACCACCAGCAGCACCCTGGCATCGAATTCGGCCAGTGTTTTCTCCTGACCATCAATTGTCTGGCAGGGAATATCAAAAAGCGGATCGCGCATCTGTAGAACCCCGTTAAGTGCGTGCTGGCCGCTCAGACATCGCGCGGCTTGTGAGTGAGGGAAGCCGAGTTGATGCAGTAGCGCAGACCGGTCGGTGCCGGACCATCGGGAAAAACATGCCCCAGATGGGCGTCACAGCGGGAACATTTGACCTCGATGCGATGCATGCCATGACTGAAGTCATCGACGCTGGCGATGGCGCGCTCGCTGACCGGCTGGAAATAGCTCGGCCAGCCGCAGCCGGAACTGAATTTGGCGTCCGAGTCGAACAGCGGCTCATCACAACAGACGCAGTGGTAAATGCCTGGCGTCCTGGTGTCATTGTATTGGCCTGTGAATGGCCGTTCCGTCGCACCCAGCCGGCAGACTTGAAACTGCTCATCCGAAAGCTCGGCACGCCAGGTTTCGAGGGGTTTCTCAAGCTTTTCCATCGGTACACCTCGTGAACTCAAAAAAGGCGGATCTGTACCTTTTCCGGTGATCGGGCCGCACGTATCATGCATCGTTCTCAGACGCCTAGTCTGGCAGTGGAGTTTCAGACTGCCAAGGCGCCAGGTTCACGTCTAACGTTGCCAGCCTTCTGGCATGGCACGTCCTTACTTCGGGACATTCAGGATCATGCAGGTCAGCAAATCGAACAAGCTCGCCAATGTCTGCTACGACATTCGCGGGCCAGTGCTCAAGCACGCCAAACGCCTGGAAGAGGAAGGCCATCGCATCCTCAAGCTGAATATCGGCAACCCGGCGCCGTTCGGTTTCGAAGCCCCGGAGGAAATTCTTCAGGACGTAATCCGCAACCTGCCGACCGCCCAAGGCTACAGCGACTCCAAGGGCCTGTTCAGCGCACGCAAGGCCATCATGCAGTACTACCAGCAGAAGCAGGTAGAAGGCGTGACCATCGAAGACATCTATCTCGGCAACGGAGTATCCGAGCTGATCGTGATGTCCATGCAGGCGCTGCTCAACAATGGCGACGAGGTGCTGATTCCTGCCCCGGATTATCCGCTATGGACTGCCGCCGTCAGCCTGGCCGGCGGCAAGCCGGTGCACTACCTGTGCGACGAGCAGGCCAACTGGTGGCCCGACCTGGACGACATCAAGGCCAAGATCACACCCAACACCAAGGCCCTGGTGCTGATCAACCCGAACAACCCCACCGGCGCGGTCTACTCGAAAGAAGTGCTGGAAGGTATGGTCGAGCTGGCACGCCAGCATAATCTGGTGCTGTTCTCAGATGAGATCTACGACAAGATCCTCTACGACGGTGCCGTGCATATCTGTACCGCCTCCCTGGCGCCGGACGTGCTTTGCCTGACCTTCAATGGTCTGTCCAAGTCCTACCGGGTTGCCGGCTTCCGCTCCGGCTGGGTCGTCATCACCGGGCCGAAGCACAAGGCCAAAAGCTATATCGAAGGCATTGATATCCTGGCCAACATGCGCCTGTGCGCCAACGTGCCGGCGCAGCATGCGATCCAGACGGCACTGGGCGGTTACCAGAGCATCAACGACTTGGTGCTACCGCCAGGACGCCTGCTCGAGCAGCGCAACCGCACCTGGGAACTGCTCAACGACATCCCTGGCGTCAGCTGCGTGAAACCAATGGGGGCGCTGTATGCCTTCCCGCGCATCGACCCAAAGGTCTGCCCGATCCACAACGACGAAAAGTTCGTACTCGACCTGCTGCTCTCCGAAAAGCTGCTGATTGTCCAGGGCACTGCCTTCAACTGGCCCTGGCCTGACCACTTCCGGGTTGTCACATTGCCCCGAGTGGATGATCTGGAGCAGGCCATCGGTCGCATCGGCAACTTCCTTGGCTCTTACAGTCAGTAACTGGCAGGAATCCGCGGGGCAATGACACAGGCGACATAGCTTGAAATAGTCGCCTGGTTGAATCGCGCCGACCCGCACCTTATATAGCCTAACGTTCTCACTGTTTCCTTGGAGTTTGCCGCAACATGATGCGCATTTTCTTGTTCCTGGCCACCAACCTTGCCGTACTGGTCGTCGCAGGCATCACCCTGAAGCTGCTCGGGGTTGACCGCTTCACCGGCCAGAACCACGGTAGCCTGCTGGTCTTCTGCGCCGTGTTCGGCTTCGCTGGATCGCTGGTATCGCTGTTCATCTCCAAATGGATGGCGAAGATGAGTACCCGCACAGAGATCATCAGCCAGCCGCGCACGCGCCATGAGCAGTGGCTGCTGCAGACTGTCGAGCAGCTTTCTCGCGATGCCGGCATCAAGATGCCGGAAGTCGGTATCTTCCCCGCCTACGAAGCCAACGCCTTCGCCACCGGCTGGAACAAGAACGATGCCCTGGTCGCCGTTAGCCAGGGCTTGCTCGAGCGTTTCTCTCCGGATGAAGTTAAGGCCGTACTGGCCCATGAAATCGGCCACGTAGCCAACGGTGACATGGTCACACTGGCGCTGATTCAAGGCGTGGTGAACACTTTCGTGATGTTCTTCGCGCGTATCTTCGGCAACTTTGTCGACAAGGCAATCCTGAAGAATGAGGATGGCCACGGCATCGGCTACTTCGTCGCCACCATCTTCGCCGAGCTGGTACTGGGCATTCTCGCCAGCATTGTCGTCATGTGGTTCTCGCGCAAACGCGAATTCCGCGCAGACGAAGCCGGCGCCCAACTGGCCGGTACCGGCGCAATGATTGCCGCATTACAGCGCCTGCGCGCCGAACAGGGCGTACCGGTTGACATGCCCGACACCCTCAAGGCATTCAGCATCAACGGCTCGCTGCGCAATGGCCTGGCCGGGCTGCTGATGACCCACCCGCCACTGGAAGCCCGTATCGAAGCCCTGCGCCAACGCGGTTGATCGACGACATGAAAAAGCCCAGCCTGATCAGGCTGGGCTTTTTCATGGCTTACACAAACAGGTGAACGAGGTACTAGCGCCGTATCAGCCGATAGCAGTTCTGATCCATTCGCCTCAGACCGCGCTGCAGGAATTTATCATCAAGGGCGCTCGCCCGCTCCAACAGCGAAATATCCCAGCCATCGCCCAGAGACGCCTGAATCTCCGCATCGCTTACCGCAAAAGGCGGGCCTTCCATCTGCGCCTGCTCGTAGTCCAGCACCACCAGCAAGCCGGTGCAGCCCGAGGCTAGGATACTCGACAGATGTTCGGTATAACGCTGCCGCATCGACGCCGGCAAGGCTATCAGCGCTGCCCGGTCATATAGCCCCTCGCATCCGGCAACATCCTCGGCTGTCAGCGCAAAGAAATCGCCGCAGTGAACCTCCAGCACGCCGGAACGATAGATCTTGAACCCACTCCGCTGATCGATCTGGACAGGTAAATTCTGCTCGACGAAGAAGTCCTCGACAGCCTTCTCACTCAACTCGACGCCCAGCACCTCGAAACCCTGCTCAACCAGCCAGACCAGGTCCAGACTTTTGCCGCAGAGTGGCACCAGCACCTTCGTTCCGACCGCCAGCTGCAACCCAGGCCAGTGACGACGCAGCAAGGGGTTAACCTCGCGCAGATGAAAGCCTATTTCGTTTTGCGCCCAACGGCGGTGCCAAAACGCTTCGTCCATAATCAGATCCTTGCAGCCCATACTCGCCGGAGATTATCAGAGTCGCCTGCGGCGCCGCTCACTCGCCGGACAGCATGGCCTCGATATCCATGCCAGCATCACGCATCTGCGCCAGCTTGTAGCGCAGGGTGCGCGCACTGATGCCCAGGCGATCAGCCGTCTCCTTGCGGCGCCCACGCTCGCTGCGCAGGGTTTCGAGAATCAGCTCGAACTCCCGTCGACGAAGGTCGTCACCAAGGCCACCACTGCCATCCGAATGAACCGGCGCAACGAACTCCTGCTCCACCGGGAACGCAGGTACGGCGCCACTACCTGTCGACGAAGCAAAGCCTACCGCTGCGCTCAGGCACAGATCCTCTGGGCGAATCAACCCGCCTTGTTGCAGAATCAGAGCTCGTTGAATAGCGTTGTCCAACTCGCGAACATTGCCGGGCCAGGCGTGCCTGAGCAGGTATTGCCGCGCCTCACTCGTCAGCCTCGCGACAGGCTGGCGCATCTTGGCTGCGTGGCTTGCCAATAACTGTTCGGCCAGCGGTACGATGTCCGCCGGGCGATCGCGCAGGGGCGCCCACGCGAGCGGAAACACCGAAACGCGATAGAACAGGTCTTCACGAAAGCGCCCGCTGCGCACTTCCTCGGCCAGGTCACGGTTGGTGGTGGCAATGATGCGGATATCCAGCGCCACCGGCTTGCGCGCACCGACACGTTCAACCTCGCGCTCCTGCAACACACGCAGCAGCTTGGCCTGCAGTGCCAGCGGCATTTCGGAAATTTCATCGAGCAGCAGGGTGCCACCTTCTGCCAGCTCGAACTTGCCCGGCTGACTGGCGATCGCGCCGGTAAACGCTCCTTTCTCATGGCCGAACAATGTGGCCTCGAGCATATTGTCCGGGATCGCCGCACAGTTGATCGCCACGAAGGGCTTGCTGGCGCGGCGTGATTGCAGATGGATGTAGCGCGCCAGCACTTCCTTGCCGGTGCCCGACTCACCGGATATCAGCACCGTGGAGTCACTTTGTGCCACGCGAGCAGCCAGTGCCAGCAACTGAAGGCTGGTGGCCTCTTCGGCGACAGGCCCTTTCGCGTCCAGGCTACCGGGTTGGCCACAGGCATGCCGCGCGATCAGTTCAAGCAATACTTTCGGCTCGAAGGGTTTGACCAGATAGTCCACCGCGCCCTGACGCATCGCCTCGACAGCCCGCTCGACCGCACCGTAGGCCGTCATCAGCAAGACCGGCAGCTGCGGGTAGCGCTGGCGTATAAAGACCTGCAGCGCATGACCATCCATGCCCGGCATGTTCACATCACTGATAACCAGCCCAAAGACATTCATTTGCAGCGCCAGTACCGCAGACTCCGCGCTGTCGACCGCCTCATAGTCAAAGCCTGCGAGTTCCAGCGTGTCGCTCAGAGCTTCACGCAAGGCGCGGTCATCCTCAACCAGCAAAAGTCTCACAGTCATCGGACCTGCTCCGTCAGCAACGGCAAACGTAGGGTGGCGCAGGTGCCCCGGCCTGGCCGTGAGCGCAGTGTCAGCGTGCCCGAGTGAGCGCGGGCGATGGATTTGACCACAGCCACTCCCAAACCGGTGCCAGTCGCTCTGGTCGTGAAAAAAGGCTCGCCGAGTCGCGCCAGGGTCACCGCATCGATGCCGACACCCTGGTCGCTGATGCTGATATGCATGACCGAATCCCGTGCATATAGATGTATTTTCAGACGCGCATGATCAGTGCTGGCCTGCAGTGCATTTTCGATCAGATTGAGCAGCGCCCCGACCAGCGTGTCGCGATTGCACAGCAACACACCCTCCCGCACATCGCATTGCCAGCGAACCTCGGCGCCCTGCAAGCGAACCTCGGATGCAGCGCGCAAGGCCGCCAGCAATTGCGCTGGAGTCAGACGGTTCTCAAGGGGCAGATCACCGCGAGCGAACACCAGCATGTCGCGAACCTGATGTTCCAGCTCATTCAAGCGATCCTTCAGACGGCCAGCAAAACGCTGCTGCTGCTCATTGCTTAGGCCACCCTGCTCCAGATGGCTGGCATACAGCAGGGCTGAAGACAGGGGCGTGCGGATCTGATGCGCCAACGAGGCCACCATGCGTCCCAGTGATGACAGGCGCTCATGACGCGCCAATTGCTCCTGCAAACGTCGTGTTTCAGTCAGATCCGTCAACAAGACCAACTGCCCCGGTTCGCCATTCAATGAGCGGGTGGCAATCGACACACGGCGACCATCCTTCAGGGAAACCTCATGCCCATCGTCCTTGCGCGGCGCAAAGCTGCGTGCAATCACCTCGCGCCACAATTGCCCTTCGAGAGGCTCACCGAGCAAGTCAAGGGCCACCGGATTGGCTTCGCGAACGACCCCTTGACCATCAATCACAATGACACCGCCGGGCAGCAGATCCAGCAGGCTTTGCAGACGATTGGCCAGACGCTCCTTTTCGTCGAACTCCCGCAGGTGCTGAGCGCTGGCTTCGGCAAGCTGTCCTTTGAGTTCGGACATGCGGGCCTGCAACAACTCTTGCGAGCCTTCCAGGCGTCCCGAAAGATGAGAGAAACGTTCGAGCGATTGCTCAAGCTCGGCGCTGACGCAAGCTTCGGCAGAACGGGGAATGACAGAGGGAGAAAACACTGAAGTCACTGGCACCATGTCCGTCAAAAGATGGTCGGTCAGTGTCAGGGAGCAAGGATCATGCCCGGCAATTGATTAATGACGGTGAGATAACCGCGCCACTTTTGAGCAGCGCGGCAAATACCTTACTCCTCGGCTTCCTCGTCACGGCGATTCATGCCGTACTTGCGCATCTTTTCTACAAGAGTCGTCCGGCGAATGCGCAGGCGTTCCGCAGCTCGTGCCACAACGCCGCCAGCGTCATCCAGCGCCTGCTGGATAAGACCCTGCTCGAGGTTGGCCAGATAATCCTTCAGATCAAGCCCTTCCGTAGGCAGCATAGCTTGCGCATCGCTGATCACGACGGGCGCATTGATCGCCGCACGCTCTTCCATTTCTGTATGCAGACTGGCGGCATACTGCTCGTCGTCATCGTCGACATGGCGGAATTTCTTCGGCAGCTCCATCACGCCGATCACCCCGTAAGGATGCATGATGGCCATGCGCTCGACGAGATTGGCCAACTCCCGCACATTACCTGGCCAGTCGTGCCGACACAGGGACATGATGGCTGCAGAGTTGAAACGAATCGAGCCGCGCTTTTCGTGCTCCATGCGCGAAATAAGCTCATTCATCAGCAGCGGTATATCTTCTATGCGCTCGCGCAGTGGCGCCATTTCAATGGGAAATACATTGAGCCGGTAGTAAAGATCCTCGCGGAAAGTGCCTTCCACGATCATCTTTTCCAGGTCTTTGTGGGTTGCCGCAATAATTCGCACATCGGCGTTCTGCGTACGATTGCTGCCTATCCGCTCGAAGGTACGCTCCTGCAATACGCGCAACAGCTTGACCTGCATTGGCAAGGGCATGTCGCCGATTTCATCGAGAAAGAGCGTACCGCCCTCAGCCAGCTCGAAACGACCGGCACGGGAGGTGATAGCCCCGGTAAAGGCACCTTTCTCGTGGCCGAACAGCTCGCTTTCCAGCAGCTCAGCCGGGATCGCGCCACAGTTGACCGGAACGAAGGGGCCGTTGCGGCGCTTGGAATGGTAATGAAGGTTTCTGGCGACCACTTCCTTGCCGGTACCGGATTCGCCAAGGATCAGTACGCTCGCCTCGGTATCGGCGACCTGCTGCATCATCTGCCGGACATGCTGCACGGCACGGCTGGTGCCTACCAAGCTGCGAAACAGGTTGGTCTCGCGCTGACGTCCACGCGCCCGGGCCTGGTCATATACTTCGCGATAAACCTGCGCACGGTGCAAGGAGTCGAGCAACTTGTTATAGCTGGGAGGCATCTCGAGGCTGGCCAGCACTTGTCGACGAACATCTTCCGGCCAGTCAGTCGGAACAGGCTCACCAATCAATAGCAGCGGCAGATTCTCATCCCACTTGCCGAGCTGCTTGAGCAGCTCGGCCACACCACCTTTTGTCGAGACGGCACCGAGCATGACCCCAAGTACGGCTCGGCTCGACTCAAGCGAACCCACCACTTCCCGCCAGTCATCACTGGTACAAGCCAGATGATCTTCGCCTAGAAAATTGAGGATAACCGCCAAATCACGCCGACGATCCTTGTCGTCGTCTATCAACAAAATCTTGGTTTCACGCCACATCTTGTTTATAGGCTCTAGAGGCTGGGAAGAAATACTGAATGCGCATCGAGAGAAACGAGGCGTCACCGGCAGATAGCCACTAGTTAATTAAAAAAATCGCGCGGAGTCAAATTTATGACGTGATTTAGCGACTAAAGAACAACCTTCTTTTGCTTGGTTACTTGCCGGCCACCCCGCAACAGGCAGGGAGGCGGCACGAGGCAACTAAACAGTTTTAAATAAAGGATGCAGGACGTTGAAAGCTTTTCAACGAAAAAGCCTGCTCGATAGGCAAAATTTGAAGAAAGATGGAATCACTGAGAATCCATAGAGCGCGACAAAAGAGGCGAATGAAAATTAAAGGAAAGCGCCTGCTGAAACTGACGAGCGGCGAAGTTTGAAACAGGATGATTCATCGCATCAACCAAACAGTTTATAAACTTTAGCCCGATGTTGAGAGTGATTGATATGGATCAACTCTCCCTTCACGCGACTCTGCTCTGCCTGACAGGCGCCCACCAACTCGCGATAAATAATGGTCAGCTCTTGCAGATGTCGACGGATCGCCGACTCATCTTCGCGGGGCTCGTTCATTGCGGCTTCGACAACCTGGCGACACTGGGTATCCAGAACACTGATTGCAGTCCAGTCCTGCTGCACCATCGCGTCGCGCAGTGCGATACCGGTTTCTTCGAGACGCTTGACTGATGCATTCATGAATCCGCTCCGTTCGCAGCCGGGCCCTTGCAGCCTGATAAGTGGCACCCTCTTGCGTGCCTGATGACTGTATCGGCAATTGCTAACAGCTCTTTAGCGGGCCGTTGTAAAACCTGCTGCGACTTAAACGATACGCCGGGCTTAACACGCGAAGACGAAGGCTACGGACGAACCAAGGTCTGTAATGATCAATGCAACTGCCGAAGCCCGGGTGGCACGCTGGGTACGGCTACCGGGTCCCACGGTCCATCCGGACGTCCTGCGCTATACCAGTCACCATCCCAGCGGTAGTAAAGGCGTTCGCGGTAGTACAGATTCCGCCCTTCCACGACATAGACATTCAACCGGTTGTCCCAGTGCGCCGCAGCATGCGGCGGCGGCGCGTAGCGCGGATGGCTTTTTTGCGTAGCGGGAGGATGCGGAGCGGAAGGTACGCGCACGGGTGGCGGTTTGATGGCAGGCTCTCGAGGCACATCCGTTGCAGGCGGGACCGGCCTGGGGGCCGGCTCGGAGCGCTGATAGGGACTACCGGCGCAGGCTGCCAGCAGTAACGCCAGCATCATTGCAACGCCTGCCTTGAGCAGACTCTCAGCCTGCCTGAAAACCAAATCTGTCATCACGCGCCTCTCGCTCGCCCCGCTGGCAGACCGTTGGAAACGCAATCAAGACAGGCAAGACAGGGTGCAACGACCAGCGGGAATAACAGCCGATGGCTGGGCCCGAGGGTGAGTGCAACGAGTCAAAACAGGCGAGGATGCGGACCGGCTCGCGATCGAACCGGGTGATCCAGATGAGCAGCGCTCACTTCGCTTACCCTGCGGGTCGCGCTAAAGCGCGCTAGCCGCAAGGGACATTCCAAGCCTGTTTTGACGCAGTATTGCCAACGCAGATAGTGTCTCGATGATCTGTACGCGATCAGGGCGTTTCAGGTTGATCTATGGTCAGCTGGACCGCACCCTCACCACCCAGCTCCAGGGGTTCGCTGCTGCCCTGCCACTCGCCACGCGTTGCATCGCCATCTCTGGATATGCGCGCGAACAGCCTGACCTGCTCGAAGTTGGACAACCGAAGCTGCGGAGTCATTGCATCGGCATCGCTCAAACTGACAGTCGCGGGGAGATCACTGACATTAAGACGTTTGACCGCCAACGGCATGGCCGGTCCTGAAACCGCTCGAGCGAATACGAATACCGCATCATCGGGCCGCACCTTCTCGGTCAGCGCATCACCGAGACGAACTTCGACGCTCAGGCTCGCAGCCCCAGCAGCCTCTTCAACAGGCTTGTCGGCACTGGCGGGCTGACCAAGCCGCTCACGGGCCTGGGCAATACCGCCCTGAATGGCCTCGCGCGAAGGATCTTCGGGCGGCAGCGTGGCCACCAGGCGCTCCCAGAAGCCGGCAGCCTCCTCGAAGCGTCCGTCTTCAAAAGCTGCAATGCCCAACAGACCGAGACTCGTCACTTCATGCGGATCAGCTTTCAGCGCCTCGTCGGTGAGTTGTTGAATCTCATCGGTCCATTGGCGATCACCGGCAAAATACAGTGCCTGCGCCCACTGCCCGAGCAGCTCCGGCGCACGCCCAGCCAGCTCGACGAGCTGCGCATAGGCGGCAGCAGCGTCAGCCGGACGTTCCTGATTCATGTAGGTACGAGCCAGGAAATACCATGCTTCGGTAGACTCGGGCTGCGCCTTGACCGCACGCTCGAGCCGCGCCGTCATCTCTTCCATGGTCTTGGGCTGCTCGATGAACTCGCGTGTCAACTCCAGCTTGTCGCTGGCCCCCCAGTGCATGTACATGCCATACCCGAACAGCGGCACCAGTATCGCTGCAATCAACGGAATGGTACGCCCCAGGCTACTGCTACGCCGCACTTCGGCACCTTCAGTGTCGTCGAGCAACTCGCGCGCGGCATCGGCGCGCCCTTCCTCAAACTGTTCCGGCGCGAGAGTGCCGGCAGCCTGCTGGCTGGCCAGCTCGCCGAGCCTTTCTTCGTACAGCGCAACATTGAGCGCTGTCCTGTCTTCCTCTGCCTGTACCCGACGGCCCCGCAGCACGGGAAGCAGAAGGAAT
>Ga0194137_10001548_pt1 | contig 14069 bp, 9 predicted proteins | sample TARM_MetaG_T3_14_FD_134025 | JGI IMG/M metagenome (GOLD analysis project Ga0194137, IMG submission 134025) | Freshwater microbial communities from Pennsylvania, USA, analyzing microbe dynamics in response to fracking - TARM_MetaG_T3_14 (version 2) | ecosystem: Environmental > Aquatic >... | reverse complement strand
CTATATAAGTCCCACAAACCGTGCGAGAAATGGAACTAGAATAACAGTGATTAAGCCTGCAATCGCAATAGCTGAACTTGAAAAAGCACCTTCTTCTTCTCCGAGTTCAAGGGCCTTTGAAGTACCTACTGCATGTGATGCGGTACCGATGCCAATGCCTTTTGAAATTGGATTGAAGTTAGGAAAGAGCTTGACCATAAAGGGGGCAATAAAAGCACCTGACATCCCAGTAATGACGACGAGAATAATCGTCAGCGGAACATCGCCGCCGAGTATTGAAGTTAAAGAAATTGCCATAGGCGTTGTAATTGATTTTGGGAGCGCTGATAGGAGCATGCGGTCATTCAAATGGAACACTTTTCCCAGTGTATATATACTAAAAAATGAAGTGACCACACCACTTGTAATACCAATGACCAAACTTATGAAATGATGCTTAATCATTTGACGTTGACGATAAAGCATAACGCCAAGCGCTACCGTTAGAGGACTTAAAAAAAAGTGGATATAATCGCCACCAACTTTATAAGAGGAATACGGGATTTTAAAGACAACTAAGATCCCAATAATCATAAACATGGACAATAATAATGGATTAAAAAGATCATTTTTAAAGCGACGTTTAAGCATAAGGCCTAATTGAAAGGTGACAATGGAAATGAAAATTCCAAAAACGGGTGAGGATAAGATGCTCATAGTTTCCTCCTTGCAGTAGTCAAGAGCTGTGTCACTACCATGGTGATAAACATTGTAATAATGGTGGAACCAATGGCAATAATAAATAAGGGGATTGCGGCATCCCTAAGAACGTCGATGACACCTAGAACTGCGACACTTGCTGGAATAAAGAAAAAAGCAATATTGCTGAGTAAGAAATCGCTGACATCCTTGATCTGGGATTCTTTTAGAAGACCTGTCGTCAATGCGATGAAAAGTAAAAGCATGCCCATAATAGCGCCGGGGATGACGATGATAGGCATGATGAGTTGGCTGAGCCATTCACCTACAAGCCAAAATGCAAGTAGAATACTAAGCTGTAATAAATATTTCATACGTCCTCCTTATCCGTATATTGTAAACATAGGACCTTAAAAAAGCAAGTGGCAAAGTTAGAAAGTTGTAATGGTATAAAAGTGGTTGAGAGATGGTATCGAGGTGATTGAGAGGTCGTTGAGAGATGGTGTTGTGGTATCGAGATCGTTGACAAATGCCAGACAGAGAAAAAATGCTAGAGATGGACTTATTCCACTCTAGCATTTGAAAAGCGTCATTTATAGTCTGAATAGATGTTTACTGGTCAGCGTAACACTTATAAAACTAGCTTTGAAAGAAGCTGATTACTGCGTTTTATGAATTTTGACATGGCTTCAGCCGATAGAGGTGCATGGCTGAGAAGAGCCAAATCATAGAGCTGAGCACATAGCATTTGTGTTAGATCATCATCTGCATTGTCACATTCTAATAGGTGGTTGACAAGAGGATGTGATTCATTGAGAACCAAAGTGGTCTCTGATTTAAACATATTTGGGTCCATTCCCGGCATACTGTACATCTTCATCATATCTTGCATTCTTCTTGAATCCTCTGAAAGGATCATCATACTCGAAATATCTTCAGATTTCATATTTTCCAGACGAATGTCAACTTTCTCTAAATCAAGTGCTTTCTTAAAGAAGGTTTCAAGCTTTTCTTTTAACGTTTTAAGCTCTTCTTCGGTCTTTTGAGAATCACCTTTGAGCTCATCGGTTATATCAGCGTCTACACGTTGGAATTTAACGTTCTCATTCTTTGATTCGATATGAGAAATGAAGGCTGAATCAATGGGATGGTCTAAGATGACGGCGTCTAGGTCGTGTGACTTAAACATTTCAATGTACTGAGCTTGCTGTAGTGTATCAGTAGCATAGTAAACCTTGTTCTCATGCTTGTCAGCAACGGCTTCAAGGTATTCAGAAAGCGTCAGATACTTGTCTGATAAATTTTTATAAATCAAGCTTTTTGAAACGCTTTCATAGAATTTTTCGTCTTTTAAGGCACCGTATTTAATGAAAGGATTGATATCGCCCCAGAAGCCTTCATATGTCTCGCGCTCTAGTTTGAAAAGTGAATTCAGCTTATCAGCCACTTTTTTTGTAATGTAATTGGAAATCTTTCTGACAAACCCATCATTTTGTAGGAAACTTCTTGAGACATTAAGTGGTAAATCAGGACAGTCGATAACCCCTTTAAGCAACAATAAAAATTCTGGAATAACTTCTTTGATATTGTCTGCAACAAATACTTGTGAATTATAAAGTTTGATTTGACCTTCCATACGATCAAACTCTGTATTCAGCCTTGGAAAGTACAAGATCCCTTTTAAGTTAAATGGATAATCCATGTTGAGGTGAATCCAAAAAAGAGGTTCTTTGAAGTCATTAAAGGTCGTTTGATAGAATTTTTTATAGGCTTCATCAGAACAATCGTTTGGGTTTAGCGTATAAAGTGGTTTGGTTTCATTAATGGGTTCAGCGGGTAAGAGGTTGCCTTCTTCATCTTTTTCTGGTTCTTTGCCAACTTCTTCAAAATAGATAGGTACTGGCATAAAAGAACAGTACTTTTGTAGGGTTGACTTTAAAGTATAGGCATTCAAAAATGATTCGCCTTCATCGGAAATGTGTAAGGTGATATCAGTTCCTCTAGTAGTTCGGTTGCCTTCTACCATTTCAAAGGTGGTTCCGCCATCACAGGTCCAAATAACTGGCTTTGCCCCTTCTTGGTATGAAAGGGTGTGAATTTCAACTTGTGATGCCACCATAAAGGCAGAGTAAAAACCAAGACCGAAATGACCAATAATTTGATCCTTGTCTGACTTATCTTTATAATTCTTAATAAAATCTTCGGCACCTGAGAATGCAATCTGATTGATGTACTTTTTGATTTCTTCGTCTGTCATCCCGATTCCGTTATCACTGAAAACAAGTTTTTTTTCAGCTGCATCTAGAGAGACGGTAATCTTATAATCAGGGTTTTCTTCAATTGTGGCTTCGTTGATTGCCACGAGTTTAGATAATTTGGTAATAGCGTCACTTGCATTGGATACTAACTCTCTGACAAATATATCGTGGTCAGAGTATAACCATTTTTTAATAATGGGAAAAATATTCTCACTATGAATAGATAAATTTCCTTTTTCTAATGCCATATGATCAACTCCTATCATTTAACTAGATTAATTGTTTCTATAAAAATGATATGTGATAGAGAGACAAAAGTCAAGAAGAAATTAGCACTCAATGATAAAGAGTGCTAACAATTCTGAGCTTGAGAAGATCAGTTTATCGATCATAGGGTTTATGATAGACTATATAGGATAGCACTGGGCGCCATTTTGGAGGGGAAAGGCTAATATATCTGATGAGATAAAGCATGAAACAATATAGAATTGACAAAACGATTTTATAAGCGTACAGGAGGCGTATGAGATGAAGCGAATTGATGAACGCGACACCATCCTATCGAGAATAAGATATAAAGCTGGGGATGGCATGTATGAAGACTACTATATGAGAAATCCAGATAAAAAAGAAAGGGACGATGCACTCCGTCGTATGCCCAATATTGGCAGTGAAACAACACCAATGTATGATGCCATTCGCACACCGTTTGCAGACAGCGCCTTTGCTTTCTTAGCAGATATCAAGCAGTTGAGTGAAAAAAAAGGACAGGGAAAACCAGTGGCCTTAGACCCTGATCATATCACAAAGCAAATTAAGGATTATGCGCGTTATTTAGGTGCAACCGATGTTGGGGTTGCAAGAATGAAAGATGACTTTTTTTATACGCATCATGGTAGATATCCAGAAGTATATGGCAATGAAGTTGATAAAAATGCCAAATATGGCATCGTGATAACAAAAGAAATGTCTAGGGAGATGATTAATCGTGCGCCACATGTGGAAGAGATGACCGCTGTGACCAAAGCGTATATGGATCTTGCCATCATGGGAATGTGGTTATCTTATTACATCGCTCAAATGGGATATGATGCAAAGAACAACATGGATATGTCTTATGATGTTTTTACCCCCTTTGTTGCGGAAGAAGCGGGACTTGGTGAAATCGGAAGAGCAGGGCTACTCGTGACACCTGAAGAGGGGATGCGTGTTAGACTTGGCGTTGTAACGACCAACCTCCCCCTTATAGCAGATATTCCAAAGCACTATGGCATTAAAAAACTATGTAGCATCTGTGGAAAATGTGCTCAAAATTGTCCTTCAAGAGCCTTAGATACAAAAGAGGCCCGTGCATTAGACGCAGGTTACTTTGGTTATGCTGTGGACCAAGAAAAGTGCTTTAAGATGTGGAAGACATTGGGGACAGACTGTGGTATATGCTTGGCATCATGCCCCCTCTCTCAGCAGATGCCAAAAGAAGTTAGAGATAAACTTTTAGAAGATCCTCAGGAAATTGTACTTTGGGACAGAGAAAATAATCATAAGAGACTGTATAATAAGGTGCCTTTAACCACCTATCTTTAGAAAAAAACGAATATACTTAACAAATATCAACTATTTTTCATCTATTAACGCACACGATTGTCTTTAGAAAGACGAATATTAAAAAGAAGAAAATGCAGCTGCCAAAAATGATACTTCAAAGGAGCTATTGTGACACATGAAATGATGCGTTATGATGATGAATCATTGCTATAAAACAGGGTGATTAAAACTGAAAAGTCAAAAAAATGAAATTTTAACGAACAAAATCATCAAAAATGAAACGTTTGTTTTTTACGATTGTTTAACATTTAACAGAAGAGGAATAAAGGTATTTCAATAGTTAGAGGCGGAATGTGGGTGAATGACTTGTTTTGCTGTCACGAACACTTTCAAAAATCGCCCCATGCATAGAGAGAATTTATGAATAGGTATTGTATAAACTATTGTCTTATGCAAGAAAATATTATATAATATTCAAAATCAGAAATAAGAATTGAAGAAATGCGAACATTAGCACGACACACTTAGATGTACTCGTCTTCATTCATATTTAAGCAAGGTGTATTAAAGAGCAGTTACATATTTAATTTGAAAAATCAAGAGACAGTGGTAATTTTCTGGCACCAAGCGGAAACGTCTCTCATTTTTAGACAAATTTTGTATGTATACTGTATACAGAAAGGTCTAGGGGGGATGAATATGGTGTTAAGTGGATTACCATCTGCACAGGGTCTTTATGATCCAAGTTATGAAAAAGATAATTGTGGCGTAGGATTTATAGCCAATATAAATGGTGAAAAAAGTCACGAAGTGGTTAAAAAAGGCATTGAAATACTGGTAAATATGACACATAGAGGCGCCGCTGGATCTGACCCTACAACAGGTGATGGGGCAGGGATAATGGTTCAAATGCCACATGAGTTTTTCGAGATAGCATGCAAGAATTTAGGTGTTGAATTACCAAGTGCAGGTGAATACGGCGTAGGTATGTTCTTCTTGCCAAAGACACCTGCGATGCGTTACCAATGTGAAGGGATAGCAGAGCGTGTTATCGCAGAAGAAGGCGCGGAACTCCTTGGGTGGCGTATTGTTCCTGTGGACAACCGTGCTATAGGAGAAACAGCACGCTATACAGAGCCGATTATGAAACAGGTCTTTATCGGTATGGGAACCATTAAAACGATTGAAGCATTTGAATCCAAGCTCTATTTAATCAGAAAGCGCATTGAAAACGAAGTTGCAACCTATGTACAAAAAGGCAATGAACCGTTTTATATTTGTAGTTTGTCTAATAAGACGATTGTCTACAAGGGTCTCTTATTACCAGAACAAATATCTAACTATTATATAGACCTTCAAGATCTTAATTTTAGAAGTGCCATGTCAATGGTGCATTCTAGATTTAGTACCAATACATTCCCGACGTGGGAACTAGCGCATCCATACCGCTATTTGGCACATAATGGCGAAATCAATACGATTCGCGGTAATAGGAATTGGATGAATGCGCGTGAGGGGGTTTTGAAATCAGAAGTATATGGTAAAGATGTTACAAAACTCTTTCCGATTTTAATGCCAAATATGAGTGATTCTGGCTCGCTTGACAACGTGTTTGAACTTTTGAGAAAGCACGGTAGAAGCAATACGCATGCGCTGACCATGTTGATTCCAGAAGCATGGGAAAACGATGAAAGTATGGACCCTAAAAAACGTAGCTATTATGAATACAATGCATCAATGCTTGAGCCGTGGGATGGACCGGCAGCAGTCTTTTTCTGTGATGGCGATCAAGTCGGTGCTACACTTGATAGAAATGGTCTAAGACCAGCTAAATATGTTATCACAAAAGATGGCCATATGGTTATGGCATCAGAACTAGGCGTTATTAGATTTAATCCTGAAGATATTGTAAGGAAAGGGCGTCTTGAGCCCGGCAAAATGATTATGGTTGATACACTGAAGAAAGTGGTCCTCGAAGACGAAGCCATCAAATCAGAAATATTCAACAGTTTTCCTTATGATGAATCGATTAAAGAACGTCGTATTACCATGGATTCTCTACCAGAGTTTAAAGAGAATTACCAAGTGAGAAGTGAAACGTTAACAGAAAAGCAATATGCTTTTGGTTATACGCTTGAAGACATACATGAAATCGTAAAAGTCATGGCAGAGACAGGTAAAGAGCCAATAGGCGCAATGGGAAATGATGCACCGCTTGCTGTTTTCTCAGACCAACCACAAACCCTGTTTGCATATTTTAGACAGTTGTTTGCACAGGTTACTAATCCACCAATTGACCCAATTAGAGAAAAAATTGTAATGTCTCTTAAAAACTACATCGGTTCTCAGGCAAGTATGTTGTCGACTTCACCAGATGTAGAGCCTTTTATTGAAATTGGAACACCAGTCCTCACAAACGATGAGATGGGACGTTTGCGTGCCCTTAGAAATGAACATTTTAAGGCGACCAAGATTCCAATTACCTTTAAAGCAGATTTAGGCGTTGAAGGCTTTAAGGCGGCACTTAGTAGCATCTGTGAACGCGCTTCAAGACGTGTTGCAGAAGGTTACAATGTGTTGGTCTTAAGTGATAAAAAAGTAGATGGTTATGAAGCCTCTATTCCAAGTTTACTGGCTGTATCGGCGGTACATCATCATTTGATTGAAGAAAAGACGAGAACCAAAGTGTCAATCATCGTCGAAGCAGGTGATGCTAGAGAGACAACGCATATTGCCTTGCTCGTCGCTTACGGTGCGAGTGCGGTTAACCCATACCTTGCGATAGAAACGGCTAGAGAATTATGTCGCAAGAAGCTAATTCAAGACATTACAGAAGAAGAAGCAACAGCGAACTATGTAAAAGCACTTAGCATTGGTTTACAAAAGATTCTTTCTAAGATGGGGATTTGTACGGTTCAGTCCTACCATGGAGCACAGATATTTGAGGCGCTTGGCTTAGGTCAGGAGCTGATTGATCAGTATTTCCCTGGCACGCCATCGCGCATTGGTGGACTTGATGTTGCATCAATTGCAAGAGAAACGCTGGATAAACATCACCATGCCTTTAACCGCCTTAGAAAATCAATGAACGACCTTGAAATTGGTGGACAATTAATCTGGAGAAATGGTGCAGAGCGTCACCTCTTTAATCCAGAAACCATTTCACTATTACAACAAGCCACTAAACAAAATGACTTTAATAAATTCAAAGCTTATACAAAACTTATTAATTACCAGGAAAAAGGTCTTTCGACTATCCGTGGCATGTTTGATCTTGTCACTTTGCCTGAACCTATTGACATCAATGAAGTTGAACCCGTAAGTGAAATTCTAAAACGCTTTTGTACAGGTGCCATGTCTTTTGGCTCTATCAGTAAAGAGGTACATGAGACCATTGCCATTGCCATGAACCGCATCGGGGCAAAAAGCAATAGTGGTGAAGGTGGCGAAGACCCTGCGCGCTATGTACCAGATGATGAAGGGAACTTTAGAAGAAGTGCCATTAAACAAGTTGCTTCAGCTAGATTTGGTGTGAATACCAATTACCTTATGAATGCAGGCGAACTTCAAATAAAAGTGGCGCAAGGCGCAAAACCTGGCGAAGGTGGTCACTTACCAGGTGCTAAAGTTGATACGCACATTGCACGCGTTAGACATTCAACACCAGGCATTGACCTTATATCACCTCCGCCACATCACGATATCTATTCAATAGAAGATTTAGCACAACTTATTTATGATCTTAAATCAACAAACCCTAAAGCGCGCGTTAGTGTTAAGCTCGTAGCGGAAGTTGGTGTGGGAACAGTTGCAGCAGGTGTTGCAAAAGCACATGCTGATATGATTCTCATCAGTGGTCACGATGGGGGAACAGGCGCATCACCAATCTCTTCAATCAAAACAGCAGGCGTTCCGTGGGAAATTGGTCTATCGGAGGCCCATCAAGTTCTTCTCCTCAATAATTTGAGAAGCCGTGTCCGTTTACAGACAGATGGTCAACTCAAAACGGGTAGAGATATTGTTATCGCGTCCTTACTCGGTGCAGAAGAATTTGGTTTTGCAACCACGGCACTTGTCGTCATGGGATGTACAATGCTCAGACACTGTAATAAAAACAATTGTGACCTCGGTATTGCGACGCAAGATCCAGACCTTAGAAAGAATTTTGCAGGTCGCCCAGAATACCTCATTAACTTTATGACCTTTATGGCAATGGAAGCACGTCAAATCATGGCAGAATTGGGTTTTAGAACCATTGAAGAAATGGTGGGACGTGTTGATAAAATAAAGATAAATCCTAAGATAGACCACTGGAAAGCTGTTCAACTTAAGCTAGATAAAGTGCTCTTTAAACCAGATGTACCAAGTCGTATGAAACCATACTGTACACAGATACAAGACCATGGTATTGATCAAAGTTTTGATCATAAACTCATAGAAGCGGCAACCATGGCCCTTAAGACTAAAAAACAAATTCAAGCCTCATTTGAAATTAACAATGTTCACCGTACAGTAGGTTCTATGCTCAGCGGACAAATAGTTGAACGCTTCGGTGAAGCGGGACTACCAGAAGACACCTTAAAATTTACATTTTACGGGTCAGCTGGACAAAGTTTTGGTGCCTTTGGTGCCCCTGGCCTAACCCTTCATCTTGAAGGCGATGCCAATGACTATGTCGGCAAGAGTTTATCAGGTGCAAAAGTCATCGTAAGGCCATCTAAAAAAGCAAGTTTCAAATCGCATGAAAACTATATTGCTGGAAATACGATTCTTTATGGTGCCACAGCAGGCGAAGTCTTTATCAGTGGTCGTGTAGGCGAACGTTTTGCCGTTAGAAATAGTGGTGCTAAGGCGGTTGTTGAAGGCGTTGGAAATCATGGTTGTGAATATATGACAGGTGGTACTGTGGTTATTTTAGGACCGACAGGGAACAACTTTGCAGCAGGTATGTCAGGTGGCGAAGCCTTTATCTACGATCCAGAGAATAAACTTGAAGAAAACTGCAATTTTGAAATCGTCAAAATGTTCGATATTGATTCCATGGCCAATGCCCGTATTAAAGCCATGGTTCAGAAACATTTTGATGAGACGGATTCAGAAGTTGCAGATAGCTTATTGAAAGATTGGGATAACGCAAGCAAAGCATTTAAATATATTGTCTCTCCAATCTATAAAGCGATTATGGACAAGAAGGACGCAGTAGAAAACGAAAAAGTTTCATAGAGAGGAGCAGCATATGGCTACGAAAACAGGTTTTAAGACCTATGAACGTCAAAACTTTAAACTAAGACCTAAAACACAGCGTCTTAACGATGATAATGAAGTCTACAAGCCATTAAGTGAATCCTTAATGGTTGATCAAGCAAAGCGCTGTATGGGTTGTGGGACGACCTTTTGTTCATGGGGATGCCCCCTAGGCAACCTCATCTCTTACTGGAATGATTTTTCACATCAAGAGAAGTGGGAAGAAGCGTATGAAGCCCTAAGCAGAACGAGTAATTTTCCTGAATTTACATCACGTGTATGTCCTGCACCTTGTGAAGCGGCATGTGTTCTCGGTGTTAACCGTGAACCCGTGAGCATTAGGGAAATTGAATATACCATTATAGAACACGCCTTTGAAAATGGCTGGGTTAAACCGAGGCGCCCAAAGACGAGAACAGGCAAGCGTATTGCTGTTGTGGGTTCAGGGCCTGCAGGTATGGCAGTAGCGGATGAACTCAATGCTGTAGGACATGAAATAGTCGTTTTTGAGCGCAATCTTGAACCAGGTGGTTTGCTTCGATATGGTATTCCAAACTTCAAGCTAGAAAAGAGTGTCATAGACCGCCGTATTGACCTCATGAAGGATGCTGGTGTAAGATTTGTAACCAACACAGCTGTTGGCAAAGATGTTAAGGCAACTGATCTTTTAGAAGAGTTTGATGCTATTGTTCTCACAGGCGGTTCAACAGTTCCAAGAGATTTAACAGTGATGGGTAGAGAGCTTGATGGCATTCACTATGCTGTTGATTACCTTGAAAACCATACTAAGCGGATTCATGATTTGCCAACAGAAACCCTCATAGATGCCAGGGGCAAAAACGTCCTAGTCATTGGTGGTGGTGATACGGGTTCTGACTGTATTGGTACAGCAAACCGACAAGGGGCTAATAAAGTCTACCAAGTTGAAATATTACCCAAAGCACCTGATCAGAGGGATGATAGCCAGCCATGGCCAATCTATCCAAGGCTCAATAAAGTAACCTCTTCTCATAAAGAAGGCTGTGAACAGTTCTGGGAAGTGAGTACAAAGCGCTTAGTGGGTGAAAACGGCGCCGTTAAGAAGGCTGTGATTGAAAAGATTAACTGGGTCAATTCAGATGGTCGTATGATACCTGAACCCGTTGAAGGCAGTGAGGTTGAACTTGAAGTGGACTTAGTGCTCCTCGCAATGGGCTTCCTTTCACCAGAACACGATGGTGTGGTAAATGATCTTGGTCTTGCCCTCGATGCACGCGGCAATGTTCATTCAAATGAACGTCACGAGACAAATATCAAAGGTGTCTTTACGGCAGGCGATATGGCAAGAGGACAGTCTTTAGTCGTTCGTGCTATTAAAGAAGGTAGAACAGCAGCAAAATATGTAGACGAGTACCTCATGGGTGAGTCTTACATTAGAACCTTCAAATAGGTAAACAAGTTTAAAACACTAGAACGCTACAGGATAGGTTCTGCTAACGTGTAGAGTATAGACGCAGGAAAAAGAATAAAAGGCTATATCAAAATCACTATGATTTGATATAGCCTTTTCCATTGGTCATATAAAAGGAGCCTTTGATGGCCCTATCTCCTTGCATGTGAGAGGGGAATGGTTAAGCGTATGAATCCCCCTAGCCCTCAAGCATTAAGATCATATAATATTCATCCGCGTAGGTTTGATCACTGTATTTTAAAGCGTGTTTTTTTGTGCCATAAATTTGAAATCCTAAACTCTGATAAAGGGCAATAGCACGTTCGTTTTCTGTTACGACGTCGAGTTCTAGCTGTTCAACGCCTTTTTCTTTGCACCAGTCGATACAGGCTTGCATCATTTTCTTGCCAATGCCCTTGTGCCAATACGCCTTTTTCACAGCAATGCCAAGAGCCGCTCTATGGCAGTATCTTTTTCGGCTTGAGATAATGCCGACGGAACAATTTGCCACTATTTCATCTGCCACCTCTCCAATGATAAAAAAAGAATTCTCATTTTCTAGACTGCGTTTGATAAAGGCCTGTTCCTGCTCAAGCGTTAAGTCAAATTCATCAGGTTCACGTGCTAAAAATTTTGTTTCGCTGTCGAGAATTTTCATTTGGGCCATTAAACCTTCTGCATCCTCTATAACAGGAGTACGCAATGTAAGGTGTTGACCATTATTGAGCCTAGATTCATATCGAAAGTTTTCCATAAAGTCTCCATTTCATATTGTGTCTTTTCACAGGTGGCATTTGCGTGTAAATGCCATCATGTTTCCCCTGGCAAAAGTTAAAAAACATGTTCCTAATGATTGTTTAGCGTTGATTTGATTGCCTAGCTCTTTTCTTCATTTTTTTTGTCAAAAGATGGTATAGACCATAATAGAAGAGTTGGAAAGCGAGCACTGTCACGAGCCAGTAAACTGTAAATCGCATAAAAAAGCCAATTGGCATCATTTGTAGTAGGCGATCTTTGCTAGGATCAAGCATCCATAGGTCGTTGTAAAAAAGTATTTCGTGAAATTTTGTAAAAGCCCAGTTGAAATCTGCAACGTACATAATCCCTAGAACCCCTAACAGAATAAGTGAGGCGATAGCAGTCACTTTAAAAAAGATGAATCGCCTATTTTCAGGGACAGACATATGCATCAGCAGCAAGCCGAGTAACATATACTTTAAAAGAGATAAAATATCGCGGCCATGACGTATAAGGTTCATAATATCTGTGAGATGGGCTTGTTCCTTTGCGTTAAAGTAAGGGGTTTCTACCCCCTCGATGTTGACTGTAACATGCAAATCCCCAGAACGATTGTTGAGGTAATTTACCATTTCCTCTGTTACGTGATTGAGATCTGACTCAGAAATATGAACAATATCTTTTACATCATATGCCTCAAAGCCAGCTTTATAAAAAGGAATGCTCAGGGCATAAGTTTCAAAGACCATAATAAAGGTGATCAGGGCAAGCAAGACACCTGTAAAGAGGGCTAAACAATTAAAATAGAGGTGTTTTATCTGGTTAAAGGTAATTTTAGGCATTTGAACCTGCTTTCTCATATTTATGACACGATACTATGTCAATAGCATTATTTTTAATAGAAGTAAAAGAGTGATGTGAACGGGGTAAAAAAGATAAAAGGTATATTTGGGAAGCACAGGCGGTTCTCTGTCGCCGTTGAAACTGAAAATAAGTGGTAGCGACAGGAGTGCAAAAAGTTGTATCCATACGTGAAACGTCAAGGGACCAGTTGCCGTGCTAATGAGCATGGCCTCTATCACAGCGTAAAGCATCATCATTTGAAGTGTGATAATCTTTGGCTGATGGCGATGCCGATGGAAAACATAGATGAGAAAAACCACAATGAACTGCCCATCGAATTGTAGTGCTGTGGCAACAAGCATTGGAATGAGGAGACTGATAACACGTTGTAACCCCGTTTTTGAACGATCATAGCCCGCAATAGCGATAAGACCAGCCAGTAGACTAAACATAATGTTAAAAGGGCCATAGCCAAAATAATAAGCATAGGGCACCATAGTGATAAGCCCAAAGAGGAGCAGTCTTAGCATATATTTCTTTAAATCCTTTGTGTAGTGGTAACCCTCGGCAATAAAAAACGCCATAATTGGCATCGTCAACCTTCCGATAATCCTAAAAAGAGCCATCTCAGGGAAAAAGACAGCGCCTATATGGTCAATCACCATTGCGACAATAGCGATGAGTTTTAACATATTAGCGGAGAGACCGCGTTGGGACAGTGTCATAGATGACCTCCTAATGCTGATGTAGAAAAAAATATAATGATAATCATGCAATAAATGCAATCAGGATAATTATAACATAAAGTCGAGCGGAATTTGATATAATAAGAGCAGAGATGTCTTGTAAAATAAGGAGTTATCATGCTAAAGATCATAATTGGAAAAGCCAAGTCCGGCAAACAACATCGCGTATACCAAGAGGTAATTGCCCTTGTAAAAAACAATGCAGCCCATAGGGCCATGCTCATTGTACCAGAGCAGTATACTCTAGAGGCAGAAAAACAACTGATTGCACAAGGCGATTTAAGCGGTTTCATAGGCCTTGAAATATTAAGTTTAAAACGGCTGGCGCATTTTGTATTTGGAGAAGTGGGATATCCAAAAGAAAAGGAAATATCTGACCTTGGAAAACTCATGCTCCTCAAACAAATCTTTGAACAGGAAAAGAAATCCCTTGGGTATTATCAGCGAGCTTTTGATAAAAATGGCCTGCTTCAAAAATGCTATGAACTCATTGAGGAATTAAAACAAAACCGTATTTCCCCAAACATGCTACAGGCTTTTATTGACCAAGGTGAAATAGATGTGATTCTCAGCTCAAAACTACAGGAT
>Ga0194137_10001547_pt1 | contig 14075 bp, 12 predicted proteins | sample TARM_MetaG_T3_14_FD_134025 | JGI IMG/M metagenome (GOLD analysis project Ga0194137, IMG submission 134025) | Freshwater microbial communities from Pennsylvania, USA, analyzing microbe dynamics in response to fracking - TARM_MetaG_T3_14 (version 2) | ecosystem: Environmental > Aquatic >... | reverse complement strand
TGGCAAGGAGGACTCGGCGTCCCCACACAACGCAGTGCCGCTGGCAAATCGACCGGCATCGACAGTACAGTCAACCCGAAAGCGCTCTAGCGTGCATGTTGATAACTGGTTGGCCAAATGATGGACGGGCATCGGGCCGATACCGCGTCGACTATGCAGCAATTGCGCGCAAGGCCTCGGCCTTGCCGTGATTTATCCTTGCTCTCGACCCGATTGCGCCACATTCGCCTTCAACAAATGTCCAGCCCACTGCGCTAGTCGGGCTGCCAGCTCGGTTTTGCAGTGCGCAGGCGGGGCTGCCCGTCGGCGAAGCGGCAGGCCGCGACGATGCCGGCTACCGCATTGTCATAGTTGTAGTCGCGCACGCGCATTGCGCTGCGATGGGAGAAGGCTGCGTACAGCGCCTCGTTGCTGAGCAGCAGGGAAGCCTTGTCGGCCCACAGGTTGACGTCCAGCTCGCAGACATAGCCGTTGTGTCCGTCCTGGACCAGTTCGCCGGCGGCGCCGCTTCTCGGCGACACGATGCTCGGCAGTCCGGCGGCGCAGGCTTCGTTGAGCACCACGCCCCATGGATCCCATTGGGTCGGAAAGAGAAACAGGCGCGCCGCCTGGTAAGTGGCGGGCAGGTCCTGGTGCAGGATGAAGCCGCGGAAGCTGGCTTCGACAAGATGCTCATGGCGCGCCGCCTCCTGGCGCAGGAGGTCTTCCTCGCTGCCGGCGCCGACGAAAAGGATGGACAGCTTGCGCTCCAGTTTCCTTGCGGTGGCGATGGCCACGCGCAGCGCGAACAGCGGATTCTTCACGGCCTCGATGCGGCCGCAGAAGATGAAATCGTACTGCTTGTTCCGTTCGTATCCGCCCTCGGCGAACTGCGCATTGTCGATGCAGAGGCAGGAGCGGAAGCAGCGCTGCATGTCGACGCCGTAGCTGGCATACAGGGCTTCGCCGCCGGAGCTGGCATGAATGAAGGCCTTCGAGTGGCGGTAGACGATGTGGCGCACCGCGCGATGCACGCGCCCCAGGCCGTGCTCGGAATCAAGGGTGCCGTCGGTCATCGCGATATGCGGCAGGCTCATGGCCTTCGCATAGCTGAAGGCGTACAGGTGGGTGGGATTGAATCCGGTGGTGATGACGATGTCCGGGGCAAAGCGGTGCAGGCTGCCAAATACATCCAGGTTGTTATGAATGAAGCGCCCCGACTTCTCGATGTAGCGCTCCTTCAGGAAGTGGGGCTCAAAATCCAGTTCGGGCAGCGTCCAGTGACGATTGGGTTCTCGCTGTGTACAAAAGATGAATTGGAACCGGAGATCCGGTGTCTTGGCAAGCTTTTCGTAGAGCGGTATGCGGTAGGGCGGTAATTCATTGGACACGAACGAGACTTTTACCATGTAGCATTTCCCTGATGGATTCAAGAAGCTGTTATGCAGGCCTGACGCATTGACCTTCGTGTTCCTGACAAAGTTGCTTTTATTTACACAACTTTACGACGTCGATCAAATGCTTGGATCATGATCAATGTGCGCGCCGGCATGGTGCGGGCCGACGAGGCATGAAAGGCGCATCGATGGTGCGACCAGATGCATCAACCGCGCGCTGCGCCCTGATACCCGGAAAGGGCGTCGTTACGAAGCCGCGGTTCACATCGCATGTCGTTGCGGCGCATGAGTGAAGATCCTGCGAATGTTCGCATGGCGCGAAGCATAGGAAGGCCAGCCTGTCCGCAGTCCGATCTTTACCTGCCTTTACGCCGAAGATCGGGCGGAGCGGCATGCCATGCAAATTCGCGCGGGGACTTGCGATGCCGTACGGACTCGCCTTTACAAACCTTTACCGTCCGTGCAGTGCCGCCGCCCTGCATATCGATCTAAGATGCCATTTCGGCCGCATGAACGGCACGCATGCCTGCATGCCTGCATGTCGCCGCCGATGTCTCCCTGTAGCCCTGAGCGGGTTGCTTGCCGCGCGTCTTTCCTGCCGCGCGGCTTTTTTCCCTCCGTAAATTTCCGTAAAGATGAGGCTGTCCGGCGAAACGCTCCGCACTGTCCCGGTATCATGGCGGCTGCAGGCGGTCGCGCCGCGCGCACCAGCGTTTTTGCGGAAAATTCGAATGGCCAGGGTATTGTTGATTGATGATGACATCGAGCTTGTCGAGATGCTCAAGGAGTATCTCGAACAGGACGGATTCGCCGTGCACGCCGTTCATGACGGCGCCAGCGGACTGAACGAGGCGGCAGCCGGCCGCTACGACATTGCCGTGCTGGACGTCATGATGCCGCAGATGAACGGCGTCGAGACCCTGCGCCGGCTGCGCGCCGTCAGCCGCCTGCCGGTGCTGATGCTGACGGCCAAGGGCGATGAGAGCGACCGCATACTCGGACTCGAACTGGGCGCCGACGACTATGTGCCCAAGCCCTGCGCACCGCGTGAAATCAGCGCCCGCGTGCGCGCCATCCTGCGCCGCAGCCAGCCGCAGGCCGAGTCCGGCGACGCCGTACATCTGGCGGCCGGCGCGCTGCAGATGTGGCCAAAGCAGCGGCGCGCGGCATGGGACGGCGTGCCGGTCGAACTGACCAGCACGGAATTCAATCTGCTGGAAGTGCTGATGCGCCATGCCGGCAGGCCGGTCAGCAAGAACGAGTTGTCGGAGCAGGCGCTGGGTCGGCCCCTGGCCCGCTTCGACCGCAACATCGACGTCCACATGAGCAGCCTGCGCCACAAGCTCGGCACGCTGCCCGACGGGCGCTCATGCATTCATACCGTGCATCGGCAAGGCTACATGCTGATCAAGGAATGAGGATGGGCCGCCTCTTCTGGAAATTCTTCCTCTGGATCTGGATAGCGCAACTGTTCGCGGTGCTGGCCATCGGCAGCGGCATCTGGCTCAAGGACCGCAACCAGGCCATCCTCGGCCGGCATGTCGAACTCGGTCCGCCTGCCGGCTTCATGCTCGATGCCGCCGAATCCCTGCTGCGCACGTCCGGCAGCGCGGAACTGCGCCGCCTGCTGCAGCAGAACCCGCGGGAAAACCTGTTCGCGCTCGACAGCGCCGACAGCGACATCCTCGGCCGTGAAGTCGATCCCTCCACCCTGCAGCAGGTCAGGGAGATGCAGGAGCGGAACCGTTATCCCCGCGCCATCCGCACGATCGAAGCCTCCGACGGCACGCGTTGGCTGGTCTATGCCGGCAAGCGCAGGCCGCCGCACAAGGAGGCAATGCACGGACCTGCGGACGCGCCCGGGGCGCACGGCGGGCGCCATGGGGGGCCGCGCAGCGATCTGCCGCGTTTTCCTTTCGTGCCGATGTTTTTCGCCGCGATTGCGAGCCTCGTGTCGGCCGGCATTCTCGCCTGGCATTTTTCGCGGCCGATACACAACCTGCGCTTTGCATTCGATGCCGTGGCATCGGGACAGCTGTCGACCCGGGTCGGCTTCACCGACAGCAGGTGGCGCGATGAACTGCATGACCTCGGGCATGACTTCAATCGCATGGCGGCGCGCCTCGAAGAACTGGTCGAAGGACAGCGCCGTCTGCTGCATGACGTTTCCCATGAACTGCGTTCGCCGCTGGCAAGGCTGCAGGTGGCCGTCGGCCTGGCGCGCCAGCGCCCCGAGAGGACGGAAAGCTCGCTTGAACGCATCGAACGCGAAAGCATGCGCATGGATGCCCTGATCGGCGAACTGCTTACCCTGTCGCGGCTGGAAGCCGGCATGGCAGGTGTGATGGAAGATGCCCTGAGCGTCAGCGAACTGGTGTCGTCGATCACCGACGATGCACGCTTTGAAGCGCAGTCGCAGGGCAAGCGGGTGCTGCTGGACGACCGCAGCCATGCCATGGTGCTGGGCCGCTCCGAACTCCTCCACAGCGCCATCGAGAATGTGGTGCGCAATGCGATCCGGCATACCGCAGCAGGAACGGCGATCGCGATTGATGTGACCGACGATCCGCCGCGGCACAAGGTGCGCATCACCGTGCGCGACCACGGCGACGGTCTGCCGGAAACGGAGCTGACGGCAATCTTCCGTCCCTTCGTCAAGGGCAGCAGCAGCGCAGGCCGGTCCGGCACTCATGGGCTCGGCCTGGCGATCGCACAGCGGGTGGTTCATGCGCACGGCGGCAGCATATCGGCGATGAATGCCGAAGGCGGGGGCCTGGCCGTGGAGATCGTGCTGCCTATCATGAACAAGCTGTCGAAGGTGACTTGATCCGTTCCATGCGGATGGAAGATCAGGCATGCGCGCGCACCGCACATGCGCGCCTAATAAGCAAGGCGCTGTTCGGTCGCCGGATCGAACAGCAGGGCATTGGCCAGGTCGAACGCCAGCATCAGTCGTTTTCCGGGCATGGGAACTGCGCGTGGATGAACACGGCAGGTCACGCGTGCGCCGTTGAAGCGAGTTACCGCCAGGATGTCCGGTCCGGTCGGTTCGGTCAGCTCTACCAGGCCTTCAACGTTGGTCGGCTGGTTTCCGATTTGAAGCCCGCTTCGGCTGCCGAAGGCAGCATCAGTGACATGTTCCGGCCTTATTCCCAGTATGACCTCCTTGCCATGCCATGACGTAAGGCGCCGATTACCGGCAGTGCCGGCCAATGGAAGAGGCATGGTTGTGCCGTCATCCCTGCGCAATCCGAATGCCGACCCCGTTCCTAGCGGAAGCAGGCGCCCGCGCAAAAAGTTCATGGATGGCGAACCTATGAACCCTGCCACAAAGAGATTGACGGGCGCGTCATAAATCTGCTGCGGCGTGCCGAATTGCTGCACAACCCCTTCCTTCAGCACGGCGATGCGGTCGCCAAGGGTCATTGCCTCGATCTGGTCATGGGTCACATACACGATCGTAGAGCCCAGGCGCCTGTGCATCAGCTTGATCTCGGCGCGCATGTCGACGCGCAGCTTCGCATCCAGGTTCGACAGCGGTTCATCAAACAGAAACAGTTCCGGATCGCGCGCGATCGCGCGTCCCATTGCCACCCGCTGGCGCTGTCCTCCCGACAGCATGCCGGGCTTGCGGTCGAGCAGATGGCTGATCTGGAGTATATCGGCCACCCGCTTCACCGCCTTGTCGATCTCCGGCCTGGGCATTTTGCGAAGGCCGAGACCGAAGGAAATGTTCTCGCGCACGGTCATGGTCGGATACAGCGCATACGATTGAAACACCATGGCGATGTCGCGAGCTTTTGGCGGTACCTCGTTGACTCGGCGGCCGCCGATACGGATCTCGCCTTCACTGGGCTTTTCCAGCCCTGCGATCGTATTCAGCAGCGTCGACTTCCCGCAGCCGGAGCCTCCTACAAGAATCAGGAATTGTCCGTCATCGATGTCCATATCGATTCCCTTCAATACCTCCGTGCCGTTGGGATATACCTTGCGTACATTGCGAATTGACAGGCTGGCCATGTCTGATTTCCTTGTTCAAGCCTTGACGGCGCCGGCGGTTAGCCCGCGTACGAAATATTTTCCGGCGATGAGATACAGCCCGAGAGTCGGCAGAGCGGCAATGACGGCAGCGGCCATGTTGACGTTGTACTCGGTTACGCCGGTGGAAGTGTTGACGAGATTGTTGAGTGCTACCGTGACCGGCTGGGCATCCGAGCCGCCGAAGACGACGCCGAAAAGAAAGTCGTTCCAGATCTGCGTGAATTGCCAGATGAAGCAGATCATGAAAACCGGCAGCGAGAGCGGAAAGATGATTCGGCGGTATATCATGAAGAAGCCCGCGCCGTCGATGCGCGCCGCCTTGACCAGTTCCTCCGGGACGGAAACGTAATAGTTGCGAAAGAACAGCGTGGTGAAGGCGATGCCGTAGACAGTGTGCGCCAGCACCAGTCCGAGAGTCGTGCCGGCAAGTTCGAGCATGCCGAGCAGGCGGGCCATCGGCAGGATCACAACCTGGAACGGGATGAAACAGCCCACCATCAGCATGGTGAAGATGACATCCGAGCCGCGGAATCGCCATTGGGCGAGTACATAGCCGTTCAGCGATCCGATGAACGTGGAAAGGAGCATCGCCGGTAACGTCATCTTCATCGAGTTCCAGAAGAAGCGCGACAGTCCGCCGCAGCTGACGCTGGTGCAGGCGCTGCTCCATGCCTTCTCCCATGAGTCGATGTCCGGTTGCGCAGGCAGGCTGAGCAGGTTCCCGGTACGGATTTCATCCAGTGTCTTGAACGACGTGGACAGCATCACGTAGAGCGGAAACAGGAAGTACAGCGCATACAGGCCAAGCAGCAGATAAATGACAATGCGCCCCGGCGAAAGGCTGAGGCGGGCTTCAGCGTACATTGCGCGATCCTTTGGTTTCCAGGTACATGAGCGGCACCAGTACCGCAAGCGCGGTTGCCAGCATCATGACGGCAGAGGCGGCACCCAGGCCAAGCTGCCCGCGAGTGAATGAAAACTGGTACATGAACACGGCAGGCAGATCGGAGGAGGTTCCGGGGCCGCCGGCTGTCAGTGCCATGACCAGATCAAAGCTCTTGATTGCGACGTGGGTAAGTATCACAAGCGCGCTGAGAAATACCGGGCGCAGGACCGGGATCACGATGCGCAGGTAGATGGTCGGCATGCCGGCGCCGTCGACCATTGCCGCCTTGATGATACTGTCGTCCACACCGCGCAGGCCTGCCAGGAACAGGGCCATCACGAAACCGGTCGATTGCCATGCGGCCGCAATGACGACGGTATAGATGGCCATATCCGGATTGACCAGCCAGTCGAAGGTAAAGCGTTCGAATCCCCAGCCGTGCACCATTTTTTCCAGGCCAAGGCCCGGATTGAGTATCCACTTCCACGTCGCTCCGGTCACGATGAATGACAGCGACATCGGATACAGATAGATGGCCCGCAATGCACCCTCGCAGCGAATGCGCTGATCGAGCAGAATCGCAAGAAGCAAGCCCGCCGCAATGCAAACGAGCATGAACGGCACGGCGAACAGCCCGAGGTTGCTTGACGCCGTCCTCCAGCGATCAAGTTCGAACAGGGTGGCATACTGTCCGAATCCGGCATACTGATAGTTCGGCATGAGGCCCGATTCCGTTAGCGACAGATAGCCTGTCAGCCCAATGAAGCCATAGACGAACACCAGTGATGCCGCCACGCTCGGCGCCAGCACCATGCGCGGCAGCCATCGGTCGGCGAGCGCCGCAATGCGGTTCGGCGTAAAGCGCATCGTTTGCAGAGTTGGAGCCGACACGGCGGCTGTGGACCCGCTGGTCTCGGACATGCAAACCTCCTTGCTTATAGTGTCCCGGCGGCGCCCATGCATGGGTGCATGGACGCCGCGTCCTTATACCCATCCAGCGTCATGCCAAGGCGGGCGGGATCGATTGATTTTTTTTCGTCCGGCATGCCGGCTTGCAGACCAGGCATCCATGGCGCGGCGATGGATGACAGCGCAACGCAGCCAGATGGAAAAGGACGCCATGACATGGTGCGGCCTGGTCCGGTATCACTTGGCCTTGGCGGCTTTTGCCAGCGCTTGGACTGCTTCCTGCGAACTCATGCCGGAGTTCATGAATTTTGCAATGACGTCGCTGATGGCGCCTTGCCGGGCGGACGAGACCGCCATGCCATGCGCCAGGCTCGGCACCAGCGCGCCGCTCCTGCTGCTGGCGTCCATGTCGCTCATGGATTTCACCGCACAGCTATCGAATTTGCTCTGCGCCGCATCCCCGCGTGCCGGGATCGAGCCTTTATTCAAATTGAAGATTTCCTGAAATTCCGGGCTCATGATGGCGTTCGCCAGCGCCAGTTGCGACTTGCGCGACTCCGCATCCTTCATCTTGAACATGGCCATGGAGTCGATGTTGAAAGTGAATGCTTTTTCCGTACCCGGAGCGGGGACGCATAGATAGTCGCGGCCGGGGGTCTTGCCGGCGGCAGTGAATTCTCCCTTGGCCCAGTCGCCCATGAATTGCATGCCTGCCTTGCCGTTGATGACCATCGCGGTTGCCAGATTCCAGTCGCGGCCGGGCGCATTTTTGTCGATGTAGGGCTTGATACGGGCAAGCGTGTCGAAAGTCTTGATCATTGCCGCGCCGGTCAGGGTTTCCTGGTCCAGATCCACCAGCGCCTTTTTGTAGAACTCGTGCCCGCCGACGCCAAGTGCCACCGACTCGAACAACGTGGCATCCTGCCAGGGCTGGCCGCCATGGGCGACGGCAAGCAGTCCGGCCTTTCTAATCTTGTCGGCAGTCTCGAAGAACTCGTCGAAGTTGGTCGGCACCTTGGCGTTGGCCTTGGACAGGACCTCGGGATTGATCCACAGCCAGTTGACGCGATGGACATTAACCGGTGCCGCCACATACCGCCCGTTGTACTTCATTGCTGCGGAGACGACCGGCAGCAGCACGCTGTCCCACTTGCCTTCGGCAGCGGCGGCGTCAATGCTGGCCAATGTGCCTTCCTTGCCCCATTCCTGGATGGAAGGTCCCTTAATCTGGGCGGCGGCCGGCGCATGTCCGGCGATCACACGCGCTTTCAGCGCGGTCATCGCATTTTCTCCGCCGCCGCCGGCTACTGCAAAGTCCTTCCAGGCAATGCCTTTGGCCTCCATGATTTTCTTCAGTTCCGCGACCGACCTGGCTTCTCCGCCGGAAGTCCAATAGTGCAGGACTTCGACTTCGGCCGCCCCGGCCGCCGAAGCCAGGTATGCAGCCACTGCGACTGCAGCCTGAGTGATTCGTTTCAGTTTCATTGAGACATCTCCTGTTGAAGAGAATGGAACAGCGTGCCTGTACGGTTTTCCGCTTAAAGACCGAGCGGTTTTCAGGCCGACGACATCAGGAAGACGGTGAATCGCATGAATATAGTTTTGCTACAAAAGCGCTCCGCTTATCTGCCGTTTCTCTATTGAATCAGTCGGTGACTGGAAATTATCACTGCGACGATTGTGTTGCCACTCAGGTATCGAAGCAGTCAGGTCTGAAAGTAAGCGTTTGTTTTAAAACGAAAAAACATTTTTTCGGCGAACGGTTGTACTTACTTTTTTTAACGTGGTTCGCCAGGAAGGGGCTGCGAACTGCGTGGCGATGCCTATCGGCCGCTGCCAAGCTCTGGCCGGATTGATGGGGCGAGTAATAAAACTTCACGTTTCATTGCAAATTTTTATGGTTCTTTACCCTCTTATTCCAGGGGAGATCAGCTATATTCAGCGATAGCTAATCAAGACAGTGGCCGATCTGCAAAGACGAGGAGAACATGTTGTGGTCGCCGACTAGGGAAACCGTCCACCGGTATTGCGCTGGCTCGCAATTGCAATGGATCAGCTGTAACTTGCTCGCGGCATGGGTATTTGTCACGCCGGATGTCCAGGCACAAATCTGTCCGGAAACAAGCCGGAATGCAGAAGATAGGGCGCCCGCATGCGGCGTCGCCCTGGAACGGGAAGCCGTTCAGCCCTTGCAGGTACTGCATTGGTGGAAGTCGGTGAGTGAACGCAAGGCGGTCGATCTGCTTGCCTCTCGTTTGGCTGACGAAAACCTGGCATGGCGTGACAGCGGCACAGGCGGAAATGCCGGTGTCGCGGCCGACGTTATTCTCAAAAGCCGGGTGCTTGCAGGCGATGCGCCGGACGTAGCCCAGATCAATGGCGTCACTATCATGGAATGGGCCAGGCTTGGCCTCCTTCTTGATATCGACGACGCGGCGGCGGCAGGCAAGTGGGAAAAGCGCATTCTGCCGGAAATTTTCGATCTGATTCAGCCGCATAGATCTGTTGTTGCGGCACCTCTTGGCATCCATCGCATCAACATCCTGTTCTACAACCGCCGCCTGTTCGCTGAACACGGCATTGTGCCGCCCCGGGACTGGAGCGAGTTCGAAAGCACGGCGTCGACGTTGCAACGGAAAGGCGTGACGCCGCTGGCGCAGAGCGGTGAACCATGGCAGGTGGCGACCTTGTTCGAGACTCTGGTGTTGTCGGAGGGCGGCGCCGAATTCTACCGGGACCTGTTCGTGCAGAGAAAGGCGTATAGCTACGCCGATCTCCGTCTCACTCATGCCCTGCAACGACTGCGGGGACTGAAAAAATGGATGCCCGCTCCCGTGCCGGAACAGCCTTGGTTCGAGACGGCGAAGCTGTTTGCCAGCGGTAGCGCGGCCATGATGGTCATGGGCGACTGGATGAAAGGCGAACTGAATGCATGGGGGCTGATCACGGATGACGCGTTTGGCTGCAGCGCCGTACCAGGCACCGCGGAGCATCATCTCTACGACGTCGATACGCTTGCCATGCTGGTGAAGCATCGTGCCCGACGCGCTGCCCAGCTCAAGTTTGCCCGGATCGTCGCCTCGTCAACTGTTCAGGCCGAATACAACCGGCTCAAGGGGTCGGTCACCGTGCTGCGCAATCCGGATTTCTCCAGCATGGACGGTTGCGCGAGGGCGTCGTGGAAGTTGTTTACTCGCGGTCCGGCTGCACGTGTGCCGAGCCTGGTGCATCGCATGGCAGCCGATCAGGTCACCAAAAACGGCATCATCGCCGAGGTGCACCGCTTTTTCATTGACGACCGCGTCACGGTCGCAGATGTGCAGCACCGTCTGGCAGTAATCGCCCAGCAACATCGTACAAAGGTGGAAAAATGATGCGCAAGATCCTCGTTGTCGACGACGACCAAAAAACCCGGAACCTGCTCAAGACCTATCTTGAGAAGAATCAGTATGAAGTCCGGCTGGCATCCGACGGCAACAGTTTTCTTGCGGAGTTCCAACGCTATGTGGATGAACTCTCGCTTGTGATACTTGATGTGATGCTGCCCGATACCGACGGATTTACGCTGTGCCGGACGGTGCGGCAGCGATCGGATGTACCGATCGTCATGTTGACAGCGAGCTCGGATGAAACAGACCGGATCGTCGGTCTCGAACTGGGCGCCGACGACTATATCGCCAAGCCGTACAGCCCGCGCGAACTGCTGGCAAGAATCAAGGCGATTCATCGTCGTGCCGGCAATGACAACCCGGCATCCCCGCGCTTTTATCATTTCGTCGGCTTCACTCTGGATACCGTTGAGCGCACTGTCACGGATTCCGAAGGCGCGATCCTGCCTTTGACCGGACTCGACTTCCAGTTGCTGAAATACTTTGTTGAACATCCGGGCAGCGTTCTCGACCGTAGCGTGTTGTGTGAGGAAACGAGAGGACGCGACGCCGGTCCCTTTGATCGCTCGCTCGATGTTCAGATCAGCCGCTTGCGAACGCGTCTGGGAGATGACGGCAAGCAGCCGGCGGTGATCAAGACGGTGCGCGGCGCCGGCTACGTATTCTCGGCAAGTGTCAGCGCCGGCAATGCCTGACGTCCCGCGTCGCGACCGCCTGCTCGCCGGCTTGATTCCCCAATCCCTGCTGGGTCGGCTCTCGCTTGTGATGCTGGCCGGGATGTTGCTGGCTCAGCTTGCCGGAATGGCGGTCTGGTCCATGCAACAGCGCGTCGAGCTGGAAACCGAAACCAGAGCGGCGGCACGCCATATCGCGCACAGCGCGGTCAGGACGATACGATTCTTTCTCAGCCTGCCGCCAAATTTCCGGCCACTTGTCATTCAGCAGTTTCGTGAAATGGGCGGTACCCGCTTTTTTGCCAACATCAATCAGGATGCGGTAAATATTGCGCACATCGAGCAGGACATCCTGGTGGAAATTGCGTTGGCGGAGATGCGCGCGGCGATTGCGCAAGACCTGCCGTGGGTAAAAAACAGCAAGGCGGTTTTCGCCGCGCCCGACGGCCTGGCGGTTGCTGACGACGGGCTGACCGTCAACGACCTGCCGGAGCGCTGGGTAAGGCATATTCTGCTGATCGAACCGAAACCCGCTCCGGTGATGGTCATCCAGGTCGAAATGGAGCCGGGCAACTGGCTGTACCTCGCAGGGCTGATGCCCAACCCTTATTTTCTCGATGGAGGCAAAGCGCTCAACGCAGACCGCGTGCTGCCGCAAGCATTGTCCCTCGTGGCGGTCGTACTGCTGTCGATACTGGTAGTGCGTTCGATCACGCGCCCTCTGGCCGCATTGTCCGATGCGGCAGATGCATTCGGCAAAGGCGAAACGGGGCCTCCGCTTCCACAGACCGGAAGCCGGGAATTCATGCGCAGCGCGCAAGCCTTCGCCGACATGCGTGAACGCATACGATGCTACATCGAAGACCGTGAGCGGCTGTTCATGTCCATATCACATGATCTGCGCACCCCCATCATGCGCCTCAAGCTGAGAACAGAATTATTGGACAATGACGCGTTGCGCAAGGAATTTCATGAAGATCTCGACGATCTCGACATGATGGTCAAAGGCGCATTGCAGTGCGTCAAGGACAGCGAGATACATGAGAATCCTGCTGAAATTCGACTGGATGCGATGATAGACCGCATGGTGCGCGGTGCCCGACTTGCAGGACGGGAAGTGGCATTCAATCCCTCGGGGACCACCGTGATTGGCAAGCCGCTCGCGCTTAAACGCGCAATCGGCAACCTGCTCGACAACGCGCTCTACTACGGCAAACAGGCTGAGGTCGCCGTTCATGAAACGGCAGACCTTGTGATGATCGATGTCCGCGACCACGGTCCCGGCGTGCCGGAAAGTGCGCTGCGAACGCTATTTGAACCGAAAGTGCGCCTTGAGCACGGACGGCGGGCGAATCAAGGAGGGATGGGCCTTGGTCTCGGAATCGCACGCGGCATCGTACAGGCGCATCACGGCCGACTGACGCTGGAAAATCATCCGGACGGCGGCCTGATTGCACGCATTGCTTTGCCGCGGCGCACCGCGGATACATAATTAACCACCGTAATGCACCAAATCCGCCCCGGCTGTATTCATGCACCGGTTCTAGCCGGATCGTCACCGTATATCAAGCATCACGTGTGCGCTTCAGCATCCTGATGAAACCGACGGGCCGGTTGTCACCTTTCTCCATGCCGTCGAATGTGTTGGGATGGTCATCAGGCTGTAACCGTCAGCGTCGACGCGCCGGTCTGTGCCGATTCGCTGTCGAAGCTGCAGGCGCGCAGCAACTGCATCATCTTCATCATGGTGCTGCTGTCCTGGGCGGACACTTCTTTGCTTCGCGAACTCTTGTCATGGCTGCGTGCTTCCATGCGGCTGCTCCTGCCGTCACCGCCGGTGTCGGCTGCCGCAATATTTGAAGCGTCCGTGCCTGCGGTCTCGCCGGAGCCGCAGTCCTTCATCCCGCCGCTCATGCGCGACTGGTCGAACTCCTTTATGCATGAGATGGGAACAATGCTGCTGCCTACTAAGACGGCAACCATGGCTCCCGCTTTTCATGCCTCGCGTAAAGACTGGCAAATTTCTGTTAAGAAATAGAACTGTTCGGCTTCATTCCAATGTGCCTGCGTCTTGTACAGCAGTCCCCGCCGCTATACGAGACGCAGGCGCGGCAGATCCGATCGGGATTCGATTTGCGCGGCGAGGAATGCACCGCATTCGCGATAGGTGCCGAAACCGGGGTGCTCGGGTTCGCCCAGCATGGCCACGGTGAGCGCGCGCTGGTGGCGCTCGTGCATCCACTCGGCGCCGGCATTCTTCAAGTCGGTCGCCAGTGCGAGCCAGTCTTCCTTGAAGCGGAATGCCTGCTTCCAGTTGGTGTGATCGATATAGCCGGCTTCAACGGCCGCGGTGAACGCATCGAGAAACAGCCGCCACAGCGGTATCAGCAGAAAGCGCCTGTCGTCATAGTCGTATTTGTTGAGCTGCTGGTAGTTTCCCACGGGCTCGAAACAGCGTCGTTCGACATCCCAGCCGCCATTCTCGGTCGGCGTCATCTGTTCGTCCTCGGTCCGCGAGTCCAGATAGGCCCGCTCATGGGTCAAGGGGGTGATGCGCGGCGGATAGCCTGTTCCAATCCGTTCTTTGGTCGATTCTGCGTTATGGCGTTCTGCATTGGGGATGCATTTTACCGTGGCGCTTGCCTGCCCGCTTGATGCACTTCGGAAGCCGTTAAACTAAAAAAAGCCGCAGCCCCGTGGGGCTGCGGAATAAATCCCTATCAGGATAGGGGAGGAGACAGGGAACACTCTAGCAAGGAGCAGGCCAGCCCGCCGAAGGCTGCATGAAAGCGGTTTGAGC
>Ga0194137_10001543_pt1 | contig 14087 bp, 11 predicted proteins | sample TARM_MetaG_T3_14_FD_134025 | JGI IMG/M metagenome (GOLD analysis project Ga0194137, IMG submission 134025) | Freshwater microbial communities from Pennsylvania, USA, analyzing microbe dynamics in response to fracking - TARM_MetaG_T3_14 (version 2) | ecosystem: Environmental > Aquatic >... | reverse complement strand
TTCTGGAACCGTTCAATCGGGGTCCGGCAGCCAAGTATCCATTTTCACCGCAATCGAAGGTCGAAGCGGCACCGGGTGAAATTGCGCAGATTTTCGGTCCCGACGGCGCAATCGCAAAGTTTCTTCAGTCCCAGCTGGGGCCGCTCGTCATACGGCGGGGAGACACGATCGCCGCACGTACCTGGGCCGACATCGGTATCCGCCTCAACCCGGAATTTTCAGCAAATCTGAACCGCTATGTGGGCAATCCTGCCATGCCCGTTACAGAGCCAGGCGCCGGTACGGCACCGGTTACCCGCTTCCAGATACGCCCGTCCCCGTCGCCCGGACTGCTTGAGTACAGCATTGACATTGACGGTCAGGTGCTGCGTTATCGGAATGGCCAGCAAGAATGGGCCAACTTCGTATGGCCATCCGCGAATGGCCTGCCCGGCGCGCGGATTTCCGGCGTGGCAGCGGATGGGCAGCCGGTAGAGTTCGGGGACTTCCCCGGCAAGTTCGGTCTGGAAAAAATGATCAATGCCGCACGGAGAAGAAAGCTCGACAGCGGCGGCTTCGAGCTTGCCTGGACGTCAGGAAAATACACCGTTGCCGTTGAATTCAGCCTCATCAGCGACGCGCGCAGCCAGACGGCTGCTACGGCAAGCGGCAACGAGAACGGACTGCGCGGAATGCGGCTTCCCGCAAAAGTGGCCGGCAACGCAGGCTGACTTGATGACAAGGAAAAGACAACTGCCATGATGAGAGCTTTCGACAGATCGATATTGAGAAGCCCGAACAGTTTCTATTTCGGGAAGATCCCCTCGCGCAGCGATTTCGTAAAAAGCGCTTCCGGCGCCAAGGTCATCGGCCTGATGGACCAATGGGTCGGACACGGCATGGAAATGCTGATGGCTCTGCCCGACTGGAAGGAGTCGTTCGATTGCGGCGGGCCTTTCGATTTCCTGTTTCTCGGCATGAAGCGCAAGCATGCGATACACGGCACACTCGCCCCGAGCCGCGATGCCTCGTCCCGTCGGTTTCCATTGATCGCCGCGACGTCGTTCGAAGTCGCCAACCCCCTGCAGTTCCTGCGGCTCGGCACCCTGACACTCGACGACCTGTGCCGGCACAGGCGCCACTTGATGCAGCATGCGATCCAAGCGCACGACATGCCGGAGTCGCTTGAACTGCTGAACGGCAGCGTTCACGATTCGAGCCTTGCCTGTCAGACCGCCGAGGCGCGCTGTACCAGCTATCTCGCCGCGCATTCCTTGGCCAGCTTGAATGCAATGCTGTTGCCGGAGCCGAACGGAATGCCGCTTCGTCAAGTAATTCCGGCATTGGGCCATTTGCTCAATCCTTTGCGCGATGATTCAGCTACCGTGCCGCAGAAGGCAGTCGCCCTTCCCCTGCCGCAGCGAGAAACTGAACGCGTCGGCATGATGACTTTCTGGCTGCAACTGATTGCCATATCGCTTGCCGGAAGCAGCATGGAGCTCAGCCTGTTTTCAGGGCGGCATCTCGGCAGCCCGCGTCTCATCATCGCCTTCAACGGCGTGACGCCGCTGATTTTTCAGGCTTTGTTCGATGAGCATGCAGCCAGGGAGTTTGTGATCGATCTTGCCTGCACCTCATGGAGCGAGCACCTTGAATCCTTGCATCCATCATGCGCGGCGCTGTCCAGTCATCTGGAGCACCGCGAGCTGTCATCGCTGCAGATCATTGCAAGCTTTCAGAACGCCTTTGGATAGCTGCACCAGAAGATATCTTTTTCCGCACAGCCTCTCACGCCTCCCGTGCATACTCATAACTTTTGCTTCAGCCGTTTCTGACCATGCCACTGTCTCTGTTCCGGCTTTCAATGCCGTTCTTCGCTTCGATTGCCGCAAGCCTGAGCATTGTATTCACGACTACGGCGCAAGCCGATACCGGTACAGCTCCACCTGCTCAAGTCCCGAAGCGTATCGTCGTTTCCGGCGCCGTTCCGGATGATGCAACCAAGCTCAAGGTGCTCGAAAGTGTCAGGCGCATCTATGGCGATCATACGGTGGTTGACCAAATCAGTGCAGGCGGAGTGCAGGCCCCGTCGAACTGGATCGGGAATGTTGATGCGGTGATCACTCCTCAACTCAGGTCCGTGTCCAAAGGCGCGCTCGCCATCGAAGGAACGAACGTGACGATTCGGGGTGAAGTCGGTGACGAATCGACGCGTGAAGGAATAGAACGCAAACTCGCAAAGACTCTGACTGCCGGCTACACATTCCGGAACGGACTCCGGGTATCCGCTTCCAGCCAGGCGCTGCTTGATCGCACTCTTGATGGCAGAGTCATAGAATTCGAGAACGGAAGCGCATTGCTTACCGCCGCCGGCATGCGGATTCTTGACGAAATGGCCGATGCCATGAAGACGATGAAGGATGTCAGAATAGAAGTAATAGGACACACCGACAGCATTGGTGCTCCCGCCGCCAATGTGGCTTTGTCCCGTGCACGTGCTGATTCGGTCAAAACCTATCTCGTCCGAAAAGGCATTACGGCAGAATGGATCAGTACCAGCGGAATGGGTGCAGATCAGCCCGTGGCAAGCAACGCGACCGACGACGGACGAAAACGCAACCGCAGGATCGAGTTCCGTGCAGCCCGGCAGTAAGGTGGCCGCTGCCCATGGAGATCACCCTTGCCAACAGTGTTGGGACCTTGTCCGACGCAATAGACCGCCATGGCTTTGCATGGACTGGCCAGCCAATTCAACTGGACCTTGTCTGCAGCAATGCAGGCAAGTATTTCCGGTGTAGAAGGTGGAACGAAGCGCCAGCCGGCAGCTGCACCCGTCAAGCTTTCCGAAGACCCGAGCCCGTGACTTGGTCCTGTCCGAGCACCGGAATATAGCTTCGTCTGATGACATTCAAGCATGCTTTCGCCTCGAACGTATCTGCTGACACCCTAAAGTTTGTTTGATAGCCGCAGCGTTCGGCTTGAGGCCCGTACGAGGAGCGCAAGCGCTCTAGCTGTAAAGTTGCAATAGATATTGCGCGCTGAAAATTCGACAATTCGATGATTGGCAAGAACCATACCGAATCCCTATCAGCCGTCCACGCTAAATTTCATATTGCGCTTCGCTCGTCCTTGTCTCGACAACCTCTCGTCATCGAAGGTTTCAACAGTTTGCCGGCCGCCTACGCTAGACGCCGGATGCCACGCCATCGTCGCCGGTGCCCAGCATTTCCTCCAGATTCGACAGTACGCCTGCATCCTTCACTACGCTGCGTAGCCATAGATGCAGCGGCATTTCTGACCAGTGAAGCGCCTTTTCTGCAAGATAGGCAACTGGAGAGTGCGGTTCGGCTTTCCTGAAGTAGGCGGCGACCTGCTGGAGAGCGGCAACTGCATCGGCGCGACTGGAGATTCCGTTTGGGAGTACGCTGGTCACGGGCAGCGGGTCGGAAGCGGCGCTTCCAGCACCAGACGGCGTATGCGGCGGAGCCGATGCAGCGAGCACAGCCTCAGGGAAAGGCACATCCTTTGCATTGCCTGCGTCTGCCAAACCCAGGCTTTTGCAGATGGCAAGCAGGCGTGCCTGCACAGCTTCAATACTGTCTACAAGGGGCTTCATCGATGGAGCTGCGCTGCCAAGGACCTGATCAAGCAGCTTAGTAAATGTCTCCACCAGCCCACTGCATTGACTGATGAGGTCGAGCTGCGCGGAAAAGTGCTGGCGTGCGGTTAATGACACCGCATTGGAGAATCGCTCCAAGCTCACGCGATCATCGAGATCGGGGACAGATCCGGGCTGGCGTTGCAGCTGCAATTGCAGGCCAACCGCGCCGTCGTAATCCATCAGGCTGAACTTGCCTGACGCACTGTCCGTCAGGGGAATCCTGCGCGCGAGGTAGGCCGCGCGCTGAACAAACCAGGACATCGTGCCGATGCGCCGCTCCTGGTCACCGTCGTCGCTGCGAGGGTGAATGTCTTCTCCGAAGCGCTCCAGCAATCCCACATGAACCTCGAGGCCTCGGTGCAAGCCGGCGAATCCGTTTGTCTTGATGAGTCCCTCCGTCAGCCAGGCGGCGACACGCATGTCTTTTGTTTTGTTCTTCAGCAGCGATTCGCACTCGGCCACGGCTGACTTCCAATCAGCCTGCTTTAGTGCAGACTCCCATTCGCCGTAATCCAGGGTGGGATCGTCTTCGCGGCGCGCTTCATGAATGCGGTCGAATTCCGGCGAAAAAGACAGGTCTTCTCCGCATGGATTATCTGCCGTAATCGGCGACATCAAATCAAATACCGCTAAATCCATCATCGTCTCTTTCATTAGGATATCCGGTAGGTGAATTTGCCGGATTTAGCGACGCCCGCACGCATCGTCTTCACCACCGTTCCATCTGCCATCGACTTCAGCAGGATATCGGCGATATCAGGCAGCACCGTTCCGTTGAGAATGTTGTCGATATTGCGTGCACCGGAATCGACCTCGACGCAGCGGGCGAGTATGGCTTCCACAAGTTCTTTTCCAAAGCTGAATGCCAGCTTGTGGTTCGAGTTCAGGCGCTCGCCGATCCGGTTGAGCTTCAGCCTGACGATATCTGCCAGCACGTCGTCGGGCAGCGGGTAAAAGGGTATGACTCGCATCCTTCCAAGGAAGGCCGCCTTGAAATGCTTATACAGGCCTGGACGCAGCAGTTCCTCAAGTTCAGCCTGTTCCGGAAGTTCTTCCGTCGATTTGTTGAGACAGGCCTGCATGATGGCCTGGCTGCCGACATTGGACGTCAGGATGATGACGGTATTCTTAAAGTCGACTTCGCGCCCCTCTGCGTCCTCCATGACACCCTTGTCGAACACCTGGAAAAAGAGTTCCAGCACATCGGGATGCGCTTTCTCGATCTCGTCCAGCAGCACCACGCTATACGGTTTCCGGCGAACCGCCTCGGTCAGGACACCGCCCTCGTCGAATCCCACATACCCTGGCGGCGACCCCTTCAGTCCGGAAACGGCATGCGCCTCCTGATATTCGGACATGTTGATGGTGATCAGATTTCGCTCTCCGCCATAGAGAATATCAGCCAGTGCGAGCGCCGTCTCCGTCTTGCCGACGCCCGACGGTCCGACGAACAGAAATACGCCTTTGGGCTTGGCAGGATCTTCAATGTTAGCCCGCGCAGTTCTCACACGGCGCGCTATCTGCTCCAGCGCATGCGACTGTCCAATGACTCTGGCCTCCAGCAAATCTCGTACATTCAGTACCGTCTCTATCTCATCCTTGAGCATTTTTCCCATCGGAATGCCCGTCCAAGACGAAATGACGTCTGCAATGACTTGCGCGTCGACACAGACCGGCACAAGCGGTTCCTCTGCCTGCAGTGCCTGGAGTTCGCCAAGAACGCTTGCATATTCCGCGAGGCGTCCATTTTCGCCTTCGCTGGCGGCATCGCATCCAATCCCGTCCGACTTGGGTTCGGTACCGAGCAGATGAATGTTCTTGGAGGCCGATGCCTTGCCGCCCCGCCCTTTAGCCATCGTCATAGCGCCGTAATTGGCGACCTCACGCTCTTCTTCCTGGCCTCGCGAATCCTCAATCCTTTCGCGCAAGACTATGAGCCTGGAGACGAGCTCTCTTTCCTGCTTCCAGCGCTGCTCCAATGCGCCCAAGCGGTCGCTCTCGCTTCGCCGACCGGCGTACAGTTGTTCGAGACGTTTCCATCCGGACCTGTCTATCGCCGCCTCGCGTTCGACCGAGGCGATTTCCCTGTCCATCGCCTGTATCCGGAATCTTGCTTCGACCAGCGCCGGCGGCGTGGCGTCGCGCGAAAGAGCCACCTTGGCACAAGCCGTATCCAGCACGCTGATGCACTTGTCGGGAAGCTGGCGCCCCGTAAGATACCTCGATGACAGGCGGACTGCCTGCATGATTGCCTCGTCAAGTATCCTGACGTTGAAATGGGCTTCCATCCGTGCCGCCAGTCCTCTCATCATTGCACAGGCCAAAGCTTCCGATGGCTCGTCTACCTTGACCACTTGAAATCGCCTGGCGAGAGCGGCGTCCTTTTCGAAGTACTTCTTGTACTCGCTCCACGTGGTGGCCGCAATTGTGCGCAGCTCACCACGGGCGAGTGCAGGCTTGAGCAGATTGGCTGCGTCATTCTGGCCTGCCTGTCCGCCTGCGCCGATCATGGTATGCGCTTCATCGATGAACAGGATAATCGGATGCAGGCTGGACTTGACCTCATCGATCACTCCGCGCAGACGGTTCTCGAATTCGCCTTTCACACTGGCGCCCGCCTGCAGCAGACCGAGATCGAGCACATGCAATTCCACTCCGAGCAAGACCGGAGGCACATCACCTTCGATCAACCGCAACGCCAGCCCCTCGACGACGGCCGTCTTGCCAACGCCGGCGTCACCGGTCAGGATGGGGTTGTTCTGGCGCCGGCGCATGAGGATGTCGATCATCAGACCGATCTCGCTTTCACGTCCGATCACGGGATCTATTTTTCCTTCGCGTGCCCGCTGAGTCAGGTTGTCCGTGTACCTGTCGAGTGAAGGCGTTCTCCGTCGACCTGCGACCCGTCCCTCTTCTTCAGCGGCTGCGGCCTCCGAACGCCTCGGTCCGGTCGATGCGTCCGAAAGAGCCTCGGGGAAATCGCGAACAATGTCATCCAGCTTGTGTTTAAGCTCGTCAACCGGAAAGGCCGTGAAATGGCGGCTGCTGCGAACGGCGTATTGCGCCAGCGCCGGCTCGGTCAGCAGTGCGAGCAGCAGATGCGCACTTCTGATCGCGGTACTGCGGTTATCGAGCGAGGCAATTAGCCAGGCATGTTCAAGCAGGTTCGATACGCGCATGGAAAAAACCGGCGTGCGTCCGTTACCTGCGCGAAATCCTGCAACCTCATGTTCCAGGTCTTCTTCTATGGAAGCGGCCTTGATATCGTAATGGCGCAGCAGATGGAAAAAGTCGCTTTCTTTGCTTTTCAACAGTGCAAGAAAAAAGTGCTCGAGGTCTACTTCGTACTGTCCGCGCGCGACGCAGAGATTTGCGGCTTCTGCCGCTGCGCTTCTGCAAACGCTGTTGAGCTTGCCGATCAGGACTTTCAGATTAGCTGTCATGTGTTTTCTGTATGGTTTGGAATTATTCACGCCGGTCTGGTGGCGCGTTCTAGAAATATGTTGGTCAGACGACGCACGAAAGTCGTGCCGATACCGCGGCAACATTGCGCGCAAGGTCTCGGCCTTGCCGTGCCTGTTACCTTGTCTCGAATCGATTTCGCCACATTTGCCTTCAACAAGTGTCCAACTCACCCAGCCAGGAGACGTACTTCAGTGCGGACTTCAGTCGAGACCGTGGCCCGAACTGAGGACATAGGCTGCATCGTCGGCATTGGACGCGGACTTCGACAACTTCATCCAGCTTGCCCATCCAAGTTGCGCAGGCTCCGCAAGGCTTCCCAGCCGAGCCCCATGTACATCCCGGCAGTCAAGGATCAGGCGGACTTCGCAATCGCAGCCAAGCCCTTGCATCAGGCGGAAGAGACGTGCGAGATTCCTGTGCCCGGATGCGCCAGGCAGCATATCCATGAACCGCGCTTTTCTCATCGGTCCCAGAGTAAGGCGAATTCTCGACTGCCGATCCCATACGCGGCTGCCGCAGAATGCGCTATCGCCTAGTACGGCAAGGCCGACGCCAAGGCTTGTCCGCTCCTCCGGCGGAATATCCATCCACTGTCCGATGAATTCGGCCGTCGCCGCCGGCACTTCGAAGTAATCTTCAACGACCCGGGCAAACCAGTGTGCGGATCTGGGACGTCCTCTGATGGCCGAGACGTAGTAAGCCAGCGTTTCATCCGCAATGCCTTTTCCATGGTCGGCAAGTCTACTCCGCGTACCGGCAAAGCCCAGCCCCCCCAAGCCGAGTATGAGAGGAAGGAAACGATTTTTCCGGTCGGCCTCGTACTGGAGGTAAAGGCGGTATTTCATCCAGCCTTGATAAAACAGCGACACCGCCCGGCTGGTGAAAATGTCCAGAAACGCCCGCATTGTCGTGTCGCGGTGATATAACACCCTGTCGGCGACATGCTGCGTGTAATGGCGCGGCAAAACGCCGGAGGGTCCGGTAAGTCCCATGAAAGCGGGGGTCAGAACCGCCCTATGGAACTTGTGCCTCCCAAGCTGCCTTGCCTGTTCCGAACTTCCGTCCACGACCGCATGCCTTGACTGCCGGGCATCCATCGCCGATGAATCCGATCCGCTTTTTACCGGGCCGGGCACTTTCGACGCATCCTTGTCGGTCTGACCCCAGTCGAATTCAAGCGCTTCGATCTCGCTGGGAGGGAAGCCGAGGGACGTCGAGTTCCGGAATCGAATCGATTGCTCCAGGATGACGCTATCGGGCTGTTCCGAGAATCGCCTTTGATAAGCAAGCAGCAAGCGCAAGGCCTGGAAGAACTCGAATCGATGGGGATCGTTCTCCAGATCCTCGATCAAACTGGTGTCAGCGTTCCGCATCGTGGAGGACATTTGATCAATTCCTGTCCGGTTTGCCCGGAAACTATCGTCAGCCGCGTAAAGCTGTTGGTCTGCACGTAGAGGCCGAAGAAACGGTCCAGTATCTGTGCGAACATGAACAATCCTATGCCGGCATAATGCGTTTCATCCACGGTCAGCCGTATTTCTATACCGCGCACCATGACCGGATAGGGATTGCCCGCGATTCGTGTTACCGTGCTTCGCTGAGAAATGTCCAGCAGGCCGTCAATCTGAAGCCGGTTCGCGCTTGAATCGGCAATGTCATACAGGAAGAGAACTTCCTTCAGTGCTCCCAATCCCCTGTTATCGAGTGAAAAATGGTTCAGGCTCAACTGCGAGATGAAGCGCCACTGCGATCCGCGTCCGTTGGGAAAGCGGTAGCTTGGCGTAGGCCGGCGAAGCAGCCGCACGGCCTTGACCGGCAAGTCGCCATCTGCAAACAAATCCCCGTCCAGCAAACCGAAAGGCAATTGCGACGGCAAGTCCCGATTCGTGCAAGAAAGATCGATACTGAGCGTGCTGTGCCCGATCTGATCCGGCTTCATTGCAGAGTCCACCAGAGCAAGCTCCATGAATTCGTCCCGGCTTTCCGGATAACTCGCATGCCAGTAACGCGCCGGCCGGTCATGCGCCTCTCCATGCCGTATCGAATAGAAGGGTCTGAATTCCTCGACCCCATCATCCTTTCCGACGCTCCGAACCCGAAATACCCGCTGCAGTGCAAACACCTCATACGCCTGGGGATGCCGGGTATCAATGATCACGGGATACGACGTCGCCGTGCCTGTAATACGAATGGGTTCGGCGTTGCGGGAAAACAGGTTTACCACCGGCGTGCATCCAAGCAGGAAATTCTCCCTGCTCAGCCGGTCAAGCAAGTGAGCTTGCGCATCCTGGCTGATACTTTTGGCCAAGCCGATCTTGATCTCGATTCGCCGCCTCCCGGCGGACAAACGGCCGATCGCGCTTCTCAAGTCGAGGTCGATGAAGTTGAATTTTTCCGGGAACGTAAGATATTCCAGCAATAGCTGATAAGGACGATGAAACCGCACATCCCCGTCGAGAAGAGTTTCATGTTCGTCAAACCCGACTGGCTGGATGGAATCTGGAGAAAACTCTATCTTGAGCGCGGCATCCGGATCGGATATCCAGATTCCGGTTGCCTGATTGAACAAGGCCTGCCGTACTGCGGCTACGACACCCGGCTCCCCATTGAGAAACAGGCGCAAGGGCTTTTGACGCAGGCAGCCGAAATCGGGGCCGTCCGGGAAAGCTGACAGCGTCAGCTTGATGGCTGCAACGGTCGTTGCCGCCACCTTGGAACTCAGTCCCGTCGTATCGACGACCTGTTCGAATTCTGCGGCGATCATCTGAATCGGCAGGAGATCGACTTCATATGCGGTTCGAAAACGGCATGGCACCCCCTTCACCGGACGCGTATTCAATTGCGTGTGGCGTGGTATGGATAGTTGGACGGGCGCTTGGTCCACTGCCGGTCCAATATCGAAATGCGCTATCGACACTGAAGGAAACGGGCGCAGAAACTGCGGAAAGACCACTTGCAGGAGTGCCTCGGTGAACTCGGGATACTCGTCGTCCAGCTTGCGATGTATGCGACCGGCCAGCAACGCAAAAGACTCGATCAAGCGTTCAATATGCGGATCGTCGCAAGTTTCCCCGGAAAGCAGGAGCCGACCTGCAACCTTTGGGTAACGTTCTGCGAATTCATGCGACAGGCGACGGAGAAACGTCAGCTCACGCTCGTAATAAGGCAACAATTCGTCCATGGTCTAGACAGCCGGCATGGCAGCGGGACGCATAGGCCTGCTGACGGAGTAATTCAAGGTTGCCGGATGGAGCAAGGCATCGAAATGCACCGGCTCCATCGAGGGATGAAGAATCAACAATGCATGGATCGTGAACCGGAGCCGGTTGGTAGCGCGGCTGTCGAGTTCGAGAGCGATTCTGACCTGCTTCAGCCGCCGTTCATGGATGGCGATGGTGCGCTCCAGGGATCGGCAGATATGGTTGCGGTCCGACGGATTCGCCAAGCTGCGCCCGATAAAATCGCCCATTCCGTAACTGCATATCGAGTTGAGCGACTCGGGATACTGCCTGTACAGCTGCTCGTTCATTGGGCAACGGCTATTCAGTAGAGCCTCGAGATCGCGCGCGACGGAATCCTTCATTTCTTCCGCCGATATTTGCCGCAAGGTGTCGGTTTCATCCGAGCGCCGCGAATCGTTATCGGCAAGACGGTCCAGAAGGGTTGGGCGATATTTCGCTTTCGAGGAAAACATGTCAGTCATAAAATCATCAACTTGCCGCGGCTTGCGGACATGCGTGATAGAACGTCACAATGGAGCGGCTCGATGTCCGATGCTGAATCGTTTTTTATTGCGAATCCAAATGGACGATTACATCGGAAGCTCGATAAATGCAGATTGGTCATGTTCGCTGCCGACCGATGGAGCTTTTCCACCCAAGTCAACGGGGTAGCCAGATCAATCGGACGGCATGCCGATCCAAAGCCAAAGCGCGGGGATCAGACTGCTTCAGTTGCCTTGTTCTTTGCCAGACTCCACATCTGCGGATTGCTTCCACCCTTCTTGCCGTCGATTCCCTGCACGGTGTAAGTCCATTTAACCGAGGCATACTTCAGCGCGAGAATTTCTGTCGGCAAACCCTCTTCCTGTACGGTCGGCGTTACCGATGCAACGATCACGTGGTTGAGGACGATCTCGAGGTACTTGACCTTTTCCTTGCCATTGGCCCGCATGAATTCAATGGTCACCTTGCTGAAAGTGTCACCCTGGCTGCAGGCCAGCCACAACGAGGGACTGGTCGAATCGATGTCTTTCACGAACATCATGTCGCCATGTTCGCAGCGTTCCGCAGTATGGCCGCCGGAGGTACTTGCCGTCGCCGACTTCGGCTGCCGGATCAAATGGCTCCAAGAGTGAGCCTCAAGCCATTTGATATGCCCTTCATCACGCGACTCACCCTCAATCTTGGTATCGCCACCTTCGAACTTGAGATAAATATCCTTCATGCTTCTTGCTCTCCTTTAAAAATGCGCATCCATGCGCGTGAAAATTCATTAATCCGTCCGCCAGGCCTTATCAACGCCGCCCGAAATTACGGGCGCGCCACGGCTTATGGCTGCAAACGGGACGAACGCTGCCAGCCATCGTGCGCTCGACGCAGATAGTTAAAACTCCGAATCAAATGTGAAACTCTTCCAGCAGTGGCATCCTGCACGAACGCAAATTACAGCGATGTCCGTCACTGCCAATGTGCCGGTGCCGTTATCGAGAAATGGATTGTTTCTCGCTATCGCTCGTGCGTCCATGGCAAGCATGTCCTTGCATGCACCAGCGCTTGCGTCGTTGCTATCCGATGCGATGTCTTCGCATGCTACCCGCCCATGCAAGCCTTATGACTTCGCGGTTTGCGGCAATTCCGCTACCAGCCGCAGCGACACGCTCAACTCATCAAGCTGGAAGTGCGGCCGCAGGTAGGTTACCGCCCGATATACGCCAGGTCTTCCTGGAACCTCGTCCACCTTTACGGAAGCTTCCCGCAATGGATACTGGGCCTTGACTTCCTGAGAGGCGGAATCATCCATCACAACATACTGAGCGAGCCAGTCATTAAGGAATTGCTCGACATTGGATGCCGCTGCAAAGCTGCCGATCTTGTCGCGCATCATCGACTTCAAGTAATGCGCAATACGGCATGATGCGAAGATGTACTGCATCTGTGCCGACAGGATTGCGTTGGCATTGGCCGCATCCTTGTTGTACTTCTTCGCCTTCTGCACCGATTGAGCGCCGAAGAAGGCGGCATAGTCGGTGTTCTTGCAATGCACCAGCGGTATGAAACCAAGATCGCTCAATTCCTTTTCGCGCCTGTCGGTGATTGCGATTTCGGTCGGGCATTTCAGTGCGATTTCACCGTCGTCGGTCTTGAAGGTATGTGTCGGCAAATCCTCCACCAGACCGCCGCCCTCCACGCCCCGGATAGCGGCACACCAGCCGAAATGTTCAAACGCGTTCGTCAGCCTTGCCGCAAAGGCATAAGCGGTATTGACCCACAAATATTTTGAATGGTCGCTGCCGTCGACATCTTCGACAAAGTTGAAACCTTCGACGACAGTTCCTTCTTTCGGATGGTAAGGCATGCGACCGAGAAAGCGGGGCACGGTGAGCCCGACATAACGGGAATCTTCCGATTCACGGAACGATTTCCACTTGGTATATTCGAGCGTGTCGAAAACCTTAGCCATATCCCTTGGCTTGCCGAGATCCGCAAAGGAGTCCAGACCAAGTAGTTCGGGTGATGCGGCGGAAATGAACGGCGCGTGCGCCGCAGCGGCAACATGCGCCATCTGATCGACAAAGTAAACATCTTCCGGCTGGCGCGTCACTTCATAGTCGCCGATCAATGCGCCGAAGGGTGCACCGCCGAAAGTCCCGAACTCTTCTTCATACACTTTCTTGAACAGCGCGCTCTGATCGAAATCGATCGCGTTGTTGAAGTCCTTGATCAGGTCGCGCTTGGTAGCGTTGAGCATCTTGATTTTCAAGGTTTCGCCGGTTGCAGTATGCTTGCAGAGATAATGCAGGCCGCGCCAGGTGCTTTCCATTTTCTGGAATTCCGGGGCGTGAAGAATCCGGCTGAGTTGCTCCGAAATCAGGCTGTCGAGTTGAGCAACCCGCGCATCGATCGTCGCCGATAGATTGCTGGAAACCACGACGGTTCCCTCCAGTACCTGAGCGACAAGTTCTCCGATCAAATCCTTGGCGCGGGCACGTTCGTTGTCGGAACGTGCGACTCGACTTTCGTTGACCACCCGGTCAAGCAGGCTGTCTTCCACTACGGTCTCGGTAGCCGTGGACAAAGGTGCATGCATTTCCATGTCACTCATCCTTTTTCTGCGTTTCCTGTCCGAGGCGGCGCAGGCTTTCGGTATTTGCCAGCACCTCGCTGAGTACATCCTCGAGCTTGTCGTTTCCGGCCAGCTTGTTCCTCAGATCGGAAAGCTTGCTTCTTGCCTCCAGCAGCTTGCGCAGAGGCTCAACCTGCTGCACGACAGATTCGGGCCGGAAATCTTCTATCGAGCGAAACTTGAGGTCAACGCCGAATTGCCCGCCCCTATCGTCCAGCGTGTTGTCGACGCGGAAGACTGCGCGCGGCTCCACACCTTTCATCACGTCGTCGAAATTATCGACGTCGACATTGATGAACTTGCGGTCCTTCAGTTTGGGCAGCGCATTTTCGGAACTGCCCGAAAAATCGCCCATCACGCCGACGACGAAAGGGATTTCTTTCTGTTCGATCGCATCTCCGATATCCACCTCATAGGTGAGATGGACGCGGGGCGGCCGAATGCGCTGCAGCTTTTTCTGCACGCTTTCTTTCTTGGACATATGCGATTCCTTGTAGCCTGTTTCGTTTGATGTGAATAGCTTTACTTCAGTGACTTGAACGGATCGTTCGACGCCGACGCGGAGCCGCGACCGGCCGAAGCGGCTCCGCTTGTGACTTGCTCCTTGGACGAGGCGGCCGTACGGGCCGGCTTGGTT
>Ga0194137_10001540_pt1 | contig 14098 bp, 12 predicted proteins | sample TARM_MetaG_T3_14_FD_134025 | JGI IMG/M metagenome (GOLD analysis project Ga0194137, IMG submission 134025) | Freshwater microbial communities from Pennsylvania, USA, analyzing microbe dynamics in response to fracking - TARM_MetaG_T3_14 (version 2) | ecosystem: Environmental > Aquatic >... | reverse complement strand
CCGTGCTCTTTCAGCCAGTTCCATTCACCTTGCGTTTCCACGCCTTCAGCAACAGAAGTGATATTCAGCTTGTTGCTAAGTTCCAACAAAGCAGAAGTTATTCCAGACTTATACTCGTCGGTATCAACATTACGCACAAGCTCCATATCAAGCTTAATATAATCGGGCTTAAGTTTGGCTAGCAGGTTTAACGAAGAATACCCGGCGCCAATATCATCCAGCGCAACCTTAAATCCGCGCTCGCGGTAATAATCCAATACAGAAAGAAGATGGCCGACATCATGTGTCTCTTCACTCTCTACCACCTCAAACACAATATTTTCAGGCTTGAGACCTGCTTCTTCAATTGCCGCCATGGTTGTTCGCAAGCAAAACTCGGGTCTATAAATAGCCGTGGGATTAAAGTTGATGAACATCTTGGCATCAAGACTATATATCCGGGCATCGCGTATTGCAGCCAGCCTGCAAGCACGGTCCAGAGTAAAGAGCATGTCAGCTCTTCGGGCGATACTAAACATACGCAGGGGGGGAATAATTGCGCCATTATCGTCCAACCCCCTGGCCAGGCATTCATATGCAAACACTTGCTGCGGGTCGTGCGCCGAGACGATGGGATGATAATGGATAACAATTCGATCCTTTTCGATAATATCAGAGAGCCAGCCCCCCTGACACCTTGCCACCAGCGCTGACAAGGACTGCATTCGCATAAAGTCTGGAATTGAAGGTATTGCCCCATTCGGCATGAGCAAGGTCTTGGTGTCCTGTTGTTCAAGCGTGCCGAGCGTCTCAAAAAATTCTGAGCACATGCGCGCCACATCACCATGACCGACAGGCACAGAAACAGCTCCGGCAAAGGGCGAGGCATAGCTAAACCCTGCGCCAGACAGATACGCAACCAACGCTTCTTCGCTTTCGCGCATTGGCGGGACAAGGTATAGAATCCCCCGCTCACACAAAGCGTCCGGCAGTTTTTCGCAACGACGACAGGCTGTTGACATAAAGACAAACTCCTAAGACCATTGCAGCGTTTCAAAACATATTTGTTCTATAAATTAGCATACCCAGCCTGCCATTGCAAATTACTCCGGACAAAACCACCATACATTTTGCTGCATAACCGCATGTGTGCACAAAAGAAAAGGCCCGCCGGTGTTCCGGCGGGCCTTGCTTCTTGTATCCGAGGAAAGCTTACATGGTTTCCTTTTTCTTCTTGCCGAAGATGCGGTGGCGTTCCATGGCGGAAAGCACGGACTTGCGCAGGCGGATGGACTGGGGGGTAACTTCCACCAGTTCGTCTTCGCGTACGAAGTGGATGGCGCGTTCCAGCGTCATGGGGCGCACGGGGGTAAGGGTAACTGCTTCATCCTTGCCGGAGGCACGCATGTTGGTCAGCTTCTTGCCCTTTGCCGGGTTCACGTCGATGTCGTTGTCACGGTTGTGTTCGCCCACGATCATGCCTTCATAAATGGGCTCGCCGGGTACAACAAACAGTTCGCCGCGCGGTTCGAGGTTGAACAGGGCGTAGGCGACGGCAGCGCCTGCACGGTCGGCCACCAGCGAACCGGTGAAGCGGGTGGGGAACTCGCCGCGGTGGGGCTCGTAGCCTGCAAACAGGGAGTTCATGATGCCGGTACCCTTGGTATCGGTAAGGAACTCGTCGCGGTAGCCGATGAGGCCGCGCGAAGGCACGGAAAATTCCATGCGGATGCGGCCGGTACCGTGGTTGATAAGGTTGTTCATGCGGCCTTTGCGCACGGAAAGCTTTTCAGTCACGATGCCGAGGAATGACTCGTCGCAGTCGATGAAGAGCTGTTCGATGGGTTCGTGGGTCTTGCCGTCCACTTCTCTGTAGATAACCTCAGGGCGGCCAACGGTGAGCTCGAATCCTTCGCGGCGCATCTGTTCCACGATGATGGCCATCTGGAATTCGCCGCGGCCCTTCACGATAAAGCTGTCGCGCTCTTCGCTGTCTTCAACGCGTATGGCCACGTTACGCAGCATTTCTTTCTGCAGGCGCTCACGAATCTTGCTGGACTGAACCAGCTTGCCTTCCTGACCTACCAGCGGAGAAGTGTTGATGGAGAAGCGCATGGAAACGGTGGGTTCATCCACGTTGATGCGCTTGAGAGCACGGGGTTTGTCGCGGGTGCAGATGGTGTCGCCGATAACCACGTCTTCAATGCCGGAAATGACGACGATATCGCCGGGCTCTGCTTCCTTGGTTTCACGCAGTTGCAGGCCGTCGTAGGTCTGCAGCTTGGAAACCTTGAGGGATTTTGCCGTGCCGTCTGCGCCTATGCAGGCGAGGGCGTCGTTGTTGTGGGCCTTGCCGTGGAACACACGGCCGACAGCCAGACGACCGAGGTATTCGGAATAGGAAAGGTCGGCCACCAGCATCTGGAAGGGTTCTTCGGGATCATGTGCGGGACCGGGCACCTGCTCGACGATGGTTTCGAAGAGGGGGGTGAGGTTTTCGCGCGGGTCGTCAATGTTGCGCATGGCCACGCCTTCACGGCCGATGGCGTAGAGCACGGGAAATTCGAGCTGTGCGTCGTTGGCGTCCAGATCAATGAAAAGATCGTAGATTTCGTTCAGCACTTCATCGGCGCGTGCGTCTTTGCGGTCGATCTTGTTGACCACGACAATGACCTTGAGGCCCGCTTCCAGCGTCTTCTTCAGTACGAAGCGGGTCTGGGGCAGCGGGCCTTCGGATGAGTCAACCAGGAGGATGGCGCCGTTGGCCATGGAGAGGGAGCGTTCCACTTCTCCGCCGAAGTCGGCGTGGCCGGGGGTGTCGATGATGTTGATCTTGCGGTCGCCCCAGCGCACGGCGCAGTTCTTGGCGGCGATGGTGATGCCGCGTTCGCGTTCCAGGTCCATGCTGTCCATGACGCGGTCGCTGACTTCCTGGTTGTCGCGGTAAATGCCGCCCTGACGGAACATGGCGTCCACAAGGGTAGTCTTGCCGTGGTCAACGTGGGCGATAATGGCCACGTTACGCACGGAGTCGTTCGTGATGATGTTTTTCAAAAAAATATCCTCGTAAAGAAAGCTGTTGCTTTTATATATGCTGTTCCTGCGTCGGAACCAAGTCGGAGGGAGAAAAAAGCGGAAGATGTCGTATCAAGACAGGATCTGCGTTGCAGCGGCATATACCTAATGAGGAGAAAGGGCAAGTGTTGCTTTGACAGATTGGATGAGCAGGCTCACGCAAAGCAGGATTACAGCGAAAGGACGATGATCTTCTGTTCGTCAGGATCAAAGAATATTTTGCTGTGTTCGATGGGCGACTGTACCTTGAATATCTGGCCGTAACTGTGGACAACCACACCTGGATATATGGTGCGGGTCACCTTAAGCTTGGATTGAATGGCCTTTTTCATGGCAACACGTTCCTGCTGAATGGTGCTTTCAATTTCCCGCAGTTCTTTTTCCGCACCTAGTCGCATCTTCAGCAGCTGTGCCACGGTTTCCCGTTTCGGGGGCGGAGTGTTCACCAGAATGGTGCGCGGGTCGCCGGTGCCCAGCGTGGCATATACCTTCTGCAGCAGGGCGTTCAGCTCGCGCCGACGTTCGGAATGGTCGGTGGTCTCCTGCTCAATGCCGAGAAATACGGTGGTGGCTACGCCAAGTTCAGAGCCGACTTCATGCGCGATGAGGGAGCCGCCGCACCGGACCGTGGAGCCGATGATCTTGCCCCGCCCCTTGGTGGCAATGACGTTCTGTCCGGCAAAGACAATGCAGTTGGTCATCTCGTGGGCGATATTCACATCTCCCTGCGCTTCAATGGTGGCGCCCTTGGCAAACATGGCGGAAATACTGCCCTGCGAGACGATGCGGCCGCCCTTGTCCATGATGATGCCGCCCTTCACCTCTACGTCGCCGCCTGCCTCTACCACGGCGCTTTCAATGGTGTCGTTCACCAGCACGTTGCGCGGGCAGATGATCTTGAAGCCGGAAAGCACGGCGCCTTTGACATGGACAGAGCCTTTTTCCAGTTCAAGGTTGCCGGTGCCCATGTTCACGTCGCCGCGTGTGGTAAACACCTCCGTTACGGAAAGCGTGTTGCGCACGAAGAAGACCATGCCCGCGATAAGAGCACGGAATTCGGAGCCGGTTTCGGTGGCTTCCACATTCTCGCCGAGAGTGATGCGGAAGACGGCACCGTCATGGGCGGGGATGACCCTGCCGAAGATATCCTTGCCGGGAACGCCGCGGGTGGGGGCGTGCAGTTTGCCCACAATATCGTCCGCAGCAACGGATCGTATGACCCCCCGTGCTCTGAAATCGATATTCCCTTCGTTATCCTGAACTCCCACATCGGAGCGGTCGTCCTTGGCGTACAGTTCGAACCAGCCGTTTCTTCCGTGCACCGGTTCAAGGCCCCGGGCAAGAATGACGTTGGGAACCTCGGTTCCGCTCTCTTTGGCATGCTGCACGGCCTTGAGGAACCGGTTCCTTTCCAGAGGGGAAGTTATTTCCAGGGCTTTCAGGGCTTCTTCCATGCGGGCTGCTGTCAGCTCTTTGCCCCGCATGTCCGTGGCGTATATGGTTGCCTGCGCGGCCATATCGGCCTTTGTTACTGTCAGAAGAGGGCTGACATGCAGGCTCAGCTTGTCAAAGTGGGCAAGACCGTACACTTCGGACCGGATCTGCAGAGTTGTCGAGTCTATGAAACAGTTGGGTGATTCGGGAAAGGTTATGCTTTTCCCCTGTTGTTCACCGGGAGCTTTGATGGGCTTGCCGGTGACGGACGTGCCGTCTTTCGCAGGCGTTGCCTTTATGATCTCGCAAAAGGCTTCGCCGGGGAATACGGGGCGTGTGAAATCCCCGAAGGGTTTGATGGTGGCGTCGCCTGCCGGAACGGGAGGCTTGCCCCGCACAACGACCATGCCGTTGACATCCTTGCCGCCCGCTGCTGCCTCCATGATCAACCGTATGTCTTCGGAGGAGGGGGCTTCTGTCACGCCGGCTTTTTCAAGCGCGCGGTCTATCTGTGCTCTGGAAATATTGCAGATACCGTTGCTGCCCCGCGGGCAATCGGAAATAACGGCCCTGAGTCCGTCTTCTGAAATTGAGATGGTAATGTCGGCGTTAGGCTCGCTCACTCTGCTACCGCATCATATGTGTTAGAATATGCGTATGAACAGTCTGTCCGGCATCGGCCCCCTGCCGGATGCAAGATTAGCGAGAGTGTGTGCAATCAGACTGTGGTCTCATCCCTATCCCCGTTTTGTATCGTAGATTAATCTGTAAGATAGGGCAATATCTTGAGCCGGATTAGTTTATTGTATACCACGATATTGAAGGGCGCAGGTATTGCAGAATCCGCCGGTGCGTGGAGTATCTCTGTAATCCGGCGCAACAGAGTGGGGCGGGATCGCGTTTGAGAAGGTCCGTAAAAGGAGAAGACATGCCATACATTCCGAAAGAACGCCGCGCCGTGTTCGATGCCGCGCTGGAAGCGTGCGCAGCCGAAATAGGCAATGAAGGCGAGCTCAACTACTGCATCTACAAACTTTCCACATTGCTTATAGACCGGATTGGCCCCAGCTATACCAAGCTTTCCATGTGTTCAAGCGCCATGGAACATGCCAAGATGGAGTGGTACAGAAAGAAACTGGCGCCGTATGAAGATGAAAAAATAACGGAACACGGCGACATATAAGGGAGTGAAGATGGGCAAGGAGCAGGAAAAAACGAATGGTGCGTGCCGCCGCGGATTGAACCTTTCCATGGTTGTGGCACTGCTGGCGCTTATTGTTTCGGTTGTGTTCGGCTTCGGCGTGACGCAGAACGTATCCGGGCTGCGGCAGGAAGTGGAACGCGTGGCCCAGCAGGGCGAAGTGCGTGCGGAGCTGGACGTCGTAAAGACTGATGTGGCGGCTTTGCAGAAGCGTCTCGACAGTGTTTCGGATTTTGACGCCGTGGCGCGCAAGGCGGTTCTTTCGGCGACCATGCTGGACCTGACCCAGCGGCTGGGTGTGCTGGCGGGGACCGTTGATAATGACGCCTACGCCCGCAAGCTGAATGATGCCATGAAGCTGATGCAGGAAATACAGGCGGATCTGGAAAAATAATAAAACCGCCCGGTGTCGTGAGGCATCGGGCGGTTTTTCTTCCGGAAGAAATATTCGCGCAGAATGTGTGCAGGGTACTCCGGATCAGGCCAGCCTGCCGACCACGCTTTCGATGAGCCGTGCAAGGTTGCCGCCGGCCTTGTTCGCCATGGCGATGACAACTTCGATGGGAGCGTCTTCCATGCAGTCGGGCAAGTTTTTGTTGGTAAGGCAGGAGAAACCCAGTACTCTGAGAGACAGGTGGCGGGCCGCGATGACCTCCATGACCGTGGACATGCCCACGGCGTCGGCTCCCAGTCTCTTGAACATGCGGGTTTCGGCAGGGGTTTCCATCTGCGGGCCATGCACGCCCACATAGACGCCCCGTTCAAGGCGTATGCCGAGTGCGTCTGCCTGCTCCATGGCCAGCCGCACCAGCGAAGGATCATATGCCCGGCTCATGTCGGGAAAGCGGGGGCCCCATGCGTCATGGTTTTCGCCCGCAAGCGGGGTTCTGCCGGTAAAATTGATATGGTCGGTGATGACCATGAGGTCTCCGGCATCCCATTGCGGATTAAGGCATCCTGCGGCGTTGGTGACGATGAAGGTGTCTATGCCGAGCCCGGCCATGCAGCGCACACCCATGCATACGTCGTCGGGGCCATATCCTTCATACAGATGATTGCGGCCCTGCTGCATGACCACCTGAACGCCGCCCAGTGTGCCGAAAAGAAATTGTCCGGCGTGGGATTGCACGGTGGAGCGGGGAAATTCCGGAATCTCAGCATAGGGAACGGCAAGCTGAACCTGCATGGCGTCTGCCAGCCCTCCCAGACCGGTACCAAGAACTATTCCCACCCTGGGAGCGGGCAGACCGGCAAGGCGAACCTGCAACGTGTCGACAGCTTTCTGGACTTTTTTTGGTTTTTGCATAACATTCCTGAATATATTTAGTTGGTCATTGCCTCGGGGGGCATGGCAGCGGAAAAGGACTCCGGCTGTCGTGATCGACTTTGCCACAGTCCGCACACCATGGTTGTATAGGCCGAACATATGGATATTGCAACGCTACTTGGGATCATACTCGGTTTTGCTCTTGTTATCGGCGCTATTTTCATGGGGGGCTCGCTGGGTGATTTCATCGATATTCCCAGTATCATGATTGTGCTCGGCGGCACGGGTGCCGCAATAAGCGTCACCTTTCCCTTCGAGGAAGTCATCCACGCCTTCGCCGGTGGCATTCAGGTGTTCGCCGGCCGGCGGGTACGGCCGCAGGAAGTGGTCAACACCATGGTGCGCATTGCTGAAATCAGCCGTCGCGAGGGCCTTGTGGCTCTTGAGAACATTCAGACGGAAAACGCTTTGCTCAAAAAAGCCTGCCAGCTTATAGCCGACAATGCCGACCCCGCGCTCATCCGCGACACCGTGATGATCGAGATTGCCACCATGAAACGGCGCCATGCCGTTTCCATCGCCGTGTTCAACAGGCTTGGCGCGGTCGCGCCTGCCTTCGGGATGATCGGCACGCTCATCGGCCTTGTGCAGATGCTGGCGCGGCTGGACGACCCCAGCGCCATCGGCCCTGCCATGGCTGTGGCTCTTATCACCACATTTTACGGGGCGTTGCTGGCCAACCTGCTTTTCCTGCCTATTGCAGGCAAGCTGAAAGCGCGTACTCTGCAGGAAGAAGTGCACCTTTACATCATATTTGAAGGCGCCAAGTCGATTCTGGAGAACAACAACCCGCGGCTGGTGTATGAAAAGCTGAGTTCATTCCTGCCACCTCAGGAGCGCAAGAGTGCAAGATGATCATAACATCGTCGAACTCGAAGAAGAGGGCACCGCAGACTGGCTGGTCACCTTTGCCGATCTGACCACGCTGCTGCTGGTATTCTTCGTTCTCCTGTTTTCCATGTCGGTTATTGACGAAAAGCGTTTTACCGACTCTTTCCTCACGGTCCGCGAGGTCTTCGGCGGTAAAGATAAAGACTTGCTTACAACAACCGTACGGAGAGATGATGCCGCCATTCTGGATTCCGTGCGGCTGCAGAAGCAGCTAATCGAATCGCAGCGCAAGGTTTTTTCCGATGTCCGCACCTTCATGAACCAGAAGGGTGTTGAAGGCGTTGTCGGTGCCGTGTTCGACGAGGGGGTTATCACCCTCAAGGTGCCTTCGGGGGTACTTTTTGCCAAGGGTGAAGTGGAACTCTCACCTGAAGGAGAAAAGATGCTCGCCACGCTGAGAGATTTTTTTCTAAAAAATAAGACCCAGACTATCAATATTAAGGGTTATACTGACGACTCGCAGCCCTTACCGGGCAGTCGTTTCAAGGATAATTGGGAGATTTCCGCCCTCCGGGCGGTGAATGCGTTACGCTTTTTTGTGCGGTCGGGCATTGAATCAAACAGGTTGACAGCAACGGGACTTGGTGATTTAGACCCGCTGTTACCGAATACAAGTGAAGAGAACCGGGCCAAGAACAGACGTGTTGAGTTTGTGCTTGAGCGCCGGGTAGGCAAGTAGGCAGGCAATGCAGCGTGACTAGCTACGATTTTTCTCTCGACAACGGCGAATCTCTTCGCCGGGCCTTCCGGGCACAGGTCCCGGGTTTGGAAGGATGGTTTGCGGACAGGCAGAAAAGGTATCCTGTAAAGGATATCAGTGCCACCGGCTTCGCGATCCTTGACCATACCCAATCATTCAAGCAGGGCGACTCCCTCAAAATGGACCTGTTGATCAAACAACGACTGTATGTAGGTGCAATTCCGTGCCAGGTTGTCCGTGTTTTGGACAACGGCATTGTAGGGTTCGACTATCTGCCGCTTGATCTCAGGCAGGAGGCCAGAATCGACAAACTGGTGCTGGAAGTCCAGAAGCGAAGCATTGCCAACAAACACGCTGGATCTGAAGAAGACTGATTGAAACCATATCGAGGGAACTAGGTGCAAACAAAAAAACATAAGGTGCTGGTGGCAAATAGAGGGGAAATTGCCATCCGCATCGTTCAGGCCTGCATCAAGCTGGGTTTGGATTTCGTTTGTGTACACACTGCGGAAGATGCCGCATCCGGCCATGTGCGCATAGCGCGCGAAAAGGGCGGAGAGAAGAGCCTCTACCGTATTGCCTCCTATCAGGACGCCAACGAGCTGCTCGCTGTGGCGGACGACTCGGGCGCAACAGCCATTCACCCCGGTTACGGCTTCTTTGCCGAAGACTATCGCTTCGCCCGCCGCGTGGCGCAGCGCGAAAACAAGCTTATATTCATTGGCCCTTCGTGGCGTGTTATCCGTGAGCTCGGTGACAAGATCAATACCAAGCGCCTTGCGCGCAGTCTTGGTGTGCCCACCGTGCCCGGCTCCGACAAGCCCATTTATGATGAAATGGAAGCGGAAAAGGTGGCCCGCCAGCTCTTCGAATTTCAGGAAGAGCAGGGCATCGAACGTCCGCTGGTGCTGGTCAAGGCGTCTGCCGGTGGCGGCGGCATGGGTATTGAAGAAGTGCATGATATCGACCTCTTCAAGTCCGTCTATCGCCGTATCCGCAACTATGCCCTGCGTCAGTTCAAGGACGACGGCGTGCTCATCGAGCAGCGCGTGCTGGACTTCAACCACCTTGAAGTGCAGGTCGTTTCTGACCGTACGGGCAAGAATCCGGTGCATTTCGGCACCCGTAACTGCTCCATTCAGTCCACCGGCCTGCAGAAGCGTCTGGAAATAGCCCCCGGCTTCGATCCCAGCGCGCTGAACTATTCCTTTGATGCGCAGAAGGTGCTGGACGACATTACCGAGCACTCTCTGGCCATGGCCCGCAAGGTCGGTTACGACAACGTGGGTACATGGGAATGGATTGTCACCCGCGACGGCCGCCCCTTCCTTATGGAAGTGAACACCCGCATTCAGGTGGAAAACGGCGTTTCCGCCATGATCTCCCGCATCCGCGGCGAGAAGGGCGTGGACCTCATCAAGGAACAGATCCGCATCGGTCTCGGTGAGCCTCTCGGCTACACCCAGAAAGACATTACCTTCGAAGGGGTGGGTATTGAATACCGCCTGATCGCAGAAGACCCCGACAACAAGTTCACCCCCTGGGTGGGACGTATCGAACAGTTCGGCTGGACGCAGGAAGACTGGTTCAGCATGCATACGCACGTCCCCACGGACACGCCGTACGATATCCCCACGGAGTTCGACCCCAACCTTGCGTTGGCCATTATCTGGGGCAAGGACCTTGCGCACGTTAAGGAGCGCGGTCTGGAGTTCCTGGACAAGCTCAAGCTTGAAGGTGCCAACAAGGCTGGCGAGGCTTTGAAGTCCAACGTGAATTTCTTGCGGGTTAAAACACCCATCATCTTGAAATTCTAGGACTTTGTCCAAAGGGAAGGGCGTTTTTGCCACTCCCTTTGGTACCGTTACGACATCGACTGTCTCCGCCTTGCGGCGCAGGGAGTGCCAATATGGATATTGATAAGAAAATACAGCATCTTGCCGAACGCCTTTCGTATATCAAGGACGTTTTCGGCGATAAGCAGACGGAGAATGTCCGCCTGCTTGAAACCAGACTTGAAGAGTTTGTGCAGCGCGAACAGGCGTTGCCGAACAAGGATAAGATTGCGGCCGTTGCCACGGTGGAAGATCTGTTCAGCTTTGTGGAAAAGAAGCTCGAAGCCGAACTCACCCCCATGGACAAGGTCCGCATCGTGCGCCATTCGCAGCGCATATGCCTGCGCGACATTCTCGAGAACGTGTACGACAACTACACGGAAATCGGCGGCAAGGACGAAAACAGCATCGACCCCAGCATGCTCATCGCCCGCGCCTATATCACCCGTCGCAGCGGCAAGAAGACCTATCACCAGCCTGTCATGGTTATCGGGCAGGAAAAGGGCCACGGCGAGGAATTCCGCAACGGCGGTTCTGTTAAACCGTGGGGCAACGCCAAGGCGCTGCATTACATGAAGGTTGCGGAAACCGAGAACATCCCCGTGCACACCTTCGTGTTCACCCCCGGCTCCTTCCCCGTGGAAGATGCCCCCGGTGCTGCCCAGCAGATTGCCAAGAACCTGTATGAAATGTCCGCCCTTCGCGTACCCATCGTCTCCGTCTTCTCTGAAGGTGGTTCCGGCGGTGCGGAAGCCATAGGCCTTGCGGATATCCGCCTCATGCTGTCGCACGGCTACTATTCGGTTATTTCTCCCGAAGGTGCCGCCGCCATTGAAGGCCGCCTGCGCTCCGGCGACCGCGCCGGTTCCGAGCTTATCGAGAAGTGCGCTCAACAGCTCAAGATGACTGCGGAAGACAACGTGCGCATGGGCTACATTGACCATGCCATTGAAGAGCCTCCGCTGGGTGCCCGTCCCTACCACTACGACTTCTTCCGCCAGCTGCGTCAGGAAGTCATCCGCGCCACCGACGAAGTGGTGCTGAATGTGAAGGGCTTCACCCCCTTCCGTGCCATGGCGCTGCGTCGCCGTCGCGGCAAGACCATCGAAGATCTCGATCTTGAAAACATCTATGTGCGCTGGAGCCTTTCTTCCGCCGCCCGCGACCGTCTGGTGCAGCGGCGTCACAAGAAGTTCCTGCGCCTTTCCCGTCAGGCATTCCTCGACCGCCGTCCCTTCCTGCGCCGTTTCTCGGCATGGTGGTGGGACAAGGGCTGGGACATCTATTCCTACTTCAAGTACGATCTGTGGCGTAAGCATCAGAAGCAGCTCATCTATGCTGTGGAAGAAGTGGATGCCGAAGCCCGCGTGCTTATGGAAAGAGTGCTGCGTCCCTGGCGCAAGCTGACCAGCTCGCTGCCCGTGGTGCAGGCCAAGGACGACTCCAAGGAACGCGACCTGACCATGCTTTCCCAGTGGGATCAGGAAGACGAGGCCCGTAACGGCCAGTGGAGCTATGTTTCCGGCCGCGCCAAGGAAGACAAGGCCATATCCTGCCCCAATGCGGATACGCACGGCTGCCTCGACCTGTGGGCTCCCGACCTGTTCGGCGAGTTTGCGGGCGTGTGTAACTACTGCGGCCACCACTTCCCCATGGAATATCAGTGGTACATGCATAACATCTTTGATCCCGGTTCCATCTTCGAGTTCAACTCCGAAGTGGAATCTGCCAACCCGCTTGGCTTTGAAGGTCTGGATGTGAAGCTGGAACAGGCCAAGAAGAACACCGGCCTCAAGTCTGCCTGCATGACCTATGAAGCACGCATCGACAACATCAAGGTTGTCGTGGCCATGCTGGTTGCTCCGTTCCGCGGCGGTTCCGTGGGTGCTGCGGAAGGTGAAAAGTTCATTCAGGCCGCCGAGCGCGCCAAGAAGAAGCGTTTCCCCTTCCTTGCCTATGTGCACGGCACCGCCGGTATCCGTATTCAGGAAGGTGTGAACGGCGTTATCCAGATGCCGCGCTGCACCATGGCCGTGCGCCGCTATATTGATGCCGGTGGTCTGTACCTCGTTCTGTACGACACCAATTCCTATGCAGGCCCGCTGGCCAGCTTCCTCGGCTGCTCCCCGTACCAGTTCTCCATCCGCTCGGCGAACATCGGTTTTGCCGGTCCCGGCGTTATCAAGGAGACCACGGGTATGGATATTCCCCCGGATTACCACCGGGCGTATCGCGCGCTTTCCAGAGGCCACATTCAGGGCATCTGGGACCGTCGTGATGCACGGAACAACCTGCGTCAGGCGCTGCTCACCATGGGTGGGCGCAACCTCTACTACAGGTAAGGGAGCGAGCCATGCTGGATATTACCAAACTGCTTGAAGAGATTAAGGCTTCTCCCTACGAGGAGCTCGTGATTACCGCTCCCCACACCGGCGTGGTGAGCTTTGCCGGACTGGAAGAAGGGGCGCGTGTCATCGGCCCCACCGGAATGTGGAAAGAGATTCCTGGCACCAGACTCGCTACCATTGAACGCGAGCACAACAAGAAGACCATCGTCGCAACCGAGAAGGGTATTGTTTCGAAGGTGTACAGGGAGCTTGAAGGTGCCTTCGTGGAAGCCGGAACGCCCCTCATGCAGCTGCGCCACTACCTTTCCAAGGACGAGGTGCTCGGCATCATTCTGAAGAAGGCGCTGTTCCTCTTCAACGCGCCCGAGCGCGCCAAGTATTACTTCGCGCCCGATGCGGACAAGAAGATCAAGGCTTCCGGCCCCAAGGCCGTTACCGTGCATGACGGGCAGGAACTGTTCATCATGTCGCGTATGAAGCGCGAGGCTTCACTCTCCTATTCCGGTCCCGAAGGTGTTATTTACGCCGTGTACTTTCAGCACAACGAGAACGTGGATGCCGGTGCGCCGCTCATAGGCGTTTGCCCGCCCGATCAGGTTGGTCTGATTGAGGACGTGGTCATCCGCGTGCAGACCGAATGGGTTGAACAGGACTAGCGGAGGTCGCTATGGGCAAGGTTTTGCAAGTTCGGGTGTGGGCAACCACATATGACGAGGACGACGTGCTGCGGGAATGGCCCCGCCTGCACCGCCTGGCGTGGCCCGACGATGATGCCGTCTATGTGGCAAAGCAGGGCGTGGTTGAACTGATTGACACCCTTGTGGATGCACACCGCTTCGCGGACTGGTCGGACGAGGTGAAGGAACTGACGGGAGAAAGGCTGCAGCAGCTTGCCGGGCTCAGAAAGGAGCTTGATGAGGCGCTTGCGGACTGGGACCCCGCCCGGGCCAACAAGCTGACCGATGCGATCGAAGACGCGCTGTCAGGTCTTGAAAAAGTCCTGCCCAAAGCGTAGTCTGCTCAATCCGCACTGCCTGCTAAGGGGGGCGGATTGAACAAATGAATTGTAAGGAGCCATTCTCATGCTGAATAAAGTGATGATCATCGGGCGTCTTGGCGCAGATCCGGAGTTGCGCTACGCGGGCAACGGCACGCCCATCGCCAGCTTTAACGTGGCGACGGACGAATCCTATACCGACCGCGAGGGTAACCGTGTGGTCCGCGCCGAATGGCACCGTGTGGTTGTCTTTCAGCGACAGGCCGAAAACTGCGCCAACTACCTTGCCAAGGGCAGCCTCGTGTATATTG
>Ga0194137_10001537_pt1 | contig 14103 bp, 18 predicted proteins | sample TARM_MetaG_T3_14_FD_134025 | JGI IMG/M metagenome (GOLD analysis project Ga0194137, IMG submission 134025) | Freshwater microbial communities from Pennsylvania, USA, analyzing microbe dynamics in response to fracking - TARM_MetaG_T3_14 (version 2) | ecosystem: Environmental > Aquatic >... | reverse complement strand
ATATTATCTATAATTGTAGCACCACTTGTATTGATATCCGTATCTGTACCAATTACCGTATTATAGGTTCCAGAAGGTTGAGCCCCTATCTCGGCAGGAGTAGGTTTGTTATACTCTGTATATATCTTCCCCATATTAGTCGTACCGACTTCTAAATTCAACTCTGAACCTGTCCAACCTATTTTTACTACATTGTGGGATTGACCAGTTCCAGTTCCTTGTTGAACAGGTGTGTATCCAAGAGCATCTTGTTTTGTATTTGCTAAATCATACGCTGTTTTTACGGCTAAAGATGTAGCTAAAGTATCTGTACTAGTTGAAGCTACAGAATCACTTTTATTTTTATTGAATCCTGTGTTCTTTATTATAACCGGCTCTTTTTCTACTTCTAAATTTGATATTCCATCTTCTAATTCTCTAATAGAAGATAATTCTCCAAAAGATTCTATTTTAAAATTTACTCCATCATAAACAATCGTGTAACAATTTCCAGAAATAATAGACCCAGCAGATGAAGTGTCTTCTATAATAACAGAGCCAAGACCATCAACATTTGCTGTCATTTGACCTGTATTTGTAGTAGACGCTATAAATACCGCTCTCATTCCAACATAATAAGAATTATTTTGTTTTGTTTTTGATGTCCTTGTTAGGATTATATCGTTAACCTCTAAACCGGTTGTAAAAAAATCAGTTTGATATATTTTTAAATCTATATCATCAAAAACTTCATTTATTTTATTTATATCTACGGAATCTGCATATTCCATCAAACTCCAAGAGTGTACCGCCGTATCTCTCATTAATTACTCCTCCTATAATTTACCATATTATACTTTGGTTATCTTTTAATAATTGCCAACTAGCGTAGTCAGTTTTAAGACTACCCCAAGTTTCAGTAGTTAATAAAGAAACTGTTATTCTAACACCGGCTGGAAGTAAATTAGAAATATATTTTATAACATTAACCATTTCAACAGAACTATTTCCACCTACAAGATATATATTAGAAGGTTCTCCTAAAAAGTTTTCTTTAACTTTTATATCATTAGATCCTGTAACATATCTTATTATATTTATTATACTTGGTATAGATGTAGGATATTTTTTACTAACAACACTAATCTTAACCCTTTCTCTAAAGTCTTCATCCAATTCTCCGGTATTTCTTCTCTCTGCATAGTTCAAAGCTAGGTTGTCAAGTTGTTTACCTGTAGCCATTTCTATATTTGTTGCGTCTAAATCATCCTTGTCATCGTTTATCCTGTTGTTGTAGAATCTAGAAAGTATTGTGAGGATCTTCCTGTAGTTTTCTCCATGACCTTCTTCGTTCCACCTATGAGGAAGTAAAGATTTCATATAATTTAGATTCTCTTCTTCATCAAAAATATACATTTTACCTCCTTACTTCTACGTTATAAAAGTTATGTTTATGTCAGATTCAACTGTAGAAAATATTTCTCCTAATGAAACACTTATTTCATCAGATGTTGTAGGGTTAGCAGTAGTTCCGTAATACAATTGTCTTACTGATAATATTCCGTCTACAGAAAGGAATATATTACCTGTTAAGTCGCTTACGTTCAAAGTTTCGTTTGCATTCGTGTAAGTTATTAAAGATTGTTTTATAGTATCTTCATAATCTGTAGGAACTAAAGATGCATCTATTTTTATTATCAAATCATAATATATACTAACTGGAGTTAGTCTGCTAAAATAAACCGTATACGTAGTTCCATCTAAAGCTACATCATAAGAACTCGTTCCATAACTTTCTATCCCGGCTGGCTTAGATTGTAATATGGCAGAAGCAACACTTTCATCAGTTCCTCCATTTACAAATATTTGGAAAGATTTTGGTGGCATTGAATCCACCGTATTAATTGTAGTATTTTCTATACCACTAACTTTAACAACTTCGGTATTTTCTTCTACGTAACTTATTATGCCTTCTAAAGAAGAGTTGTCATAAGTTGTCATAACTGAATAATACCTGAATCTGAGCTCTTCATCCGTTTCTAAATCTTTTCCTCCTACTGTGTTGTATGTCAACTCTGCTGTTCCTAGTCCAGCTACAGGATTTTTTATAGTTAAAGATGTACCTTGTGTTAAATTATATTCAGAACCTATTTTATCTGCTATTATTTCTATTTCATAATTATCTGTATCTACATTTATATACTCAGTATTTGTAGTTATAAAAGTATATCCATTTACTGAAAGTTCAAAATAAGAAGGCAATATGAAACTTGTAGCACCATCTGAGAAGCTAAGAGTTGCTGTACCAGTAGCTTTACTACCTAAGTCCCTTCTTATGCCAGCTATAAAAACAGCTTTATCTAAATGGCTTCCTACAGCGTTTAAAACATACTTATTGTTATAAGCTTCTGCTCTATAGTTTTCTATATCTGCTTCTTGAGAAGCTAATATTCTTGCTAAAATTATTAATCCATTTCCTTCATCCTCAGACATTGTAGGAAACTCGTTTTTAAATTCATCAACTATTTCATCAAAAAATTCACTTTCGGTTTTTATTTTAAAACCACTTGATGTTATAGGCATTAAAGGCTCACCTCTACTTCAGTAATGTCCCCTTCAGAGGTCAACACTACTATTGATATTGTTAAACTCCTATCAGATAGAGGATTAAGAGTCATACTTACTACATCCCTAACCCCTTCTATAGTATTTATTTTTGTCGCTAGATTCCTGACTATGTCATCTTCATTATCTTTTATTTGTAAAATTCCGGAATTTGTTTCATTTATCCAGTTTATTCCAAGATCTTCTGTTAAAGCAAAGTTGTTATTGGAAGCTACCTGCATAGTTATCAAATTCTTTATAGACTCAGAACCATTAGATATAGCTAATTTTCCAGAGCTATCTAGTTCGAAATCATAATTATCATTCATTTTAAAAGTCTTATAAATTCTCTACACCTCCTATCATTGTGGAACATCTGTCACTCTGTCTAAAGGAGTGTTGTGTGTATATTTATGAGTATGAGTATTCAGATCTATTCCAGCTTCTGTAACGACTTCTCCGCTTGTTGTAGTTCCACTTATATTAACATTTCCATTTACACTTAATTCTGTATTGATAATTGTGTTAGGTGCTGTTATGTTTAAATCTGAATTCAATGATATCTCCATACCGCCATCTTTTTTCATTTTTATACTTTCTCCTGTATTTCTATTTACAACTACAAGATCACTTTTATTTGTGTTTAACATTTTAGTTTCTTGAGAGTGGAACAAACCTCCTAAAACAACAGCGTCACTCATTCTAAATCTAGGCATACTGGATAAAGTATCTTCAACTGTTTCTCCTGTTATTAAAAGATTATCTAAAGCTTCTTTTGAACAACCAACATATATTAAGTCTCCAACTTCATAAGGAAATCTAATATAAAAATTAGAAGTTTTTGCCGTCAATACAGGACATTCTATTATCATACTCTTGTCTATAAGTTCTCCATAAGAGTTCTCTAGTTTAGTTATAGGAGTTATATCAGCTTTTCCATTTACATGGTCAAACCTTTCTATCCTAGCAACGAACATAGTCTCTATTGAACGAACTTTTTTACTTATCAATCTTTCTGTAGTTTCTAAATCTATACCTCTTAGTATCATCAAAACACCTCAATATTTTTAAAGCAAATTACATTCTAGTTTTGTTGCGTCAGTCATCTCGTTAAAAAAATGCTCGTACTTGTCAACGACTAGATTCAAGTAATACTCTGAACTAAAATCAGTAACTCTTCCGTACTTATCTATAGGTATCCTTATTACAGAACCACTTTCTATGCCCGGCAAAAGCTTGCTCTGTATAGAGTAAGTTTCGTCGTCCTCTTGTTCTGGATAAAGTTGAAGTCCGTTGTCAAAGTTAAGAAAGAATTCTACTCTACCTTTTTTATCAGAACCATAAAGTTTTATAGTATCGTCTAACAGATAAAAATTCAATTTACTTCCTATAATCTGTCTTAAACACTCTTCAAAAGTACCTTTTACAGTTAAGTTAGAAACAATAAAATCTTCAAATACATTTAAATTACTAGAATCAAACTTAAAACCTGCTAGATCACATATTCTTCTAACTGCTTCAGTAGCCTTTATCTCACCTTTAAACACTTCGTTTATTTCTTGTATACTGAACTTTTTTAAATTCTGATCAAGTATCAATTCCATGTAAGGGTTCCTGTTGTTAAATTTATATCTAACTTTATTTATTGTACCAGTATAAATCAATCTATTTACTCCATTTACACCAGTTAATATTTCTACGTTTTGCAACAATCCGAAACTTTTTATTTTATCATAATCAAACAAAGCAGTTGTCTCTCTTGAAACTCCAAATATTTTAACAGAACAACCGTTTGTTTTTTCGGAAGATACTGAAGATATTTTAAACTCTATATGAGTATCTGGAAAATAAAAAGTATACAAGGCTGTGCTAGAAGAAGATGTAGAATTCAAGCTCTTCATACCTAAAATTCTAACCTCTCCAGTTCTGTTATTAGCCATAAATAAACCTCCAAAAACTAAAAGTCGAAATCATCATCAGTAACATAATACATTTCAACCGTATCTCCTAAATCTCCATATTCTAAATTTTTTGTAGCTCCAGTTATTGATAAAGGAAAACACATTAATTTTCCATCCAAAGCTATTTTGTGTTCGTTACCTCTAAACAAATCTTCAAACAATGTAACAATAACATTACTACAGTAATAAACTTCATCTTCGTCATAACAATCTAAAAAATAAATATCAGACCTCAAAGGCTTCCTTATAACAAATGTTAAATTGATATCATCTATTGTAACTTTTATTTTTTCATCTCCGCTTTCTAAGTCTGTATATTCAAATGGTATTTTAATCATAATTATTCTCCTTGAAATGTTCCAGAAAATGCGTCTTTTACATACTGCACGTACTTACTTTTCAAAAGCAATTGAGAAATCGTAGGAACAGTAGTGCTATCAGAAGCTTCATCTACTTTCTGAGCTAAAGTCTTTTTGGTAGCAGTAGGATTTTCATTCTTTCTGAATTTATTTGTAGAGTATATAGAATAAGTTCTTATTTCCATAAGTTCTAAAGTTATATTTACTGTATTATCAGAAGCAACATTTCTTATAACAAGATTGGTAACAAAAAAATCATTAGGTAAAGTTGTAAAACTTCTTCTAGTGAAAATTCCCGGTAACTCTTTGTACCCGAAGATTTTAAGAGCTATCTTTTCTTCAAATATTTTTTCTAACTGTTCTATCTTTCCTTTAGTAACTGTTCCACCAGACTTAGCTTCTGTATTATTTGAAGCTATAGTTGCTTCTATTTTTATAGTTATAGGTTGTCTCAACACACCTTCTATATAAACATCTCTGTTTTCTACTGGTCTCTTATTTACACTATTACTCATGTTAACTGTGAAAGATGTCGTAGCGTCAAGTTCTATATAATTCTTTTTTTCTAAAGCGTCATTTAAAACAAAACTTCCATCTTCTTCTGTCATAAACAAAATAGTCTTTTTATTAGAGCCACCTATTCTTAAATTCTTACCAAATACAGATACCTCTTTACCAAACATACCTCCATAAGTATGTTCTATCCCACCAACAGAGAGGTCATTAAAATAAGAAGATAACTTCGAAACAGCAGTTTCGCTAACACTTTTTATATCCATTAAAACACCTCCTGTTTAGTAGTTAAATCCACCGCTAGTAGATATATTTATATTGTTATCAAATTCCATACCTCCGCTTCTGTCAAAACTTAAAGTGTGTGTGTATATATTGTAAGCACCTTTTCTAGGAGCCATATCTTCATCTCCCCAAGAGCTACCGCCACCTCCACCGAAATAAGTTCCTGAAGTGTTTGGTCTATTCTTATAACCGTAATACATAGCCCCACCTAAAGCTAAAGCCCCTACAGCCAATGGTGCAACAGGCGCTCCTAGAACAGTAGCTCCAGCTCCAGCTCCAGCCAACCAACCCGGTAAACTTTTAAATATGTGAGCTCCAGCTCCAGCCAACCAACCCGGTAAACTTTTAAATATGTGAGTTGCTATGCTTGCTCCTGCAAAACTTATAGCCATAGCTGTCTTAGGATTACGTACACTAGCTCCAATAGCTTTTGCAAATAAACTACCGGTTCTAGCTATGTATTCAGAGAATTTATCAGCATTCTCAGTAGTGAAAGTTTTATTTATTTCATCTCTAACTGTAACTAAAAGAGTAGCCCAGTTTTTTAAAGCTTCGGTATCTTCTCCAGCACCATACAAATCTCTAACAAAATCTCTTATAGGACTCATTATTCCTTTTGTAGCATTAGGAAAAGCTCCATACAATCTACCCATCATTGTTTCTCTTGCAGTCGTTATAGTAGTCATCATAGCTTGCATACTGTCTTCTTTAAGAGCAACTTCTGTCAAAGGATTCTTTTTAAGAAATTTATAAATATTTTCTATTGTTTTTGCTGGATCTGTACTTCTTTTGAAACCTATTAAACCGGCTTTAGAAGGAGATGTCCTTCCTGTAGCAACTCCTATAACTCTATCTGTAGCAGTTTCTGTAGTCATACCTTGTGTGAAACTTAAAGCTCTTATAGCCTTTACAGCGTTAGTCAAAGTATCGTCCTTAATATTAACTTTATTAGAAGCTAGAAGACCTCCAATTTCAGCTATAGTAGAGTCAGATCTAAGAGAACCTGTACCAGTAAGTTTTGTGAACAGTTTTGTAGCTTCATTGAATCCAGAAGTTTGAACTTCATCAGACGAAATACTTTGTCTATAAGACTTAGATCTTATAACATTTCTTTCTACTTCTGCCATTTCTGAACCAAACTCTAGAGTTGCTTGTTTTGCCATACTACCCATGTAGTTGGCCATCATTAGTCCTCCACCGAATCCCATAACCTTTCTCATTGACAAAGGGTTAGAGAATGAAGCTCCTGACCTTCTTGTTGTTCCACCTTTACTTGCTACAGCACTTATCTTTGCTTCTGTACTCATTCTTGCTTTGTGTTCTTTCTGAGCGTCTTTGTATCTTTTTTTAGCTAACTTCTCAGACTCTCTAGATTTTTTTATTTCATTTATTTTTTCTAACAAAGCGTTTTTTCTTTTTTCATAAGCTACTTTAAGCAACTCAGCTTTTTGAGCATTTTCATAATCAATCTTTCCTTTTTTAGAAGGAAGAAAATTAGTTTGATTTTTTGTTTGTGTTCCAGTAAAGAAGTTGTCCTTCATGAACCTTTTAGATTCTTCTATCTTTTCAGCTTTAATCATTCTTCTTTCTTCTTTTTTGTAACTTTTGAAAGCTCTTGCGGAAGGATAACTAGTTCTATACATTTCATTTGTTTCTCTGAGTTTCATACTTTTTCTTATATTTCTTTTTCTTTCTTTGTTCACACTTATTTCTGCAAGTTCTAATTCTCTTTTTAATTCTTTAGTTTTCTTGTCTATATTAGAAATCATCTTCAAAGTTTTTCTTTCTATAGATTTACTTGCTCCCTTAGTAAGACTCTTTTCTGCACCTAACTTAGCCTTTTCAAGTTCTTTCATATCTTTTACAAGTTTATCTACTTTTCCTTCTCCGATGATGTCAATACTAGAATTTGTTCTTTTTTCGCTCATGAACCTTTGAGATTCTTCTATCCTTTTAGCATTAATTCTAACTCTCTCTTGCTTTTTATAATTTTTGAAACCTCTCATCGAAGGATAATAAGTTCTATAATTCTCATTAGTTTCTCTAAGTTTTATACTTTTTCTTATACTTCTTTCTCTTTCTTTTTTTACACTTCTTTCAGCATTTTCAAGTTCTTTTCTCAACTCTTTTGTTTTCTTATCTATATTTGAAATCATCTTTAAAGTTTTTCTTTCAACGGATTTACTTGCACCTTTAGAAATGCTCTTCTCAGCTCCGGCTTTAGCCTTCTCAAGTTTCTCCATATCTTTTACAAGTTTATCAACTTTTTCTTCACCGATGATGTCGATACTAAAATCTATTCTTTCTTCGCTCATGACACCTCCTAAGCTGAATTGTTTTTGGTGTATAAATAGAACGCTGAATAAAGTTCGTCCATTGAGAAGGAATCAACTAACTTATCGTTCCCCCCCATAGCCATTAAAACAGTCATTCTTATCATTCTATTTCCAGACATATTAAAATAATATTTTTCAAAATCAATCATCCCGTCTGGTTTTTTAAATTTAGGATTAAAGAAACGTGGACACCACTTCTACAGCCTTTTCTAATTCACTAATGTCAAAAAGTTCCACAAATCTAAAAGCCATATCATTCAATTCATCCATACTCAATGTCTCAAGTTTTATATCTTCTCTGCCACATATACTTAAAAATAAGCTACACAACGCAGTTCTTTTTATGACTTTGTTTTGCTTTTGCAATTCTAAAAATCTATCATAACCTATGTTTCTTGGTTTTAAAACTTCTCCTGATTTAAGAACAAATTCTTCGTCATTGAAACTTATCAAATCTTCTACTTTTAAATCCTTAGAAATCATTTTTAGACATTCTTTTTGAAACTTTCCAGCGTCATATTTTCCTTCTTCATCAAAACATTCATCCTCTATATCCATTACATGAATAGGAAGAGGAGAGAGGAAAGAATATTCCTCTCCTTTTAAAACAACTTTTTTAAACTCTTGCATTAAAATCTCTCCAATCAGCTATTAAGCTTCAATATTTGGTATTAAGTTAACCGGTGCCGAACCACTTCTTAGGTTTATACAAGTGAAAGTAACTTCTATTGGTTGCGCTTCCGAATCAAAAGAAGGAACAGGTTCTTGCAGTATCATTGCTTTTTCACAAAAGAATTTAAACCTATTATCATAAATATTTTTATCTTCTATAGAAATAGCTAGTGGTGTTCTTAATTTAGAATAGTTAGCAAATAATGTAACCCATCTAGACGAAGGAAGCAATGAAATCTTTATAACTCCTGGTTTTGATTTTCTAACGCTATATATTCCACCTTCTTCAAGGTCATTTATTTTTGTTACTTGATCTACGTCATATTCTACAGTTATGAAGTTACTTTCAGACAGTTCATCAACTGCAACTCCGAAAGCTGTAAAGATAACTTTATCTGGTTTGTAAGTTACTACGTTACTCATTCGTACCTCCTAGTTAATTATAATTCTATTGATACTTCAATGTTCATTGTTTCTATTGGTGTAGCCATTTTTACCGTTAGAACGACGTTGTTAAGCACTCTGTTTGCTATATCATTTTTAGGTATATCGTCATAGTCTGGTACTGATGTTAGATAATCTGTAGCAAGATCTTGCGTTATAGCCTGTTCTCCAACCTCAGCAAGCGTAGCACTAACAGAAGCAAGTCCTTTATCAGTAAATGGAACTTTCTTAGAATTAACAAGAAGTGCTGTTATGTTTTCTTTTACTCTGTTAGACAACCAATCCTTACCTCTAGTTGTATCTAAGTTAGAACCAGAAGTTGTTCTACCAAATTGAGTAAGTATTAATCCCATTTCAGTAGTTATATAATTTATATGAGAATCTTTCAATAGAGCTTCATCTGAGCTACTATATCCAGAGTCTTGAACTTCTGATATATTCTTATTACCCCACGTAATAGATCCTACAGTTGCAGGGAATCCCATACCTCCTACGGCCGCATTTATAGCTCCATATTCGCTGTCAGAGTTAGCAAAGACAGCAACTCTATCAGAGTTCCAATCTGCTATTCCTGTTACTGTAGCTACTGTTCCATTCAACTCAATTACTGCAAGTCTTTCTGTTCCAGCTACAAACTCAGCAACGCCGTCTGCACATTCCTTTTCATTTCCTACTCCTAAGATAGGTATAACACCGTAGAAGTCATGCTCATCTAAAGTATCTAGATAAGCTTTTACAGCATCTTTATCTTCTGCTCCGTTAAATATAGATCCAGCTATATAAACCTCTGAACCTCCATTTGCTAAATAAGCACTTACTGCTTCACCTAAAGAACCAGTAAGACCAGTTGCGTCTTCAACTAAAGCTATACTTTTAGTCTGGTTAAAATCGACTATTAGTGCCGAATTAAATCCAGCTTGGCTAATAGCACTTGTGTTATCGGTTACTGTAACTTTAACTATGCTTGAAATATTACTCACTCTCCTTTTATTACTCTAATATTGTTTCCACTTTTATAAAGTCTACACCCTCTTCTATATCTGTAAAGTATTCTAAATCGTAACTTCCAGACAATTCAATACTGCAACTAACTTTTAATTCATAAAGATTAAATAAGACACCGTTATCTTCAGTTTCATAAACTTTAGTTCTTATTGTTCCAGGTCTAAAGACTATATTAGGAGCTATAGTATCTACGAACTCAAACAAAGGCAATAAGGTAGTAACTTTATTTACTTGTTCTGAAACTTCAAAAGGACTTCCTACAAATCTCAATAACAAATCACCTTTGTATTCACTATAAGAAGTAACTCTTAAAGTATCCTCTATGTCTTTATCGTATCTAACAGTGTTGTTACCTGTGTTAAACATATTAAAAAATTTGAATTCTATTCTTTTATAGTCAAAAGGTTGCCTTACTGCATAATCTGTATTTATTACTTTTATATTAGGATCTCCAATGATAGTCTTTAAAAGAGAAACAACTTGTTTGTTAACTATACTATCTCTAGGTATCAATTATACAACACCTCTCTTTTTAGTAGCTTCCAGTATCATATGGCTACTAACTCTATCATTTTTATATTTACATCCGTGAACTATAAATCTTTCTCCATTCCAAACAAATTCAGAACCGTAAAAATCTATATCAGAGTATTCAAGATTTCTTATATAAACTTTATAAATCAAAGTGCTCTCATTCAACAAAGAAGTGCTATCGAAAGTTCTACCTTTATATTCAGAAACAGTACACTTGACCATAGTAGCTATAGAAGAATGTTCTTCTTGAACTCCGTATTCGTCTACCGAATCACCTTTCAAGTAAAATAAAATCAACTCTTCGTTCTCGTTCAATAATCTATTCATATTTATTCTTCTCATTAGTACCCCCTAGATACTACTATTCCGTCTTTATCAATCACTTCAAAAGTTATAGCGTTTAATAGTTTTTGTGTATCTATAAGAGAAGGGTTTTTCCTTTTTCTATCATATTGTGGAGCTTCATAAAGTATATAATAAAGTACATCATCAACAGCTTTTTCAGCCAAAAATTTAGAAGCTTCTATCATTTGCTCTTTACTTCTGTTTCTGCCTTTTTTACTTAGTTTTTGATAACTTATAAAATCTTTTATGTCTATATCTTTTTTAGCTCTTTCGGAAAAATTTTCTAAAGAAGGTTTTAAAAAACTATAATCCCTTCCTGTTCTTGCTATATAACCTTTAGAATTTTCTAATATGTCACCATAAAAAGCTGGATCTTCTGAAGCCAGTCCGCTATTACTTCTAACAAAAACTCTTATAGTAAATCTACTTCCACTTATCTTTTTTAAATTATTTAAAAATATACCGAAACCTTCAGTAGTGCCTTTCATTATTCTATACCGGTATAAAAAAGATATTGATCTGAAGTAGCCACACCATCTCTTATCATCTCATATCTCAATTTCCATTTTGATTTAGATACTTTATCTATATAAGAAATGCTTAATCCGTCAATTTTTTCTGATGAAACATTATCGTAATCTGGCAAACAAGCTATGTCTATAACAAGCATTGCTATTGCAGTCTCTAATAACGTACCACTTATTCCGTCATTCTCTGCTATAACTGTCGCTATAGCTATGTACTCCTCCAGTTCGATAGTTCCTATATAATTATCAATAGTTGGGAAGAGTGCAGTTATTTTTGATTCAACAGACATTAATATCACCAACTTATTTAATTTTTATTTCTTCTGCAAATCCTTTTGTGATAAGAACTTCTTTATCTTCTTTGCTGACTTCATACACACTACCGGATTCAAAAACTTTTCCGTTATGTCTAACAGTTCTATCTAAAAGTATTCTAACTAAATTCTTCTCTTCTTTTGTTTTAGCTACAGGTCTAGTCATTATTTTCTCCTTTTATTATTCTTATTTTAAAGCTTCGGTATATACAAATATACCTTTACAAAAATAAGACCCACTTAGAATCTAAATAAGAGGGTCGTTTTTATTGTTATTACGCTACAGTTGCTTGGAATACAAAGTCTGCCATAGGGAATGATGGTACTCCTATGAATTCAACTTCTGTTCCAACTCTGTAAGGTGCTCTTTGTGAAACATAAGTATTTATAGCAATACCTTCTGAAGTCACAGCAACATCTCCTCCAGCGTCAGAAATTCTTGAAGCGTCTTGTTCTGCTGGAGAAACTCCAACCATTGTATTGCCAAGAATATCCCCATCATAGAACATAGCCACCTTGTTGTCTTCAACTAAGTCTAAGATAGTTTTATCTAGAGTTACCTTTCTGTTATAAACTACAATTTTATCAATTCCACAATAAGCTTGGATAGAAGAATCTATCTGAACATCTGTAATCGCAACGTTTGCTGAAACAGTAGCAGAAGCAACTAGAGATAGTGGAATAAGGTTGTTTCTAACTTGTGTGTTAGATCTGAATAATTTATAAGTATTCCTATTAAGCATTAAAGTGTTTGGTCTAATACCTGTATCTTCTTCGATAGTGTCAGCCCAATCTTTTATATCGTCTAGGATAGTAGCAGAAGCGTCATCCCAAGCGTCAGTACCAGAAAGAGTTGCTTTGTGTCCAGCAGGCACTTTATAATCAATGTTTACTGCTCCACCTTTAGAAGCCATTGTTATCTTACCATCAAATAGTGCTTTAGCTCTAAGATATTCCATAGTCATCTTAGCTCCGTTGATAAGTTTCATTTCGTCATCATAAACTTGCTCAAGAGCTCTAGCAATCTCAGTAAGACTTCCGTTAGAAGATATATTAAGAATCATAGCTTTTTCTTTTTCAGATAAAACCATTTTCTTTCTAAACAAAGGAAGTTCTCCACTTAGTGCGTCAAACCCTTCTCTGTTCTGTACGATCGGCTCTGCGTCGTAAGCTGACGGAGAAGTTAGTTCTACAGCACCGTTAGAAGACTTAATGAAAGAATAGTCAAGACCCATAACAGGTTTAATAGGGAATAGATTTTGTAGCTCCATTGATACTTCATATTCTGGGTTCTTTTTTTCATAGTAACCTAAGAAAGATGAAGCTGATATAATTTTTTCGAAATCTTTTTTAGTCATTTAATTCTCCTTGTAATTTAATTTTTTTATTATTGGTAAAGAGTAACTGCACCGATTGATTTAACTCCGATAGATTCTAACTTAGCAACTGCTGTAGCTTCTAGAGCGTTAGCATTAGCGTCTGCAACTGCGTCTGTATAGTAATATCCAGCTATCATTACCCCGGCAACTACATCCTCTGTACCATCAAACTCAACATCACTCATAAGTATTCCTGAAGCTTGAACAGTACCTGTTCCATTAACAATATTAGCGTCAACAACTTTAGCTGTTACATCATCCTTGATTAGTGCGTCTACTGTAGCAGAACCTACAATAGTTCCGGCAGGGATTACACCGTCAGTTACGTAGTCTGCGAATCCTGTACTTTCTAGAACAACGCTAATAGATAGTTCTGAGTTGTGAATTGGTGAACCTTCTGGTTTTAAAACATTATAAAATTTCATTTGTACCTCCATTATTTTTTTTAATTAGTATTTACCTTCCGCTATCATAGCACCAAAGTCTTTAGTTCCTACTTTAGGAGTTTTCTTTTGAGATAATTTCTTCCCCTTACTTCCAACAGTTCTTTTAGCATAAATATCTTGAGCACCCCTGACAGCCCTTTCTTTTTGTTTTGTAACTTCAGAAAGATGTTCTATCTGCATTTCAATGTCTTCTATTTTTGCTCCCCGTTTGACTAAACCTTTAAGAAATTTAGTTGACGTTTCTGGCAACTTAGCGTCTCTTATAGCTATGTCTATCTCTCTTTTCTCAGCTTTCTTTTGTTGGTTAATAAGGGTTTGTGCCAAGACTTTCATAGTGGGGTCTTCTATTGCGTCTAGGTTTATATCATTTATATTGAATTCATTATCTCCATCTTCTTCT
>Ga0194137_10001535_pt1 | contig 14111 bp, 14 predicted proteins | sample TARM_MetaG_T3_14_FD_134025 | JGI IMG/M metagenome (GOLD analysis project Ga0194137, IMG submission 134025) | Freshwater microbial communities from Pennsylvania, USA, analyzing microbe dynamics in response to fracking - TARM_MetaG_T3_14 (version 2) | ecosystem: Environmental > Aquatic >... | reverse complement strand
CCCTACTCCAACGCCCGGCGGCGGTTGAAAATCAACACCAACGGCGCGCCCTCCAACCCGAAGGTTTCGCGCAGACAGCGCTGGAGATACTTTTTGTAGGCCTCGGTAAGCAAGCTGGGGCTGTTGACGAAAATCTTGAGCCGCACCGGACGCACCCCCACCTGGGTGGCGTAGTACATTTTCAGCCGGCGACCCTTCACCCGCGGGGGCGGCGTCTTCTCGAACGCCGCGCGCAACACCCGATTCAGGATCCCGGTGGACATTTCGGTGGAAATATTGCGGGCCACCTCCTCGATCGCGTCGACCATCCGTTTCATGTTGTACCCGGATTCGGCCGACCCGAACAGAATCGGCACGTGCGCCAGATACGGCAGTTCGCGACGCAAAGCCTCCTCGTATTTCCGCTGCGTGGTCACGTCCTCCGCCAAATCCCATTTGTTCACCACCACGATGCAGCCCGCCTCGGCCTTTTCGATCAACGACATGATCTTTTTGTCCCGTACTGTCGGCCCCTCCGACGCGTCCATCACCAGCAGCGTGAGGTCCGCCTTGGCGATGGCCCCCTCGGTGCGCAGATTGCTGTATTTGTCCACCGCCTCCTTCACCTTGCCCCATTTGCGGAGGCCCGCGGTGTCGATCAATTTGTAGTGACGGGCGGCCGACCCGACACCGACCTGGAACGGCATTTCAATGCTGTCCCGGGTGGTGCCCGCCGTCTCGGACACGATCACCCGTTTTCCCTTTACCAGTCGGTTGATGATGCTGGATTTCCCCGCGTTCGGGCGCCCCACCACCGCCACCCGCAGCGGATCCGCCTCCGTCGGGTTTTCTCCCGGCGGAAGCGCCTTCACCACGTCGGACAACAGCTCGCCGACCCCCAGATTGTGCAGGGAACTCACCGGATACACCGGGAAGGCGAATTCCTCGAACTCCACCGCCTGGGTTTCCAACTTGGGGTTGTCGGACTTGTTCGCCAGCAGCCACACCGGCCGACCCGATTCGTGCAGACGCCGGGCCACTTCCCGGTCCAGAGGGGTGACCCCCGCCATGGTGTCCACCGTAAACAGAATCAGCCCCGCGTCCTCGATGGCCGCCTGCACCTGGTCCAGAATCCCCTCGTCGATGGTGTTTCCCGCCGACTTCCGGTCGATCTGGCCGATGCCCCCGGTGTCGATCAGCTCGAACCGCTCGTCGCGGGAGGTCACCTCCGCGCTCAGCCGGTCCCGGGTGACCCCGCTCTGTTCGTGGACGATGGCGATGCGGCGGCCGGCCATGCGGTTGAACAACGAGGATTTCCCCACGTTGGGACGACCCACAATGGCGACGGTGCGGTTGGTGATGGCGGGAGAGTCGGACATGCGCGCTTCTGTAGCAGGTCGCGCCATGAAAAGAAAGCCTTCGATGGCGGGGTTCACGGGGGTTTCCGGTTGCATTTCCGGCCCGGAACGCTAGGCACGACCCCGAACCCCCGTGGCCCAACAAGGAGCAGAGAAACGCATGAAAATCGTGATTGTAGGAAAAGGCGGGCGTGAACACGCCCTGGCCCGCGCCCTGGCCGATTCCCCCTCCCATCCCGAACTCTTCGCCTGTCCCGGCAGCGACGGCATGAGCGGCCTGGCCACGCCCGTCTCCGACATCCCCGATATCCACGCCCTCACCGTCTGGATGAAGGACAACCGCATCGATCTCTGCGTCGCCGGCGAAGAGGCCTGGCTGGCCAAGGGCCTGGCCGACGCCTGCGCGGAAGCCGGGATTCCCTGCTTCGGCCCCACCCAGGCCGCCGCCCAACTGGAAAGCAGTAAAATTTTCGCCAAGGAGTTCATGACCCGCCACCAGGTGCCCACCGGAGGCTTCGAGGTGGTCGACTCCGCCGAGGCCTGCCGCAAGGCCATCACCTCCTACCCCGCCGTGCTCAAATACAACGGCCTCGCCGCCGGCAAGGGCGTCGCCGTCTGCACGGAGAAGGCCGAGGCCGAGGACTTCATCGACCGCGTGTTCATCCGCCAGGAATTCGGCGAGGACAAAGTCTTCGTGGAGGAATTTCTCGAAGGGAAAGAAGTGTCCGTCATCTGCGCCGTCAGCGGATCCGACTACCTCTACTTCACCCCCGCCCGTGACTACAAGCGCCTGAAGGAAAACGACGAGGGGCCCAACACCGGCGGCATGGGCGCCGTCGCCTCCCGCCGACTTCTCCCCCCCGAGATGGTCGAGACCATCGAGCGCGACATCATCCGCCCGACCGTCGACGGGCTCCAAAAAGACGGACACGACTACCGCGGATTCCTCTACTTCGGCATCATCCTCACCGCCGACGGCCCCAAAGTCCTCGAATACAACTGCCGCTTCGGCGACCCCGAGGCCCAGGCCGTGCTGCCCCTGGTGGAGGGTGATTTCGCGGAATTCCTCTTCCAGGCCGCCAAAGGCGACCTCAACCCCGGCCTCATCCGCTTCCACGAAGGCTGGAGCCTCACCCTGGTCATGGCCAGCCGCGACTACCCCCGGAAAAGCGGATCCGGCGATGTCATTCGCGGCCTCGACGACCTCGACACCGGCCGCGTCTACCACGCCGGCACCCAAAAAACCGCCGACGGCGCCTACGAAACCAACGGAGGTCGCGTCCTCGCCGTCTCCCACACCGGCGACACCCGCGAGGCCGCCCGCGACGCCGCCTACGCCGAACTCGGGAAACTCTTCTTCGACGGCGCCCAAATCCGCCGCGACATCGGCACCCTGCATTTTGAATAGATCCGCGCTCCCGCCGAGGACGAACGTTTCCTGCTGACACGCTCGAAGGAGACCTTCCAACCCCTCAAACCTCCGCCATCTGAATCACACGAGGCTCCGAACCGATAACACCCGCCGCCAACGCCCCCCGGGGGTCCGCCGCACCTGGATCGGGAACCGCTCAACATCCCAACCCCCGACTCCAAATCGCACACGGGTCCGGATCCATAAATTCCGGCCACCCATGGCCCCCAAGGGTCCACCGCACCTGGCTCGGGAACCACTCAACATCCCAACCCACAAAGGGGCCGGATCCATACATCCTGACCGTCCGCGGCCCCGGAGGGGCCAACGCACGAAGCTCGGGGGCCATGCCCCCGAGAAAACCCGCCCCCAACTCCGCGCCCCGGAGGGGTGCACGCGCGCCTTTAAGATTGCATTTCGACCGGACCACGATAGGCAGGGCATTCATGCAGGAACACACGATTCTCGATGAAACGGACATCCCTGCGGTCATCCGTCGCCTCGCCGCGCAGATCCTCGAACGGCATGGCGACGCCCCCCTCGCCGTGGTGGGCATCCGCACCCGGGGCGTGACCCTCGCCGACCGCCTGGTTCAGGAACTGCAACGGCATCGGGGAGACGTCGACCGCGGCACCCTCGACATTTCCCTCTACCGCGACGACCTCGACAACCTCGCCGCCCTGCCGCACGTCGAGGGCTCCGACATTTCCTTCGACATCGAAGGCGCCCGGATCATCCTGTGCGACGACGTCCTCTTCACCGGACGCACCATCCGCGCCGCCATGAACGTCCTGTTGGACTACGGCCGCCCCGAACGCATCGAACTCGCCGTGCTCGCCGACCGCGGACACCGCGAACTCCCCATCGCCGCCACCTACACCGGCGTCACCGTCGACACCCGCCACGACGATTACCTTCGGGTCCACTTCACCGAAACCGACCGCGAAGACCGCGTCATCCATTACACCCCGGAGGCGTCATGAACCCGGATTCGGCATCCCCGCCCCGCAAAGACCTCCTCACCATCGAAGACCTCGACCGCGAGGAAATCCTCGCCATCCTCGACACCGCCAAACCCTTCAAAGACCTCTTCACCCGCTCGGTGAAAAAAGTCCCCACCCTCCGCGGCAAAACCGTTCTCAACCTCTTCTACGAACCCTCCACCCGCACCCGCACCAGCTTCGAAATCGCCGCCAAACGCCTCTCGGCCGACGTCACCAACTTCGCCGTCTCCACCTCCAGCGTGGTCAAGGGCGAATCCATTCTCGACACCATCGACACCCTCCAGGCCATGAAGGTGGACTACATGATCGTCCGCCACCAAGTCAGCGGCGTGCCCGAATACATCGCCCGCCACACCCACGCCGCCGTGATCAACGCCGGCGACGGCTACCACGCCCACCCCACCCAGGCCCTGCTCGACGCCTTCACCTTCCAGGAGGTCTTTCCCGAGATGGAAGGCAAACGCATCGTGGTCGCCGGCGACATCCTCCACTCCCGCGTCGCCCGCTCCGTCTTCGAAGTCATGCACAAACTCGGCGTCGAGGTCGGCGCCTTCGGACCCGCCACCCTCGTGCCCGACACCGTCCCCGACTACGTGCGCCCCCTCGCCAGCTTCGACGAGGTCCTCGAGTTCAACCCCCACGTGCTCTACCTCCTGCGCCTTCAACTCGAACGCCAGCAAGCCAACTTCTTCCCCAGCATGCGCGAATACCACCGGCAATACGGCGTCACCGCCGAACGCTTCCACATTCTGCGCGAACGCGGCGCCTGGATCATGCACCCCGGCCCCGTCAACCGCGGAGTCGAACTCGTGGACGACGTCATGACCTACGAACGCACCCTCATCAACACCCAGGTCGAAAACGGCATCGCCACCCGCATGGCCATCCTCTACCACCTGACCCCCGAGGAACAAAAACGATCGCCCCGAAAGGAGGTGACCGCATGAGCGCCTTCCTGCTGAAACGCGCCGGCATTGTCGGCTCCGGCCACCCCGACCCCGTCGAACGCGACCTCCTGGTCGTCGACGGCGTGATTCGGGATTTGGGCGAAAACCTCTCCGCCCCCGACGGCGCCGACGTGATCGACGCCCAGGGAAAAATTCTGATCCCCGGCCTCTGCGACGTGCACGTCCATCTGCGCGAACCCGGCCGGGAGGACGCCGAAACCATCGCCGACGGCACCGAGGCCGCCATCGCCGGCGGCTTCACCCGCGTCCTCGCCATGCCCAACACCGATCCACCCATCGACACTGGCGGCATGGTCACCTTCGTCCAAAGCATGGCCGCCGCCAAAGCCCGCATTCCCGTTTCCGTCGCCGGATGCCTCACCAAAGGCCGCGAAGGCGCCAAGCTCGCCGAAATCGCCGACATGGCCTCCCAGGGCGCCGTCATGGTCACCGACTGCAACCACGCCCTGCAGGACGCCTACGTACTCCGCCGCGCCCTCGAATACACCCGGCATTTCGACATGGTCGTCGGCGTGTACCCCGACACCCCCGCCCTCTCCGACGGCGGCGTCATGCACGAGGGCCGCGAATCCTTCCGCCTCGGCCTCCCCGGCATCCCCGCCATGGCCGAGGAAATAGGCATCGAACGCGACCTCCGCGTCGCCGCCGCCGTCAAGGGACGCATCCACATTCAAAACGTCTCCACCGCCGAAGGCGTCGCCTCCATCCGTCGCTTCAAAGAACGCGGCGTACGCGTCACCGCCGAGACCACCCCCCACCACCTGCTCCTCACCGACCGCATGCTGGAAGGCTACAACACCCACCTCAAAATGATGCCTCCCCTGCGCACCGACGAGGACCGCGACGCCCTGCTCGAAGGCGTGCGCGACGGCACCCTCGACATCATCGCCACCGGCCACGCCCCCCACACCGACTTCGAGAAAAACCTCGATTTCCTCCACGCCCCCTTCGGCGTCGTCGGCCTCGAAACCGCCCTCCTCTGCCTCTACACCGACCTCGTCCATACCGGAAAGATGTCCTGGGGCCAACTCGCCGCCTCCCTCTCCGACGCGCCCCGAAAACTCCTGCGGCTCGCCCCCCTCTCCCTCGCCCCCGGCCACCGCCTCGAAGCCGCGCTCTTCGATCCCGAAGGCGAAACCACCATCGAACGAAACACCCTCAAATCACGCAGCTTCAACTCCCCCTGGCTCCACCAAACCCTCAAAGGGCGCCTCACCCACGTCTTTCTCGGGGAAGACGACCTGCTCGCCGACTCCCGCACTTCCTGAAGAGTTCCGGACAAACCTTTAAACAAACCGGTTGATCAACTGGTTGTTCAAGAGTAAGGTTTCCCTATGACGGAAGCCACCAAAACGATCGGCGCCTTCGACGCCAAAACGCACCTAAGCCAATACCTGGACGAGGTCGCACAGGGAGCCTGCATCGAAATCACCCGCCGCGGCAAGCGGGTGGCCTACCTCGTATCCCCCGAAAGACTGACGGCCTCGGAGCCCGATTTACGCGGCCTCATTCACAGCGTCAAAGAACGGAGAGCCACCTATTCCGTCGATGAAAACGACATCGACGACTGGAAACAAGAAGGCCGCAAACCGTGAAATTCCCCATCGTGGTGGATTGCTCGTATGTCGCCGCGTTTTTTCTACGTGAAGACGCCGGCGACCGCTTCGAGAAAACGCTCTCTCTGTTTATGGAGGGCGCGTGTACTCTCTGGGTACCGGAACTCTTCTATACAGAGATGCAAAACGTTTTCCTCATGGCGTGGAGGCGAAAACGCATTCCCCGCCGGGACCTGCACGCCTGCTGTTCCGATCTGCATTCGCTTCCCCTTCAAGTTCCACATCTCGACCGAAAACAGCACGGCATGCAGATTCTCCATGTGGCGGAAAAATGGGACCTCACCTTTTACGATGCCACCTACCTCGCGCTGACCATGCAACTCAATGCCACATTGAAAACCTTCGACCGAGATCTCCTCAAACTCCAATCGGAGTTCGATTGGATTCAGTCCCATTGAGCGAACCCCATCGGGCGTTCCGACCTTCGGAACCCGTCGTCGCAACCTCTTCCGAACTTCGGAACGCGCCTTCGACCTGGGTCGGAGCGCACGACCGTCTCCCTCCTCCACCTCCCCCCGCTTTCGCATTGCAAATCCCGCACCGGCTTGGCAGAGCACCCCCATGACCTACACCGAAAAACTCGCCGCCCGCATCGCCTCCGCCCGCACCAACCTCTGCGTCGGCATCGACCCGCGCAAAGAACAAATCGACGGCGACCTCGAAACCTTCGTCCGCACCACCATCGAACAGACCGCCCCCTTCGCCGCCGCCTTCAAACCCAACATCGCCTACTTCGAAGCCTACGGCGCCGAGGGCGTCGCCGTGCTTGAACGCGCCCTGAAGGACGTCCCCACCGACATCCCGGTCGTGCTCGACGCCAAACGCAGCGACATCCCGGAAACCATGAAATACTACGCCGAGGCCTATTTCGGACGCTGGGGCGTCGACGCCGTCACCCTCAACGGCCTCATGGGCTGCGACAGCATCGAACCCTTCCTCCAGGAACCCGAACACGGCGTCTACCTCCTCGCCGTCACCTCGAATCCCGGCGCGGCCGACATCGAACTCCGACGCGCCGACGACCGCTACGTCTTCGAACACATCCAGGACTACGCCGAACGCACCACCGACCTCCCCGGCCAGATCGGCCTCGTCGTCGGCCTCACCAACGTTTCCGACGACGTCCTCTCCCGTGTGCGCGACCTTCCCCTGCTCATCCCCGGCCTCGGCGCCCAGGGCGGAGACCTGAGCCGACTCGACATCGCCTCCCGCGCCGCACCCAATCTCGTCAACTCTTCCCGCTCCATCCTCTACGGAGACCAGGGCACTCCCGCCTCCCGCGCCGAGGCGGCCCGCGACAAAATCCGCGCCGCCATGCGCGAAGCGTGAGCCACCCGCCTCGAAAAAAACGCCGTGACTTCTCCACGCACTGTGATGTAACCGGTTTTATGAACGCCCGCCTCCGCACCCTGCTTTCCAACTACCCGCAACTCGAACCCTGCCACCCCGATATCCGCGAGGCTTTCGAGGTCCTGCGCGACAGTTACGCCGCGAACGGGAAACTGCTGCTCTGCGGCAACGGCGGCAGCGCGGCCGACGCCGATCATATTTCCGGCGAACTCCTCAAAGGCTTCCAGTCCAAACGCCCCTTGAGCCGCATCGACCAGGACACCATCGGCGACGACCTCGCCCCCCATTTGCAACAGGCCCTGCCCGCCATTCCCCTCACCGCCTTCAACGCCCTCGCCACCGCCTACACCAACGACGTCAACGCGGAATACATCTACGCCCAGCTGGTGCTCGGCCTCGGCGCCCCCGGAGACGTGCTCCTCGGCATTTCCACCTCCGGCAACGCCAAAAACGTCCGCCACGCCCTCCGCGTGGCCCGGGCCAAACACATCCGCACCATCGGTCTCACCGGCGAAACCGGCGGTGCCATGCGGGAATTCTGCGACACCTGTATTCGGGTGCCCTCCACCGAAACCTTCCGCATTCAGGAGTACCACCTCCCCGTCTACCACGCCCTCTGTCTCATGCTGGAAGACCACTTCTTTTGCGGAGAAGCCGATGCGTAACGCCGCCGACAAAATTCTTTCCCCCGACCGCGCCGCCGAGCGACGCGCCGCCTGGCGCGAGGCCGGCGACACCGTGGTCATGACCAACGGCACCTTCGACCTCCTGCACGCCGGGCACGTCGGCTACCTCGAATGGTCGCGAAACCAGGGAGACCGGCTCCTCGTCGGCCTCAACACCGACGCATCCATCCAGCGCATCAAAGGCGAAAAGCGCCCGCTCGTCGCCGAGCCCCACCGCGCCACCCTCCTGGCCGCCCTGGAATGCGTCGACGCCGTGGTGCTCTTCGACGAGGACGAACCCAAAGACCTCATCGCCCGCCTGCTGCCCGATATCCTGGTGAAAGCCTCCGACTGGAGCCACTACGTCAGCGGACGCGACATCGTGGAGGCCAACGGTGGAGAAGTCCGCCTCGCCCCCATGCTCGAAGGCGTCTCCACCTCCACCCTGCTCGACAAAATCTGCCGCGTCTTCACCGGCCGCCCCGCCGAACTCGACCCTCAGAAACAGCGCAACGGATAACCCGCTCCGCCGTTTACCCGTTCAGCAAACGCCGTACGGCCTTTTCAAAATGCGCGAGGCCCTCGTGCGTGAACCCCCGCGCGGCCGCGATCCGCTCCCGGTACAACCCGAAGCTGAGCCCGGCGGTACCGCCAAGATGGGTTTTGCGGGCAATCGCCTCGTCCGGATCCTCGTTCTCCAGCTCCGCCAAATTCTCTTTAATGTGGTGGTAGGCGTCCCGGAAGGGCATCCCCTCCGCCACCAGAGCCAGGGCCGCGTCGGTGGCGAACACCCCCCCGTCGAACGCGCCGCGCAGCTTGTCCTCGTTCACCTTCAACCCCTCCACGCACCGCGCCAGAATGCGGGTGGAGGCCCGCGTCGTGGCCAGCCCCTCCAGAAACGGCTCTTTCGCGTCCTGCAAATCCCGATTGTATCCCCCCGGCGCCGCGTGAAGGATATGGCCCACCGAGGTACCGTATCCCAGCACAAGCCCGGCCTTGGACCGAATCAATTCCAGCACGTCCGGGTTGTTCTTATTCGGCATGATGCTGCTGCCCGTGCCGAACGCTTTGGGAATGGTAAAATATCCGAACTCCGGCAAGGTGAACACCATCAGATCCTGGGCGATCCGCGACAGGGTGATCATCAACTGCCCCAAAGCCTGTAGAATCTGATACTCCAGCTTTCCGCGGGCCTGAATCGCGTGCGCCACGTTGTGCAACGGCCGCGCGAATCCCAGCAGATCACTGGTCAGTTGACGGTCGATCGGGAGCGGCACGCCGTACCCCGCCGCCGCGCCGAGCGGACACTGGTCATTCAACTCGTAGACATGGCGCAAACCCTGAAGATCCTCCAACACCGCCTCCGCATAGGACGTCGCCCACAACCCCACGCTCGACGGCATCGCCGGCTGCATGTGGGTGCGCCCCACCATCGGCACCTTCTGATGCGTATCACCAAAGGCGGTCAACGCCTCCGCCAGATCCGCCGCGTCGTCCATCAACTCCAACAGCTTCTCTTTCGCGAACAACCGCAAATCCACCGCCACCTGGTCGTTCCGACTCCGGCCCGTGTGGATTTTCTTACCCACATCCCCCAGCCGCTCCGTCAGTGTGCGCTCCACCGCCAGATGCACATCCTGATCCTCCCCCGAAATCGTAAACTCCCCCCGCAAGGCCGAGTCCCGAATATCGGCCAGTTCCCGGCACACCGCCTCCGCGTCCTCCGCAGTCAACACCGGAGGCTCCACCGGCATGCGGGACAACATGGTGACATGCGCGGCGCTGCCAATGCAGTCCGCCTCCGCCAATTGCAGGTCCAACACCAGGTCTTTGCCCGCGGTGAACGACAGAATCTCATCGTCGATCTCGCCGACCGTGGTACGTTTCTCGGAGGAAGTGCTCATGCCCATCCCCATACACGCCCCTCATCTGATTTGCAAGGAGGATGGACTTTCCAGTCCGTCTCAAAAGCCCATACGCTCCCCAAAAACCAAGCCTCCAAGTTTCCGACCCCTCTTTTAACTCGCCGAAAACGCCTGGCCGTTGTTAAAATCAGAAATTTTCCACGGAGCGCTTCCCATGAAACAGAACTCGAAAAAACGTCCCATCGCCCTCGGTGCGATACTGACATCCATCGCCTTATGCGGTTTCCTGTGGAAAGGATGCCTCTTCCACGACTCCCCGGAGATTCGGTCCGACAATTCCATTCAAGTCATCGCGCCCTACAAGTACGCCGGCACCTGGGTGTTCGACGATCCACGGGTTGGTCTTGAACGGGAACCCTTCGTCGCCGGGATACCCGAGATGATCGACGAGATGGTTCAAGGCATCCCAAACGCGGAAGAAGGATTCCGGCTCCTCTTTTCCTCCCAAGAGTTTCCGGACCACACCCACAAACTGGTCTGGAGGCGGGGCGACGAAAAAGGAAATTGGTACTACTGCCCACAATACGACAAAGAGGGATGGTTGTGTCCGGGCTTGTTCAAGTATTTCGACGAAGCTCCACCCGAACTTTATGTGAAGGCGGAAGCCAAGTAGGCACCCCCATCAAATTCCGTTGATTTCATACCGACAGATTACTCCATCCGATCTTCCTGAGCTGTCCCGTGTCTCGGAAATTCAACTGGATGAACAGAGACTGAAAAGCGACCATGCCGGATGGGTGGCGTTCAACGACGGGGCCGTCATCGGGTTTCTGATTGCAAACCGATCCAGCGGAACCCTTTCCAATTTCACCCTTATGTTGTCGGATCACTCCAAAGAGGTGACCGCCTCCCTTTTCCACCAGGCCGAAGCATGGCTGTTTTCACATGGATGGGAGCGTATCCATCTCAATGCGGATCCGAAGGATTCGCATGTCTCCTCTGAAACCCTCGAACGGACAAACTGGACCGCCGAACAAGACCGCTATTCCAAACCATCCCCTCGTGAAACCCCCATCAACCTGGAGGAACACGTCCTCACTTGCCCTACGACAGGATATTCACGAATTTTACGCCTCCAACCCGCTCTTCATAACGATTCTCCCACGCTCTGCCTCTTTCTGGATGGCGAGCATTACTGGCGGGACATGGATGTCGTGCCCCTTCTCAATGAATTGCGGCGGGCCGGGACCCTTCCGGACACCACTCTGGCGTTCGTCGGCCATCTGAGTGGTGCCGCGCGCCAAAAGGATTACACCTGCAATCAAAACTATGCCACGTTTATCGGAGAAACCGTCCTCCCCTGGTTGCTCCAGCGTTTCCCCAACCTCGATCAAAACCAGTGCCTGATCGCGGGCCTCAGTTTGAGTGGTCTGATGGCGACCTTCCTGACGTTCAACTATCCGGAGTACTTTTGCCGTTGCCTCTCCCAGTCCGGATCGTATTGGTGGGACCTCGAGACATTTCAAAAAGCGGCCCACGCCCATGCCCATGTAGACTCTCGATTTTGGCTCAGCGTGGGAGACCGGGAAGTGGACAAGCACATACGGCACCCTCCATCCGGTTTGTTGCAGGAAATCTCCCAACTCGAAGGAGTTGAACGGGCCGTCCGCATTCTGGAAGACACGGGGGCCACAGTTCGATTTCATACCTATCAAGGCGGCCATAAATTGAAACCGTGGAGGAAAGAGCTTCCCCAAGCCCTTTCATGGCTGTTGAACACAAGATAAAGCGGGGATGGAAGCTCCACGCTCCATCAGGTTTCACTCTCCTTGGTGTGCTGAAGCTCGCTTCAGCTTTTCAAAGCGTCGGCAAGTTGGCGCATTCCAAGAGCGGCCCTACCACATAAAATCCACGATCACTGGAAAGTGATCAGAACCCACGGAAGAACCGACGCGGCGGTCCACCACACGGAATTCTTCGGAATGCAACACATGGTCCAGCGGGATGCGGAGCACGAACGGGCGGACGGGCCAGGTGGACTGCACCCCGAACCCCCGCATGGAATTTTCCAGTCCGGTCTCCTTCAGCAACCGTTTGAATCCATGGTTCCAGGGCGTGGTATTGAGGTCTCCAGCCAGAATCGTAGGCATGTCCTCCTCCACCAGCCCCGGCAGCGCCGAGAGGTGCACATCCCGGGAGCGGGTATACTCCTGATTGACCGGCGGAACGGGATGGGTGGCCAAAACCCGAAACCTCCGCCCGGAAGGAGCCTCCACCTCCGCCAGAATCGAGGGCACGGGCTTGTCCTCCACATACAACACGTGTGCATCCTCCAACGGCAACTTGCTGAACAAGCCGATCCCGAAATTGTCTTCCCGGTACACCGTGCGCCTGTGGGGATACCTGGCCTCCAAACGTCCGACCGCTTCTTTCCAGCGCGGACTGAGTTCCTCCAACACCAGCAGGTCCGGATCCTCGACACCCACCGCCTCCACCACCCGCTCCGGATCTCCCTCACGGGTGTTCACGTTGATCAGCATCAGCCGAAAGCTTTCGGAGTCCACGCCTTCGCGCACCCATTCGCCAGGCACATACAGGGGAACCACCACCGCGAGGTTCACGATCGTAAAGACGAAAAACCCCAGAGCGATGCGCCCGTGGCGCGCGATCAAGAAGAGCAATGTCAGTGCGCCAAGCCCCACAAGATACTGCATTCGAAAATGCGAAAACAGATCCACCGTCCAGTGCGACCGTCCCAGGAATCCCGCGACGGTGGTCAAGCACAACACCAGTCCCGCCGTGGCCGCCAAACCAAGGCAGCGATCCCAAAAACGGTGGCGGGAAAAGTGCATCATGAAATGTGGCGCCGTCCGGACAACCCGTCCGACGCCAGGTGGACGATCAGGACAGGCTCTGAACCGCGGCGGCCACGGCCTCGGCGGTCAGACCGAAGTGCGCCCAGACTTCCATGTGCCCTTCGGAAGGCGCCACGGTGGGGTCGGTGATGCCGACGTGCGCCATCCGGGTTTTGCCGGCTCCGGCGCTGTGCACCAGAGAGGCGAAGCCGCGGTATCCGACTCCGGGGTGGCCGATGATCCCGTCTTCGACGGTGACCACGCCCTGGGAGTAGGTCGAGAGAATCTCGCCCAGCTCGCCCTCGCCGAACGGCAGACCGTTGACCACGATCACGTCGGTGTCGGCCAAATCCCGAGCCGCGTCGACCGCCAGGCAGGCGGTGGCGCCGAAGGCCAGAATCGCCTTGGTGGCGCCGGCCTTGCGGGTGGCGTGGGTCGCGGGCTTCCACTCGTCCTCGGGATTGAACAGCGGGGAGCCGTCCTCCGCGGTCAACACCGGCAGGTTGTCCCGCGGAATCCCCACGATACTGGCTCCGTAACGGGCGCAGGCGTCGTAGGTGGCGGTGAAGGCCGCGCGGGCGTCGGCGGGCGCGTAGAAGCGGTCCAGGTAAGGCAAATATCCCATCGCCAGCGTGATCCAGTCCAGCGACCAGCCGGAGAAGTGGTCCCGCCCGGTGCAGGCGCCGACGTGCGAGAGGTGCATCACGGCGTTAAGGCCCTCGTTCACCCCGTTCAGGTTGCGGGTATACCGCCACATTTCCAGGCCCTCGCGGGCGATGCCCTCGAAGAAGGCGGCGAAGGTGGCGAACACCACGGCGTGGGGCTCGTTGGAGGTGAGGGAGATGCCGTTGGCCATCAGGGCCGAGACCTGCTCCTCAATGCTCATCTGGAAGTCGTTCTTGCGGGGAATAAACCCGGCGGCCTTGGCCATCTTGGTGGACGGATCCAGGTCACAGCTGACATTGAAGAAGCGCGAGGGATAGGTCTGCGCCACCAGGGCGTAGCCTTCCTGCGAGCCCGCGCGGGGGCTGACGCTCTTG
>Ga0194137_10001534_pt1 | contig 14111 bp, 20 predicted proteins | sample TARM_MetaG_T3_14_FD_134025 | JGI IMG/M metagenome (GOLD analysis project Ga0194137, IMG submission 134025) | Freshwater microbial communities from Pennsylvania, USA, analyzing microbe dynamics in response to fracking - TARM_MetaG_T3_14 (version 2) | ecosystem: Environmental > Aquatic >... | reverse complement strand
TCTGCAGGCATAGAGCGCGAACCGCCTCGGCGGGATCGCGCACATCCAACGAAAAACGCTCGCCGAAGCGAGCGCCGAGCGAGCCGTGCAAGTGGAAGTCGATCATGGGTCGTCTCGGCCGCTGTGGCGTAACCAGTGGGTGATATGGGGCAGCCAGCGGGCAATGGGTTCGCGCATGGAGAGCCGCGTGGCGTCGACCGCTAGCTTGCCGGTCTTGTGGTGCAGCGCCAGCCCCCCTTCCAGCAGGATGCCGCCGTGGTTGGGCACTGGGCTGCGCAGCTGTGCCAGGAACACATCCCCTGGGCGTGCGTCGGCGGATTCAATACGCCGGAAGCCAGCCTGGCCGAAGCCGTCTCGGTAGAGATCCTGGCCAGCGCGCCACCACTCCCAGCTTCGCGGGAACTCAGGAATCACAATATCCAGCTCCAGGCGGTAGTAGTCGCGGATCAGCGAATAGCAGTCCGTCACGCCATGGCGAAACCCGCGGCCCACTAGTGGCGGCGTCTCAGCCTGGTCACCCCACCAGAATGGGGGCAGACAGCGCTCACCATCGGTGCTGATGATGCCCCATGGCACGCCGCTGGCCAGCTGTCCGCGCATGTCGGCCTCGCTGGGGCAGTCCGGCCCATTGGGGTGGCTGTGCACGATGGCCAGCAGTCCGCGGCCATGGGCGGCAGCCAGGTCGCGCTTGGCCACGCGGAAGGTGGCGCGCGGGTCCTCGGCCACATTGGCCACTTGCCGACACTCGCCTGGGGTGATCAGCCACGCCGCCTCATGGGGATAGGCGGCTGCGGCCTCGCGCGCCAGCTGGGCGTGGTGCTCGTCCAACATCAGCGAATCCTCCCCACGCCCGGGAACGCGCGAGTCGGCAAAGGTGCGTGCTCACCGAAGCGAAGCCGGCAGTCTGAGAGACGCTTGCCGCAAACATCCTCGCCGGTGGCCGCCGGGGCGCCGCTGGCATCCCATTCGCCGCTGCCAGCATAGGGGCACGTCACGCCCTCGTACTGGTACTGGCTGCCGTCCCACCAGCGGTAGCGGTGGGTGCAGGTATCACGCAATACCTGGCGGGCTGGCAGGCGCTTGCCCTCCTGGTCCATGGCCACCGAGAGCGTGAACTCTATGACGCTGCGCGTCTGGGCGCTCTTGCGCTCCACCACGTAGTGGTCCACCGGCAGCGTGGCCTGGGGGTCGGGGTCGCTGCCATCGTCAAGATGGTGACGGAAGGTGCGGATGCGCCGCACCGGGCAGCCGAGAAGGTCGTCGGCGGCCAGCACCAGGGAGAGGAACGCTAGCTCCATGGCGGTGACGCGCAGCGTGGGCTGGGGCAGAGTGCCCTTGCCGCTCCACTGGAAGCCGTCCGCCTCGATGGGAAGCGGCGTGTAGTCGTAACCATTGAAGCGAGCCGGCCCTCCATCCACCGCCTCGTTGGTCCAGCGCAGCACGCCCTGGCCATGACGGGTGGCATCCAGCTCGAACAGCACCACGACCGGCGACTGCTCCAGCCGCTGGGCATCTGTGGCGATGATCTGGCTCATGGGTTGTGGTCTTCCTCGAAGGTAGCAGCAATGGCGCCCAGGGTGGCGCTGGTCGGCTCATCGGCGGAAAGATCGGTGCAGCGCCAGCGGCGCATGGCGTCATCCCATGGCGCCTGCCACCAGAAGGCGTAGGCCCCCTGATGGGCGCGCAGGAAACCGTAGAGCGTGGCGAAGTCGTCACGCTCCAGCATCGTCCAGTTGAGCTGGTAGGTGTCGGTGCTGCTGTTGATGCCGGCGGGCCGGCGCTGGGCATAGCCATCCCCGAAGCGCGCCTCGTCGATGCGCCGCCGGGTCTGCCGGCGCGGGCCGTAGTCCGGGCAAATGTCAGGCAGGGTGTTCATCCGTTAGCTCCGCTAAGCATGCCGCCGGGGCGCTGCTGTTTCTGCAGTATGCGCATGACCTCAGCCTCGAAAGCGCGGCCCATCTGCCGGCCCTGGCGCTGGGCGGCCTCGTCGCTAACGCCGGGCTGTGCCTGCACGGTGATGGGCGCATGGATGGTGATGTTGGCACCGCCCAGTGGGCCGGCGCTTGCGGCGCCAGGCGGGGTCACATAGCCGCCACTGGCATAGCCGCGGTTGAGGCGCTCCAGCGCTGGCCTCACGCCGGGCCGATCGACGACGCTCTTGCGCACCACGTACTCGCCAGCGTGCACCACCCCAGCGGGTCGATGCCGGGGGCCGGGGCCGGTGTAGCCGCCTGACGCAAACGGCAAAAGATCGCCAAGGCCGTCAGAGATAACGCCGCCGATCGGAGCCGTGACGGTCTCACGCAGCACAATGCGGGCCACGTCCTGCAAGATCCCCTGAAGCACGCCGCGCAGGCCTTGTCCCCGAATCACCGCACTCTCGAAAGCGCTCTCGAACGAGAACCCCAGATCCCGCGCAGCTTGGTTCACCTCTTGGACTGCCGACTTGCCGGTGAAGCCATACACCTCGGCCGCACTCTTGGCGGTGCGATAGCTCTCCTCGAGGTCGCCAAGCAGGCTCACCAGCTGAAGGGTGGCCATGTTCTCGCGCAGGGCGTAGGCCACGAGGGTCGCCTTGTCGTCGGCGTATTGCCGCTGGGTCGCCTCCAGCGGCCGAATGCGGCCATACAGCGCCTGGTAGCTGTCCGCCAGCGCGTCCGTCTCTGCGCGAGCCGCCCTGGCGGCGTCTGCGCTCTCGCTGTACACGCGGGTCATGGCACCGCTGCCGCCCTGGCCGATCTGGGCCAGGCGTTCATCGACCTCGGCGATGCCCTCTGCCGCCGCCTTGCCGGCCTGGCGCACATCGGTTAGCTGCACCTCCAGCTGGTGGAGCGCCTCTTGCGATTCAGAACGCCCTCCCATGCCGAACGCGGCCTGGCCGCCAATGGCATCCCACTGCTCCTGCTCGGCAAACACCCTCTGCCGCAGCTTCTCGCGCTCCATGGCGAGAGAAGCAGCGCTGAATTGTGCCAGCTGCTGCTCGGCCTCGAGCATCGAGCGGGCGCTCTCCAAGGCCGCCCGGGAGTTGCTGGTGAGCGCGTCGGTCAGGTTATCGACGCGCTCGGTGGCCGTCTCCATGCGGGGTTGGACGAGGCCGAGTTCTTCGCGGAAGGTGTAGATGGCAGCGCCCGCCAGCACAGCGGCGCCCAGCGGGCCGCCCAACATGCCCATGGCCGCAGCCGCCCCGCGGGTGGCGCCGGCCAGTGCCGTCTGGGAGGCGGCGGCCATGCGCGAGACGCCAGCCATCCGCGCCAGCGCGGCCTGATAGGCCACGGCCTGCTGGGTGGCGGCGAGCTTGGCGGCGGCGGCGGTGCCCAGAGCCCCGGCATAGCGGGCGGCGAGTAGCGTGGCCAGGGTGGCCGCAGTGCCCTGCAGTACATCGAGGATCTCCGCTGCCCCGCCGGCAGCGTCGATCCAGTCGCTGGTGGTCTGAAGCCCCGCCGTCATCGCCGGCACCAGCTCGGCAAGGATCTGGCGCGACAGGCCGGTGCCCACGGCCTGCAGCCGGGTGACCTCGTCGTTCAGGCCGGCCATGGCTTCGGCGGTGTCCTGGCTGATCGTCAGCCCCAGCCGGCGCGCCTCTTCGCGCATCGTCTCAATGGCGTCGGCGCCCTGGTTGACCACCTGCAGCAGGGCCACGCCTTCGCTGTCCCAGATTTTTTGCGCCAGCGCCACACGACGCGCCTCGCTGGCGACGCCACCCATAGCCTCGGCGATCTGCTCGAACTGCTCTTCCGGCGACAGCTGCGCCAGCGCTGCTGCATCCAGGTTAAGAGTGGCCAGGGCGTCCTGCGCCTCGCCGGTGTTCTCGGCCGCCTGGGCGATGCGACGGCTCTGCCGCTGCCAGGCGGTGGTCAGCTGGTTGAACTGCACCCCGCTGAGCTGAGCGACGTAGTTGTACTCGCTCAAGGCCTCGGTGCTGGCCCCGATGCGCAGATTGGTCTTCTGCAGCTGGTCGGCAAAGTCGACTTGCTGCCGCAGGGAGCTGACGGCGAACAGCCCAGCCACCGCTGCAGCCACAGGTGCGGCGGCGCGGCGTAGCACCTGGAGTTCACGCGACACCCCGCCGGTGGAGCGCGCAAACTGCCGCGAGCGCCGGGCGCCCCGGCCGAAGCCCTGGTTAAGCTGGCCGAGCTCCTTCTCGGTTGCGTTGATCGCCCGGATGCCGCCCTTGGCGTCTCCGGTGATGATCAGGCCGGTCTTGTACTGGCGCGCCATGGGCCACCTCTATCGCGCGGGCATGAAAAAGCCCGCCATCTGGCGGGCTCGGCTCTTCACTGACTTGCTACAAGCACTGCCGGACGGCATCTCTAAGCGGCTGCCTCATCATCTCGATCCGCTGGAAAAGCCTAACGCTACTTCCCTGGCTTGATTCATTGATAACCAGTACGTCATCGGTGCCCGCCATCGAATGAAGCGTGGTGAGCCTATACCCGGTAGTGGTAGGCGAAATACTGACTGCGGGGTTGAAGTCCTGCCAGAGAGGGCTGACACACTCGACATACTCCTCCGGGGTCTTCCCGCTTTCCTCTGAAATAACAGGCTCCTGCTCCAGCAAACTCTTTGGTGTAGCGCAGCCGGTCAAAGCTAAAACCAACAGGGTTAAAAGGACTGCTTTCATGCCGATCCTCCATTAACTTCCATGTTCACACTACCCTCTTGTATTCAGCATCTCCAGAGCCCCCGCCTCGATCTGCTGCACTTGATACAGGCATTCGCGCCGGTCATCGATGGCGTGGATCTCCATGGCCGCGGCCACCGAAGCGAGATCCAGGCCTTGGTAGGCCGCGCCACCCATGCCCACGATCACGCGCCACTGCCGCGAGCAGGCGAGAAATATCTCGAGCGCGGCCTCATGTTCAGCCCACACTTCGCACCTGCCCGCCTGCTGCTGGTCGGGCTCGGCCTCAAGCCCCCAGGCAGCGGCATCGTCCGCGAGTTGGGCCGGGCGGCCTGCGGTGGCCCAGTGCCGCCCGGCCTCGCTCAGTTTTTTGCCGCAGCGGCCGCCCTGCCCTCTTGGGCCTTGAACCAGGACAGTATCAGGGGTCGGCGCACATAGGGTACCTCCAGCAGCTGGCTGACGAGCTCAGCCGAGTGCGCCACATCGTTGCCGTGTTCGTCCTGGATGCCGGCGATCTCAAGGAGGTCGTCGTCGACCAGGGTCTCGTCGGCCACCTCCTCGGTCTGCATCGCCTTGACGATGCGCTGGTATTCGCTCCAGGAGTGTAAGCGCCAGCGCGCCTGAAACGTGCTAACCGCCTCTTCGCCCGGTACCTGGATCTCGACATCAACCCAGAGGTCGGGAACGTCCTTGAGTACGAACATGTGAGCTCCGTTACTTGAAGGTGAGCGTCAGCTCGTCGTCGCCTGTATCAGGCAGGAAGCGAGCGCCCATCTGGTAGTGCACGATGCCGTCGCTATCCTGGGACGAGATGCTGGAGAGCTGAACCTTGGGCGCTGCCAGGGCGATAATATTGCCGGCGACGGTGCCGTGCTCGAACGCCAACGCATCGGTGGTGACCGCCTCGTGGCTCTCTACCGCGGCGAAGTAGTCCTTGGTGGCGAGGTCCGGGGCCTCGATGTCTACCTGCCCGGTGGCCTCTCGGTTGGCGATCCGGACGTTTTCGCACCCGATGAGGTTGCGATGAACGACCTCGTTGCCGAGATCCAGGCTCAGCGACTCGCCGCAGCCAGCATGCCCATGCACGGTGAAGGTGGGCGTGTTCTGCTTGTTGACCGGAATCTCGTCAGCCTGGGTCAACGCGGAGGTGGTCACGGGGCTGGCCGCCTCGGGCTTGTTGTACAAGCCGGTCATCTGGAACTGCAGGGTCGGGAACTGGCCACGCTGGGCATTCAGAGTGACGGTGCCGCGGGCGCCGGTGATCTTCTGCTGCTGGCCATCCTGAAGGTAGTAGATGGTGCAGCTCTCAAAATTCTCGCTCACCGGCTGATAGACCACATCGGTGCCGGCGTTGACAGTCTCGCTGAGGCCGCAGGCGCGCAGCAGGGCGCCGAAAACCGGCGCGGTGCCGGCGGTACCAGACCCTGCCAGCGGCACGGTGATGGCGATGGTGGCATAGGGAGCGGTGTTGATCTGAGCCTGGGCACCCAGGTCGGGGCGAATACGGGCCCGGGCCTGTGTGTCACCCTCGTAAATGCCGGGATCTAACTCGGCGACATAGATGCGATCAGAGGCATCTGGCGTGGAATCGGTGCCGTAGGTGGTCTCGGTCTTCACCAGAATCAGGCGCTTACGCGTCAGCATCGTCGTCGTCCTCAGTCAATGGCTCGTCGGGCTGTGCCGGCGCGCTCAGGGTGGGCTCTGGGTGGTGGTCAGTGCGTGCAACGAGCACGGGCTCGCCGTCGCGGATCTCATAGCGTCCGCCGGATCGGGTAGGCATGGGGACTCCTGTCAGGTGGAGCGGATCATACGGTCGTAGCGGTAGGTCTCGCGCCAGTAGACGTGCCGGCCAGAAACCGCCACTCGCTGGCCGCCCACATATTCCAGGGGCGAAACGCCGCTGGTAGCCTCCAGCCCCAGCACCGCGTCTGCCACGGCGTGGCGGTGGCTGTCGAGTGATGCCTGGTTGGCGACCAGCACCAGGGCGATCTCTTCGCTGACGGTCTGGCGCACATCACAGGAGGCCAGGGCGTTAGGGCCCGCCGCGGCGCTGATGCCATGCACGAACACCGCCGGCAGGGTCGGGGTGGCGGTGGCCAGACTGGTGGCTTGGAGCTCGAAATGCGCCCGATACTGCCGCGGGTCGTCTTCGTAGTCCGTGGCGGCGTCGGTGATCTCCCAGCTATCCAGCCCGCTATGCGCTGCGAGCCGCTCGATCAGCGCATCGCTCATGCCGCGCAGTGGGTCGAACGTCGGGCTCCGCAGCGTCAGAACATAGGTATCCACACGCCCGAGGCGGTATCCGTCGACCTCGATGTCGCCCTGCCCGGCGAGGTTGTAGACGCCAGTGGTGCCGGGGGCATCCATGGGCAGCTGCACCGGCCAAAGCCGACCCTGGACCACGGGATCCACCAGCGCCACCAAGCCTGGTGCCGTGTCGGCGCGGCTGGGGTCGGCGTCGCTGCTGGGCCAGGCGTCGATGCCGGCGTCCTGCAGCGCGGTGATAATGTCGTCGATCACGTCATCAGCCCCTTGCGGTCGAGGTAGGCCGCCAAGCCGGCATAGAAGCGATTGCCGAAGCCGGGCTGGGTCTGCTCCAGCGCCGGCGACAGGAAAGGGTTAGCAGCCATGTGCTCGGTGCCGAACTCGTGCCACAGCCCCTTGCGGCCCTGATAGCGGCCATTGACGCGGCGGTTGGCGCCCACCAGCAGGGCGGTGGTGTCTGCGGCGATGCCGAGGCGGGCCTTGGCCGTCTTGCTGATCGAGCGATGCCCGATGGCACGAGCCAGATGCCCCTCGTCCTTGGGGGCCAGTGCCTTGGCGCGGCGCTTGGTAGGCGCAATAGCGCGCACCAGGCCGGCCCGCACGGCACTCTCGCGCAGCTTGACCTCCAGGTCGGCGAGCTCGCGGCGCACCTCCGCGAAACCCTCGGCGGTGACCTGAACCCTAAACCCACTCATGGCACATCACCTCCAGCTCGCGGCGACGGCCGCCTACATCGATCGGGCGCCCATCGATGCGGTAGATCTGGTCGCCATGGCGCAGCCGCAGGGTTTTACCGGTGGCCTCGGCCACCTCGGCGCGGTAGCGCATGCGGATCCGCGCGGTGGTCTCGCTGTGTGCCTCCTGGGCGGCAAACGCCAGGCGGCCGCGCAGCTGCTCGACCTCGGCCCACACGGCGGCGCCCGCCACCCACTCCATTGGCTCAGCCCCTGACTCGGTGCGCGGGCCCTTCTGGTAGTGCTCGAGGGTCACGCGATGGCGGAGTTGGCCGGCGCGCATGGGTTACTCCACCCGCCCGTGACGTTTCAGTCGTTCGTACTCGCCGGCGGTCATGCGCATGGTTTCCCCCTTCTCCTTGCAGATGCCGCCGCGGCAGTGCCTAGCGCGCAGCTTCGCGTCGACCATGCGGCCCTTGGTAGCCGGGGTGCTCTGCGCCTTGGGGGTGGGCTTGGCGTCCGCCTTGGGTGCGGAGGCGGTCTCGGCCTGGCCAGCGGTGGCGGTTTCGGCGGCGCCGGCCGCTTCGCGCTTGTCGGTCTCGGTGGCTTGCTTGGCCATGGCGGCCTCCTCAGTAGATCTGATAGTGGCGGTGCGGGCCGATCAGGGCGTGCACCGCCATAGGGAGTTCAGTCGCAGTGCTACCGGTCACCACGGCCTCGCGGTTTTCGTACCAGTGGCCGATCAGCAGTAGCATCGCGGTGGTCAGGACGTCATCGAGCACCAGGGCGTGCTCGTCGGTGGGCTCGCCCGTCTCTGCGTCAGTGGGGATCTCCCCCTCGGTGGCGTAGAGCGTGCGGCCGGTGTGGTTCTCCACCAGGCGCTGCGCCGCGGTGGCGTAGGTATCCAGCAGGGCGTCGTCGTCGGTGAAGTCCGACTCGATCCGGCACTGCTGTTTGATGATTTCCAGATCGAGCATGGTGTTGCCTCAGTAAGGCCGGCCCCACCCTCGGGCGGGGCCGGCGTTGGGCTACGGCTTCAGGCCGCCGGATCAGATTGCGGCGCCAGCCAGGGCCTTGATGGCTGCGGCGTCCTGCAGCACGCAGTCGAAGCGGTGGAACGCCAGGAACCCGGTCTGGTCGTAGTCGGCATAGCGCTCCACCAGGCGCTTGAGCACCATGTAGCGCACGCGACGTACCACGAACTGCTGGAAGTCGCCGGCGAACAGGAACTTGGCATCGACGCCCAGATCGGCAATGCCGCTGTCGATGAAATACGGCACGCCAAGCACGGTGGCCGGGGCAGCGCCGCGCACCTCAGGCAGCCACAGCGGGCGGCCGTTGAGGTCTTCCATCTCGGTCAGCACCTGCAAGGTGCTGTCGTTGAAGCCGAGACGGAAGCCCGCCGCGCGGCGGTAGGCCGGGTCTAGGCTGTGGATCAGGGCGTTCACCTCCTGCCAGGTGAACTCGCTGGAGCTGGCCGCGGTGGTGGTGTTGGTCACTGCGGTCTGCAATCCGGTGGGCTGCTCCGGGGTGCCGGTGCCGGTGCCCTGCACCAGGTACTTGGCCTCGCCGCGTCCCAGGCGCTGGCCGATGCGGCTGGCCAGGAAGCCCTGGATGTCGATGCCGCTGTCGTTGAGCAGCTCGTTGCTGACGCGGATCACCTTGGAGCTGAGCTTCTTGGCGCCCAGGTTCTTGATGCCGAAGGTGACATCGCCCTCGGTGGCCTGACCGTTCTCGGCGAGCAGTTCGCCCTCCTCGGCGGTGCCGTCGGAGGTGGGCCACTCCAGGCTGTGGCCGGTGTCGGTGGTGAGGATCTGGGCCACGCTGGCCAGGCCACCGTAGTCGGCCATGCTCTCGTAGATGCGGTTGAGCATCTCGGTGGGCACGGTGTAGCCGCCGGCGGAGTCGGTGTCGGTGCTCTGGGCACGCATCTCGCGCAGCACCTGACGCTGCTCGGCGGAGAGCTCGCCCATGCCCTGGCGCAGGAAGCCGTCGAAGGCGGCGGCACGCTGCTCGTCCAGGCTGGGGCCGCCGCGCTCCTCGTCACCGGCCGCGGCGCGGTGCTCCTCCTCGTGCTCCTCGACGAAGCGCTGGTCGGCGTCGCGCAGTTGCTCCTCGCGCTCGATCTGGGCGTTCATGGCGTCCAGGTCGTGCTTCATGCGCTTCCACTGGTCGCGCTGCTCGTCGGTCCACTCGGCCTCGCCGATGGAGTCGTGCAGCGCCCGCATGTCCTTGGCGATGGCGCTGTATCGCTGCTTGAGTTCGTGCAGTTTCATGGTGCCCTCCTGGGCGTTGGTTCAGGTGATCAGGCTTGGATCAGCTCAAGGAAGCGCTCGCGGGCGCGGCGCTGGTTGATGGCCTTCTGCGCGAGACCCTTGATCTCCTCGCAGCGGGCTTGGAGTGAGCGCGCGGCGGCGCCCGCATCCGGGTAGGCCGGGTAGGTGACCGGCGAAACGTCCAGCAGGCGGCTGAACCGGGTGATGGTGCGCACGATCAGGCCGTCGGGCTCCTCGCGCCATTCATCGCCATCGGGGGCCACACGAAAGGCGAACGAGCTGCCGGTGATGTCGCCCCGCTGCAGGGGCGCCAGCACCTGGTCGCGCACGGTCTGGGTGTCGGGCGGGTCGATGTCGTAGCGCAGGCCCTCGGCGTCGATGCTGAGCTCGAGGGTGCCGCTAGTGGTGCGGCCGAGCACGAAGTTGGGGTCGTGGTTGAACAGCGCGCGCACGTCGTCGCCGAGCACGTCGTCGAAGGCACCGGGGGCAATCTCCTCCTTGAACATGCCCATGATCATCTCGCTGCGGGCGTTGAACACGGCGCCATGGCCGACGATGCGCACCGGGCGGCCGTCGTCGTCCGTCTCGGCGCGGACCTCACAGGCCAGCGCGCGCTTCTCGGTCTCGCTCATGAGGTCACTCCTGGGGGTTGTCGGGCTGGCCGAGCTGATCGACCGGCTGGGCGTTGACGCTGACCAGCATCTGGTCGAGGCCGTCGCGGGGGTTCATGTCCTCGAGCAGGCGGGCCTCGTTGCGGTCCATCCAGCCGTCGGTGATCGCGGCGTGGTAGAACTCGGCGCGCTCCTTGGCGGTGCCGCGCAGCAGCCCGGCGAGGTTGAACTTGACGTAGTAGCCGGCAGCGCGCTCGGCGCGGGTGAAGATCCGGCGGTTGAGCTCCTGCTCCCAGTTGACGATCCACGGCATCATGGTGTGGCGCACGAACTGGATGGCCTGCTCGCTGATGTTGCTGAACGTGGCGCGCTCCAGGTCGTTGATCATGTGCGCGGGCACGTTGAAGATGCCGGCGATCTCGGAGCGGTTGAGCTTGCGGGTCTCGAGGAACTGGGCGTCTTCCGGCGGGATGGTGATCGACTTGTAGTCGAGGTCCGCCGGCAGCATTAGGGTCTTGTTCTCGCTGGTCTTGAGGCGTGAGACGGCGGTGTCCCACGCCTTCTTGAGGCGCTGCCAGCTGTCGTCCTTGAGCGGGTTCTTGACGCTGACCAGCCCGGTGGGCCGGCCACCGCCGGTGAAGAAGTCCTTGCCGTAGCGCTGGGCGGCTAGACCCAGGCCGATGGTCTCGGCGTGCTGGCGAACCAGGCTCTTGCCGGTGCGGCCGTCGCTGCCCAGGGCGCGCACGTGGATCATGTCCTCGAGCTGCACGGCACGGCTGCCATCCTCGTCGACCACGGCGTAGAGATAGCGGTTGCCGTTCTTGACCAGCTGAGTCTCCCAGGGGCGTCGCATCACCAGCTCGCGCAGCTCGCCGCGGGCGTTGCGCTTTACCTGGGTGTAGCCGTTGCCCCAGCCCAGCACGTGGGCCTGCTTGGTCTCGCGCCACTTGTAGCTGGTCTGCCAGGTGTTGGGCTCGTCGTGCAGCAGCCAGTAGGCCGGGTGGTCCTTGGCGGCCTCGATGTTGTTGCCCTGCTTGCGCATCACGTGCAGCGGCAGCTGGGCCACCGAGGCGGAGAGCACGTAGATGCAGGCGTAGACCGCGGAGAGGGTCAGCGCCGAGGCGTTGTCGACCTGGATGCCGATGTCGCTGTCGAGGTACTCGGCGAGGTTCTGCCCGGTCAGCGGGGTGTCGGGGTTCTCGATGTTGCGCTGGGCCGGCGGCGAGAACAGGCTGTCAAGGATCATGCCTTGCCTCCTTTCGCGGCGGTTCGCTTGGCGGCCCGGGCAGCGAGCAGCGCCAGCACCAGCAGCAGGCCGCCACCGGCGATCAGCGCATCTGCCAGGCCGTAGCGCAGGTACAGGCCATAGGTCAGCGCCCCGAAGCCGGCGGTGCCCAGGGTGTCGATCAGGTAGTGGCGCATTCACATCACCAGGATGTCGTCGTCGGATAGGGAGCTCAGGAGGTCGCCCTCCTGGTTCTCGAGCGTCAGGGCCCGGCCCAGCGCCATGAGGATGGCGACGATGCCGTCGATCTTGTTCTCCGCGCGCTCCTTGCGAGGGTAGAGGTTCTCCTTGGCGTCGACCTTGGCGACCACGTTGCTGGCCATCCAGGTCAGCACCGGGTCGCAGCCGTGGCGCCAGCGGCCGGCGGTGATGGCGGCCTCCATCTCGCGCATCGGCGGGCTCATGTTCTGCACGGTGTTGCGGTACTCGATGATCTCGGCGCCGTCCTTCATCAGCTGGTGCGCCAGCTGCGTGGCGCGCCAGGGGTCGTAGGCGATCTCCTCGATCTCGAAGCGCCCGGCCAAGTCGAGCAGGTCGTCACGGATGATGTCGAAGTCGAGCTCCTCGCCATCGGTGGTGATCAGGTGGCCGCTGTTGATCCAGCTTTCGTAGGCGGCGCGGTTGTGGCTGGCCCGCTCAATGGCGCCCTCGGGCAGATAGCTGCGCACGAAGGCGATCCACCGGGTCTTGCCGTCCTCGAGCTCGTCGCGGAACAGCAGCGCGATGGCGGCGATGTCGGTCTTGCTGGCCAGGTCAACACCCACCCAACAAGGCCGGCCCTCGAAGTCATCCAGCGCCAGCCCCTCTTGGCCCGAGGCGTGCCAGTCCGCCATGTTCAGCCAGGCGGTGCGGGCCGATACCCACAGGTTGAGGTGCTTGGTCAGAAACGAGTTCTGGCGGCTGGGGTAGCGGATGGCGTCCTGCTGCGCCTTGGCCAGGAACTCCTCGGAGACCGAGACGCCCATGTTCGGGTTGGCCTTGCGCAGAGTGGCCGGGTCCTGCCAGTCGTCGCCCTCGTCGATGGTGTAGATGGCCCCGAACAGCTCGGGGTTGGGCACCGAGCCGTCGAGCGCCTGCTGGGCCTGGCGGCGCTTGTCGTAGCAGGGCCCCGCGAGGTTGAAGCCGGCGGTGGTGATGATGAACATCAGTGGCTGGTCGCGGGCGCCCATGCCGGTGAGCATGGTGTCGTAGAGGTCCGGCGTCTGGTGCTCGTGGAACTCGTCGACCAGGGCGCAGCTCGGCGAGGAGCCGTCGCCCGGGTTGCCAATAAGCGGCTCGAGCCGGCTGCCATCCGCCGGGATGCTGACGTTCTTGGCCATCACCTCGATGCCGGCCGCGCTGATCAGCGCGGGGCTCTTGGTCAGCATCAGCTTGGCAGGGCGGAAAACCTCCCAGGCCTGCTTCTCGGTGGTGGCGCCACAGTAGACCTCCGCGCCGTACTCGCGATCCGCAGCAAGCATGTAGTTGGCCACCCCGGCCGCGATCACGCTCTTGCCGTTCTTCCGCGGCACCTCGATGTAGGCCTCGCGGAAGCGGCGCAGGCCGCTGCCCTTCTGCACCCAGCCGAACAGCACCGCGAACAGGAAGCGCTGCCAGGGCTCGAGCTCGATCAGCTTTCGCTCGCGCGCCCACTTGCCCTTGGTGTGGGGCAGCAGCTGGATGAAGGCGCACACCCGCTCGGCCGCGTCGCGGTCGAAGCGGTAGGGGTAGCGCTTGGCCTTGGCGGCCTTCAGGTCATCGAGGTGGCGCTTGCAGGCTAGCTTCACCCACTTGCAGGCGGGAACCCGGCCGCCCACTACGTCGCGGGCGTACTTGTTCGCGCTGTTGACGTTGGGGTAGCTGGCCATGAAGTGTCATCGCTGTTTTCCGCCCAGCAGCCTCTCGAAGGGGTTGTCGGCATCTTTGGCGCCGGGCACGGCCAGGCGGGCGCGATCGGCAGGCGTCAGGCCCAGGGCAGAGCCGGCCACGGTCATCTGGCGGAATGCCTCGTTCTTGGCTGTCAGCGCCGGGTTCTTCGAAATGCCGCCCATGGCGGTCTCCACGGTCAGGCCGTTGCGCGCCACGTCCTCCACCGCCGCGCGCCAGGTGGCGTAGGCGTCGCAATAGGTCTCGAACAGGTGGAGGTCGGAGCGAGTCAGGATCTTGGTGCGCACCAGCCACTCGACGTGATGCAGCCAAGCCGCTCGACCGTTGGCGTCCAGCCACTCCGGCGGCGGTGGCGGCTCGGTCAGCGCTTCGCCCTGGGGCTCGTCATGGTTGACGGCGCGCTTGCCCGGGTTGCCCTGGACCGCCTTCAGGTGGCTGGGTTTCGGCTTGCGCCCGCTCTTGCTAGTGCCTGCCATGGCGCTACCTCCGTGGCAACCCCCCGGAACTCCATAT
>Ga0194137_10001530_pt1 | contig 14133 bp, 12 predicted proteins | sample TARM_MetaG_T3_14_FD_134025 | JGI IMG/M metagenome (GOLD analysis project Ga0194137, IMG submission 134025) | Freshwater microbial communities from Pennsylvania, USA, analyzing microbe dynamics in response to fracking - TARM_MetaG_T3_14 (version 2) | ecosystem: Environmental > Aquatic >... | reverse complement strand
GTGAGTTCTTAGGACGCCATGCTGTGCCTTGGCTTTCGTCCCATTGGTTAATCGGCGCATCGTTGATGAGTGTTGCCAGTGTTAATCCTTTATCTATAGCTGCGGCATAGATAAACGGTTTAATACTTGAGCCTACCTGACGTACCGATTGAGTCGCGCGGTTGAACTTGTTGTGAACAAAGTTAAAGCCTCCGACAAGTGCTTCAATCGAACCGTTTTCAGGATCCATAGCGACAAAAGCCGTGTTGGCATTTGGAACTTGGCTTAGTTGCCAAACCGGATTTTCGGACTCATCTTCAGAGACTTTACGTACCCAGATTTGATCACCAGCTTTCAGAATATCTTTGGTACTGGTTGGAAGAGGACCTTGGCGGTCGTCAGTAATAAAGCGACGAGCCCAGTTCATGTTATTCCAATCAATAGTGAATTCACCTTGGTTCTTAACCCAAACTGTCGCTGATTTTGCTTCAGTGCTCAGAACAACTGCTGGCGAAAGCTCACCATAAGTCGGTTCGTTTTTAAGATGTTCAACAATTTGTTCTTCAGTCCAAACCGCTTGACCAGATTTCCACAACTCTTTTTCTGCTCCACGGTAGCCGTGGCGTTCATCGTAGGCAATCAGGTTATGAATTGCGGCCAAGTTCGCCGCCTGTTGGCGTTTAGAATCTACCGTGGTGTAAATATTCATACCTGAGGTATAAGCATCTTCGCCGTAGCGTTCAATCATCCACGCACGTGCAATCTCTGCCACATATGGCGCGTTAAGTTCGATTTCTGCGCCGTGATAATTGGTTGGTAGAACCTCAGCACGAGCTTGTTCATACTGTTCTTGAGTGATGTACTTTTCAGAAAGCATACGAGCCAAAACCACATTACGGCGGTTGGTCGCGCGCTCTAAAGAGTAGATTGGGTTCATCGTTGATGGCGCTTTTGGCAGACCAGCGATAAGCGCGATTTCACCTAAGCTTAAATCTTTTACTTCTTTGCCGAAGTAAGACTGCGCGGCCGCCCCAACACCGTATGAACGGTAGCCCAAGTAGATTTTGTTCAGATATAGCTCAAGAATTTCTTCTTTTGATAACAGCTGTTCAATATGGATTGCGATAAAAATCTCTTTGATTTTACGCATAATTTTCTTCTCGTTAGACAAGAAGAAGTTACGAGCCAACTGTTGGGTGATAGTACTTGCACCTTGAGATGCACTACCTGATGCAACAACCGCAAATGCGGCGCGGGTAATACCAATTGGGTCAAAACCATAATGGTCATAGAAACGAGAGTCTTCGGTTGCAATTATCGCCTCAATCAGTTCTTTTGGCATCTCTTCCAGTTTAAGAGGAATACGACGCTTCTCACCGAACTGAGCGATGAGCTTGCCATCTTTACTAAAGACTTGCATTGGAGTTTGCAGCTTAACGTCACGCAAAGTAGCGACATCAGGTAGCTCTGGTTTCACATATAAATAGAAACCAAAAATTGTACTGACTCCAAGAGCTGTGCAAATCAATGAAAAAATTATTAAACGCTTTATGAACTTCACCGGAGAATCCCTGTTTAGTAGAGGCTGCCTTAATGCAAACCCTAGTACTCTAAGCTAAAAAATTAGCTCTCAAAAGTAGTTACCGCTTATTTCCTCATTTAATAGGCGTAATGAGCGGAGCTTTCTTATTGGAGTAGAGCTATATGGTTCAATCATTAGTTATGGGTGTCGATATCGGCCACCATAGTATTAAAGCAGTGGTCCTAAAACCTGCAGGCAGTAAGTATACGCTGTTAGGTTATAAGGAAATACGAATTGCTGACGATATTTTCGCTGATAACCATGCCTTGGTTTATCAGAAAATTGTAAAGAAACTCAAAGAACTAAAAAAGGGTTTACCTTTATTTAGTCGAAAAGTTGTTATTGCCATCCCCGATAACACCGTAATTAGTAAAGTATTACAAATAGATAGTGAGCTTGAACCTAATGAACGCGAGTTCGCTATTCATCAAGCGTTTTCTCATCAATCTCCTTACCTGATGGAAGAGGTCAGTCTGGATTTTATTCCAGTCATAAAGCATCCATCGCCTGAGACAAAGACTAGCCAAAATAATATAGCAGCCTACCAAGTGTATGCCACTAAGCGAGACGTTGTAGAGAGTCGTACAGTGGCTTTGGAAAAAGCGGGTTTTAAGCCGATTCTGGCTGAAGTGCAAACCCATGCTTTAGTTCAGTTGTGGCAACTGTTCAGCAAAACTTATGCACGCACTGATTGGTTGCTGGTGGATGTCGGTCATACCCAAACCACCTTGTGCTTAGATTTTGCCAATAAAGCACCTTTTTATAAGCAGATTGCAGAAGGTGTTTCTCAGGTATCGACTCAATCAGAAAATGAAGATTCTGTAGTAATAAAAGACAACGTCAATGAGCTGGTGGAGAAGATCGCCAAGCAAATTCAGTTGTTCATATCGGTGAACGGTGCGGCAAGTCTTACCGGAATTTGGTTAACCGGTGGTGGGGCAAATATCGACGCGATACAAAGCGCGTTGATAGAGAAGGTCGACCTCATGTGCGGCGTGTTAGACCCATTTAGCGTATTCCATGACAAAGCGAGCAAGCGTTACCGTTCTGAATTGCCTGTAGCGGCTTTTGCCACAGCGGCAGGACTTGCCGCACGCGGCATCAATTGGTTGGAGGTTGAACATGCTGCATAGCATTAACCTTCTTCCGTGGCGAGAGGCTCAAAAGAAAGCTCACAGGCAGCGATTTATTCATATCTCTTTACTGGCGGTTGGTTTCGCTGTCGCCATGCAATGGGCTGCCGGATGGTATGTCGATGATCAAATGACGAGAGAGCGAGTCCGTGTTGAGTATTTAAATCAGCACATCGCCGAACTGGATAGACAAATCAATTCACTCAAGCAAGTTGAAAAAGAGTATCAGGACCTGATGGTTCGTTTCGATATGGTTGAGTCACTGCAGAAAAAGCGTAACAAAACCACTCAGTTTATGGATCACATCCCTCGACTCATTCCAGAGGGGGTGTACGTAGACCAAATGAGCATGAATGGTCACAACTTTGAGCTTCGGGGTATCAGTGACAGCACTGCGCGACTTGCGACGATGTTGGATCTGTTGGAGAACTCTTCTTATATCTCGGATGTTGAAATGCATTCTATCGTGTCTGGCAGCCATCGGTTTGGCAAGCAATTTCAGAGCTTTCAAGTGTCGTTTTCGTTCCATATGGAAGCAAGTGACGCTACACCTTTAAAGGAGGTGACGAATGGGTGATTTTAAAAACCTAGAGCTTGACGAAATATTGGATTGGCCACGATTGCCACAGCTCGTGGTGTTGCTACTTGTCGTGGTGCTGATTCAAGCTGCGGGATATTGGTTTTATCTTGTGCCCAAGCAAGAGCATTTGAGCGCGCTCATTGAAGAAGAACAAACGCTAAAGTCCACCATTCGAATTAAAGCGCATAAAGCTGCAACTCTGCCGCAACTCAAAGCTCAACTCGATGAACTCTCAGAACGTTATGACTATTTGTTACAGCAACTACCCGAGCAGAAAGAGCTGGCCAGTATGTTGGCGGCGGTCAATGAACTGGGCATCAAACATCAACTGAGTTTCAATCGGATGGATTGGGGTGAAAAAGAACAACAAGCATTTTTATATCGCCTGCCTCTTAATCTTGAGCTGACAGGTGAATATCACCATATTGGCCAGTTCTCACAAGCCATCGCTCAGTTGCCAAGGATTATCTATTTCGAGCACGTTGATTTTCAGCGAGCCAGTCAGGACAGCCAGAAATTGAGCGTCAATGTACGAGCCTTTACCTATCAGTATCAGCCGGATTCGCTAACCTCAGGAGGTCAACAATGAAGAGTAAATCCTGTTGTTGGATCTTGATATGTATCGGATTGATGGGGTGTCAGGCGAATGAAGATTCACTTTCAGATTATATCGAGCAAGTCACGCTTCAAGCGCGAAAGGAGATCGTTCCACGGCAACCCATCGTACCTTTTGAAGCCTTTTTATACGTGAATACCAATGCAAGAGAGCCTTTCGATCTTCCAAGAGAAGCGGTGATTCAAAATCAACCCAAGGCGAAAAAAGATTGTTGGCAACCTGCGCTGCGTAAGCAAAAGGATCCTTTAGAAAGCTTTGCGCTAAGTCAATTGAAGTTTAAAGGCGTAATGAGTAATGGCAAAAGTACGTCAGCACTGATTCAGACTCCAGAAGGAAAGTTGGCTTATGTAGCAAAGGGACAACACATCGGTATCAATCATGGAAAAGTGTATGAGGTCACCAAGCAGTACTTGTTAATCAAAGAGACTTTGCCAGATGGCTTAGGGTGTTGGAATCAGCGCAGCATCAAGCTGGCTCTGAAGTAGATTGTGGAGAAAACGATCATGAATAAATGGCTTCAAATAGGGCTTCTAGCTCTCAGGCGTGTGGTGGTAACCACCAGTCTTTGTCTTACACCTGTGGTACTAGCAAGTGGCGATAATGCAATTCCAAACCAACTCAACAATATTGATTTCAAAATTAATGCAGATAAAGCGGCGGTCATCATCATTGAGCTAGCCTCTGCATCGTCAGTTGTGGATGTCTCAAAAAACGACAAAGGTTTAAATGTTGAGCTAATCAATACACAAATTTCAGACGATAAATTGTTTGTTCTGGATGTCTCTGATTTCGCTACTGTTGTAGAGACTATTGAAGTATTTCGTCAGCAACCAAATGGTCTTCTTGAGGTGAAAGTGAAAGGGGATTATCAATACGACTACCAGCTAAATAAGAATGTATTAGAGGTGGTGATCCGCAAGTCTGAGCCACAACCTAAACAAGACAAGGAACCATTGTTAGAACAGGACAACAAGCCTATCTCGTTTAATTTTCAAGATATCCCTGTTCGCAATGTATTACAGCTCATTGCGGACTATAACGGCTTCAACTTGGTTGTTTCCGATTCGGTAACGGGCAATATGACACTGAGGTTGGATGGGGTGCCATGGCAAAAAGCACTCAATATTATTCTTGAAGCGCGAGGTTTGGACAAACGAATCGATGGTAACGTCATTTTGGTGGCACCAAAGAGCGAGCTTGACTTGCGTGAGCAACAAGAACTTGAGAAGGCGCGAATGGAAGAAGCGTTGGGCGATTTACAGTCCGATATCATTAAAATTAGCTTTGCCAAAGCCTCAGATATCGCCGAGATGATTAATGGCGAAGGGACGCTAAGTATGCTTTCTGAAAGAGGCTCAATCAGTATTGACGAAAGAACTAATGCATTATTGATTCGTGAATTGCCAGAGAACATTAGCGTGATTCGAGACATCGTAAAGTCTTTGGATGTGCCAGTGAAACAAGTTCAGATTGAAGCCCGAATCGTGACGGTCAATGAAGGTGACCTAGAAGAACTTGGGGTTCGCTGGGGATTCACGTCAACTAATGGCAGTCATACATCCGGAGGAAGTATTGAAAGTAATCTGTTTGTCTCGGATCTGTATGAATCTGGCGGTGAAGGAGGTGATAGCGGGAAAGGTATGGTTCCGCTAGACGATTTTCTGAATGTAAATTTAGCCGCAACTACTGCGGGCGCATCAAGCATTGCTTTCCAAATCGCTAAGTTGGGTGCAGATACACTGTTGGATTTGGAGCTTTCTGCGTTGCAAAGAGAGTCTAAAGCCGAAATTATTTCCAGCCCGAGACTGATCACTACCAATAAGAAGCCTGCATATATCGAGCAAGGTACGGAATTACCTTATTTAGAAGCCTCTTCCAGCGGAGCGACCACCGTTTCGTTTCGTAAGGCGGTTTTGAGCTTAATGGTAACGCCACAAATAACACCCGATAACCGTTTGGTTCTCGACCTCAGTGTGACTCAAGACCGTGTAGGAGATGTCGTAAAAACAGGTACAGGTGAAGCGGTTGCGATTAATACTCAGAGAATCGGTACCCAAGTATTGGTCAACAATGGTGAAACAGTCGTATTGGGTGGTATTTTTCAGCACAGCCTAACCAGCTCGGTTGAGAAAGTGCCTTTATTAGGTGATCTTCCGCTATTAGGTGCTTTATTCCGTCGAAGCTACGAAAAAATGGGCAAAAGTGAACTACTAATATTCGTTACGCCTAAGGTGGTTATTCAATAACTTATCGCCTTTATTCATTATCAAAGAAAATTAAAGTTGCATGAGTGCCACCAGATCTAGATAATTTCGGGTCTTATCACGAAATATCTGTGAGGAATAGGTGCCACAAGCATTCCTATCGTTGACTTATGTCCGGCGAATTTTGTGGCGATGTCATTGAATTAACGTTGTAAATTACTGCTAAACATGGCTGAGAAACGCAATATTTTTCTTGTCGGTCCTATGGGCGCCGGCAAAAGTACAATTGGTCGACACCTAGCTCAACAACTGCATATGGAGTTTTTAGACTCTGATACAGTGATCGAAGAGCGCACTGGTGCAGATATCGCATGGGTATTTGATGTTGAAGGTGAAGAAGGTTTCCGCAAGCGCGAAGAAACTGTGATTAACGATCTCACCGAACAGCAAGGTATCGTTTTAGCGACGGGTGGTGGCTCAGTATTGAGCAAAGAAAACCGTAACCGCCTATCTGCACGTGGTATTGTCGTATATTTAGAAACCACCATTGAAAAGCAACTTGCTCGCACAAACCGCGACAAAAAGCGTCCTTTGCTACAAACGGATAGCCCGCGAGAAGTTTTAGAAAGTCTCGCTGATGATCGTAACCCACTGTATGAAGAAATCGCGGATATTACCGTTCGTACAGATGATCAAAGTGCAAAAGTGGTAGCCAACCAGATCGTAAAAATGCTAGAAGAACATTAATTTGTTCTTTTAATTGGAGTGCAGACCATGGAACGGATCACGGTCAGCTTAGGTGAACGTAGCTACCCAATCTCAATTGGTGCCGGATTATTTAATGATCCGGCTCTTCTTTCTCTTTCCCCAAAACAAAAAGTCGTTGTCATCACTAACCATACAGTGGCTCCATTGTATGCAGATAAGATCACAGCGTTACTCGACCAGAAAGGTAGTATCAGTTCTGTCTTAGAGCTGCCTGATGGTGAAAAATACAAAACCTTAGAAACGTTCAATACGGTTTTGAGCTTCCTGCTTGAGCATAATCACAGCCGAGATGTTGTTATTATTGCTTTGGGCGGCGGTGTTATTGGCGACCTTGTTGGTTTTGCTGCGTCTTGTTACCAGCGTGGTGTCGATTTTATTCAGATACCGACGACCTTGCTTTCTCAAGTGGACTCTTCTGTTGGTGGTAAAACCGCAGTTAACCATCCTCTGGGTAAAAACATGATCGGTGCGTTTTACCAACCGAAAGCGGTCATCATCGATACAAACTGTCTTGCCACTCTTCCTGAGCGAGAATTCGCTGCAGGCATGGCTGAAGTGATCAAGTATGGTATCATCTACGACGAAGCTTTTTTCGTTTGGTTAGAACAACATATGGATGAACTCTATGCGTTGGATGAGCAAGCTCTGACGTATGCGATTGCTCGTTGTTGCCAGATTAAAGCAGAAGTTGTTGCTCAAGATGAAAAAGAGTCAGGCATTCGTGCATTGTTGAATTTAGGTCATACATTCGGTCACGCGATTGAAGCGGAACTGGGTTATGGCAACTGGTTACATGGCGAGGCAGTTTCTGCTGGCACCATGATGGCGGCGAAAACTGCCCAACTACAAGGTTTAATTACCGAACAACAAGTTGAGCGAATCCTATCTATATTTAAAAGAGCAAAATTACCGGTACATACCCCAGAAAGTATGTCTTTCGATGACTTCATGAAACATATGATGCGCGATAAGAAAGTACTAGCGGGTGAGTTACGTTTGGTATTACCAACCAGCATTGGTACTTCTGACGTAGTGAAAGGCGTACCGGAAACCATTATTGAGCAGGCGATAGATTATTGCCGCACCCTATAGCGGGGTGCTTACTTCAGGGTAATGCTGTTTTCCTTTAGGATGAACGATGAATTTGGCACATGTACTGGAGTTAGATTCTCAGACCGAGTTACTGGAGCGTTTGCAGCTTCTTACTCGTTTTAGCTCAAATTTAATCAATGTTTGTGGTAGCCAAGGTGCAGGTAAGTCTTGGCTGGCACAGCGTTACCTTGAAGCGTGGGCAAATGACAAGAATCAGTCTTTGCTCATGTGTCATCCTAATCAAGACGACGAACAACGCCGTACCACCATTCTCTCTCAGCTTAGCTCTGAATCTCTGTTCAATCCCAAAGACTCTCTAGTCGAAAGTTTTTCACACCTGTTCGATCAGACGCAATGCGACATCGTGGTTGTGATTGATGATGCGCACTTGTTGTCTGAGACTTTGGTCTCTGAATTGTGGATGTGGATCTTAGAATCTCAAACCAATCCATTATGGACAGTGAACGTAGTCTTATTCGCGCAGTCTACCGGTTTAGACGCCGTTCTAACGCGTTTAAGCTACGGACAGGAACATAAACCAGTTGATTTAGAAGTTGAACTTTTAAGCCGTGATGAAGCAGATCGCTTGTTTGAACAACGAGTTATGCGTTATGTTGATGATGAACATGAACGCCGCGTAAGAGCTGCTTATAAAAAAGTGAAAAACTTACCGGGAGAAATTATGGCGCTGGGAGAACAGAAAATGGAAAAACGTATTGTGATTCGTTCAATCATTGGCTCGCCAATGAAAGCCGCGCTACTGGTACTGGCACTGATTCTATTGATTGGTGGTGGTTACTGGTGGTGGTTATCACAACCTTCCCCAGACGACAAAGCGCAGCAACTGACACTGACAAAAGAACAAACGGTTATTCCTACGCTGAATGAAGATAGTCAGACGGTGGACACGAACAACGAAGCCGACAGTAACTCGTCTACTCTAACAAGCAATGGTGCTACTGATGATTCTGGTGCGCTTCCTCCAGATGTTGTTGAGGATAAACAGGGCGTGGGTATGTCAGATGACGAACAACAACGCGTTGTTATCACGTCTGATGTCGTTGATGCGCTGCTAGAAGGTAAACCAGAAAACGTCGACACTTCGAAGATTGATAATCTAGTGGAAGAAAGTGCGGTTCCTCAAACCTCTGGATCTCAAACCACTGAAACATCTACACCAGCGCAGACGGTAGATATCGAACAACCTAAACAAGCTGAGACTCAAGTCGCACCAGCGGCAGAGAATCCACCTGAAGTGAAAATTACCTTCTCGTTTGCACGTGAAGAGTTAAAAGCGATGTCTCCTCGTAGCTATACCTTGCAATTGGCTGCGGTAAATTCGCTTCCTGATGCGCAGCGCTTTATCAATCAGTATCAGCTACAAGGCAAAGTCAATGTTTACCCGACATTAAGAAATGATGTGGAATGGTACATCATTACTTATAGCAACTATCCAACTATCCAGTTGGCAAGAGATGCGGTGGAAACCTTGTCGAAACCTTTGCAACAACTTGGTCCTTGGGCAAAATCATTAAGCCAAGTGCATAGAGAGATAGATCGTGCGAAATAAACCTGAGCTCACTGATAAAATGTGTTACATTTCGCAGCCTTATTTTTGTGGTAAAGAATTAGAGCAGTAGATGAAAAAGCAGCGTGCCTTTCTGAAATGGGCTGGTGGTAAATATGGCCTAGTCGAAGACATCCAACGCCACTTACCATCTGCTGAAGAGTTGGTAGAGCCATTTGTTGGTGCAGGCTCTATATTCTTGAACACAGAGTATAAGCACTATCTGTTGGCGGATATCAACCCAGATTTGGTCAATCTCTACAATCTGTTGAAAGAGAGCCCACAGCACTACATTTCAGAAGCCAAACGTTGGTTTGTGGCTGAGAACAACCGCAAAGAGTTCTATCTTGATGTTCGTTCGCAGTTTAATCGTACTGATGATGTTCTGTATCGTTCACTGGCATTCTTGTATATGAACCGCTTTGGATTTAACGGTCTTTGCCGTTACAACAAAAAAGGCGGATTCAACGTCCCATTTGGCTCGTATAAAAAACCTTATTTCCCTGAATCAGAGCTAGAATTCTTTGCTCAGAAAGCGCAGAGAGCCACCTTTATCTGTGCGGGATATGAAGAGACATTCCGTAAAGCTGCTAGTAACAGTGTGATTTACTGTGATCCACCGTATGCGCCATTGTCAAACACGGCGAACTTCACCTCTTATTCAGGTGCCGGTTTTACGTTAGATGACCAAGCTGCTTTGGCGGATATCGCAGAAAAAACCGCGACAGAACGTAATATTCCAGTCTTGATTTCTAACCACGATACGATTTTGACCCGCCGTTTGTATCACGGTGCTCAGTTAAATGTGGTTAAAGTGAAGCGTACCATTAGCCGTAACGGCTCGGGACGTAACAAAGTGGATGAGCTGTTAGCTCTGTTCAAAGCGGGTTGTTAACGGTCGCAATTAGTTGTTAAAGCATGGGAAGGTTTCCTTATACGAATCTTCCCCAAGTCTCTTCCTACCATATCCCTTCTTCGATAAACGAAAAAACCTTAACGCTAGGATCTCCAGCCACCCTTAGGTAGAATGTCGCACACATTGTGTTCAGCTTGCATTCAATAAGCCTAAGAGGTCAGGTATGAAAGATTTTCTCATTGCTCCATCCATTCTTTCCGCAGATTTAGCTCGTCTGGGAGAAGACGTCGAAAAAGCGCTCGCAGCGGGTGCTGATGTTGTGCACTTTGATGTGATGGATAATCACTACGTTCCTAACCTGACTTTTGGTGCTCCGATTTGTAAAGCTCTGCGTGACTATGGCATTACCGCCCCAATCGACGTGCATTTGATGGTTAAGCCGGTCGATCGCATCATTCCTGATTTTGCTAAAGCGGGCGCATCAATGATTACTTTCCATGTGGAAGCTTCAGAGCACGTAGACCGTACACTGCAACTGATTAAAGAACACGGCTGTAAAGCGGGCGTGGTTTTAAACCCTGCGACATCGTTAAGTCACTTGGATTACCTGATGGATAAAGTAGATATGATTCTGCTTATGTCGGTAAACCCAGGTTTTGGCGGACAGTCATTCATTCCTCACACTTTGGATAAACTGCGCGCGGTGCGTAAGTTGATTGATGAAAGTGGCCGTGACATTCGCCTAGAAGTGGATGGTGGCGTGAAAGTGGATAACATTCGTGAAATCGCTGAAGCAGGTGCAGATATGTTTGTTGCTGGCTCAGCTATTTTTGACCAACCAGATTACAAAGCAGTCATTGATGACATGCGCGCTGAACTGGCTCGTGTTGAAAAATAATTATTAATAGAAAGAGAAAGTTAGGGAAGTAGATAGTGAACCAAATTAAGCTGATAGCTTTTGATTTAGATGGCACTTTATTAGATAGCGTTCCAGATTTAGCCGTTGCAGCTGACCAAGCAGCACAAGCGTTAGGTTACCCGGGTGTCACTGAAGTTGAAGTGAGAGATTACGTTGGCAACGGTGCTGATATTCTTATCGGCAGAACGCTAAGCCGCAGCCTAGTGGTCGATCCTGAATTGGATAAAGATGTACATGCAAAAGCTCGTGAGCTGTTTGATGATTTTTACGAAAAAACAGGGCACAAGCTAAGTCACCTTTACAGCAATGTGAAAGAGACGCTAGCCTCTCTGCATCATGCGGGTTTCACTCTGGCGTTGGTCACCAACAAACCATCAAAGTTTGTTCCTCACGTACTGGAACAACACAACATTGCTCAGTACTTTACTGATGTGATTGGTGGTGACACTTTCCCAAATAAAAAGCCTGACCCTATGGCTTTAAACTGGCTTTTGGAAAAGCACCAAGTTGATGCTAGCCAAATGCTGATGGTAGGCGACTCTAAGAACGACATTCTTGCGGCCAAAAACGCGGGTTGTGCATCGTTTGGTTTAACTTACGGTTACAACCACGGTGAGCCTATTGCGAATGCTAAGCCAGATTTTGTCGCTGATGATATTGCACAATTACTCGATATCGTTGCAGTTTCGGCATAAAAACCATTTTCTAAACTAGAAAAATACTCGTTAATGAGTACACTGCTAAATCGCGCTGAAATAATCAGGTATAGACCGAATCAGCGCATTAGATTGTTAGACCTTTATTCTTATTAGTAACAAGGAAATCATACCCATGAGCAAACCCATCGTATTGAGTGGTGTTCAGCCATCCGGCGAACTAAGTATCGGTAACTACTTGGGTGCTCTACGTCAATGGCAACAAATGCAAGATGACTATGATTGCCAATACTGCGTTGTTGATTTACATGCAATTACGGTTCGCCAAGATCCTAAAGCACTGCATGAAGCGACTCTGGACGCGTTGGCGATTTGTTTGGCAGTTGGTGTTGATCCGAAGAAGAGCACGCTTTTTGTTCAGTCTCACGTACCGGAGCATGCTCAACTTGGTTGGGTATTGAACTGTTACACCCAAATGGGTGAGCTGAGTCGTATGACTCAGTTTAAAGATAAATCAGCACGTTACGCTAATGATGTGAACGCTGGTCTATTTAATTACCCAGTGCTGATGGCTGCTGATATTCTGCTTTATGGTGCGCACCAAGTTCCTGTGGGCAGTGACCAGAAGCAACACTTAGAGTTGGCACGCGACATCGCAACGCGTTTTAACAACATCTATGCGCCTGAAGCGCCAATCTTCACAGTACCAGAGCCTTACATCCCAACGGTCAATGCACGTGTGATGAGCTTGCAGGATGCGACGAAGAAGATGTCTAAATCAGACGATAACCGTAAAAATGTAATTACTCTGCTGGAAGACCCTAAGTCGATCATCAAGAAGATCAACAAAGCACAAACCGATACAGAAACACCGCCACGTATTGCACACGATGTGCAGAACAAAGCGGGTATCTCTAACCTAATGGGGTTGTACTCTGCAGCAACAGGTAAAACTTTTGCTGAGATTGAAGCAGAGTATGCAGGTGTTGAAATGTACGGTCCGTTTAAGAAAGATGTTGGCGAAGCCTTGGTCGCTATGCTTGAACCTGTACAGGCGGAATATGCACGTATCCGTAACGATCGCGAATACTTAAACAGTGTTATGCGTGACGGCGCGGAAAAAGCATCGGCTCGTGCACTGCAAACGCTGAAAAAGGTATACGAAGTGGTTGGTTTCGTTGCGCGTCCATACTAATTTCGTGTTGCACCGATAGTTTCAATATCAGAAGGCCAGCATTTGCTGGCCTTTGTTGTATCTGACGTATCTGGATTACTCTTTAGTTCGGGTAATTCCGGCAGCTTTGAGAATGTACTTCTCATAAATAGGCTCGCTGGTACCTTTTTTCACTTTGTAGAGGAAGTATTTCTCATAGGCAATTTTGGCGATGTGAACCCATTGCCCCATAGAGGTCCAGTTGGTATTGCGTGGCGGGTTTTGTGGAAGCGCTATAAACGCAGCACCTTTATCGCCCATGTCTGCCAAACACAGCGCATTCAATGTAGGTTTTGTATGCATTTCTTCGCCTCGTTCTAGGCTAAGAATGTTTTCGACAATAGCGGTGGTCATCGATTCAATCATAAAACCCGTCTTTGGTGCGCCCACAGGAACGGGTGTCTCTTCCAATGGTGGAATGGCGACGCAAACTCCAGCGGCAAAAATCTCCGGATAAACAGGACTACGCTGGAACTGGTCTGTAATGACAAAACCTTTTGGATTACAAAGTTCAGGAACAGCCGCTACAGCAGGAGATCCTTTAAATGGAGGTAAGAACATCGCCATGGAGAAGGGGAGGTTATGCTCGAAATCCACTTCGCCTTTGCGGTTGAGTTCTTCGATATGCGCCATACCCGATTCAAACTCTTTGACCCGAGAATTACATATCCATTTGATTCCGCGTTCGCGGAATTCATGTTCCATAAGCGCTTTTGAGTCACCGACACCGCCTAGCCCCATATGACCGATATAAGGTTCGCTGGTCACAAAGGTAATGGGTACTTGATCTCTGACTTTGAGCTTACGCAGATGAGTTTCCAATGAGAGAATATATTCGTATGCAGGGCCGAAGCAGCTTGCACCTTGTAATGCTCCGACAAGAACGGGGCCGGGATTTTTAACCAACTCTTCTAATGACTGATGTGATTTGACCGCGTGGTCGACAGTACAGATCGATTGAGTAAATC
>Ga0194137_10001529_pt1 | contig 14137 bp, 11 predicted proteins | sample TARM_MetaG_T3_14_FD_134025 | JGI IMG/M metagenome (GOLD analysis project Ga0194137, IMG submission 134025) | Freshwater microbial communities from Pennsylvania, USA, analyzing microbe dynamics in response to fracking - TARM_MetaG_T3_14 (version 2) | ecosystem: Environmental > Aquatic >... | reverse complement strand
GATGCAGGGCATTCTGGTCGGCGCTATTGTAGGCTCGACCGACGCTGCCGCTGTATTCTCCTTGCTCAAAGGACGCAGTCTTAATGAACGTGTGGGGGCTACTCTAGAAATAGAGTCGGGAACTAACGATCCGATGGCGGTGTTTTTAACCGTGACAATGATTGCCATTCTGGGCAGCGTTAGCGGTGATTTGAGTGTCAGTTTCTTAGCGCTTAACTTCGTTCAGCAGTTTGGTGTGGGAGCGCTATTAGGGCTATCTGGTGGTTGGTTACTATGGAAAGTTATTAACACGACTAAGCTCCCAGAAGGTCTGTATTCCATTCTTACCGTGAGCGGTGGACTGATCATTTTTGCTCTGGCGAATGCACTTGGTGGCAGTGGGATTCTGTCCATTTATCTGGTGGGCTTACTGCTAGGAAACCGACCAACCCGCAGCCGCCATTCAATTTTAAACGTGTTGGATGGCATGACATGGCTGGCACAAATTAGCATGTTCCTTGTGCTTGGTTTGTTGGTTACTCCGACAAACTTGTTAACCATTGCACTGCCGGGCCTCGCATTAGCGTTTGGTATGATTCTGTTTGCTCGACCGATTTCAGTTTGGATAAGTTTGCTGCCGTTTAAAAGCTTCACCTCAAGAGAGAAATGGTTCATTTCATGGGTAGGATTGCGCGGCGCAGTACCGATCATTCTTGCGGTGTTCCCTATGATGGCGGGTTTACCGGATGCTAAGCTTTACTTCAATTTGGCCTTCTTCGTAGTGATGGTATCGCTGATAGTTCAAGGTGGCTCTTTGACTAAGGCAATGAGTCTGGCGAAAGTGGAGCTGCCTTCGAAACCGGAACCCATTTCGCGCTCTGGGCTTGAGATCTTTCCAACCAGTGAGTGGGAACTGTTTGTTTATCAGCTAAAGAAGGAAAAATGGTGTATCGGCGAGCCAATTCGTAATCTCTTTATGCCTGAGGGGACGCGAATTGCGGCATTGTTCCGCGACAAAGCCTTACTTCATCCTTCCGGTAGTACTCGATTAGAATCTGGCGATATTCTTTGTGTTGTTGCTCAAGAGAAAGATTTGACCGCGTTGAGCCAGCTGTTTAGTGAAGCGCCGATGAAAGAGTCCTTCGCACGCTTCTTTGGTGATTTCTTCCTAGATGTAGACTCGAAACTGGTTGATGTTGCGATGATATACGGTCTGGAATTAGGTCCATTCCGCGCCGATATGACACTAAAGGATTTAGTGACAGAACATCTGGGTACAACCCCAGTACTGGGTGACCACTTTGAGTGGTATGGATTACATTGGGTGGTTGCAGATGTTGTCGACTGGCAAGTAACTAAAGTAGGTTTGCGTTTGCCAGCCGAGGAAGACGTTGTTGAGTCAAGCGAGTAACGTTGGACACGTGATTAGTTGTTCAGCTCTTTGAGTAAAATAACCGCCTGAGTCCTACTTTTTACTCCAAGTTTTCGGAAGATCGCTGTCATATGAGCTTTGATAGTGGCTTCCGAAACATTCAACTCATAGGCAATTTGCTTATTCAGCAAGCCGTCAGAAAGCATACCAAGCACCTTGTATTGCTGAGGTGTTAAGGTGGCAATTTTACCCGCCAGATCATCACAGGCTTCGTTGTTGGTAATCAGGCCTTCAGGGAAGTAGGGTTCACCGTTAAGTACCTGATTTAAAGCGCTGATCAAAGCGCGCATGTCACTGGATTTAGGAATAAAACCGAACGCACCATGGCTCTTCACCTGTGATACCACAGAAGACTCTTCGCTGGCAGAGATCACTACAATCGGTAAATCCGGATATTCCGCACGTAATTGAATAAGGCCAGACATGCCGTTAGCGCCGGGCATTTTAAGGTCTAGCAGCAGCAAGTCCGGTTCAGGATCTTTTTCAAGTAGTTTGAGTAAAGCATCTAAAGAGTCTGCTTCAAGCAAATTTGCACCGCTTATCGCCATATGGACGGATTGAAACAATGCGTTTCGAAACAGCGGGTGATCATCAGCGATGATGATGGTGTATGTCGAATCCATGACGTTAAACACTTTTAACAATTACGTTAAATAAATTATTGTCTGGTTTGAGGTTTGGAACAATGTCCATAGACTAAAAGTCTGAACTATATCCAGTTTTTATCTGCATGAAGATGAATACCACAACAAGGTTTGACGTATAGGGTCAAACCTTGTCGCGTGAGGAGATGAAAATTTAGATCTGATGGTCTTTTAGGTGTTGTAAAAAACGCTCTGCTTGCATGAAACCTGTTATTCGCGCATTCGGTACTCTCTCGCCCTTATCGTTCCAAAACTCGATGGTGGGTAAGCCAAGTACATCCATCTGTTTAAGCAATTCAATGTCTTGTGGCTGATTACGTGTGACGTCGGCCTGTAGCAGTACGATGTCTTTCAGTTTTTGTTCAACATCTGGCTGGTGGAAGGTGTATTTTTCGAACTCTTTACACGCTACACACCAATCGGCGTAGAAGTCGAGCATCACAGCCTTACCCGCTAATTTGGCTTTTTCCAGTTCAGCGTTCAGTTCATCCACATTCGCAATGCGCTTGAAGCTGATGGTTGATTGCTGCTGCTCTGTATGAGCACCATTAAACCAGTAATTCAAAGCAGGCTGAGCTGAGGCCAGTAATCCAAGAATCGCAATGATACCGAGCGTACTCTGTTTCCAGCCACCAAAAGGTAAGCTGTTTTTAACATGATAGAGCCAAGCAAATGCAGTGAAGCCCAGTGCAGACCAAAGTGCTGTTGCCCAGATTTCTGGCAGTAATCGTTCCAGCAGGAAGATCGGTGCAGCAAGAAGAATGAAACCAAACGCGGTTTTTACTTTGCCCATCCAAGCGCCTGCTTTCGGCAACAAGCGGTTACCAAAGACGGCGACCAGAATCAGTGGAATACCCATCCCAATAGCCAGTGCATAAAGCGCGACACCACCGGTAAGTAAATCACCACTTTGCGCCACATAGAGTAAAGCACCAGAGAGCGGTGCGGTTGTGCATGGTGAACACACTAAGCCAGAAATTGCGCCCATAGCAAAAACGCCTGCAAGACGGCCACCTCGTTGTTGATTGCTCAGATTGCTTAACCAAGTTTGCAATGAGCTTGGCAATTGAAGTGTGTACAAGCCAAACATTGACAGTGCGAGTAACACAAACATTACGCTCAGGCCAACCAAAACATAAGGGTGTTGGAGCGCAGCCTGAAACTGCAAACCAGCAGAAGCAACAATCAAACCTAATAGAGTGTAAGTCAGCGCCATACCTTGAACGTAAACCACGCTCAATAACAAGGTTCGCTTATGAGTTAACTGCCCATTACCTAAAACGATACCCGTCAAAATCGGATACATAGGCAGAACACATGGTGTGAAAGCCAAACCAACGCCTAATGCTAAGAACAGTAATGGTGTCCACCAGTTTTGTGACAGTTTGCCTGCTAACGAGTCTTGTTCTGAAATCGGTGCATTTTTAATGCTCGCAGGCTGTGACTCGTTTTGTGTATTGTTATTTTGCCCGGCGGCAGTTTTCTCAGAATCAACAGGTTGTGAAAAATCGAACTTACTGATTTCCACCACTCGTGTTTCTGGTGGATAGCAGAAACCTGCTTTAGCACATCCCTGATATTGAACGATAATACGCGCACCAAGTTGGTAGTCACTCAGTGGCAGCTCAATAGAAAGCGGAGTGGTGTAGATGGTGACATCACCAAAGAATTCATCATGATAAGGCTCGCCATCAACCAGTTCATAGTCACCTAATATGACGTTTTCAGCACTGATTGTGATGCGATCTTGATATAAGTAGTAGCCATCTTTTACTTGCCAGTCAACGAAAAGGCGATCGCCTTGCTGGAAGGTATTAAACGGGAAAGCTTGATCAACAGGGACAAACTTATTGCCGTCATTACTCACCGAAAGTGTATTGTTGTTACCGAATACAGCAAATGCTGAATGGCTAAATACAGATAGTGTCAGTAGCAAAAAATAGAAAAATTTACGTATCATCTAATCAATTTCTGGTTGAGAGTGAATGGCACAGGCGACAACTTATTGTGCCATATTAACTCAATCAGACCGAGATTAGAGCGAATAAGTTTCATCGAAGTAAAACAAAACCCGCGAATTCATCCAACTTTAGGTCGTTCGAATCTCGCGGGTTATTTCTTATCTGGCTTTTAATGGATTAATCAGAACTAGATGAATAGTCCGCCAAATAGGAAGCCGAATGTTACTGCTGAAGCAATTGTCGCCACACCTGGAATGAAGAATGGGTGGTTGAACACATATTTACCAATGCGCGTTGAACCCGTGTCATCCATCTCAACCGCAGCAAGTAGCGTTGGGTAAGTTGGCAGAACAAACAGAGCACTAACCGCTGCGAAAGATGCGACGGCTGTAAGAGGAGCCACACCGATTGCTAGCGCCGCAGGCATGAGTGCCACTGTGGTTGCACCTTGTGAGTAAAGCAGCATAGAAGCAAAGAACAATACGATAGCCAGCATCCATGGGTTTTCAGCCAATAGTGCGCCAGCAACATCTTTGATGTCTGCAACGTGAGCATTTACGAAGGTTGAACCTAACCAAGCCACACCCAGTACACACACACATGCAGTCATACCCGAACGGAATGTTGGTGCACTTGAAATTTTCGCTGCATCAATCTTAGTGACGAACACGATAAGTGCCGCTGCTGCTAGCATTACTGTCATGATCGCTTCGTTACGGCCTAAAGCTGGGTTTTCAATCAAACCAACAGATTTAGAGATCGCTGCTGCATAGCAAACAACGAAACCGATAGCAGCTAGGAAAATATAAGTCGCTGTTTTCGCTGTTGGCAAAATAGTACGTTGCTGTTTATCGGCAAGTTTAATCAAGCCTTTCTCTAAACGGTCTTGGTAAACAGGATCATTTTTCAACTCACCGCCCATGAAATTAGAAACAAGCGCACCAACCATACAAGCCGCAAACGTCGTTGGAATACACACAGCTAAAAGCGTTAAGTAATCAACGCCAAACGGAGTAAGCATTGCTGCAAAAGCAACAACAGCCGCAGAGATTGGTGAAGCTGTGATAGCGATTTGTGATGCAACAACTGCAATAGAAAGAGGGCGTGATGGACGAACCCCTTGTCCTTTTGCAACTTCAGCAATCACTGGAAGAGTTGAGAACGCGGTATGACCTGTACCAGCCATCAAAGTCATGATGAACGTTACAATTGGCGCATAAAACGTAATACGTTGTGGATTTTTGCGCAGGAAGTTTTCTGCAATCTGTACCAGCCAATCCATACCACCAGCCACTTGCATCGCAGCAATTGCTGTGATTACAGACATGATGATAAGAATGACATCAACAGGAATATATGCTTGGCTGGTTGGTACACCAAGACCCAGAGAAAGTGCAATAACACCTGCACCACCTGCTAAGCCAATACCAATGCCGCCAATGCGTGCCCCTACAAAGATGAAGAGAAGAACGACTAATAGCTCGACCCAAACCATAGTGATACCTCGTTTAGTAAATGAAAAAGAAATATTGGTTTGCAGTCCGTTGCAGTTATTTTTATCAATTTGTTTTTACAGTTTTTTTACTATAAAAGGTTCTTTATCAGAACCCTTTGTTTGAATCACTGACTCGTAGCGCTTCGCTTTATACTGTGGACGCATCAGGTTTTCAATAAAGAATATGTTATCTAGCTCTTTAACTGTCAGTAATCCGCAATCTAGTACAACTTATTGGGCACTCTTACCTGTTTCGGTGCAGACTTTTCCTACAACACTCTCGTCGCTAAGACGCGGAAAGTAATCCCAAACGTTCTCTAACAACCGTTTCGCATTTCTCTATTTGTGTTACGTCTCTGGGAATAATCAGTACCGTATCGTTTCCACCTATTGTGCCTAGTATTTCGTTATGAGGATCTATATCAACAAGACGAGCGACCAGTTGAGCACTGCCGGGATGCGTTTTGACAATGACGTTAGATTGATTATGTGTAATTAACTCGATTTGCGAGGAGATAGAAGATTAGATGCGAACAGGAGCGGTTTCAACGGTAATACAGTAGACCTTTTTACCGCAGGCGTTTTGTACCTTTACAACACCTAACTGTGATAGCAGACGAGATACCGTAGATTGGCTGATACCTGTGTAACCGATTTCGACAAGCTTCTCACGTAACTCATTCTGGTTGGTGAAGCTTTGTTGATGTAATAAACGCTTACAAGCATTAGCTAATGAGTCATCTTCGGATTCAAAAGTAACTAGTGGAATGTGTCTATTCACGGGTAACTCCTCATCTAACTACGCTCTTGCGTGAAAAATAGTGGTCATCCCTTTTCTGTTACACACTCAGATCCTTAGAGTGACGATGGCATCTAACGAGAGATTCATTAGGTCCAGATGTATCCTAATTCAAAGAAAATTGCTTTCGCATATTATTTTGAAAACTAATCGATGAGCAGAATAGCATCGATAAATAATTGGGTTTTTGAATAAGATCACCAAATAAAAAACTATTAATTTAATAATATTTTGGATAATTATGTTGATTTTGAAAGATTATGCATATTAGGGAAAAGCGAAAAACCACACAGTGTTTAGCGTCGGACTGAACACTGTGTGGTTGTGGGTACTATTTTGATTCAGTCATTATTTCGCGAGAGAATACTTTTTCACAATAATGGCATTTTAACTGCACATTTTTTTCTTTTTTAAAGACGTTAAATTGACTATCGACCGGCTCTCCATGCGAGATACAGTTACTGTTTGGGCAGCTAAATATTCCCGTAATCTGTTCAGGTAGAGTCAACTTTAGTTTATTGACCACCATATAGTTCTCAATTTGATTGACGGTGGCATTAGGGGCATAAAGAGCCAATTGATTTGCCTGACTTTTGCTAAGGTAAACATTTTCAATCTTTATCAGGTCTTTTTGTACAAGCTCTGATGAAGGCAGGTTTAAACCAATGGTAATACGTTGATTTGTTTCATTTATCTTGAACAGAGATAATATTTTGATTCCCAGATTTGCAGGGATATGGTCGATGACAGAGCCGTTGCGAATGGCTTCAACTTGCAATTGATGTTTTTTAGTCATGATGGTGTCTCCTGCATTTAAATCGTTTCGTTGAGAACTAGAGCTAAAAGGGCTTCGCGAGCGTAGACACCGTTTTCTGCTTGCTGAAAGTAGTAGGCGTAAGGTGTTTTATCGACATCGGTAGTAATTTCGTCGACGCGTGGAAGCGGATGCAGAACTTTCAAGTTATCACGAGCTTCTGCTAACGTATCAGCCGTCAAAATAAACGCGGACTTGATGTGTGCGTATTCAGACTCGTCAAAACGCTCTTTTTGCACGCGGGTCATATATAGGATGTCTAGCTCCGGAACGACGTCTTCAATACTGTTATGCAAGCTGAACTGTATTCCTTGTTCTTCCAACTCCTGACAGATGTATTCAGGCATCGCAAGTACTTCTGGTGCGATGAAGAAGAACCTTACGTTATTAAACTTCGCTAGGGCTTGGGTTAGAGAGTGAACGGTACGTCCGTACTTTAGGTCTCCAACAAGAGCGATATTTAGGTTGTCCAGATGCCCTTGGGTTTCATAAATAGAAAACAGGTCTAACAGTGTTTGAGTCGGGTGTTGGTTTGCTCCATCACCACCATTTACGATTGGCACACCGTTAGAAAACTCTGCAGCTAAGCGTGCAGCACCCTCCTGGGGATGACGCATAACAAATGCGTCCACATAAGAAGAAATGACTCGTACTGAATCTGCAAGCGTTTCCCCTTTCTTGGCCAAAGAAGTATTTCCCCCATTGTCGAAACCAATCACACTTCCTCCCAAGCGCTCAACGGCTGTTTCAAAAGAGAGGCGTGTACGAGTTGATGGCTCAAAAAAACAGCTCGCGACGACTTTATTCTTTAACAATGTAGGATTGGGCTCAGCTTTTAATCTTGCTGCCGTGTCCACGATGAGTTCTAGTTCACTTCGAGTAAGCTCTGGAATCGAGATGATGTGTCGGTTAAATAACGAATGCGCCATAACGTTTGTTCCTTTTTGTGTTTTATACGCTTCATCATGAGAGCGAAATTTAAGTAAAAAAAAGCCCCCTAAAATAGGAGGCTAGAAATTGGATAAAAACGGAAAAACAAAACAGGATATCCCGTCTGATTCAGACGAGACTTGCAACGCGATGGTAAGAAAAAGTTGCTCATGTCATGCCTCCGATTAAAAATTTTTGAGGATTATACGGACAAAAATAGCGCTTTCAATGTTTTGGCGAAAATATCCAGAAAATGGATTTTTATGCGAAAATGCCTTCATGTTTGAAACATATGGACGCACATTGATGCTACTAGTCTCTATAACAAAAACGTGTATTTAGGCTTTGGAAAATAATGCGAGCTTTATTCAGCTCGCATTGGGATAAGTGAAATGGCTCACTTGGGCATTAATCACCCAAAGTTGAAACCATCACGGCTTTTATGGTGTGCATGCGGTTTTCCGCTTCGTCAAACACAATAGAATGATCAGATTCAATGACCTCGTTGGTGACTTCAACACCATCTTTTAAAACAGGGTATTCACGCGCTAGTTCTCTGCCGACCGTTGTGTCTTCACCGTGAAATGCTGGTAAACAATGCATAAATTTCACATGTGGGTTACCCGTTGCTTTAAGCATTCCCATATTGACTTGATAAGGGAGCATAAGGTCAATACGTTCAGCCCATGCTTCTTTGGCTTCACCCATAGAGACCCAAACATCTGTGTAAAGGAAATCACATCCCATAACGCCTTCATTAACATCGTCTGTTAATGTAATTTTTGCACCGGTGTCTTTAGCAATAGAACGGCAGGTTTCAACAAGTTCTTCCGTTGGCCAGAACTGTTTTGGTGCGACAAGGCGAATATCCATACCCATTTTGGCCGCACCAACCATGAGAGAATTACCCATATTGTTTCTAGCATCACCAAGATAAGCGAACTTAATTTCATGAAGCTGTTTACCGCGTCCAGGTTCTAGCATGGTCATAAAATCAGCAAGAATTTGGGTTGGATGGAATTCATCAGTTAGCCCGTTCCACACTGGAACACCGGCATATTTGCCAAGTTCTTCTACAATACTTTGGCCAAAACCTCTGTATTCAATACCGTCGTACATACGGCCCAGTACTCGAGCTGTGTCTTTCATTGACTCTTTGTGACCAATTTGTGAGCCTGAAGGACCAAGATAAGAGACTTGCGCGCCTTGATCGAACGCGGCGACTTCGAATGCACATCGTGTTCTGGTTGAGGTTTTTTCAAAGATCAGAGCGATATTTTTTCCTTTTAAACGCGGTTGTTCATAGCCGTTATATTTGGCTTTTTTGAGTTCCACGGCTAAATCCAACATGTGTTGAATTTCGCGTGGAGTGAAGTCGAGTAATTTTAGGAAGTTACGATTACGTAGGTTAAAAGCCATGATGTTATCCTCTTGTTCGGCGGTTACTTGATTGAAGTAACCGCTCGAATAATCATTAAGTTATCTTGTTAATTTGTTTTTAGTCGCGAGTAATATTGGTTCCCGCTTCACCTTGTAAAATTCGAAGGCCATCTTCTAAAGCGCCAATACCTACGACGGTGCCGCCTTGTTTGATGAATTCACAAGAGGCTTCAATTTTGGGACCCATTGAACCTTCATCAAATTGGTAATGAGATAGCTCACTTGGTGTTGTACTGCGTAAGGCTGTTTGAGTTGGCGTCCCCCAATTCAAATAGACAGCATCTGCATCGGTCAAAATTAACAGCGCATCAGCGCCAATCTGTTTCGCAAGGAATGCAGCAGACATATCTTTATCAATGACGGCCTCTACTCCTATCAGCTTTCCGTTCTCTCGTTTGACCGGAATACCGCCGCCGCCAGTGCAGATTACTAAGTGGCCTTGGTTAATTAATTGAGTGATGGCTTCATGTTCAATGATTCCAGTTGGTTTTGGACTTGGAACCACTCTGCGAAAGTGGCTACCATCAGGTTTCACTGTCCAACAGTATTTTTCTGCTAACTCACGGGCTTCCGCTTCTTGGTAAATAGGGCCAATAGGCTTCGTTGGGTTAATAAATGCAGGATCTTTGGGATCAACTGTCATCTGAGTAAGCATGCAAGTGACATTTCTCTCTGGTAACCGATTTTTGAACTCCTGCATTAGCATGTAGCCAATCATGCCTTGTGTTTCACTACCTAAAACATCAAGTGGATAAGGGTTTACTTTCTTGTATTCCAGTCCCTGTAGCGCTAGGAGCCCAACCTGAGGGCCATTGCCATGCACTAATACCACGTTATATTCCTGAGCTATTTCAGAAATCGTTTTGACGGCGATTTCAATATTGTGGCGTTGAATGTCTGCTTCTAAAGGCTCACCCCGACGGAGTAAGGCATTGCCACCTAAAGCGACGACGACTGTTTGTTTAGTCATGAGTTATTATCCTTGTGCTTAGGTTGTGGTAGGGATAAACGCACCACAACCCGAATTTAATGATTAGATATCGTCACGTTCAATTGGGCAGCTCATACAGCGAGCGCCGCCACGACCACGGCCTAACTCATCTCCAGGAATAGGCAACACTGTGATACCTGCTTTATCGTATTTCTCATTGGTATAGGTATTTCGTTCGTAACCAATCACGACACCAGGACGCACGGTTAGAACATTGTTCGCATCGTTCCACTGTTCACGTTCCGCTTCAAAACTGTCGCCACCTGTAGTGATCATGTTTAACTTGTCGATGCCTAACGCAATTTCAATGGTGTGAATGTAGGAGTCTTTCTGAGTTGCTTTTACTCTTCCTGATTCATCGCCTGTTAAGCTCCAGCAATTCACATCATCAGGAATCACATTGGGATACACAGAGAATGTATCTTCACGCATGTGTGTCATTACCGTATCCAAGTGCATGCATGAGCGATCTTTTGGCAGTTCTAGAGCAATCACTTCTTTCGCTTGTCTGTGTTTAAATAGGGATGATGCTAGTTGTTCAACCCCTTGAGGTGTCGTGCGTTCTGACATACCAATCAAAACAGCGCCACGACCAATAACCAGAACATCACCGCCTTCAATTGTAGATTTGTCGTAGCTATGTTCTTCATCACCGAAGTACTTAACAAAATCTTGACCTGCGAAAGTTGGATGCCAGCGATAAATTGCGCGTAAGTGATTCGTTTCTCTTTGACGAGCGACTTTAGCCATCGGGTTGATTGAAACACCGCCATAAACCCAGCAAGAGGTATCACGGGTAAACAAGTGATTTGGCAATGGCTTAATAATGAAGTCATTGGTTTTGTTCATTTGCTGAATAAAGGAAGATGACTTCATAGGCATTTCACCGAATGAAAGCCCACCCGTGAGTATTTTGGCTAATTCGATAGTTGGTAGATCATTTAGATAACAGCGAAGGTCGTTGGCAAACGTTGGACCGAAGCGATAGTCAGAAATTTGCGTGTTGAGTAGCCATTCTTTGGCTTCAGGAACGTCCAATGTTTCAGCGAGCAAATTAGTGAGTAGCAGTACTTCAACACCTTCGTTACGTAGAGTATTGGCAAAAATATCGTGTTCTTTGCCCGCACGTTCGATATCCAATACATCATCAAACAATAAATCATGGCAGTTTGATGGAGTTAAATGACAGAGCGCACGTCTTGGGCGGTGAATTAAAACACGACGTAGCTGACCGATTTCTGAACCTACATATAACTTACTCATAATCGTATCTCTCTATATTCTTTGTTTCCAATCCTATTAAATACATAATTATTTAATAGCGTTTATAGGGTGTTTTATAATTAGTTTTTTCTTTGTTCTGATATTTATATTACGGTGGGTTTCCTACCTTTCTTGGATATTAATCACAAATTGTTATTTATGGATTTATTGTGGTTGAAAGGTGTTTTTAACAAAAATTATTCATTTTGTTTTTCTATTTTTGTTTGGGTAAATGAAGTGATTTAATGAAAAATAAGTCGATTTACTCATTGGCGAACGCATGTATTTATCTATTGTGTATATGCGTGCGGTGAATCAATGGGAATTTTATTCACTGTTCTAGACGCTTTTTGCATGGTTTTTTTATTTTTATATGCAGGAAATCAGAGTAGCTAGTTACTTCTTTAGTCTTTATTTTGTGTTTGTTAACAAAATAAATTGATGAAATTTGACCTAGAGCAAGTTGTTTTTTAGGTGTGTTTTAGAGTAGTTTCTATCTTCGGATTACATTTTGTATTCTATTAATTATAAAAAGTAATCTTACAATTATTGTGTTAAATATATTTAGAATAATATTTCCGATATGTGTGCTAATTATCCCGAATATCAAATTGTCTTTTAAAAAAGGATGGAAGTGAATGAGCGATGTTGTTGGACTGATGGAAGCTGCCTCGTTGGAAAAGGGGCTATCAGCATGCTTGATATCTGAACGACAGGAGTCGTATTTATTTGAGCCGCCTTGTTTAAGAGAAATTGCGGCAATAAATATAAGTGGGAGTGTTGGAGAGCGCTAACGCATTGAAGTGAAGTCTCTACGTTCGGTAATAAAAAAGCCGCGCTAAGCGCGGCTGATGGGGAAGGAAAGCTCTACAGGAAAACACCAATGCTTAGTGTAGCCATAATTAAAATACACAGAATACCCAATAAAGGTGCAACCCATTTTATCCAACGAACATAAGGAACACGCGCAATTGCTAAACCACCCATAACAACAGCTGAGGTTGGAGTTATGAGGTTCACAATACCCGATGCTGATTGGTAAGCAGTGACTACCAGCTCTCTTCCTACTCCAGCAAAATCGGCTAGTGGAGCCATGATAGGCATGGTTAGCACCGCTAAGCCTGATGATGACGGGACGAGGAAAGAGAGTAGAATTTCTAATAAATACATTACGTTGATGAAAATTACTGAAGAAAGCCCAGTCACTGCTTGTTCAGCAGAGTTTAGGATAGTATCGGTAATCATTCCCTGATCCATTACTACGACTATCCCTCGAGCAATCCCAATAATTAATGCAACGCCTAGTAAATCTCGAGCTCCGTCTATAAAGCTACTAGTGAACTCTTCTTCACTCATGCGTGCTACCAAACCAATGATGATAGTTGCACCTAAGAACATGGCTGATATTTCTGCCATCCACCAACCTGCAACGGAAACACCATAAATCATCACACCGAATGCAGCGGCAAATATCGTTAGGATAAGCTTTCGAGTGCCAGTGAATTCGATAGACTCATCGCTTTGGCTCCCGAGGAAGTGCGCTTTGTTTTCCTCAAATTTGTCAAACACAATGGATTTTGTTTGGTCAGCTCGAACCATTTTTGCGTAACGCATAACGTAGAGCACGCAAACAACCCAGCCAATGGTAAGCATGGCGGCTCTTAACAAAATGCCATCAGTAAACGGGATTCCTGCCGCATTGGCGGCAATAACCGTTGCAAATGGATTAATGGTTGAACCGAGAGTACCAATGCCCGCGCCAAGTAGCACTGTTGCTGCAGCGACAACGGGGTCAAATCTTGCAGCCATCATGACAGGTACTAACAGGGTATAAAACGGTAGTGACTCTTCTGCCATGCCATAGACAGTTCCTCCTGTGGCAAATAGGGCCATTAGGATTGGAATCATCAGTTCTTCTCTGCCTTCAAGGCGCGCTGTTACTCGTGCAATGCCCGCATCTATAGCCCCTGTCTTTGTCACAAGGCCTAGAAAACCGCCAATAACCAAAATGAACAGCGATACGTCAATAGCCGCTGCTTCGTAGCTATTATGATTGTAGAAGCCATCAATCGGTGCCATTAAAACATCAATGATTCCTTGAGGGTTTCCTTCGGTAGGTTGATATGTACCAGCAATAGGCACTTCTCGGCCTAAATCTTCGTTCATTGTGCGCTCGTATTGTCCGGCGGGAACAACCCAAGTAAGGGCTGCTACGAGAGCAATTAATAAAAATAAGATTGTATAAGCAGAAGGAAATTTAAAGTTAGAAAAGAATCCACCTTTAGGTTCCGTAGATACTGTTTGGGTTGTCATAGCTATCTCCTTACATTTGGACCTATAATCCCAATGTTTTCAGTGGCTAAAATTATTATTCCCTATTTCAATAAAT
>Ga0194137_10001527_pt1 | contig 14145 bp, 24 predicted proteins | sample TARM_MetaG_T3_14_FD_134025 | JGI IMG/M metagenome (GOLD analysis project Ga0194137, IMG submission 134025) | Freshwater microbial communities from Pennsylvania, USA, analyzing microbe dynamics in response to fracking - TARM_MetaG_T3_14 (version 2) | ecosystem: Environmental > Aquatic >... | reverse complement strand
TTCGCTCGAATGTCACAAGAAGGTCGGTTAATTGGTTTTGAGTTCTACGGGGTATTCCCCTGGAGTGAAACCCGTAACTTACGTGTGCGCCTGGGATGGAAGTTAATGACCAACAAGTTTCAGCGCTATGGCTTTGCTCAGCTGGTCAACACAGTCAATCCGTTTGATGGTTACGGCAAGCAATAATTACTGTTAGTGAGGTACTTCCTGTGAGTGCACTTCAACAGGATAAGGAGCCAAGCTGGCTAGTTGAAGCACGTAAGCACATTGGATTGAAAGAGATTAAAGGTGGTGCCCATGCCCCAGAGATTGTTCAATTCTGGAAGGATATTAAGCGCGGTGGTATCAAAGATGATGAAACCCCATGGTGTGCAGCTTTTGTAGGCGCAATGCTTGAGCGTTCTGGAATCAAGTCCAGTCGCTTTGAGTCAGCCAAGTCTTACTTGCAATGGGGCGATTTGCTTACACAACCTGTAGTGGGATGCGTAGTGGTGTTCACCCGTGATGGAGGTGGCCATGTTGGTTTCGTTGTAGGCCAGGACAAGTCAGGCAACTTGCTGGTGCTGGGTGGAAACCAGGGTGATGCAGTCAACGTGCGCTCGTTTCCCCGTTCTCGGGTGAGTGGATACCGTTGGCCTACTGGTTTCATGTTGCCAGGGTCTTTGCTGCCGATCCTGAGTTCTGCTGAGCAGTCGAGGTCTGAAGCATGAGGGACCTGGCTTTGGCGTTAGCAGTAGGCCTACTCATTGGTTGGACCTTGAATGGGTGGCGACTGGGTAATGAGTTGGCCAACACCCATGTGGTGTATGAACGGGCCAATGCCTTTGCACAAACTCAAGCCAGGAAGACTGAATCTGCCTGGCAAACTAAACTGGATCAGGAGGTGGGCCATGCCCAAGCGTCTATTGAAATCGCAGTACTGGACGCTGCTGCTGCTGACACTGTGGCTGACGGGTTGCGCAAAGAGCTCGATCGTATCAAGCGTCGAGCCAGTACGTGTCCCAGCACTGCCGGTGCAAGCCCAACAACCACCAGTGCCACCGATGTGCTCACCGACTTGCTCAGCGAAGTGGAAGCTGCAGGCCGAGAGCTGGCAGCAGAAGCTGATGCTCGTCGAGTAGCAGGACTGACGTGTGAGCGAAGTTGGCCAGCCAACCCTGAGTAAGAACAGCCCACTTCGGTGGGCTTTTTATTGAGCAGCTACCTGCAGTAGATGCAGTATTTTTTGGTGGGGGGAGGAAGGGAAGGTGAAGAAAAGTACATCACCTACTCCGAATGATAGGGGTCGATTGAGTGCATGAGTGTAGGTGCGCTCTGGCTCCTGCACCTCAATGTGCGTGAACATCGCGTCGTACCCTTCACAGTATTTCAGGGACGTTTTTACGTTGTCAGGTCCCCACTCCAAGACGGTCATTAAGTGGCGCTTGTCATAGACTGAAATCGCGTAAACCAAGGTGTCTGTCATTACGGTTCCTTGGGCCAATCTTTGGGCCAATTGGCGTGTTTTGGTGTGTTTTTGAGTGGTGCGGTGTTACCTAAGTCATTGATTTATAACAACACGGCACCACACCACACCCCCCTTAAAACCGCATGGTGATGTTGGCGGTGGAGATCATGGGTGCTCTAGCTCGGGGGTTTCAGGGGAGTGGTTTAGGCCCTTGGGCCAATTTTGGGCCAATCTGCAATTTATCCATCTCAGCCCAGTCGCCTTTACTGTTCATCCAGTGGGCGTAGGTAGAGAGCAGCATCTGGACGCTGTGACCTAGTTGCTGCGCGATAAACGCAGGACGCATACCTGCCATCAGGCAGACTGTGGCATAGGTGTGGCGGCAGTTGTACGGTGGGCGGTACCGGATACCCAACTCCATCAACACAGGACGCCATTGATGGTGGAGATCACTGGTTTGACGGACGTACTCAGAGCCCTTGCTGGGTGGGAAGCAGTAGGGGAATGTGGTCACACTGCCTACCTTGCTTTGGGTTCGACGTTCACAGTACGCCTTGGCGTAGGTGAGTGCGTGCAGTGCTCTGTCATTGAGCAGCACCTTACGGTCTTCACCGGTCTTGGTACGGTCTACCACTTTGCCTAAGGCAACGGTTCGACACACGTTAACTGAGCGCTCATCCCAGTCGACCTCATCCCAGCGTAAAGCCAGGGCTTCAGACAGACGCATGCCGGTATAGAAGGCGAACTCATAGAAGGCCGCAAAGATCAGGCTAGGCCAATGGCTGTGTGCGTAGAGGCGTTCGATGATGCGATCGGCTTCAGCTTGCTTAAAGGGATCGATCTTCTTTTTAGGTTTACTGGGCAGCTCCAGCAGCAGTGCAGGGTTGCTGGTTAGCTTGCCTTGCTTGACCGCTGCTTTGAGTACCGTGCGTAGCTTGTGGATTGCAGCACGCTGCACCTGGTTAGAGGTCCATTGAGTGTTGGATACGATCAGCTGCAGGCGCTCAACGGTGATGAACTGCACCGGTAGATGCCCCAGGTGAGGCATCCAGTAGGTGTTTAGTAAGCTCTTATAGTTGAGCTTGGTGCCCTCAGTAATAGGCCTGCTGTTGAGCCAGAGCTGGGTGAAGGTGACAAAGCTGTCCGCTCCAGCCATGGGCAGGTTTTGGTTTGATTGAGGGAAGAGTTCCGCGTACTTGGTCCCATCCATGAGACCGTGCTTGATGAAGCCCTTTACGTCAGCATGTAGTTTTGCCGCGGCGGCAATGCCTGTTTTGCTGACCGGGAACGGGACGATTTCGGTGTAGCGTTTACCGTTCCAGGTGAAGCGGATACGCAGGGAAGTACCGTGGATTTCAACTCCACTGGGCAGATCCAGAGGCTTTCTTGCCATTGTTCGTACCTCGATTTGCTGTAGAAAACAGCACCGGATTCGCGCTTGTTCCAGACCCCTTCAGGAATTTGGCCGCGAAGTCTACGTGCTTGGAGGGCTTTGTGGGTAGTGCCTATCCAGTCAGCCATCTGGTTTTCAGGGATCTTGTCAGGCCCACTGTCAGTAGCGGTTACGTCCATTAGTGGCTCCTCTTCGCATAAAAGAGTCTTGGAGGGTGTGTGCGTTGCTGCCTATATTTTTTAGGTGGGTAAGCAAGGCTGTTTTTTCTGCAGATGGGGAGATTAAGTTGAGGGTTTCCAACTCAGGTACACAGGCCATAAGAAGTGAGTGAACACGGCTCACGTTTTCTACATGAACAACGAATTCCCAATTGTTGTGTACATGAGGTTCAAGGTGTATCTCCACGTCTATGTAACCATGCGCTGTATTGCTGTTACGGGCTCTAAGGGGGTAGGTAATCGTACCCCTACGGTAGTCGTATCGGCTCATATCACAGGGCTCGTAATCACTTGCCAGTTCTTACACTCAGCACACTGGATCACACCCACACTCTGAAAGAACACACCGGTGCCTTTCTGTTTGTGTTTGTGGTTACAGGTCATGGGGGTTTCTTGCTTACTGAATTCACGTACTCGAGTGGCCCAGGGTTCTGGCAGTGGGTAGGTGCGCTGCATCTCCCAGGCTTTGATCAACTCAACTTTGGAAGCGTTGAAGAGTGTGTGGGATTGATTCAGGGTTTCTTTCTCTTCATCCGCATCGATCAAGTCGAACTGAACCAGTAAGGCAACCTGGTCATGAATGTTGGCTAGGTTCTTCTTCAAGTGGTCAATGGTGGGGGAAGCAGCCAAACGCGCCAGTAAGTACTGCACCCACACTTGGGCCATAGCAGATGTCATTTGCATGGTGGAACCTCTCAGGAATAAAAAAGCCACCCGAAGGTGGCTGGAATGTAATAGGGAAAACTAAAGGGGGTCTTTTGGGTCTTTGTATAGAGGGTCAAGGACCGTTGGGTAGCGTTTGTGAATAGCGTTCTCCACCAGTTGGAAACTACGCCCACCCATGTGAGCAGCTACTGCAACCAAAAGAGGAAGTGTCATCCACTTAGGGATGTCATCTTTGATGAGGGGGTATAGGTCATAAATGATATAGCCACACAGAATAGCGGCCAGGAACTCACTGACTACCCAGACCCAAGTGGCACGTTGACCACGGGCAATGCGTTGAACAATGGAGATGAAGCCAGAGATAAAGCTGACCAGGAAAGCACCTAGTAAACTCCAGAAGTCGGGTTGATACTGCCAGCTCATATACGCCCCCCCTTAACGAAACAGTGTTCTAGAGAACTTGGGCAAGTTAGCGCTGATGATGCGGTCTAACTTAGTGGCGTATTCAATGGCAGCTTCCCGATCACATTCAATAATGTTGCCTGGAAGTACCCAGCAGATTCCTTGCTTCGTTCGGGTGGATGGAAGTTCAGCAGAGCCGACAATTAGATTGTCGTTGTATTCGCTGGGAGATTGCATAGACAAGGCCTAAGTGTTGAAAGACATTGCGCCATAATATAGGAACATCCTTGTAAGGGTGTTGGTTTAATTGCTGTGATCAATGACGGATTTGTGTAACAAACTCGGAGTGAAGTTGAAGACTAAGTTGATCGTTAATAAAACGATCAAGCCACTTAGCCGGGTAACCCTTGCGATCGAGGAGTTGGTATTCAAACTCTTCTGGCTCAGGTGGATCACAGTCGCCAAAGCCTGAGCCATATACCCGCATGGGTGAACCTGCGGAGTAATAAGTAACTTCACACTTGCAGGGGATTCCCCCAACGCGGGTATTAAAGATCATGGCTTAATCCTTATTAGCGGAACATAACCATGGGGCAGTCTGGTTCAACGGTACGGGCCAGGGCTAGTCCTGCCTCCCAGTCTTCCTGATCACCGTCTGAGTCAATGTCCCATACACCAGGGGCAAAGAAGTTGGCCAGGCAAAGTACGGCAACGACAACTCGATCGTAAGGCTTAAGTGCAGTCTTGCAGCAGTTGAATCGACCTGAGCCTACACGGGTTAAGTGGAAGGTTTCATGGCCATCATCTTCGATCCCGTTGAACCAGATTCCAGTTTCATCCACACCAGGTGCAGAGGCACTGTCAGACTCTTCCTGGATCAACAACGGATCGTTATTGATGATGGCAGTGGCCTGCAGACGCTTAAACGCATCTGTGATTTTCGCCCAGTCTTCAGGTGGACAGTCTTGCTTGTTTTCAAAATATTGGCTGTAGCCCATGGTTTAAACCTCCCGGCAAATGAGTAAGAACCGTTCAATACCCATCGCATCAGCACGTTCCTGTGCAGCAGTGGCTGCTGCAGTACAGGCGGCTTGATTAGGCATCAGTTGTTTTTGTTGGGTGCACTCATGAACCATGACTGCACAGTTGAAGGTGAGGAGTAGCCACATGGTTTAGGCCTACAGGGTAAGGGCTGGATTATCCAAACAGATGGTGGAAACTATGTCAGCCTGGGCATCTACCACATCCACAATCACACCTTCATAGGTGTAGTTAACAGTGGTGAACCCCCGATTACCTAAAGGAAATACACTTACCCGGTCATCATCGTTAATAGGTCGAATCTCTACCTGCACCGTGTCGGTGAACCAGATCAACTCAGGCTCAGCAATGCGACGACGAAGAGAGGCAATAAGCTGCTCTATCTCGACTACTTCATTTTCAAATTCTATGTGCATGGTTTAGGCCTCGATGTCTTCCCAGTACAGGATGTTCACATCACCTTCGGCAATACCGAGGCAATGCACGTTGGTTGGTAAGTCTCCCCAGTCCAGAGCACACTCGTTAATGGCTAATTCAATGGCTTCCTCAAGGGTATTTGCGTCAATGTTGTTGACCCAGATGGTGCCCTTACCGTTGGCTTGTTGGCAGAACGCGGTGTAAGTATTCAACCCAGTACCTCCCGGATTTCTCGTAGTGGTTGCATTAACGCTTCGTCACTGGTTAGTTGTACGGCTACGTCATACAAGCCAAGGCTGTATGTCCGCATTTCGCCTATAGCAGTTTCTTCAAGCAAGATCGTCAGTCGGTTACGCACTACAACAAACTGGTCAGGGATAGTGCGTATGGCTGCTTGGAGTTTTTCTAACTTGTTCACGTCAGCTCCTTAACCAGTGGGCGAGCCAAGATCAGTGCGTCGTTGATGAGGCCAATGTCAGCAGGAATGTGCTTGGCACCGGGCATTAAGTTATCGATGGCAGCTACACAGAGGGTCAGGGCTTCAATCAGTACAGGTGCTCTTACTAACAAGAAGGCCAGATTCTCTGCCTGAGCGAACTGCTCGTTGTAGGTCTTATTGCTGGTGGGTGCATCGCAGTAAGTGCGGGCAATTACAGCGCCGTTACGGTCGGTGACCCACACTCCAGATTTGGAGTGCATTTCCCAAGGTTGTAGAGGTACGTTCATGGTGACTCCAGAAATGAAAAACCCCTCCGAAGAGGGGTTGGGTTATGAGGCTGACCAGATACACGCAGGTGGTAGGTGCCTTAGTGACTGCGTTACATAGTCGTAAGTGCCTTTGCGGTAGAGCACGTTATTACTGTGCCCATCCCAGATTGAGATTTTCCACATACGGATCATGCAACCTCCTTCATTGGATTGAGGTAGTCGTACTTATGCTCATCGCACAGGCGTTTGATCTCAGTTCTGCTGGCGTCATTAGGCAAAGTGCACTCATTGCTCCAGTCCGGCCAGAAGATGCCGAGGTTAGCGCCCAGCTTCACCGTGTCATGGTGCAGCTCAGGAAGTTCTTGCCAACGCATCTCTTCGATCAGGTTGTTGTTCGCCCACTCCACCACATCCAACCGATCACGGATCAGTAGGTAAATGGAGTCATGGATCAAGGCCACTGGTTTGATGTCGTGACGGTAAGGCGATGCCCACACCTTCTGCATGAAGGCCACTGCTGCCCGGTTGTTGAGCAAGCCATAGGATTGACCTAGGGCATTGCCCGCGGTACGGCCTTCAGCTGAGGCCTCATACGGCATTTTGCTGGAGCCGTAGATCACCTGCTTGAGCAGCGGTGTGCGTACCCGTAGACCGAATGCCACCTCCACATACCCATCCTTACAGGCTTGGGCAATACGCTGTGCCACGTATTCATCGGAGACTTGGTACAGGTCGTGGTAGTTGGCTTCAATGGCTTTGGACTTCTCCTCAGACCAACCCAGGTTGCTCATCATGCCGTGGTAAGTACCCCCATAAGTTAAAAGGAACGTAGGTGCCTTGCTTTCCTGACGTAGTGGGTGGTTGTTCTTTTTCAATTGGTTAACTGACTTAGGGTCAGCCATATCAATGAAAACACCCTCTGTTTCTAAAGCATCCTTGAAGTACGCTGCTGCTCGCAAAGCATGCCCATCAAACCCCTTTTCATACACAAGTAGCTTGTTAGGGTCCTTGGTGGTCAGAGCTGAGATGTAATCTTCAAGTGAGTTGTAATCCGCCCCTGCAAACAGCCAACCAGGGGGTGCAATAACGCACTTCTTGATCAGCTTGCCGAAGGTTGAACCAGAAGGTAACTGCTGCATGTTCTTGATGTTCAAAAAGAGCCGCAACACTCTTTCCCGTTCTCTTATGAACTGCTGCACGTCTCCGTGCAGAACAGACTATATCAACACCCCTTAGGGGTGATTACCGTTTCGAGCACCATTAGCTTGTGCTCTACTCCCTCGCGGGATAGTCGTTAGGCGTTTATCTATACAGGATTTCTTGGACGGTCTGTAAAACCCAAATCATCCAACAGTTTGTTCACATGCTTGGCGGCTTCAAGTTCAGACGCGAAGCGCCTCGCCCCGTATGCCTTGTTTCCGACACTGACAGCGCCAATCCATTTTTGCCTGGATTGGTCCCACCGAACATTGAAGTAGGTGGATTTGGTATGTGTCTTCTTCACCCCAGTTCCAGGAGCGTTGTATTCCCAGAGTCCGGTGTTTCGGGCATGTGATAGGTTCTCTGATCGAGTCACCCATTCCAAGTTCGTTGCGTGGTTATTGTCTTTGTTCCCGTCAATGTGATTGACCTCCGGTTTGTTGTCCGGATTGGGTACAAATTGGGCTGCGACCAATCGATGTAAAAGAAAGCTTGTCGGAACGCCTTCTTTTCTCAGCTTGATTGCCACGTAACCATTATTGATCTTGTAGGTTTTGAGTACCTTGCGGTAGTTACTGACCCTGCCGAAATTTGAGATTTCGTACAGATCCTCATAACCCTGAATGGGTTTTCCTATTTCCTGAATAGAATTTAGCACGGGATTGTCCTTTGGAATTTGATAATAGGTAGTATAGTACCATAAGCAGATTCCACTAGGAGTTTCCCCGTTTAGGTAATTTTCGACATACCATTACTGGCATGAAGCCCTATGCGTTAAGGTTTAGATGAACTCAATCTTCCAGAGACCGTGCCACCCAGGTTGTATCCTCCGTGTAGGTAGGTCATACCATCGGCTTTCAGTAATGCCTTCTCAAAGCTGGGGATGAATGAAGAAAGAATCTTCTCCACTTTCGACAGCCCAATCAGTGCCTCAATGATGTCCCGGTAGTCCTGGTTCTGGGTATGGTTCTTCAGCTTCCTAAGCGTGGCTGCACCTGTAGCAGGTTGCTTGGTGTCCGTTAGGTCCAGTACCGGTAAACCCATCAGCTCATACAGTAGACGCTGCAGCTGAGGACCACTGTTGGGATTGAACTTCAGGTCAGCAAACTTCTCGATGGTGTACTGCTTGGTTTTCAGTTTGGCATTGGCCGCATCCATCACCGACTTCTGCACCAGCATGTCGAGCATCTTGATGGTGGGGTTGTCGTTCAACACAGACAGGTAACTGGCCTGCAGTCGCTCCAGTTCTGCCTTGGCTACAGACACGTTGGTCTGGTCCATGGGCATGCCTGTCAGTTCCATCTGGATGATAACTTTCAGGCTGGGCAACATCAGGTCATAGTACAGCTCTTCCTGACGGTCTTGGACCATGATGGGGTAGTACTTGTTGCGGGTGTACCAGGTGCTCAGGCAGTCAACCAGGTTGTACTGCAGCAATTCCTTAAGCGGAATCTTACGCACATCTTTGATGTCACCTTGTGCCCAGTTACCTGCGAACTCATGAGCCAGTGACTTCAGGCTCAGCTCGTTACCGGCTGTGCTGTTGGTGGCCAGGTAGGCAATGATCTTGGTGTCGTGAAACACCCGGGTAAGGACTTCCAGGCCATACAGCAAGCCTTGGTTATCCAGTAGATCTTGCATCCACAAGGTGTACACCAGGGTCCGTACATCGAAGCTGGCGTTGTGGTAGGTAATCGAGCCTTGGTAAGACTCTAGGAATTCACGGATCAGTGCCCGTACTGTTGGGTTAGGGATGTATGCACCCGGCCATGCAGGATCATAGTTACTGCCTTCAGGGGAAGGGTGGTAGTCACACGCGAAGGCAATACCTTCATGTTGGTTCCAGGCAAAGCCAATCGTGGCTATACCGGCTTCGTTGAAGGCCAGGCTAAAGGCCTCGATGTCACACACCAGCTCAGGGTGCTGGTGCAGTGAATCCAGAGCAGCCTTGATGGTTTCCAGGGTATTAGGGTACTCACTGTAGTGAATGATCCCTTGGCCCAGTGGGGTGTAACTACCTTTCATGGATGAAGCCAGGGTATCCAGGCTCATATCCAGTTTCTTCTGCAGCTCCGGGTTGTAGATTAGTGCCTGATGGTTGATACCCAGTACCACTTGCATGTGCTCAAAGCCCTTGATAGCACAAGGCAATACGTAGCCATGGTGAGGCTCTGACTTGGCCATCTTGGTTAGGGTCTTGAAGTAGGCCCCATCTGCGACATAGAGCATCTTGATGCCGAGGCTGTCTAAGGCAGGAAGCAACTTATCCAGGTAGGCCTTGATGAGTGACACCGGGGCTTTACCAGCCTCGTTGTATTCCAAGGTGAAGCCAATCACCTGGTTAGCTGCCACTCCCCGCTCAGTGAGGGGGAAGGTGTAGTTAGTCACCAAGGCACTTTTGTTGAAGCTGCTTCCTTTAATCAGCAATGCAACGGGATACGACGCAGCTTCCTCAAAAATAAGATGACGCATAGTTGTTCCTCAAGTAAGGCGTACTCACTCAATCAAGTTAAGCACCAGCCGTTGCTTGATCAGTTCAATGGATTGTTGGTTCTTGGCTTGAATAGCCTGAACCGCTTCCGGGGTTAAATGGGTGGTACGGCAGCCACAGGTTTCAATGACCTTTTGAATAGGGGCATGAATAATACTGGGCAGTAACCGCAAGTAGTCCGGCAAGTCATTGGATGAATTAAGTACCTGGTTTATATAGCCCAACACATAAGGAATTTCCTGGGTGTTCAAGGCTTTAAGTTCAGCCAGGTACTTGTTCATTTCATCAAACAACTGTGGGGACAAGCGAGGCATCTTTTTAGGGACGGTCACTGAATCACCCACCACGTACACCTCACCCTTAAAGTTAAAACACTCATACGGTGAACTAATCAGGGTGCAGTTCTTGGTGATGATTGCTGACAGGCGCTTTTTAAAACGCTCAATCACAGGCGTATACATGAACTCGTACAACAGGGTTTTAAGTTGTTGTTTGGTGCGTGGGTCGTGATGCAGTTCCATTGGTTTGCTCCAAGAATCCTAAGTGGAATTTGGACTAAACCAAATCTCCTGTGAGGACAACTTCATGACGTGCACGACTCACACCCACGTACAACATCCGGGCAATTTGATCGGCACTGTTACAACGGGAGATGTCATCGAGGTCGATGAACACCTTATCGTAAGTACTGCCTTGTGACTTGTTTACTGTTTGCGCAAAGGCATAGCGCAAGTCAATCCAGGTGCGATCGATGTTGGCAACTTTGCTGAGTTGGTTGTTGGCTTTGGCTTCACGGATGCAGGCTTTCTTATCCAAGTTGGACTTAGGCATAAAGAATAGTGCACGTCCGTCTAACTCAAAGTTATTACCACGTACCCCATACATTTCAATCTCTTCACTGATGTGAGAGATACGCACTGTTTGGTCGGTTTTAATGTTGCAACCACCTGCTGACATAAAGCGATTACAGATGGCGTAGTCACCTTCTTTGAAGTGAGGGTCACCGGTCAGCAAGTTGCTGATGCCATGGTTGTAGTTGATGACAGTTTTGTTGGTCCATGCCAGTACCTTGGATTGGTTGTAGCTCCAGTCGGGTTTGGCAAACTCCGTGGAGATTTGCTGATCAAACTCATCACGCGGCATGTGCCGGATGTGGATACCGTCTGGTTTAAAGCTGAAGAACTGACCAGTCTCAACCGTGTGACGGAACTTGGTACTGAGGTCGATGATCGGGTTGCCTTCAGCTTGACGCATGACTTCAGTGAGGCGGGCAGTGGTGAAGCCAGCGGTAAACACTGGTGCTTTGAAGCAGCCAACCGTCAGCAGCTGAGCCGGGTCACCCATGAAGATGATCTTGCAGTGCTTGGTTTGGCTGAAGATCAGCTTGAGCAAGTCGGCATCGATGTAACTGGCTTCATCGATAAACAGAATGGTGTCTGTTTTGATGTTGGTGCGGTCACGGGGAAACAGGGTGGTCTTGCCCGTGCTGTAGTCCGTGTTCACTCGCAGGCCCAGGAAAGAGTGGATGGTGACCACTTCTTGTCCTGAGATTTGCGAGAGGGCTTCAGCAGCCTTGTTGGTGGTTGCAGTGAGGATCACCTGACGTTCAGCCAGGCTTGGGTTGATCAGTCGAGCCGCCTTAATGACTGAGGGTAGGCGTTCCAGCAAATGACTCACCAAGGTGGATTTACCGGTACCGCTGAAACCCTCGATCACGAACACCGGGTCAATGGGGTCCATGATGAAACAGGCGAAGGCGTCGAAGGCTTTTTGTTGGTCAGCGGAGAGGGTAATGGGGGTCATGGGATGTCCTGGTTAGAAAGGCACGTCCTTTAAGCGATCAATTTCGCTGGTGTGCACGTTGAGTAATTGAGCCATGTGAAATTTGCCTAACTCATCTGCGGTCATTGCCCTGAAGGTCAGAACCTCGTCAGAGAAGCCAGCGATGACTGGGGCTTTGTCGTAGGAGGTGCTGATACAGGTAGCGTTCTTCAACACCTTCAAGAGAGACAGCCCCTCATCGAAGGGCAGTACCACTAGGTTGTTGTAGGAGAAGGTGAGTGCCAGATAAGACTCTGGCATTTTGCTCATGGCTTTCTCAGCCAGAGCGAGTGCTTCTTCGTATGTCACGTCACACCTCGTAATGGATGGTTTTGCCATAGGGGGCAGTGAACTTAGGGTTGTTATGGATCATCCACAGCAGGGGAGATTTCACCGGTTGGTTGTAGTGGTGAAAGCCGCCGTCGCTGAAGATCATCATGAGTTGCGGCTTGTTCTCGTGTATCCAGTCGATCACTGGCTTAATGATGGTGCCGCCACGTCCGGTGAACTTCAGGGCCTTGAGCTCGTCCAGTGAATGCACTTCGTTAATAGCCTTGAGGCTGGTATCGAACTGGATCAAGGTGATCTTCTTGGGCTTATGGCTTTTGAAGATCGAGGCCACTTCACTGACAAAGCGGTGAAACTCTTCGTCAGAGACTGAACCCGAGGTGTCCACTGCCACGGCAATGTCGGCCAGGGCTTCGCTGTAGAGGCTGGGCAGGTGATGGTCAGGGAAGTAACGGCGGTTAGGACGACGCCAGCTGTAGTCGACCTTGTTCATGTTGTTCATGTACTTACGCAGGATCGACTGCCAAGGCAGCTTGGGATTGAGCAGCTTGTCCAGGAAGATCTGGGTAGAGCCAGGAATGGTCCCTGGCTTATCCCCTTGCATACGCGACTGCACTGCAGCACGAACCAGGATGTCTTCAATCTTGTTTTGAAGGTCTGCTGCAGCTGCAGCTTTCTCGGCATCACTTTGCGCAGGGCCACTACCCCCTTTCTTGTCGTCACCTGTGCCAGTACCCCCTCCTTCAAGGATGTCCATGTGCCGGTCTTCGGTCTTGGGGTTTTCTTTGATGAGAATGTCGTACACCTGGTCGGTACTCATCTCATTGAAGCGCTTGTTGTAAAGACCGCCTTCCGGCATCTTGAAGCCACGCTCAATGAGCATGGCGTTGATGACGTAATCACCGGCGTAGTTCCAGACTCGTGGATCTCGGGCACCGCGGCGAGTCATGTGGCTGAAGATCACATGGCCCACTTCATGAAGCAGCAGAAATACCTGCTCTTCTTTGTTCAAGCTCATGAAGAAGTCAGGGTTAAACAGGATCGACAGGCCATCGGTAGCGGCAGTGGGAATGGACTCATCCCACACATGCTTAAGGCTGAAGCAGACGGTGGTGAAGAAAGCGGTATCAGCCTTGGTCATCAAGGTGATCTTGGCTTTATCCAGGGCTTTCTTAGCTGCGCTCAGGGTTGGTGGGGTAACGACCATGTTCATTGGAAATCTCTCTCACAGGGGGCTGTGGCAGCTCCCCGTAGGAGTGCCAATGCGTAGGGTTAAAATCGAGTCGGTGACCGTTTAGGTAGAACCAAGGGCTGAGTGGACTATTGGTTCGATAAGCCAGTACAGGACCTCTGCAGCGCTTGTGTGAAGCTCGGTAAACCACCACTATTTTGCTGTAGGTGGGGATGGCCTCAGTGACTGGAACCCAGGTCATATTTCGTACTTCGTGAAGGTCATGGCTTCACCTCCAGGCTGGCCAGCTTGGCGTCGATGCGCTTTACCAGTTGGGCCGGCAGGCTAAGCCCGCGCAGATAATCAGCCGCATCCCTCAGCAACTCCACCAGCTCAGCGTCAGGCGATGGCGGGGCGGATAGTGAGTTCATCAGTCGTAATCTGATGCACTCTTTGCCAAGGTACTCGGATAGTTCCTTGCTTTGCCGCCCGTGCCTTACAAGTCCAGCAGCATCCATAACCGCAGTCAGGAACTGCGAAAACAACACCGCCTCCCCCTGCGCAACCTCGGCAGGGGCGGGCTTGGCTATAAGCGCATCTGTCGTCTGATAGCACTCGACAGGGAATCCAGACTCGAAAGCGCAAGCGCAATACCCTTCCTCCGGCTCACGACATGGGCCTTTCATTTCCCTTTTGGTCAGCAGTTCGTACTGATGGGCTATCTCTTGAATAGTCCCGCCGTCTACGTCGCCACCATCTAGCGCTGCGTCAACCATGTATCGGGCAAAGGCTTGCAGTCCTGTGATTTGGTTAGGCGTCATGGCGTGGCTCCTTCTTCGTCATTGCGTCAGTGAATGCCTGCCGACGATTTGCGGTCAATTG
>Ga0194137_10001526_pt1 | contig 14149 bp, 12 predicted proteins | sample TARM_MetaG_T3_14_FD_134025 | JGI IMG/M metagenome (GOLD analysis project Ga0194137, IMG submission 134025) | Freshwater microbial communities from Pennsylvania, USA, analyzing microbe dynamics in response to fracking - TARM_MetaG_T3_14 (version 2) | ecosystem: Environmental > Aquatic >... | reverse complement strand
TGATTGCTTCTGATGTTCTTTCACCGATCATAAGATTGTATTCTCTCTTGATGTAAGCGACGATTGCCTGATCCATTTCATCTCCCCCTACTCTAAGGGACTTGGCGACAACAATTCCTCCAAGTGAAACTACAGCAACTTCTGTTGTACCTCCACCGATATCAACGATCATTGAACCTGTCGGCTCGTCAACTGGTAGGCCTGCACCGATTGCAGCAGCCATTGGCTCTTCCATGAGGATAACGTCTCTTGCTCCAGCCTGTTTGGTCGCTTCAAGAATCGCTCTTCTTTCCACTTCAGTAACGCCTGAAGGGAAACAGACGATGATTCTTGGTGATGTGAATGCCGACTTTGAAGCTGTCTTTTCGATAAACTGTCTCAGCATTGTCTGAGTCACATCGAAATCTGCAATGACTCCATCCTTAAGCGGTCTTACTGCCACGATGTTTCCTGGTGTTCTACCGATCATTCTCTTCGCTTCTTCCCCTACAGCCAGAGGCTTGTTTGTATGGGTGTTGAACGCAACAACTGAAGGTTCTCTAAGAACGATCCCCTTTCCTTTTACATATACAAGAGTATTGGCTGTTCCCAGGTCAATACCCATATCCTTGCTCATTCCAAATAAACGCATGAATAAATAACTCCTTTCAAATTTACAATAGATTTTTCTCTCTTAAACTGATGTACTTTCCGTCTCCTATGATTACATGGTCTAGAAGTTCTATACCGATAATCTTTCCAACTTCCTTGATTCTTCCCGTTGCCGCAATATCTTCGCTGCTTGGGGAAGGATCTCCCGAAGGATGATTGTGCACCATAATAATGGATGCGGCACTTTTTCTGATGGCTTCCTTATAAATTTCTCTTGGATGCACGATCGATGAATTCAGGCTGCCTACAGATGCATTATAAATACCGATGACTACGTTTTTGGTATTCAGCAGCAGTACTTTGAGGATTTCCTGCTTGAATTCTCTAAGCTCCACCATAATCAGATCGGCAGCATCTCCAGGAGAATTGATTTTGTAGCGGTCTCCACTTCGATAAGTCTGAAATCGCTTGGCCATTTCTGCCATGGACAAAATCTGAGAAGCCTTGGCTTCCTTGATACCTGAGATCTTCATCAGATCTTCCTGGGAAGCTTCCAGAAGACCGTTGATTCCATTAAAAGCCGTGATGATTCTCTGAGACAGATTCAGGATGTTCTCATTTTTCGTACCTGTCCTGAGAATGACAGCCAGAAGCTCGCTGTTTGAAAGACTGTCTGCACCGTAACGCAGAAGTCTCTCCTGTGGTCGTTCATTTTGGGGCATATCCATGATTTTATTTTCCATAAAATCCTCCTAGATTGCCCATTCCATTACATGATGATCTGATGTTTTTTCAGTATTTTATAGAGGGTATTCAGCGGAAGACCCATTACATTATAATAGTCCCCTTCAATCCCTTCAATAAAAAGTCCGGCAGCGCCCTGAATGCCATAAGCACCAGCCTTGTCCTGCCATTCATTTCTGTCCAGATACTGCGAGATTTCCTCATCCGTCATGGGTGAGAACTGAACTGAAGTCCTGATGGAAGCAGTCTCGCAGATACTTTCACTTTCATGAATAAGCGCAAGTCCGGAGTATACTTCATGTACAGTGCTTTGCAGTGACTTCATCATAGAAAACGCATCTTCTCGATTTTCAGGCTTACCCAGAATTTTTCCCTTTACACAGACAACAGTATCTGCACCTAAAATAAAGGAGTTATGATTCTTATCATTCAGAATGTTTCTTGCTTTTTCCAAAGCCAGTGTCTTCACATAAGATTCAGGATCGCCTTCGTAAGGAACAGAGCTCTCGTCGAACTGAGAAACCAGGATCTGAAAATCTATACCCAGTCTTTCTAAAAGTTCCTGCCTTCGTACTGAACCTGACGCCAATATAAATTCCACCAAAACACCTCCAAACAAAGATTAAGCAGAAATTTTGCTTCTAAAAAATTCCTACTTATTAGTTTACCATCATAGAAATTTTTGTACAAGGTAGCAGATGTGATTTAAAGACAATTTAAGTTAATTCAGCTTTGTTTAATATTTGGAATGAGAAAGCTGATATGGATCAGTAACATTATCCTGTTTTTCCAAAAATCTAATCCGCTTCTTTTCCCGATATAACCGGTGCTTCAGTTTACGGTTAAACAGCATGAAGGAGATCTGCCCTTGTGAACAGATCTCCCTCGATCAGAACTTATTGTGGTCAGTTACAAAAACTCTTTCTCTTAAAACCTTCTCCATTGCAGAAATGAGTTTGGCTAGATTATAGTTATAGATCATGTCTTCCCTCGTTGAACTTTCCGGAGTTACGAATTCTGACTGCTGAGTGTCACGGGAAAGAAGTTTCGTCAGCTTCTGATTGTTGTCCACGGTCATTCTCACTCCAGGTTCACTCAGTGAGATGGCTTCAGCATAGATCAGTACTTTTTCACTGGCTTCGATCATCTGAGTGTAGTAGTCGAACTCTTCCTTATCGTACTTTCTCAGAATGGGCAGTTCCTTGTTCAGGGAATTGAACTTGTCTTTAAGATCATCCAGTCCGGCTGTAAGACTTGCAAGACTTTCGTCTATGCTGAAAATGACAACATCTCCTACAACTTTTCTGGCAGTATGCCTGTAAGTGTTGAAACTTTCTCTGACTCTTTTCATCTGGTCAGGTGGGTAGATGAGCATATTCACAATGGTGGCGATGACGATACCGATCACCGTATCAAGTGTTCTCTGCATGGCATAGACTGCCGGTGTGGTGTCCGATGATCCCATGATGATGATGATGACAAGGGTTATCGCAATTCCGGTTGCTTTTTTGATGTTCAGAAGATTGCAGAAGATGATGGTGATAATGATGCCCAGTGCCATGGCTATTCCGCCATAGATTGGCAGATAGGTCATGACAAGACCGATCACACCACCGACTGCTGTCCCCAGCACACGGTTGTATCCGATTTTGAAGCTTGATACAACTGAAGTTTCGATACAGATTACTGCTGCATAGATCAGCGCAAAGGAAAGTTCATCATTGATCAGGGAAGATACGAAGTAGGAAATGATCACAACAATGGCTGTCTTAATGGTTCTCATACCGATAAGCCTGTTCTTCATTGCTATTCCCTTTCTACCGTATTTTCCTCGTAACTTACAAAGTCACTGAAGCTGCCGACATAAAGTCGTGAGCTTTTACCCAGTTCATCTAAAGCCATGATGTTCGTGCAGGCGGTGACGCCTGAGCCACAGTGGAAAATTACATCGTTATATGCCAGTGTGTTCTTGAAGTTGTCTTTGATTGCGTCTTCCACAATTTCCCCGTTCTCATTAAAATGAGATTTGAAATTGATGTTTTCGGCGTTTCTTATATGTCCCTTTTTTCTGTCGATGGGTTCAACATGCCCCTTATATCTCTCCTCACTGCGTGAATCGATAAGAATCCTGTTTTTCAGATGATCCGACTTTGAGTATTCCAGTACTTCCTCATAGGAAGCGGTCATGGATTCGTCCGGTTTCAGGACGATGTCCCCTTTCTCGAAATCTTCTTTGCCACCGGAGAGATCATCTTCCTTAAGCTTTCTGAATCCTCCGTTAAGAACATACACTTCTTCAAGTCCGTAATATTTCAGCATCCACCATAATCTGCCTGCTGCTGAATTATCTCCGTCATCATAGATGAGTACTCTTGAATCATTGCCGATTCCAATGGATCTCAGTTTTTCCTGAAAAGCTTCCTGATCCGGCAGAGGATGTCTTCCTCCATGTTCTTCTACAGGTCCGGCAAGGTCCTGATCCAGATCCAGGAAGGCAGCTCCTTTGAAGTGTGCCTTGTCGTAGGCTTTCTGCCCATACTCTGCATCACTCATACTGTACCTGACATCAATGACCTTCAGATCCTTATTGTCCAGGAGAAAATCCCTGTCTTTAAAATTCTTCATGTTTCACCTCAATGATTATAATGAATCTATTTCATGCTTTTTAATACTTCCAGAAGGAATTCATACACATTCTTGACCGAAGGCAGGTCCATATGTTCATTCGGTGTGTGTACATCATACAGGTTGGGTCCGAGACTGATCATGTCAAGATCAGAAATTCTTCCGGCCAGTATTCCGCATTCAAGACCCGCATGTATGGCTTCAATCTTTGGTGTTTTTCCGTATTTATCTTCATATACCTTAATGAAGGCATCCCTCAGAACGGATTCCTTGGCATACTTCCACTCAGGATAGGAGGATGTGATTTCAACCTGCGCTCCGTAGGTTTCTCCAATGACCTTGACCTTGTCAAGAACCATCTCTTTTCTTGATCCTACGCTGCTTCTTACAGCAAAATCAAAGTGAAGATGATCATCACTTTCATGAAGGACACCAAGATTCAGGGAAGTCTCCACAAGACCTTTAATGTCCTGACTCATGCTGATTACACCATTAGGGAGAGCAAAGAGCATGGACACGGCTTTCTTTGTCGTATCTTCATCGTAGCATTTTTCCGGAGTGTCGGTCTTTGAAAATGTGATGTTGAAGTCATCGTCCTGGGTTTCGATCTCACTGCCTAAAGTTGTTTCAATCTTTGCCACTTCTTCAAGAAGTCCGTCAACATTCCCCCTGAAAATGACTACTGCTTCAGCTTCTCTTGGAATCGCGTTGTTTTTCGATCCGCCATGTAGAGCAGTGATCAGAAAATCGTATTTATGGCTGAGCATCTGAAGTGTTCTGCCAAGAAGTACATTGGAATTTCCTCTTTCCTTGTTGATGTCTATCCCTGAATGTCCTCCCTTAAGACCCGTTATGCTCAGCATATAAGCTGTGCCTTCACAGTGGGTATAAGTAAGAGGAAGCCTGACCGTCTGTCTTGCTCCACCAGCACAGCTGACAAGGAAGGTGCCTTCTTCTTCGGAGTCGATGTTGATCAGCATTTTTCCGTCAAAGTGACGTCCGTCTACAGCGGCAGCACCCAGCATACCTGTCTCTTCTTCAACAGTTATGAGCACTTCCAGAGGCGGATGTGGAATATCGTCACTGTCAAGAATGGCAAGAGCATATGCCACAGCAATTCCGTTGTCTGCGCCTAGTGTCGTTCCTGTTGCATAAAGATGATTGTCCACTACCCTCAGTTTAAGCGGGTCATTCATGAAATCATGTTCTGTATCATTGTTCTTTTCATCCACCATATCCATATGACCCTGAATGATCACAGGTCTGCTGGATTCATAGCCTGGTGTTCCTGGCTTCTTGATGATGATATTCATCACTTCATCCTGAATGACTTCAAGATTTCTTTCCAGGGCAAAATTCTTCAGATAATCTGAAACTGCCTTCTCATTTCCTGACCCTCTTGGGATCCTTGTCAGTTCTTCAAATAAGGACAGCACTTTTTTTGGTTCATATTGACTTAATACGCTCATTTTATTCTTCCCCCGTAAATTTATCCATCAGATTTTTAAACATATCACCGATTGTTACCGACTCTTCATTGTCATAGAAACTCTGGTCTTCTTCCTGTGCATCTCTTATTGAGAAGCTGACACGTCTTCTTTCATCATCTATGCCCAGAAGCTTGACTTTGATTTTCTGGCCTTCCTTCAGGATATCATGTACATCTGTTACATGATCATGGCTGATTTCACTGATATGCACCAGTCCGTCGACCCCGCCGTCCACCTGAACGATGGCACCTGCATCGATGATCTTCTTCACCGTAGCATCATAAACCTGGCCAACCTTCATTTCATGAACTCTGTTCCAGGGATCTTCATCTCTGCTCTTCAGTGATAGAGAGATTTTCTCGTTCTTTCTGTCGATTTTAAGGACATGGACCACGACAGAATCTCCTACAGAGACCACTTCACTTGGATGATTGATTCTTCCATAGGAAAGATCGGAGATGTGTGCAAGACCGATGAGACCGCCAAGGTCTATGAAAGCACCATAGGAAGTGATGTTTGAAACAGTTCCCTCGATGGACTCGCCTTCCTTCAGTTCTTTCAGAAGTCTTGCCTTCTCTTTCTCTCCTCTGATTTTGAGAAGAGCTTTTCTTGAAAATATGAGCTTGTTCTGCTCTTCATCATATTCTTCCACTAATGCTTCGAGCTTCTTGCCCTCGAACGCTTTAAGATCTTCCACATAGCTGTCTGAAATTAGTGATGCAGGCATGAAACCGGATAATCCGTTGTAAAAAATACGAAGTCCGCCCTTGACCACTTCTTCAACTTTCACCGTCACAGGTGTTTTGTCTTCAAGCGCTTTCTGCAGTTCTTCCCTGGATACTATGGCATCTGCCTTGAGCTTCGACAGGAGGACATTCCCCTCTCCATCATCTGATTTCAGGACGATGACTTTGATTTTGTCCCCCACTTCATGGGTGCTTGTGATGTCTTCGTGGTGGTCATTTGTCAGTTCTTCTCTGGGTACCACACCATCTGCAAAATAGTTGATGTTCACTATGACTTCATCCTTGTTGACTTTTAATATGGTGCCCTCCAGGATATCCCCATCTTTGACTTTATTCAATGAGAATCCTTCCATTGCTTCTTCCATAGACATGTCATTCATGTTCTTCTCGTCCATGCTGATTACTGGGCTTATTTGCGCCCTTACCCCTTTCTTGCTTTTATAGCTTTGTTAACTCCAATATTAACACAAAAAAGCTGAAGTTTCTTCAGCTTTCTGGTGGTTCTTCAGCTTTAACCGATCATTTTACTGTCGGAAATCATGTTATAGCAGTAGTCTATGATATCACTTCTCTTGATGATACCAATAAATACACCATCATCGTCAACCACGGGAACGAAGTTCTGGGTCCGCGCGAGAATAATGATGTTGTTGATGTCTGCACTTATTGAAACGACTTCATGTTTTTTTCTTCTCTCAATATCCTTAACCTGCACTTTATTGGTATTTCTAAAGGAAAGACCGGGAGTGTTTTTGATCTTCCACAACAAGTCACCTTCGGTTAGAGTTCCAACATATTTTCCTTCATTATTGATGATAGGAATTGCAGAATAGCCATGATGTTCCATTCTCTCCAGAACCTGCCTCATGGTTGAATCAACCATTTCGTAGATCAGCTCCGACTTTGGAGTAAGAAAAAAAGCAATATTCATATGCACAAAACCTCTTTCATTGTTTTCTATTACACTCATATTATAACATAGAAATAAATCTGTAACCGTATTCATTCTCTTTTTCAGAGAAGATTTACAACGCCGTCACAATATGAAATAGTTTAATCTATGCTAAAATAACTCCAGAATATTGGCTTCATGACGAAGGATCTCTATTTCTCTTCTATGACAGGTAAAGATGAAGATCTGATACCTGTCCGATGCGCTCTGCAGATATTTCAGGACGCTTTTCAGTCTGTTCTCGTCATAACTTGAAAATGCCTCATCAAGGAAAAGAGGCACCTTTTCGCCCTCATATACAAGCTCAGCCATGGCAAGTCTAAGCGAAAGATAGAGCTGCTCCATGGATCCATGGGACAGAAATGTGTCATTCCACAGCATACCTGATTCCTGGTAGCTCATGGAAAAGAGTTCACTGACCTTGATGGACCTTTCGGTTCCTGTAATCTCGTTGTAGATCTCTGTTACTCTGTCATTCAGTTTTTCTGAAAACTCCTTACGTAATTTGTCATAGGAGTCCTTCATGATGCTTCTGGTCAGTTCCAGCACTTCGTACCTTCTCTTCAGTCTTGCCTCTTCATCCTGGAGAACCAGAATGCAGTCTTCAAAGTAAAGCGGCTCCTGATGATCCATTTCCTTCAGAGCGAGCCTTAATCTGCTGATTTCTTCCAGAAGTTCTGTCTCCTCGCTGTCGAGTTTTCTTTCCTTCTCTTCCAGGCTCTTCAGATCCAGACCTTCGGAAAAACCTAAAGCATCAAGGGCATCCAGTTCTCTTTTCACTTCTTCCTCACTTCTATCGCCGATGAGCCCCTTAATGGCATATTTAAGGGCTTCTTCCCGAAGTGTATGATCTTTCATCCGCATGAGCTCAAGTTCATATTCTTCCAGGAAATCATAGACGTTATGCTTCTCTTCATCAAAACCCAGCCTTGCAATGAGTGTCTTATAGGCATCAAGAAGCTGATCTTTCTGCCCTGAAATTCTCCTGATTTCATCTTCAAGTCTTATAATGTCTTTAGCGTACTCTTCTTTTTTTTCTTTCAGCACGCGATAGTCTTCGTCGTTTTTCAGAAGATCCTCAACGGATGTGGTGTTTGTAAGATTCAGGATATTCTCCCTGTGGCTTATGACTTCCTCATAACGTTTTGCAAGTCTGAGTTTTTCGTCGTTTCTGGGCATCTTGTCAATGAGCTTTTTTGCCCGGATCACTTCTTCAGGATCCATACCCAGTTCTTTGGACATGACCTTGATGGTTTCTTCGCTTCTGTCCGCCATTTTCAGGTGATGGGAGATTCTCTTCTTATCTATGACTTTTCCAGCCGGGAAGATTAAAACTGCCAGAAGAAAAACAGCTGCGGATACAGCAGCATCTTTGAACAGTGAATAACAGACAAATGAACTCAGTGCTGTGAAAATTGAAAGAACAAGAACCGTGCTCTTCTTTGACTTCAGGCCCTTAAGGTGCTTCTCATATGTGCGCAGAACGTTTCCCATCTCTTCCCTGCGCTCAAGGAGGTTTCTGTTCAGGGTTGAGCTCTGGTCGAAATACTTGAGCTTCTCTTCCAGCAGCATTTCTTCCCCCTGCATCCTGACCATATTGAGAATGGCATCTCTACCGATTTCCTCAAATCCTCTGTATGGCTGAAGCTCGAGATCCAGCTCGACCTGTCTGCGTTTAAGCGCTTCCAGGTTTTCCCTGATAAGTATAAGGTTTTCTTCGGCATCCGAAAGCTTCATTTCTTTTTCCCTTGCTGTTTTCAGATCTTCATCCGATGCAGACGGGAATCTGCTCTTCTGCTCTTCCTTGAGCGCTTTCAGATCGTCAAGATTTTTCCGGATCCTCAGGAACTCGTTTTTCACTTCGTAAAGATGGATTTTATCTTTCAGCTGATGGATATCCTGCTTCTTAGACTTCATGACCCGATGTTCAGCTTCCCGATCAGACAGCTTAGCGCTCAGCTCATGAGATTTTTTCTCCATATGCTTTGCATGGTCAAGTTTTGAGTAAAGTTCGGAGAGTTCGGTGTAGATGTCGTCCAGTCTGCCGTTTTTCCTTACCCCTTTGAGAAGCTTCATTTCCCTGTCAATTCTGTCCATGGCTTTTGTAAATGAAATTTCTTCGTCACCGGTCTCCAGCATATTGGTGAGCTTCGTGGAAAGACCTTCGTCTTTTTCATTTAGAAACTTGGTGGCATTCTGATTGATGTAGAGGGTCTTGATGAATTCCTCAAGTTCCACATCAAACAGCGCTTTACCCAGATTTTCGGACAGACTTACCTGGTCGAAGGTTTCTTTCTCATAAGCCCGGAAGAAATCATCTTTTTTCTTCCCCGCAGTTTTCCTTTCTATGATGATCTCTTTTCCTTTAAACTCGATGGTCATATTGCCGAATGCATAGTCCTCCCCATATGGGATATACTGTTTTCTGACATCCACATTGTTCTTGCGGGATGTTCTTGAACCGTAAAAAACGGAGAGGATAAAGTTCTCAAGTGTGCTTTTCCCCGCTTCGTTGTTTCCGTAGATGATGTTGATTCCTTCATTAAATGTGAAGCTGCTGTTTTTCAGTTTTCCGAACCGGTCGATGTAGATATCTTTAATGAGCATCAGAAGTCCTCCTGACTGAGGATACGCAGGCCCAGATTCGCCGCTTCTTCAAGCAGGGCCGCATCTGAAGCCGAAGCTTCTCTCTTTTCTTCTATGGTTCTCATAAACAGACCTTTAAGTGTGTTGTCACCAAAGGCCTCGAACCTGTCTTTAACCATCGTCCTGTCTGTAAGGGAAAAATCAGAGAGCTTATATTCAAGTTCTTTTTCGATATCGGAAACATTGATGTTGACGTAGGACGGCACTTCACCAGTGAGCGTGATCTTATAGATATCATTTTTCTGTTCAATCTGACTTAAAATCCTTCTTGTGATCTCATCTGTCGTCAGCACATCAGAAACATCCACCGGCAGCTGCCTGTAGCTTCTTCTGTTCATTTTTCGAAACGACAGATTCGTTCCGTCTTTATAGATCGTGCCTTCAATGATGCCCTTGTCACCAAGCTCATCAAATCCTCTCCCTTCGGGAATTCCGGCGTAGGCATAGCTTGTCTGTCCGGCTTTCAGGATTCCGCTGAAGTCGTGTCTGTGACCCAGAGCGATATAGCTGAACCCGCTCCTTTCGATACTCTCCCGGGAGATGGGGTTGTAGATGTTTGTGCCTGTGGTGACTTCACCATGCATAACAAGAATCCTGATCTCAGCCTCATGAACCGGTGCTTTTCCCTTAAGCTGATTCTACTCCTCATAGAGATCCGTGAATCCCTGACCGCAGACCAGGCAGTCCAGTTCGGGGATGAAGATTTCTTCGTATTCTCTGAATACATGTGTGTTATCCGGAAATTTATGATAGGCATAAGGACTCTCGGATGTATAGGGATCATGATTGCCCGGTGAGATGAATATTCTTCCGGGGAATCTGTCCATCTCCTTATGGAGAAACTCAAGGGTGATCTGGGTCACTCGTTTTGAATCGAAAATATCTCCTGTGAGAAGAAGGAGATCCGCTGAGATCTTGACTGAATGGTCTATGATTCCGGAAAAAGCCTGCAGGAGTTCTTCACGCCTCTTCTTTCTGAATGCCATGTGATGAAGAGCCAGGGGTGAATCCAGATGGAAATCTCCACTCTGGACAATTTTTACAGATTTCAATGTCTTCCCTCCTCAGAACTTAAGTTCTTTTTTTAGATTGTATCATATTTCCCCTGGTTCGGACAGTGAAAACAAGGCAGTCACTTGTATTTCTCGGATTTCACAATCCGGTATCTTACGAACATGGTTTTTTGCTATAATTTACTTAAGATACAGGATACGGAAAAAGGAGCTAAAAATGATTAACAATATTGCCCATAGAGGTTACAGCAGATTCTATCCTGAAAATACGATGCTTGCCTTTCACAAAGCCGTTGAAGCCGGCTGTGATGCCATAGAGCTTGATCTTCAGCTCTCAAAAGACGGTGAGCTCGTCATTTTTCACGATGATACCCTTGAACGGACGACTACAGGTAAAGGACTGATCAGCGAGTTCACGAAGAAGGAGCTGATGGACCTTGATGCCAGCAGGCTGTTCTTTGGAACCCATCAGGACAACAGGATCCCATCTCTTGAAGAATACCTGCACTATATTCAGGATAAAGACATTGTATCGGTTATCGAACTGAAGAAAAAAATCAATGCTGATGCAAAAATGGAAGAAAAAGTCATAGAAATGATCAGATCCTTCAGGCTCAGTGAAAAAGTGATCATTTCTTCCTTCAGTCAGGAAAGCATCCTAAGGTCCCGCATACTTGCACCTGAAGTCAGTACAGCCCTCATCACAGACTACTGGCTGTATAGAGGCGGTAAAATCGCAAAATCGCTAGGTGCCACCTATATTCACCCAAGACATCTCTTCCTGCTTCCCTTCGTGCTTTCAGAAATAAAAAGAGAAGGAATCCTCGTTCAGCCCTGGACCGTGGATGAAGAAAAACGGATGAGGTGGCTCATCAGAGCCGGCGTCAACGGAATCATCACAAATGACCCTGAACTCCTCCATGCAGTCATAATGTCGATGGAAACAGACAGATAAAAGAGGTGCGCATAATTTTCATTATGCTGCACCTCTTCATCCGTTTATGCAGTGTCTCTATTTTTTCGCATCTGTCTCGTTATCTTTGGAAGATTCCGGAGGACTTTTCTTCTTATCGGCTCCTGCAGTTTTCCTGGCTTGAGTACTCTTTGCTGCTGCAGGTTTCCGAGGTGCTGCAGCTTTCTTTGGTGAGGCGGTTTCTTTTGGGACTGCCTCTTTTTTTGCAGCCTGAGTCTTCTTTGGCGCTTCTTTCTTCGGCACCCCAGTTTTCGCGGAAGCATCAATTATCTCCGCTTTTTCTTCCTCGCTGCCGGTTTTGTCCTCCACTTTCTTAACTTCCTTTTCAGGCTTTTTCACTTCATATGTGGAACTTGCTTCTCCATACTGGGTGAATTTGATATTCAGGTTAAGATCGTTCAGACTGAATTTTTCGGAAGGAATATCCAGAATGATATCGTTGTTGATGGATGTCATGGAAATCTCATCCGTGTCCAGCACCATTTCCTCATCACTCACTTCACCTTCAGTCGGTTCATCGATTTCTTCAACCTCATAGTGAAGCGTCTGTTCATTGCTTTCGTAGCTGCTGCTCTTCTCTGAATGGGAGCCCAGCCTGAGCTTGATGTTGAGATCATTGAGATTATATTTTTCCACGGGGATCTCAAGCAGAAGCTCTTCCGCTTCTCTTACTTCGCCCATCTCTTTCGGATCGATATCCTTAACTTTTATCTTTGTCTTCTTGCTGTAGTCTTTATCAGTCAGTTTGAGTATTTTCTTCGCCTGATTGACGAATTCTTCTGTGCTGTCGAACTCATACAGCTTTTTTCTGTACTTGAAAGATGGTTTGTCCCCGCCCCAGGTTCTCTCCTTGCTGCGGATTGTCAGTTCGGGCAGTTCTTCAGCAAGCCTTTTTACGAGTTTGTCATGATCCTTGTAATTGGAATTCAATTTGATTTTGATCTGTAAACCTCCATTCATTAGTGACCTTCACGCTGCAGCTTAGCAAGTCTTTTCTTGTATTTGTCGAACTTTTTCTGAGTGCGCAGAATCAGCTCTTCCTGGCAGTTGAACGGCTCGTCCTTGTTCTGTATTTTTTTGTAGGATCCGTCCGGCTTCAGAATTCTCGCTTTCATGTTGTCTTTCAGGTTATATTCCAGTATGGTTTTGAGCTTGTGCTTGGCGGCACTGTCCTTTACGGGTATAAGGAGTTCAATACGTTTGTTTAAATTTCTTTCCATCCAGTCTGCGCTGCCGATGAATATTTCCTCACTTCCATTATTGTGGAAGTAAAAGATCCTTGAATGCTCAAGAAATCGTCCTACAATGGACATTACTGTAATATTATCGCTCAAGCCTTTTACCCCAGGTCTCAGGCAGCATATGCCTCTTATGATCAGCTGAATTTCAACACCGTCTCTGGATGCGGCATAGAGTTTTTCTATGATGTCCTTATCCACCAGTGAATTCATCTTTGCGATAATCAGTGCTTTCTTTCCGTCCTTAGCATTCTTTCGTTCATTCTCGATCAGTTCGGTAAACTTGTCGCGCATATCTTCAGGGGCAAGTGTGGCCAGTCTCATTTTTTCATACTTGTAGTGGCCTGAAAGCCTGTTGAAGATATCCGAGATATCTTTGGCAAGGTCTCCGTTGCAGCTGACAAGTGACACGTCAGTATAGAGTTTTGCCGTAATATCGTTGTAGTTTCCAGTTCCGACGTGAAAGTATCGTTTAATCTCATTATTTTCTCTTCTGATGATGAGAAGTGCTTTACAGTGAGTTTTCAGTCCCGTTACTCCATAGATCACGTGACAACCCGCTTTTTCAAGTCTCAGTGCCCAGTTTATATTGTTCTCCTCATCGAACCTTGCCTTGAGTTCCACAAGTACCGTAACCTGTTTGCCATTTTCCGCTGCCTCAGCAAGGGCTTTGACAATGGGAGAATTCCCTGAAACTCTGTAGAGCGTCTGCTTGATGGCAAGAACATCAGGATCCACCGAAGCCTGCTTGATGAGTTTGATGATGGTGGAGAAACTGTCATAGGGGTGATGCAGAAGAACATCTTTCCTAGCTATGGACTGAAAGAGATCTTCATGGACAAGCAGTTCGGGAACAGGCAGTGGAATGATCTCTTTAAACTTAAGTGAATCATCTGCAGGCAGTCTGCTCACTTTATGCAGAAAACCGAGATCTAAAGGACCGCTGATCTTGAATACATTGTCTTCCGTAATTTCAAATTCATCCATGAGATATTCAAGGAGTTCGTAGGAAATGTTGTCCTCCACTTCCAGTTTTATGATATTCCCCCATTTTCGGAGTTTGATGGTTTCCTTGATGACTTCAAGAAGATCATCCGCTTCTTCCTCGTTATACTCCAGATCCGCATTACG
>Ga0194137_10001525_pt1 | contig 14150 bp, 15 predicted proteins | sample TARM_MetaG_T3_14_FD_134025 | JGI IMG/M metagenome (GOLD analysis project Ga0194137, IMG submission 134025) | Freshwater microbial communities from Pennsylvania, USA, analyzing microbe dynamics in response to fracking - TARM_MetaG_T3_14 (version 2) | ecosystem: Environmental > Aquatic >... | reverse complement strand
GTTTCTAAGACACTGTCGTATATCACCTAACTACCTCCTTTTTTTCTAACAGATAGGAGGTTATATCCTTTATAGTTTTGATTTATTGATAATACCGTATGTCCTTCCCCTTCAATACTTCTCGGAACATTTTGAATTGGGTCCCCATCATCTAAGTAAAAACCTATATTTTGATTTCCTTTAATCTTTGATAATTCTATCTTTGCTTTAACAAAATTCATTGGGCATTTTACACCTCTTAGATCAACAACCTTGTACTCTATTTCATTTGTAGATGGTAATTGACCATTATGCACCTTATCTTCCTTTGAAACTGTAATTTCTAGCTGTGGACTTAAGGAGTGGTACATTTCCTTTACTCTTGAAACTAAATAAATAGTGTCACCATCATACTTATCTAATGAGTTTAAATCTCCTAATTTAAAGTCAACTATAGATTCAAATAGATCTACTACAGACTTTCTAACATAACCAGTGTTAATAAAGTGGTTAGTAAATTCTTTCAAAATTTCTCTATCTCTATTCGTATCAATACCTTTTAAAACGAGTAATGCCCTAGCCCCAGAAACCGTAGCATCGTAAAGTCTACTCGATTCATTAGTTTCTTTATACTCAACCAGAGAGGCCTCTGCATTTCCTATATCGAGTTTTATAACATCCAAAACCCCTGCGCTACATTCTCCAGGACCTCTTCCTTGTAATGTGAATGGTTCCTCAGCGCCAAAATCATAGTATATATCCTTATCATCTTCTTCAATGACGTCGTAGGTATTAATCAAGTTAACTACACTTTCCTTATGTTCATTAACGAACTCTTCAAAACTTAAAGATCCTAGGGATAATTTCATGATTGCTAATTCATATACAAACTGAGGCATTTTTTTTGCTGGTACTTCTCCAAATGCTTTAGCTAGAACAGCCCCATCTGCATCTCTCTTCCCACCTAAATATATTGTGTATGCCGGAATAAGACCCTTATTTGTTCGTTTTGCCTTTCCTGATAATCCAATCTCCCCTATATAATGCTGTCCGCAGGAGTTAGGACAACCGGATATATAAATTCTCGGTAGGGCTGTTTTAACTTCCTCAGGTACTTCTTTAAAGTGTTTAATTATTGCAGATAATAGGTTTTGTGATAAACATAACCCAAGCTGACAAGTAGATGCTCCCGTACAAGCAATAGATTGTTCAATAGAATTTGATGCTATATAAGGTTTTATTAGTTCTACTAAACTTTTTGCATCTATATCAATTAAATCTCTGACGAAGAATCCTTGTGTATTTGTCAGAACGATAGAAGTATCGTAATGTAAACTATCTAAAAAAGATAACACCTTGTTCAGGTTACTCGTAGTCATATTTCCATTTTCGGGGTGTATATAGACGGAATATTTTCCTATCTGTTTTTGTGTATATATTAGGTGATTATCCCTAAGTAAATACTTTAGATTTGAAATATTCGACTCAGTATCATTATCTACTTGAATATCTAAGTTTGCTTCTTCTTTTGCCTTTTTAACTTTTAACCTATATCTTTCTTTAAACTCCTTCTCGCCGATCCTGTGTAATATATGTCTTATTCGAGCTTTATTCTTATTACTGCGATCGCCCTCCTGCTCAAATAATTCTTTCATTGCCTGAACATGATACAAAATTTCTGAATCTGGAATAAAAGATTCTAGCTGTACTCCAGGTGTTGAGTTACCTCCTAAGCCTCCAGCACCAAACAAGGAAAAACCTCTATTTCCATTTTCAATTTTTGCAATAAATCCTAAATCTGCAATAGTTGCGTTCGAAGTATCTTCTTTTGAATTCGAGAATGCAATCTTATACTTTCTTGGTAGATTAAATGTGCTTGAATCCTTTAACAAAAAATTGGTAGCTTCTATTCCATAGGGTATAACATCAAAAATATCATCAGTCGAGACACCTGATAAGGGTGAACATATGACATTTCTTGCGGTATTTCCACCGGTGCCTCTAGTTATAATTCCAACTTCCAATAACCCCTCAATTATATCGGCTATATTATCCAATTCTACTTTGTGAAACTGGACATCCTGTCTAGTGGTGAAATGAACATACCCATTAGAATATTTTTCTGCTAGAGCTACTACTGTCTTGAACTGATCCATAGTAATCACCCCAGCAGGTATTCTACTTCTTACCATGTACGTGTTTTTTTCACGTTGTTCATATATCCCCATTGAAACTCTATATGTTTTAAATCTTATCTCGTCAACCTTACCCTCCTTATATTCCTCTACCTTCTCCCTAAACTTCTTTATATCTCCAATTATTTCTTCAGGTATTTTTATCAATTTAACCACCTCACTTTTCGATTATATTAACAATTAGTTTTCTTATCGATTTACTGGGTTTTATCTCAAAAAAATGCAACACTGGTTCTTCTTTCTCTAATGAAACAATACAATATATCATTTCAGGGTCGTATGCTAATCTAATATCCTCTTCCGATGGCCTAGACGGTGTATTCGGATGAGAGTGGTAATTACCTACTAAACTATATCCTCTATCCCTAATGGCTTTTACAACTTTGAATTGTTCCTTTGGGTCCATAGAAAAATGTTCACTACTAGCATCTATATTCCTCATCTCGTATATCTCTTTTATTAGGATACTATCAGCTTCCGCAATTCCACTTATTAAACCACAACACTCTAATGGAAATTCTCTTCTAGCATGATTTATAATTCTTTTATACAGATCCTTAGAAATTGTAACTTTCATATTCTCACCTACCTTACAATTAATCTTCTAAAAACTACATGATGGCTTATTATAATCTACTAAGGTTTTGATATGAGGGTCTACTCCACATACACCACACTTAGTATTTTTATTCAATTTGATTTTTCTAAACTCCATCGTAATTGCATCGTATGTCAATATATACCCTGCTAAGCTTTCACCTATGTTCAATAAGTACTTTATGGCCTCTGTAGCCTGTAATGTTCCTATAACTCCACCCATTACTCCTAAAACTCCAGCTTCACTACAAGTGGGAACCGCGCCTTCTGGAGGTGGCTCTTTAAATATGCATCGATAACACGGCGTATTGTTATTAGGAATATATGTTGTTAACTGGCCAAAGAAACGTATAATTCCTGCGTGAGAAAAAGGTTTCTGAGCTAATACACAGGCGTCATTAATTAAAAACTTTGCAGAAAAATTATCCGTTCCATCAATTATAAAATCATAATCCTTATCCTTAATAATATCTAGAATATTTGAAGCTGTTGCAAAATCATTGTATGTGAATACATTTATATCTGGATTCATTTCTAGAATAGTCTCTTTACCAGATATAACTTTTGGTTTACCAACATCCTTTGTTTGGTGAATAATCTGTCTCTGTAGGTTAGAAAGTTCTACCACATCCCCATCTACTAAACCGATTGTTCCAACACCTGCAGCCGCTAAAAACATTGCGGCTGGTGCTCCCAGACCTCCAGTGCCAATTACTAATACCTTAGAGTTTAATAATTTTTCCTGACCCTCTGGGCCAACCTCCGATAAAATAATGTGCCTAGAATATCGATCAATTTGTTGATCACTTAAATTCAATCGTACCACCTCCCATAAAATACAGAAACTCAATAATATCATTTTCTTTTATGAGTATTTTATCAAAATCCTCTCTATCAACTATTTCTCCATTAACTTCCACAGAAACCATTTCAGGCATCTTTACTTGTTCAATTGTAAGCAATTCTAAAATATTAACAGAGCTCTCTAATCTCTTTAATTTACCATTCACTTTAATTTGCATTTTAGCACCCCTTTATAACTTAGTAGTCTTATAAGTATTGTATGTTATGATTCATTATAAAATATCACGCTTTTATTTAGTTGTCAATATTTTTTTAATATTCTATCAATTAATGAATTTCTATAACATATAGTTTAGGATATTTAATTAGTGTAGATACTTGTCAAACTTAAGAACCTTAGGTTTTTGTCAACTAATATATTTCTATTAAAAAGAACCCAATATTGGTATATTGGGTTCTTTTCTTAATTATTAATCATTTAATCTATAATCTCTAACTAACTAGCAGTGATTTGGTGGGTTTACAAAAGGTTCATTAACTTGTGGTGGGAATAATGGTGGGAATTGATCTCCACAAATCGGTCTAACTCTAGCTTCTTGTGAACAGAATCCTGTACTTAATACGCAAAGTTGAACTGGAACCTTAATTTTCTTTTCACAAGTTATACAGATAGCAATAATTAAGTTAGCAAATACTTCGCCAGTTGCTGGGTTAATAGTAATATCTCTTGTTATACTTTGAGTAGCTAATCTTCCTAAGAACAATGCATTACAGAACTCAGTAAATTGTGGTAAAAATGCTGAGTCAAATACTGAAGGCATACATAATTCAAAGAAATTTGTTAGAACTTGATTAATTGGAGCTCTTCCTCTAAGTGTCGCAATTTCAGTAACTCCTAATGCATTAACATACTCAACATCCATTTCAATTACAACACTACCACTAACTGTTATTTCTTGTGAACCAAAGATAGGTGTTCCTAAACCTTCCTCATCACAATCCGTAGTGTCCGTATAGATTAAGTATTGTAATAATCCAGCTGGTCCTGGCACTGTAACTGGGCAACCTTTTCCGTCTAATACAAATTGTGCACCTGAAAGTGTAGTTGTCGGAGTAATTGTTAAGTTTTTAGGATCATTTATATTGTCAGGATTAAAGAACTTTTTAGCTCTTATGTCCAGTACTCTTGTAATTCTTGTTTTCGGGCCACACTTAGCTACAGGAAGCCCAGAAAATTGTACTCTTCCCACTGATTGTAAACCTTGGAGATTAAATGTTACAGAATCATAAACCTTATCGATAAAAATACACTCACCGACTACATCCCTTAGACTACCATCGAAATAGCACCCTGTGTTTGCTACACAACATGGTTCATCTATTTGCATTGCTTCAATATTTAGATGTTCTTTATTTGACATACTATTCAACTCCTCCTTATTTTTACTAAAATATTATATCGCTTACTGTAAAATATGATATACGTTGAATATAGGTGACACTTCTTAGTAATTTTTATAAATTTTATGCATACATTATATTAATCTGGGCGTTACTATTGAAATATGGGGGTGTAATAATATATGATGCAATATCAAAAGACCACATATAACTTTATTCCTAAGGAAAATTCAAAAACACAATTTGAAGAAAATAGTGATAATATAAATATTAAGGAAGAGATTCCAAAAGTTGAGGTAGTTGTAGATTCATCTTTAAAAGAAGAAAATGCAAAATTGATTAAACAAATAGGAAACTTAAAGAAAAAGTTAGAGGAGACAGAGTCATTATTAATAAAAAAGAACAATGAAATTGATACTATTATTACTGAATACAATGAATACCTACAATATGAAAAGTCACCGAATGAATTTAAAGAGCTAAAGGCTGTAAAGATTGAAGCCGATAGTATAAAAAATCAAATCAGTGTGTTAAATGAAGAAAATGAATCCTTAAAAAATCAAGTTGAGTCCTACAAAACTCATATTCAATACCTTTATTTAATACTATTAATACTTGCAATAATTTAATCTATATAATCAGACTACCACCGAAAAATTAAACGGTGGTTTTTTCATACTCAAAACTTTGGAGTGAACAAGAAAAATAGAGCTCTTCAGCTCTATTATTTCTTAATATATGTTAGACCCTTTCGATACCAATAAACCTCTCTCAAATACTCATGGTCTATATTATCAAAACTGCTTATTACATCCATGGGCAGTCCTATTATTAAATCATATTTCTTCTCATTTATTAAATAACTTATTATGTCATTTATACAGTTTATGAGCATTGTTTCATCATACAAACATAATGGAGTAAAGAAAATATTACAATGCACTTTTGCATTATTGGTGTCCAGTAATAATGTTATGTATACTGTTTCAATGCGGCTTCCACTCTCGTATATTATCTTTTTTATTTCTAGACCTTTTTTGTCATACACTATTTCAGAAATAGATTTAGTTCTTTCTATAGGTAAATATTCTTTTAGATCTAATATTGAGTAATCCTCTTCTTCATCAACTTTTATATGTGTACTTCGATTCATATCACTTTTTTTTATTTTAATAACTCCAGTTAATCCAAAATTCACGTAACCTCTATTTTTCAAGACTCCCTTATCAATATTCATTACTTCACTACTTATATCTATATTAAATATATTTTCTCTTTTTGCTAAGTTTTCAATATAGTTTAAAATGTAATTAACATTCATTGGATTATCATAGCTTGTATCTAGCTTATATGCATACGCATATATGTACGTTCCAATAGGTAGTGGTTCTTCGTTAATACTAAGTCCTACATACCCTAATATCTTATGTCGATTTGTTACTAGAAAAAAAAGTCTTTCATCAAAATATTCTCTTTTCTTATATTCCTCTATTACTTTACTCATTTCAGAAGGTAATTGTTTATTTGTCTTGCTTAATGGGAAAATCATAATCGTAGCCCTCTGGGGCTTATTATCCTTAGGTCCATTTACATTTATACTCTCAACTTTTTTTGCTAAATTATTCAGTTCATCAATAACTATCTTTTTTAAAGTATTTCCATGAAGTATGTTTCTTTGTTCATTTATAAAGTTTACAAACTCATCTATGTTTTTGTTGTTTCTTCTACACTCACTTTCAATATTCTTATATAACCTTTCAAATACACTTAGTTCATGCTTTTCCATTAGTCGTCCCCCCTAAGATAAGTATATTTTCTATATAAAGAATTTATTACTTCAGGAGGAAAATGAAAAGCAGCCCTTAGGCTGCCTTCTTAGTATAGCTTATATTTTTTACAAAGTTCTTCTACTAGATTTTGAGTTTTAGTTACCTCTGATGGATTATTAATTATAATTGAAATGATTTCTGCGATAGTTGCCATATCCTCTTCTTTCATTCCTCTAGCAGTCACCGCCGGTGTACCTATTCTTACACCACTAGTAACAAATGGACTTTGAGGATCGAAAGGAATAGTATTTTTATTTACAGTAACTCCTACCTCGTCTAGAAGTTTTTCAGCATCTTTACCTGTAATATTTTTAGTCCTTAAGTCAATTAAAATTAAATGGTTATCTGTACCGTCAGACACCAATTCGAAACCTTTATCCTTAAGTTCTTGTGCCAGTCTACTTGCATTTTTAACAATTTGTTCTTGATAAGTTTTAAACTCAGGTTCTAGAGCTTCTTTAAATGAAACGGCTTTAGCGGCTATTACATGCATTAAAGGTCCACCTTGTAAACCTGGAAAGATAGCCTTATCAATTAACTGAGCATATTTTTCTTTACATAGTATTGCTCCACCCCTAGGACCTCTTAAGGTCTTATGAGTAGTTGTTGTAACAAAGTCAGCATATTCACATGGATTATCATGTAATCCCGCAGCAACTAGGCCTGCGATATGTGCCATATCCACCATTAAATATGCCCCAACTTCGTCAGCAATTTCTTTAAAGACTTTAAAATCTATTTTTCTTGGGTATGCACTTGCTCCTGCAACAATTAGTTTCGGTTTTACATCATTAGCTATTCTACGCACCTCATCATAGTTAATTAGATGTGTATTTTTATCCACTCCATAGGATTCGAAGTTATAGTATTTACCAGATATATTAACTGGGCTTCCGTGGGTTAGATGCCCTCCATGGGATAAGTTCATTCCTAACACCGTATCTCCTGGCTGTAATACTGCTAGGTATACTCCTAAGTTAGCGTTTGCACCTGAATGGGGTTGTACATTAGCGTGATCTGCGTTAAAGATTTTCTTCAATCTATTAATAGCAAGATTTTCAGCAACATCTACCTCTTCACAACCACCATAGTATCTTTTTCCTGGATACCCTTCAGCATATTTGTTTGTTAGTTGGCTTCCCATAGCCTCCATAACAGCCACAGACACGAAATTTTCTGATGCAATTAATTCTATCTTATTTCTTTGCCTATTAGTCTCTCTCTCAACAACCTGATATATTTCCGGGTCGACCTTCATTAGTTCCTTGAAATCCATATGTATTACTCCCTTCGAATTAGCTATTTTTTTATAATATATATTATATTGTCTTTAGTACACTTTTGCAACATTATGACATATTTTTTGATATAAAGCAAATTATTATCCAATTTTAGTAATAGTATTTTAAATATTTCAAATGATATGTTAATATGAGTTTGTACTTATATTTAAATGGGGGTTTTAACTTGAGTGCTATTAACAATAAAAAACTATTAGTTTTAGCTCTATATGCCGGTGAAATCATGCTTAAAAGCGGTGGAGAGACATATAGGGTTGAAGATACAATTTATAGGATTTGTAGGTCCAGGGGAATAGAATATGTAGATTCCTTCGTTACTCCTACAGGCATGTTTATTTCCTTAGATAATAGAGGAGATAAGCCCGAGGATTTAACGTCCTGTGTAAGAAGAATCAAATCTAGAAGTATAAATTTGAATAGAGTAGCTAGAGTCAATGACTTTTCAAGAAAATTTGTTAATTCCAGTATGGCTATAGATGAGGGTATGGAAATTTTAGGGCAAATAGATAAAATTCAGCCCTATTCCGCTTTGGTGCACGCTCTTTTCGGTGGAATAGCCAGTGCCTTCGTTACCCTATTGTTTGATGCTAATATATACGAGTTTATTGCAGCTTTCTTCACTAGTATAATTGTTACCTTTGCAATTAAAAGTTTAGATAGAATTGATTTCCCTCCATTTTTAACGAATATTTCTGGAGGCTGCGTTGCAACCATATTTGCTATTATAGCTGCTAATATAAACCCTGTTATACATGTTGATATGGTCGTAGTCGGGGCAATTATGGTAATGGTCCCAGGGGTAGCTATTACTAATGCCGTTAGGGATTCAATCTCCGGTGACTTAGTCTCTGGTTTAGCAAAGGCTGCTGAGGCCTTAATCATAGCCGCATCCATTGCCTTTGGTGTTGGTTTTATTCTTCAAATATGGATACTAATATCTGGAGGTAGTTTAGTATGACTTATTTATATAACTTTATAGTTGGCTTAGCCTGCGCAATAGGTTTCGCTGTTCTATTTAACGTGCCACGTAATTCAATAGTCAAAACTGGGATTGCAGGAGGTATCGGATGGGTAATATATATTTTATTTAATACTATTACAGACTCAACTGTACTTTCAACATTTGTTGCATCCGCTACTATTGCTTTGATAGGGGAAATCTTCGCCATTAAGTTTAAGAATCCGGCTACGGTTTATATTGTACCTGCAATAGTTCCACTAGTTCCCGGCCATGGCCTTTATTATACTATGTTATCAATCATAGAAAAGGATTATGAGGCAGCAGCTAAGTATGGTGGAGAATCAATTTTAATTTCTGTTGCTATAGCAGGTGCTTTAACTATTATTCTATCTATTAATAACTTTAGGAAAGTGAAAAAGAGCCAACGTTTGAACTGACTCTTGTCAAGTAGACAGGTAATTTAATTAAAATATTATGCACATATGGATGCATGGTTTCGATATTCTAAAGGAGCCATGCATCCTAATTTTTTTTGAAATCTTCTTTCGTTGTAAAATTCAATATACTCAGTGATTTTTTCTTCTAGTTCTTCAAGAGATTTAAACTTCTTACCGTAAAACATTTCAGGCTTTATTATACCGAAGAAACCTTCCATAGGACCATTATAGATACATTTACCAACACAAGACATGCTCTGTGTCATTTCAGCTTCTCCAATCTTGCTTTTGATTATATTTCCAGTATATTGGAATCACCTGTCGCTGTGAAATATTGGCTTTGCATCAGGGTGTTTTTTTATTGCTTTATCAAACATTTTAAATACAAGCTGGTTATTGTTCCTGAAAGAGAGTTCATATTCTACAATACTATTATCATAAAGATCCATAATCGGGCTTAAATAAAGCTTTCTGTTATCTCCAGGAATTGAGAATTCAGTTACATCTGTAAGCCACTTTTCATTAGGAAACTCCGCAGTAAAATCTCTTGATAAAATATTTTCTTTAACATATTCTGGCTTTACTTTCTTACGATTAACTTTCTTTCTCCTAGCTTTAATTTCTACAATCTTCATAAGACGATGGATATATCCTTCAGAGAATGATCTATGGTTTAATTTGTTTATAAACATTGTCATCCTTCTGTATCCTAATATTCCATCAAACGTTGAGTGATATTTTCTAATTAGTGTACACATTATTTCATCTTGTTTTTCTTTTTCAGGTTGAACACTATTTATGTGTTTGTAGTAGGCACTTCTCGAAATATCTAGAACTTCACACAGCATAATTACTGAATATCCTTTATTCTTAAAAAAATCTATGGTTTTGTATTCGGCTTCCTGTGTTACTTTCGATAGCGAAGTTTTTTCTCGAATTCCTCTTTTTTTTTAAGAACTTCAAGCTCAAATTCTCTTCTTTTTCTTAATGCTTTTTCTTTTTCGAGTTCAAGTTTTAATTTCTCAACTTCAGTTATATTATTTACATCAATTTCGGATATTGCTCTAGGTCCACGATTTTTATACTTAAGCGCTTCTTCTCCTTCATCCAAATATGCGTTTGTCCATTTATATACAAGAGCATAGGTAATTGAATACTTATCAGCTGCATCTTTATAGCTCATATCATTTTGGGTAACCCATTTAACTATCTTTAATCTTTCTTCATATGTAGTTTTTCTAGATTTCATAGTATAGACATCCCCTTTAGGATCATAATCCTTTAATTCTATACCATTATACCATTTATTGATCCTATTACTTATTACTCCTGGAACTATATTGTATTTTGCCCCTAAATCTGGTTGTGAACATTTACCGGAGTTATACTCTTCAATAACTGACATCTTAAATTCTTTACTATATGAGCGATTCACGTTGGATGTTTCAAATACTCTTGGTCCGTGCTTTTTATAGGTTAGATACCATCGACGCACAACTTCCTTTGTGGTTCCGACCATTTCAGCAATACCACCAAAACTGGCATAACCCTTCTCATAATTTTTACAAGCTTCAATCTTTATTTCTTTACTATACTTTGTTCTTCTGCCCATAAAAAATACCTCCAAGTAGATAATGTAATTTTAATTAATTACACTGTCTACTTTGGAAGTATCATATCATTTGTAGGCTCTTCTTCTTACTCTACTTCTGATTCAATAATTTCAGTTATAACTGGGATGTACTCATCAGTTGATCTGAATTTACTATCATTTTGACGGATTAGCAAGAACGTAATACCCATAAATACAAACCCAATTAAAGCACTAAATAGTTCGCTATTATTTATTCCCATTTGACCTAGTACTTTCATTGATAATGAAATACCAAGTATTAATGTTATAAGTGGTAAAGCATAGATTATGAATGCGGCTTTAAGTACATTTTGATGTTCCATATCTACAGCTACAACTTCTCCTATTGTAGCGTTAATTCTGTTAATCGCTTCAATCTCTAGGGTTTTTTCCTCTGTACCCATTTTACATGCATTACAACCCTCACAACTATAATGTCTCTTTACTAATACCATTGCATTGTTGTTATCCAAAATATTTGTAATTACACCTTGTTGTTTCAAAATATTACCCCCTCTATTTACCTATTAAATCTCTAACTACGACTGATGCAAGAATCAATCCAACTACAGAAGGAACAAAGGATACACTTCCAGGAATCTGATGTTTAACAGTGCATGTCCTATCTTTATTTGTACAGATACAGTCAGTCTTACAATCACTATTTATAGCGAATGGAGTCATAGGCTCCTCTTTAGAATAAACTACCTTCAGATCCTTCACACCTCTTTTTCTTAACTCCTTACGTAGTACCTTAGCCAACGGACATATTGAAGTTTTAAATATATCTGTCACTTCAAATTTAGTAGGGTCCAGTTTATTACCAGCACCCATACTGCTTATTATAGGAATATTTTTTTCCTTACATCTTACTACTAAATCGATTTTAGATGTTACCATATCTATTGCATCAACAACATAATCATAGTTATCATCTAATAATCTTTCAGCGCTCTCACTGTTGTATAATTCCCTATAGGTAGTTACTACAGCATTTGGATTAATATCCAATATACGTTCCTTCATTACTTCTACCTTAGCCTTGCCAACCGTAGAGCGTGTTGCATGAAGCTGTCTATTTATATTAGTTAGGCATATATCATCATCATCTACAAGTACAAATTTGCCTACTCCAGTTCTTGCTAGGGCCTCAACTGTAAATGTACCTACACCACCGATTCCAAAAATAGCAACCTTACTTTGTTTTAATTTATTTAAACCCTCTGTTCCAATTAATAATTCTGATCTAGAAAAAGCATGCAATGCCATTTTGTTCCTCCTATTGCTATAATTAAAATTATTTAAATATATAAAAAGTATATCATACTTATCTTATTATTTGTTTATGTTCATAAATTTAATAATAATGTTTTCACACATTAAAAAATTTCCTAATAAACTCATTTTATTAGGAAATAATCATTTATTTTAAATTTTTACCCGCCATGCCGTAGTTTCGGAGGTTTTTGAACCCTCTCTCGAAGGTGGGTGCCCTGTTATCCGTTTCGTAAGTCCACTAAAATGATGAGGCATTTACTACATAGATAAACTCAGATTCCCGATGTAAAAATGTTGGATCAAAACTAAGCCGATATTACATACATGGCAGGTGAAACTTTACATCTTTATTATAATCAAATTATATCATAAAATACTATGATTTTCAAATGCTCATTAGTTATTTTTAATAGAAATATTTAACTCATCCAATTGTTTAGTGTCTGCCAAGGATGGAGCATTAGTCATAGGACATGATGCATTTTGAGTTTTTGGGAATGCAATTACTTGACGTATATTATCTTCCCCAGCTAAAAGCATTACTAATCTATCTAGACCAAAGGCAATACCACCATGGGGCGGTGTTCCGTACTTAAATGCCTCTAATAGGAATCCGAACTTATCCCATGCTTCTTCACTTGAGAAACCTAAAGCTTTAAACATTTTCTGTTGAAGATCAGAGGAATAAATTCTAATACTACCTCCCCCTATTTCATGTCCATTAAGAACGATATCATATGCCTTAGCCCTAGCTTCAGCAGGGTTAGTTTCTAAAAGTTCAACATCCTCATCCATCGGCGATGTAAACGGATGGTGTTTAGCTACATAACGATCTTCCTCTTCATCATGCTCAAACAACGGGAATTCAGTAACCCATAATAAGTCATATTCATCGGTATTTAATAAATTAAGTCTCTTGGCTATTTCTAGTCTAAGATGACCTAATGAGTCATGTACAATTGAAAGTTTATCTGCAGCGAAAAGTATTAAATCACCTTTACTTGCTTCAGTTTTACTTATAATATTGTTTAACTCTTCTTCTGTAAAGAATTTAGCGATAGGAGATGTTAAACCCTCATCTGTAATTTTAATCCATGCTAATCCTTTGGCCCCATAATTTTTTGCATATTCCTCAAGGGCAGTTATATCCTTACGACTAAATTTATCTCCGTAACCTTTAATATTTATACACTGTACACTTCCGCCACTCTCAATTGCTGATGTGAACACCTTAAACCCACATTCCTTAACTAAATCAGAAACATTAATTAGCTCAAAACCAAATCTAGTATCCGGTTTATCTGAACCGTATCTACTCATAGCTTCATTATATGGTAGTCTCTTTAGAGGTAGCTTTATATCAACATTTAAAATGTCTTTAAATATTTTCTTTAAAAGTTTTTCATTTACTTCTATTACATCATCTACATTTACAAAGGACATTTCACAGTCTATTTGAGTAAACTCCGGTTGTCTATCCGCACGTAAATCCTCATCCCTGAAACATTTAACTATTTGAAAATATCTATCCATTCCAGATACCATCAGTAATTGCTTAAATAACTGTGGTGATTGAGGAAGGGCATAGAACTTCCCTGGATTAACTCTGCTCGGTACTAAATAGTCCCTAGCTCCCTCTGGAGTCGTTTTTGTAAGCATTGGTGTCTCAACTTCAATAAACCCTTCATCGTTTAAGAAATTTCGTACACAGTTAGATACCTTATGACGTAAGATT
>Ga0194137_10001523_pt1 | contig 14156 bp, 9 predicted proteins | sample TARM_MetaG_T3_14_FD_134025 | JGI IMG/M metagenome (GOLD analysis project Ga0194137, IMG submission 134025) | Freshwater microbial communities from Pennsylvania, USA, analyzing microbe dynamics in response to fracking - TARM_MetaG_T3_14 (version 2) | ecosystem: Environmental > Aquatic >... | reverse complement strand
CTTATTTCGGGGATCAAACCGAAATCATCTTTGAGGAGGAAACGTTATGACAAAAGTCGCGTTGGTATTCAGCGATATAGATGGAACATTATTGAATTCAAAGCACCAGGTTTCACCCGAAGCCATCCAAATCATTCAGGACCTGGTTAAGCAAGACACGAAAATCATTCTCGCATCCGCCAGACCGCCAGGCGCCATGATTTCCATTGCCGCTGAGGTCCAGTTGTCCACGCCATTGGTCTGTTTCAACGGAGCGCTGATCACACAACATAAAGAAGGGGCATTTGAGGATCTGTACAGTCTGACGCTTGCGGGACCGGACACAGTGCAGCTATACCAAACCGTATCCACAAAATTCCCGGAAATAAGCTTCAACATCTATTCCGGCGATCGCTGGTATGTAGAACGCGAAGATGCGTGGGTGAAGCAGGAAGCGGCAATCACCAAAATGGAGCCGGAATCCATCTCAATGGACGGTTTCCTGAACGAGCAGTTCCCTGTCCACAAAATACTGTGCATGGGGAATCCGGATGACATCCAAAAACTGGAGGATGAGTTGGAAGGGGCAAACCTCCCAAGCATCTCCTACTACCGATCAAAAGACACTTACATGGAAATCGTCAATAACCAAGTATCAAAATTAGGAGCCCTTGACTTTTTATGTGAAAAATACGGCATTGCCTTGGAGAATACTTTGGCAATCGGCGACAATTTCAACGATATGCCGATGATCGAACACGCAGGCAAAGGAATCGCAATGGGCAACGCTCCCGAGGAAGTAAAACGAGCAGCTGATTATGTAACGGACACGAATGATGAGAATGGGTTTTATAAGGCATTGGCACGCACATTAAGATAATGAAACCAAAACCAGCACAGACGCCGAAAAAACGTTTGCGCTGGTTTTTATTTATACCAAGGTAAATCCTTTATAAGGAATAGATCTTTGAAACATTCAATCATTTAATCAGCTAATACTGGATTTGGAATCACTGATGAATTTCATAATCCTATCAATGGTCTTGTCAAAGTCACCTTTGATATCGTGTTCCCAGACTCTTAAAATATTCCAATTGTTAGATTCATAGAACTTGTTGACTTCAATTGCTTTTTCTACATTGCGATTCAACTTCTTATTCCAAAAATCAACATTACTGGTTGGCCGTGTTCCATGGATAGGACAACAGTGCCAAAAACAAGAATCTATGAAAATGACAATTTTATACTTTGATATTGAAATGTCGGGTTTTCCTAGGAGCCTCCTATTATTCCTTCTGTATCGGACCCCTCTTTTGAACAGTTCGTGGGCTACCAAGTCTTCTAATTTGGATTTTGATTTAATTTTACTCATCACTTTGCTGCGCTGTTCGGATGTTATCCTGTCAGGCATAGTATCCACCTTCATCCCTGAATTGTAAGAAATCTAATATCAAACTAATATTATCCTATAAATAATGTATCATATCTAGTATAATTATTTTGTACATTATTATATGTTTTGAAGATAATTCATTATTTAAATAGCAAGTCTAATTATAATTAAGAAAGTAGTGGTCTTGTGTGAAAGATATAATTTTAACGCCATACGCGCCTTATTTGGTTGAATCAACAAGATCAATTGGGTATTCTTTTGAAACCGCTTTGGCAGATATTATTGACAATTCTATCAGTAATTACGCTACTCGTATAGATGTTAAGTTTAACACTGGTGAGGAACCCTATGTGGCTATTATTGATGATGGCACGGGTATGACAAAAGGACAGTTAGAACAAGCTATGAGATATGGAAGCAGCAGCTCTTTGGATTCCCGCGAAGAGATAGATTTGGGAAGATTTGGGTTGGGATTAAAAATGGCTTCAATGTCGCAATGTCGTAAATTGACGGTTTTGTCTAAACAAAGAGAGAAAATTTCCGCGGCATCATGGGATTTGGACCATATAAATAGAACAAAGGAATGGAGTTTGATTACTTATTCCTCAGATGACGTTAAACATTTAAAATTCTATGATGATTTGAACAAACAAACATCTGGGACTGTCGTTTTATGGGAAGTACTTGATAGAATTTCAGAATCTCCCCTGGATTTTGATGATGAATTCAATCAAAAAATTGATTATGCAAACAAACATCTCGGTTTGGTTTTTCATCGATATTTGGAGAATAAGTTGATGAAGAATCATTTTGATTTGTTTTTTAATAATTTAAAAGTGGAGCCGATTGACCCGTTTATGAAGGATAATAAAGCGACACAACCTTTAGAAGAAGAGATTTTACACATTGACAGAATTGCCATAAAAGTCAAGCCATTTATCATTCCTTATGTGTCGAAACTCAGCGCAAAGGAAAGGCAAATACAGGATAAGTACAAAGATTTAAATATTAATCAAGGTTTATACATCTATCGTAATATGAGGTTAATAGTCTGGGGTAAGTGGTTTTATTTACTCAGGGATTCTGAATTGCAGAGGTTGTCAAGAATACAGATAGATTTGCCTAATAACATAGATGATTATTGGACAATTGACGTCAAAAAATCCAGTGCTCAAATTCCAAGTTCTTTAAAGGCTCGGTTGAAGCAAATCATAGTCCGTTCCGTTGGAAAAAGTGAACACGTATATAAATACCGAGGTCGTAAAATATCAAATGATAATTATGAGCATGTTTGGAATAAAGTAAGTAACAGAGATAAAATTCAATATATGGTAAATCGTGAGCTGCCAATTTATAAAGCGTTGGAAGATTCATTAGATGAGGATCAGGAGCGGCTGTTAAATGCTTTCTTGAAAAGTATTGAGGATTCTTTTCCATACGCATCAGTCTATTACGATTTAGCCAAAGATGAACAATATGAAGAAAAAACAATGGAAATTGATGAGGTATATCAATTAGCTAAAATAACTTTGGATAAGTTAAAAGGAAACGTGGACGGTCAACGTGCAGCACTAAAAACCCTAAAAAATATTGATATGTTTCATAAGTATCCAGAAGTAATTACTATGCTAGAGGGGGAATTGGAAATTGGATAAAAAGAGGATTGCAACACTTGAAGAGTTTGGAGATACTCAACTTCGCAACCTTGGCGTTGAAACAGTAGATGAACAAACAATCCGAGAGGCTGTGACGCCGTTCTTGAGTTTGGTGCTAGGAGCCACTCAAGAAGAGCTTGAGGCCGCAATTAAAAACATACAAACACGTTATTATATACGAATGGACACTGGTACGACCATCAGAAATAAGGATACCTATAAGAAATGGTATCATGCTTCGCTGGCTACTCGTGAACAGAGGTACTGGGATCGATATAAGAGATATCTTACCCTCGATGTCAAATTACCAGTCCAAGTCATAGATAAAACAGATCATGCAGCAACTGAAATAATGGACAGTTTAGCAGATCCAAAAGGCAATGATAATTTTAGTAGAAAAGGTTTGGTTATAGGATCAGTACAATCTGGTAAAACTTCAAATTACATTGCATTAATGAATAAAGCAGCTGATAGTGGGTATAAAGTCATTATTTTGTTAACAGGCACCATCGAAAAGCTTCGACAACAGACTCAAATGCGAGTAGATGATGGATTTATAGGGAGTGACAGCAAAGCACAAGTCCTCAATAAGAATACCGTATCTGTAGGTGTTGGTTTGATTGAACAATTGCCTGTAACTCCTCTTACTACTACTACAAAAGATTTTGGTATTCGTGAGGCAATCAAAATTGATGGGCAAAAAGGGCCAGTAGTTTTTGTTATAAAAAAAAATAAAGCTATTTTACAAAAACTGGAAACATGGCTTCGGTTGCATAATAAGAGTCCATTTACAGGGAAAATTGAAGCGCCGCTGTTGATGATTGACGATGAGGCAGATAACGCGTCAGTCAATACTTCAAAAGATGATGAAGATCCAACTATTATTAATCGAACAATAAGAAATATTTTGGACCTATTTTCAAAATCAAGCTACGTTGGATTTACAGCTACACCATTTGCAAATATATTCATAAATCCCAAAATTGATGATGAAGAGGATGTAGATGACTTATTTCCACGGGATTTCATATATCTATTGGAACAACCATCGAATTATGTTGGGCCAAGTGATATGTATAGAGAAGACGGTCAGTACCATTACATGATTCGTAATAATGATGATGTGGAAGGGGTGTTGCCGCAAAGCCATAAGAATGGTACAACACCTGGGCGTTTACCCAGTACTTTAAAAGAAGCAATAATGGTGTTTTTCTTGACAAATGCTATAAGAGACATACGTGGTGATGAAAAGAAACATCGATCCATGTTAATTCATGTATCGCGATTTATAAGTGTACAAAACCGCGTTTGTGAGTTGGTCGACGAATTCAGTCGTGATTTAAAATTACAAATACAAAATTATATCTTTGCCGACGGAGAAAATCAAACTATAAGTAATTTAAAGAGAATTTTTGAAAAAGAATTCGGAATTTCAGAGGAATCGGCTTTAGAAAAATTGCCTGTTCCAGAAACTTGGGAACAGGTAAAAGCAAGTCTTCATCAATCAGTGGCACCCATTCAAACAAAAGTAATTAATAGCGGTAATGCTACTAAAGGTTTGAACTACGATGAATATCCGGATGGGCTTAGACTAATTGCAGTTGGGGGCCTAAGTTTAGCACGTGGGTTGACACTTGAGGGTCTCATGACAAGTTATTTTTACAGAAATACTAAGATGTACGATACTTTAATGCAGATGGGAAGATGGTTTGGTTATAGAGATGGATATGCTGATCTTTGTAGACTATGGACATCATCTGAGTCTGCAGGGTGGTATGCACATATTGCTGTAGCGACAGAAGAGCTACGTATAGAAATTAAACGCATGGCTGATCAGAATATGCGTCCGATCGAATTTGGATTAAAGGTACGCTCTGCTGAGGATTATCCGTTAATAATAACGGCTAGAAACAAAATGCGTACTGCCGAAATGATGAAATTCACTCGAAGTCTAAATGGGCAAGTCGTCGAAACTCCAGTATTATCTAGTGATCTCGAAATTCAAAAGAGTAACAACAAATTAATTGAAGATTGGTTGATGACCAATCAAAAATATTTAGTTGATGATTTATCTTATCTCCATTTTAGACGACCAACTTTTAAAAACATTCCGAAGGATCAAATTATTTATTTGTTGGAGGAACTTAAGCTCCCTTACATAAATGATATTAAAAGCATCAAAGACAATATAAAAAATAGTGATTCAATAATGTTCGATGAATGGGATGTTGTTTTGGCATCCAATGAATTGGGAGGAGATAAAATTGAATTCGGTCCTCTTAACATAACCCCTCTAGAACGATCGTTTGATTTTTATGAAAGTTCAACTCAAACCAAGTATATAAGGATGTCGGGTTCAAAACGGCGTCTAGGCGCAACCAATTTTTCTCAAGGCGGATTAAGTAATGAACAATTTGAATTGATTGAAGGGTCGGTGCGAAAGCAACGTGAATCCTTGGGGGTTGGAAAAAACGGTAAGTTGAAAAGTGCATCAGAATATATGTATTTCAATACCGGGGTAGATCGAAATCCATTGCTAGTTATATACCCAATTCGATTGAGACGAGCAGAAATGAAACAATCTGATGGGTTAGATACTGCATTAGATCTTTCAAAAATTCACTCAAAAATAAAAGAAGTTAATGATTACATTGATTCCCGCGAAGATGAACTAGTAACTGGAATATCTATTGGTATTCCAGCAATTGATGGTGTTGAAAATGTAAAATATACCTACGCAATGAACATAGTACAACAACGTCTTATCCACGATATTGATCTAGATTCTATGGTGTTTGATGGTGATACTGATAATGACTAAAGGTGATGTCAAATGCAATATAATAAATATAAAAGAGATGGCCGTGCAGATATTTTGGACATTTATTTTGGTAAGGACAGCGAGGAAAGATCAAGCTTACTAATAATACTAAAGAAAAAACCATACATACTAATTAAGTCAAAATTTTTATCCACAGAAATCGGTCTTCGAGAAGATAGCAACTGGGCATTTCAAGTTTCACTGACAGATGAAAAATATATCGGTGTTTTTAAGATATTGGTATCTGATTTAATCAATACGATAGAAAATGTAGTTCTCCAAGAAGCAGCTGAAAAGAAAATCATTAATCGCTATAACGAATGGCAAAAACTATTCGATGACAGAGTAGGTGCCGCATTAACTTTCGTTCAAATTCAGGGTTTAGTTGGAGAGTTATATTTATTGAAGCATGAATTATTTAAAACGTATGGTGTAAATGAGGCTATACGAGGATGGATTGGTCCAAACGGAGCGAATAAAGACTTTGTATTTGAGAATGAATGGTACGAAGTTAAAACAAAATCAGTCAATAAGGACTATGTTCATATCAGCAACAATATGCAACTTGAGTCAAACGTCCCAGGCTTGTTAGTTGTAATATCTTGTCAGCAGACAAGCGAACTCTCGAATTCTGCTTATAGTTTAATGAAATTGCATCGCTCAATAATTAAAGAAATATTCAATGAGGAATTACTTGCGATATATTTGGAAAAATTAGCACACCTACATTTTATTCCAGATGACTCTTATGAAGACATTTTATTTGATATTGCAAGACCAAAATACTACAGTGTCGATTCAAAATTTCCAAAAGTACATAAAGAGGAAAATGAACAAGCAATTTTTAATATTAGGTATGATTTATATTTACCTATGTTAGAAAAATATATAGTAGAGGATATCGGGAAATGGATAAATACAGAGAAGGCTTAGTGAATGAAGTTAAATCCTTAGCACAATCAGAAAACATGTCCGATCGTGAGGCATTCTTTGAATGCTATCTGAATAAACTAGAAGAGTCTGAACTAGTAGAGGACTACCATTATCTGTATTTTTCCGGAAGAAGCGGAAATAAAAATGTACAGATTGATGGCTATGCCTACAATGAGTTAGATCAAAAACTTTCTTTATTTGTTATGCCTCCATTATCATATTATGATGATAGAACTTTGACCAAGACTGATGCTGAAACTCTTTTTAAGCGTGCTAAAGCTTTTTTCTTTGAAGCGGATAAAGTAATATCCGGGGCTGAAGAATCATCAGAAGGATTTGGACTAGCTTATGATATCTACAATAAAAAAATGAATGTAGAAGTTTTGGAGCTGAATATATTAACTGACTTAACAATTTCCGCTAAGTTGTCCACATTGGAAAGTACACTCGAAAAAAATGTCAGAATTGATTATTCTATATTTGATATAACTCGCATGAAAGCCATGGACGATTCACAGGGCGGGAAAGAACCACTCGTGATAAATTTGAAAAAGGACTTTGATTGTGACGGTATACCTGTTCTCCCGGCTTCTAAGACAGCGAATTATGAAGCCTATTTATGCAACATGCCTGGAATAATATTAGCTAAAATGTATGATAAGTACCAATCCCGCTTACTTGAAGGAAATGTGAGATCTTTTTTACAAACAAAAGGTAAGGTAAACAAGGGGATTCGAAAAACTATTTTGACCGAGCCGGAAATGTTCTTCGCATATAATAACGGTATTGCAGCAACTGCGGAGGAGCTTACCATTGATGATACACCTCATGGGCCAGTCATCAGAGAATTTAGGTCATTGCAAATAGTGAATGGTGGGCAGACTACAGCATCATTGGCAAATGCATGGGTAAACGATGTGAGACATCAATCCAGAGAACAAATATTAAAAATATCGGTTCCTATGAAAATATCCGTAGTAAACTATGAGAGTGCCCAAGAACTTGTTCCAAATATATCCAGATACGCAAATAGCCAAAATAAAGTTAGTGATGCGGATCTGGCGTCCAATCATCCATTCCATATTAAGGTGGAAGAACTTTCTCGTCGCATTGTAGCACCTGCAGTTGGTGGGAATCAGTTTGGCACTTATTGGTACTACGAGCGCGCAAATGGACAATATCGTCAAGAAACATATAAAACCACTGCTTCTACAAAGAAAGCATTTGAGTCGCGCAATCCGAAGAAACAAATATTTAAGAAGGTAGATCTGGCTAAGTACATGAATATCTATCTGAAAAAACCACACATAGCTTCTGCAGGAGCACAAAAAAGTTTTAATGTATTCAGCACGTGGATGCTTAACGAATGGGATAAAAATCCGAATTTCGTAACCGAGGAATTCTTTAAAAAGATTGTGGCTCTTACGATCCTTTTTAAGGAATCTGATAGTATAGTACGGAAGCAGACGTGGTATGATTCATACAAAGCAAATATTGTTGCATACACTTTATCTGCTATATTTAGTAAAGTCGAAAAAGACTTCCCAGAATCAACACTGGACCTTCAGACAATTTGGAAGAATCAAAATATTTCCATAGGTTGGTCGAAGCAAATCCGGAAAGTTTCAAAGATAATGTATGATCATTTAACTGATCCTAATAGGACTGTAGAAAACGTAACTGAATGGGCTAAACGCGAAATTAGTTGGAAAACTGCACAGAAGATTGATTTTTCATTTGAGCCGGAATTTATTGAAGAATTGTTGAATAAAAAATATGTCAAGACTCAAGAAATGGCAGCAGTTAGAGAAGTTAAAGAAATCAATGAAATGACAGCTTTACTTGATGTTTATAAACTTGAAGAAGATGATCCCGGTTTTTGGAAGTCGCTCTATGATTGGGGAACTCGTGAAAATATTTGGAATTATCAAGACGTCAGTTTTTTGAAACAAGCAATGAAAATTAATACAACTCCACCTTCAGATAAACAAGCAGCACGTATCATGCAACTCTTGGAAAAGGCAAGGTCTGAAGCTTATCAAAAATAGTCAAAAATAAAAAAGCCACAATTGTGGCTTTTTTATTTTTATTACCCAAAACTCTCCTCTAGGAATGCTAAGTTGGATGGAGGATTGATTACATTAGCATTTAGATATAACAGTTCAGAGAATATTTCTTCCAACACGTTCACTACAATACTATTTCCGGAAAGTTTAAGTAATTTTGAATGCGAAAGGAATTTTCTGACCTTGGAAATGTTTAGGTTATTATCTACTAAACGCTGGAAATCATCTTCCTCAAATCCCATTAACAGAAAGGTTTCTCTGGGTGTTAAATTTCGATAGGGAGCTTTCGCACTATCCAAGTCTAACTGGTGCACAATTATGCCTGCATTGGGATTACGATCTTGTTTTGTTGTTATAGTTTTAGCGATCGCACCTGTAAGGTCATTACCGTATGCTAGTTTAACGGAATCCTGATAGATGCGTTTCCGTGATTCTGTGAAATTAGGAGTGCTTTCCATAGCTTCTTTGAGGTACTGTTCATCATCAAAATAATTCAGTTTTAAAAACATCTCAAGCGTGGGGTTAGCAGTGCTTGCCCGATTCAAATCTGATGTTTGAAAAAAGTTTAAAATAGCATTTCTCTGTGCATTAAGCAAGTCTTGTGAATATACACTTATCATAAAGGTACGAACTCTGCTTTGAGGAACACCGAAATCAGAGGCATCCAGATCATAATAACGATTGAGATATCCCATGCTTTCCAATTCTTTTCGCCACATTTTAAAGTTTTTCTCATGTAGTGGTCCATGTATAGCTGAAACGTTCTCCATTAATAGGAATCTCGGCATTTTTTTGCCGAGAGCTTTATATTCTTTTAGTAAACGTTCAATTTGCCACAATAAGCCAGAACGGTTACCGGCATCTTTATCAATACCGCTGAAGTTTCCGTGCCAGTAACTACTGATTGATAAATCCTGGCAAGGAAAACTATATGTCAGTAAATCGGCATCAGGCAATTCGCTTGCTTTTACGGAAGAGATGTCAACAAAATTGTTGTTTTCATCAAGGCTGTGTTTAATAGCTTTCAACTGTTGAATAGACATACGACTTAAGGAACCATTTTTAAGTGGTAGTTTTCCGTCAGAACTTAAGTTCAACTTTCCTAAACATTCAATTAAATCTTCTTTTGTAAAACCGTCGTATTTTTCCAGTTTTTGAGGTCCATTATGAATGAGATCATAAGCGTAGGAAGCTCCTATTTCCCATTCAACTGTCGCAACTACTTTATAGTCGAATTCTGGATGTTTTTGTTTAATTTTTGAGAAGGCCTTGGCTTGCGAGCCTATTCCGCTAAACGTTTCAATAATTTTAAAAGTCATCGTGCTACCTCCAATTGATATATTAGCAGGTAAAGCATACCTTCACAACTAGCTAATTATCATTTTGTTTTAAATTGTAGTGATTGTAATAATTGAGAGTTTTGAAAATGAAATGGTAAATTAAAATTATGGATTAGGAGAGTATTTCTCTCAGCTAGAGTTTCATAATATGATTCCTATACTGTATTAGTAGGGTTTATTATACAAAAAAATTAAGCCTCATATCGTTCTATAATAACATTCTGTATAAGTAATCTGTGTAATTTGTTTTTTATTTTAAAATTTCCTAGCTAAAATTTTGAACAGGGTGCTCATATATATCCCCTTCGGATGGAAACATACGTTCTCTATGTCTTATATTTTAATCCATATTATCAAATAAAACAAACTAAAAATTTCCTGAGTATTTCTAAACAATTTATACTTGTGCAAAAATTAACGAGTACTATGCATTTTTTCGAAATCATTAATTTTTGTTACAATTTAGATCAGAACTGGTTGAAAAATCCAACTTGATTAGTAAAATTATTTCTAATCAGCTAGATTTTTGCGCACACTTATCCATTTGATGAAAAATTCGATCTTCAAATTAGGCAATTTCATCTACAAACAGAGATTCTCAATAATTCCGAGGGCTTGATAAAACAAGTTGTTCTGATGAACATGACAATAGTTGATTTCATAAGTAACCAAAGGCCTGTTTTAATGAGTTTGTCTACGACTTACAATAGGCGTAGTCGGAATATATCTATTTGCAGTCTTTGCTGAACCGTTTGCAAATTAAATCGTATGCATTAAATTTATGATGTTGTAAGTTAATAGACTTATCATTTTTACGGGTGTGATTTTCTGAGAAGGAAGTGCTGTCGGTCTTTTTTTTAAATTTGAATCCACTCTTCGGCCGTTTGATGATGTTTTCCTTGGTGCTACGTTTGTAGTGAGCCCGCAGAGACAGTGTTTGAACAACTAGTGATACATATATATATGTCGGAATAGAAGTACATCTGTGTCGTCTGGTCGAGAAATTGTTTTGATAACTCAGAAAAAATATTTGAATCCATAAATTCTCTGACGAGAATTAGTCCAGACTTGATGAGGGAATTTTCGACGGTGTTTGAAACATGTTTGAAATATTTTGAATTATTCAGGTCTAGTTATTTTAATTTTATACTTGATGAATTATAAAAATGCTATAATAAGAGTTTGATACTTGTTCTGAAATTATTCATCAATTATAATCCTATTGAAAGATAAAATAATGGAGGTCTGAGCATGAACATTCGCGCGATAGATTTATTTTGCGGAGTGGGTGGCCTTACTCACGGATTAGAACAATCAGGGATAGAAGTCATAGCAGGAATTGACATTGAGGAAAGTTGCAGAATCCCTTATGAAGCTAATAACAAAGCAAAATTTATTTTAAAGGACATTAAAGAGATCTCTTCACAGGAAATAGAAAGCTATTATCCTGAGGATACTGACATCAAGGTTTTAGTTGGCTGTGCACCATGTCAACCTTTTTCTTCATATAGTCATCGATATAAAGGCTCTGATGTTTCCGAATCAAAAATGGATCTTTTAAATTACTTTGGTAAATTTGTAGCGGAGATTCAACCAGATCTTGTATCAATGGAAAATGTACCCCAAATGGCTAGTAATCCCGTTTTTGACGATTTCTTATACGTTCTAGACAAGAATGGCTACGAAGTTGACTGGAAAGTTATCTATGGTCCAGATTACGAAATTCCACAGAATAGAAAGAGACTGGTTTTAATTGCTTCGAAGCTTTCCAAAATCAATATTATTCCTCCACTAAGAAATAAGACAAATTATGTAACGGTTAGAGATATTATTGGAGATTTACCTCAAATAAAAGCTGGAGAATTTGATGAAAATGACCCTTTACATATGAGTAGAAATCTTTCAGACCTCAATTTGAAGCGCATCAAGCAATCCATACCAGGTGGTACTTGGAAAGATTGGGATCCAGAATTACTCCCAAATTGTTATAAAAAAGAGAGCGGCCAATCATATAAATCTGTTTATGGAAGGATTGATTGGGATAAACCATCTCCAACGATTACAACACAATTTATTGGCTTCGGGAATGGTCGATTTGGACATCCTGAACAAGATCGAGCCCTCTCGTTAAGAGAGGGCGCTATGCTACAAACTTTTCCTCGTAACTATAAGTTTTATCATGGGAAACCAGCTTCGATGGTGAAAATTTCAACTCAAATTGGTAATGCAGTTCCAGTAAAGTTGGGATATGTAATAGGAAAAAGTATTATAAAAACATTGGAGTTGAAATGATGAAAAAAACTGTAGATTTCAGAGTAGCATTTGGAGCAGTTAAACATTTTGGTAAAAATTTGTACACAACGAATCCTCCTGCAATAGCTGAACTAGTAGCTAATTGTTGGGATGCGTATGCAAAAGTATGTTCAATTTTTTATGATGATGAGCATTGCTCGCTACTGGTTGCGGATAATGGTGTTGGGATGACAGACTCTGAATTTGAAAACCGTTATGCTGTTTCGGGTATGGAGAAAAATACGGATATAAGACAACCGGAGGATATGGAAATAAGGCCTTATATGGGGAAAAAAGGCATTGGGAAATTTTCAGTGTTTAGTTTAGGCAATAGTTATACAATTTATACTAAAAGTTCGGATGAGGATAAATGGAAAAAAGCTACGCTCGAGTATGAAAATTTAATGATTGATCAAGCTAGTATTAAAATTGACGTTGAATATATTGACAATTTGGATGAACTAAAGGAATTCTTTGAAATAGATACCAACAATTTTAGCCAAGGAACTTTAATATTTATTCCCGTAATGTCTCGTAAATTTACAAAAGCGACATATGGTTCTCTAGCTTCAATTTTGGGTAGAAGGTTTTCGACAAGTTTATCTTCTGCTTATAATTTTCAACTTTTAATTAATAGTGAAGAAGTAAATCTTCAGAAACATTTTTATGACGAGAGTGTTGAATTCGTTTATTATTTCGGCCTTGATAGAACGGATATGGAAAAAAGATTTTCAAACATCACTAATAAGAATTTTATTAAAGAGATTTCACATAACTACTTCACGCAAAATAATGTTTCGGGGTGGATTGGAAGTGTTTCAAAAACTTCAAGTTTAAAAATTGAAGATGAATTCAATGCATCTGGGATAGTTGTATACATAAATGGGAAGTTAGCTGATGAGAATATTTTGAAAAGTACTCAAAATGCTGCAGTTTCAAATCTATATTTAGTAGGCGAAGTTGATGCAGATTTTCTGCAATCAGACAATATTGATCCCGTATTAAGTAGTCGAGAAGGCTTAAATTTAGAACTTGAGAACGTCCGTACCTTAAGGACAGAATTAAATGAAATCCGAAAAGGATTGATTAATCAATGGAATGAACTACGTGCATCAAGGGACGAGGATAAACAAGATTATCTAGAGGCAATTTTTGAGACTCCAGAATACAAACAGATTTATGATGGTTATAATGAGTCAGAAAAAATGAAGTTTAAAAAATATAGTCAAAAGCTTTTCGATTCTAAACCTGAAAATATTCGATTAAAAGACACATTTACGCCATTTTTATTTACTGTAATTAACTCAGAATCAATGGGGAAAATTCAGATTGACACTGATGAAGAAAATGATTCAATAATAAATAAATTTATGGAGTTATTCGACAAAAGTGAATTAAATGATGCCCTAAGACTAAAATTGGTTCTTCAGGATAGATTAAGTGTAATTAAAGAGTTAAGAAAGCAAATTTCGTTGCAAGCTAAAGAAAAGGTTTTCGAAAAACACATAGCAGCCAACCCGTGGCTTATTAATCCGTACTGGGACAGAAAAAGATATGTATATAAATTGAGTTAAATTGCATTCGTTTTTCCTCCTGTAGGCGTATACTAAAGAAAACACTTGAGGAGTGGGGAACATGGAAACAGAACGCCAAATCCGTGAATTGGAAAAAGCGATG
>Ga0194137_10001522_pt1 | contig 14156 bp, 9 predicted proteins | sample TARM_MetaG_T3_14_FD_134025 | JGI IMG/M metagenome (GOLD analysis project Ga0194137, IMG submission 134025) | Freshwater microbial communities from Pennsylvania, USA, analyzing microbe dynamics in response to fracking - TARM_MetaG_T3_14 (version 2) | ecosystem: Environmental > Aquatic >... | reverse complement strand
GGTGCCGACTTCTTCGATGATCCCAGTAAACATGGATTCCCTCCTTATTTCTCTATATTATTATGCGTTTTTGGAAATGTAGCCTTCCAAGAGGATGTCTTCCCCGACCGCGCTGGCTTTCAGATCGAGCACGCCGAAAGCCTGGCTCAGTTTCTCGATGCCTTCTCCACCGACAGGGGTTTTGGCCGTTTCCCCGCCGATCAGTTTCGGCGCGATGTAGACCTGGACTTTGTCGACGATGCCGGCTTGCAGGGCGGTAAAGTTCAAAGTGGCGCCCCCCTCCAGCAGGATGCTGTCGATGCCGCGCTCCCCGAGGACCCGCATCAGCGCCTTCAGGTCGGTCCGGCCGTCCTTGGCCGGCACAGTCAAAAGCTCGATGCCGGCTTCCTCAAGCAGGGCAGCCTTGTTGCGGTCCGCCTGTTCGGTCGTTGCGATAATCGTCTTGGCGCTGTCCTGATCCCGGAGCACTTTTGCTTCCAGCGGGATGCGCAAGCTGCTGTCGACGATGATCCGCAGCGGATTTTTCCCTCCCGGAATGCGCGAGGTCAGCTGCGGATCGTCCGTGATGACAGTCTGGACGCCGACCATGATGGCGCTGAGGACGCTGCGCAGCTGGTGCACGCGTTCCCTTGCGGCCGGGCCGGTGATCCATTGCGATTCGCCGGTCCGGGTCGCAATCTTTCCGTCCAGCGACATCGCGGCTTTCATGACGACGAAAGGCTCTTTAGTGACGATGTGTTTCATGAATACTTCATTCAGACGGCGGCTTTCCTCGGCCAGAACGCCCGTGACCACTTCGATGCCGGCAGCCTGCAGTTTCTTAACGCCGCGCCCGGAAACAAGCGGATTCGGATCCAGGGCAGCGATGACGACGCGTCCGATTTTCATTTCGATGATCTTATCGGAGCAGGGCGGCGTTTTGCCGTAATGGGAGCAGGGCTCCAAGGTCACGTAGACGGTCGCGCCGGCAACATCTTCGGTCGCCGAACGGAACGCATTCACTTCGGCATGACCTTCGCCGAATTTTTCATGGTAGCCGGCGCCGATGATGCGCCCGTCCTTGACGATGACGGCGCCGACCATCGGATTGGGCGCCACCGCTCCGCGTCCTTTTGCCGCCAATTCCAGCGCCAGTTGCATATAGTGTGTATCCTGATTGTGCATCCGATCGTGCCTCCCTTTTCCAAAATAAAAAGCCCTGAACAGTTCTGCTTCAGGGCTCGACGAAGGAAGGCCAGCTAAATAAAGCCAAAAAATCCCTGGGTATACACTACACCCAGGGATTGACATTCCGATCATGAACGGATGGCCGGAAAGCCTATTGTGCGCGACAAATAAACCTATCCGACCATTCGCTAAATGGTTATTGTCTTCTTTCATCCAGACTATGACTGTCGGCTTCGGAATCTAACCGAATCTGCCTTACGGCTCGTGGGCTTTACCACCGGTAGGGATTTGCACCCGTCCCTGAAGACTATTCAATTAAGTTGTCTCTAGGATAATCCCAATCCGTACTATTGTCAAATAAAAGTTTCGCAAACTAAAGTTCAAAGACGGCGGATTAAAATATAGTTTGTAATTCATTAGAATTGGGTATAAAATGAGTCCAATAATAGTTGCATCTTGACGCGGAAATTACCGTTCGCAAGAGCGGTAGCGAGAATAAATTAAAAGGGGATGGCAGAATTTGGAACAAGTATTTCAAGGAAGAAGCTTATTGGCGGAAAAAGATTTCACCCGGGAAGAATTGGAGTATCTGATCGATTTTTCGGCGCATCTGAAGGACCTGAAGAAACGAAACATCCCGCACCGTTATCTGGAAGGCAAGAACATTGCGCTGCTTTTCGAAAAGGCATCGACGCGCACAAGGGCCGCATTCACGGTGGCTGCCATCGATCTTGGGGCGCATCCCGAATACCTGGGGAAAAATGATATCCAATTGGGCAAAAAGGAATCCGTTGAAGACACCGCCAAAGTGCTCGGCAGCATGTTCGACGGCATCGAATTCCGCGGCTTCAGCCAAAAAACCGTCGAAGATCTGGCGAAATATGCCGGTGTGCCGGTGTGGAACGGCCTGACCGACGAGTGGCATCCGACCCAAATGATCGCCGATTTCCTGACGGTCAAAGAGCATTTCGGCAAGCTGGCCGGACTGAAGTTGGTCTATGTAGGGGACGGACGCAACAATGTCGCCAACAGCCTGTTGGTGACCGGCGCCATCCTTGGCGTCAGCGTCACGATCTGCGCCCCTGAATCGCTGTTCCCGACCGACGAATTGGTCGAAATGGCCCAGAAATTCGCCGAGAAGAGCGGCAGCAAAATCGAAATCACGGCCGATGTGGCCAAAGGCGTAAAAGCCGCCGATGTCCTTTACACCGATGTATGGGTATCGATGGGCGAAGAGGACAAATTCGAGGAGCGCATCGAATTGTTGACACCGTACCAGATCAATATGGAGATGATCGAGAAGACCGGCAATGATGATGTGATCCTGTTGCACTGCCTGCCGGCTTTCCATGACACAAAAACGCAGTACGGCCAGGAAATCGCCGACACATTCGGCATGCGCGAGATGGAAGTGACCGATGCCGCTTTCCGCAGCAAGCACGGCCTGCAGTTCGAACAGGCCGAAAATCGCATGCATTCGATCAAGGCGATCATGGCTGCGACCTTAGGAAATTTATTTATTCCAAAAGTTTGATTGACAAAGTGAAAAACAGATGATAAATTTAATGAAAATGTCAAACAACATCTAACACAAACAAAAACTTTGACAAGAAGAGTAATCCATTTGCACAGTGAAGCGAACCTTGGAGGGTGAAAGCAAGGTCAACCGCGATGGATGAAAAGGAACTTTGAGTTGATAAGCTGAATGTGAACCATAAAGTTTAATCCGGTTGCCCCGTTACCGCAAAAGTAGCAATACTTGAGTCCGTCTGTGCGCGCATAGACGGAAAATAAGGGTGGCACCACGAACTTTCGTCCCTATACTGAATCAATCTATTTGGTTTGGTATAGGCACGGAAGTTTTTTTGTTGCAGTCGAGTCATTTGTGAACCGGGATCGGCCCGCGTTCACTACGAATAATAAAAGGGGGATGGAAAGTATGATTCATGTCAGTATCATTGGAGCAACAGGTTACACGGGGGTGGAATTAGTCCGATTATTGGGGTTGCGCGAGGATGTGGTCCTGGATCATCTGACCTCCCGTACGTACGCGGGCCAGAAGATCCAGCATCTTTTCCCGCACCTGCTGGGCAACGTCGATCACACCTGCGAAGAATTGGATCTGGAACAGGTGACGACGGACAGCGATGTGATCTTTGTGGCCCTGCCGCATGGACACGCTTTGCCGATAGTCAAGAAAGCCAAGGAAAAAGGCAAAAAGGTCATCGATCTGGGGGCCGATTTCCGCTTGAAGGACGCAGCCGTCTATGAAGAATGGTACAAAGTCGCGCACACCGAGCCGGAACTTTTGGAAGAAGCCGTCTACGGCCTGCCGGAATGGGACCGCGATGCGATCAAGGAGGCAACAGTCATCGCCAACCCGGGCTGTTTTGTGACCAGCATCCTCTTGGGCTTGATGCCTTTGATGAAGAAAAAAGACTGGGTCGTGCCGGGCAGCATCGTCTGCGATTCCAAATCAGGCACTTCCGGAGCGGGCCGCGCCGGCAACGTTGCGAATCTCTTCACCGAAGTGGAAAGCAGCTTCAAAGCCTACGGTGTTGCGCATCACCGCCATACGCCGGAAATCGAACAGCTGCTGACGCAGATGGCCGGAACGGACACGCTGGTCCAATTTACGCCGCATCTGGTGCCGATGAGCCGAGGCATCCTCAGCACGATCTACGCGACGGTCAAAGAAAAGACGACAGCAGCCGAAATCCAGGCCCTTTTTGAGGAAGCTTACGCCGATGAGCCGTTTGTGCAGGTGCTGCCGGCGGGCATGTGGCCGATGACGAAATCGGTAAAAGGCACGAATAACTGCCAATTGGGTGTCACCTACGACGAACGCACAGGCCGGGTCATCATCGTGTCGGTCATCGACAACTTGATGAAGGGCGCTGCCGGCCAAGCCGTGCAAAACATGAATTTGATGTTCGGGCTTGCCGAAACGACAGGCTTACAGATGATTGGGCTTTTTCCGTAAGAACGGAAGACTGAAGGAGGAAACGGAAGACATGATAAAGAAAATGCAAAAAAGCGGTGTGACCGCCGCCGCGGGTGTGCAAGCCGCAGGTATCCACGCCGGTTTCAAGAAACGCAAAAAAGACATGGCATTGCTGTATTTCCCGGAAGGGGCGACGGTTTCCGGTGTCTTCACCAAAAATAAAGTCAAAGCGGCGCCGGTCCAGTACGATCAGCAAGCCCTGCAGCAACATGACCGCTTCAAGGCGATCCTGATCAACAGCGGCAACGCGAACGCCTGTACAGGCAAACAAGGCAAAGCCGATGTGGAAGAGACCGTGAAGCTGCTTTCGGCAGAACTGAATATCCAACCGGAAGAGGTACTGGTGTCTTCGACAGGCGTCATCGGGATGTTCATGAACATGGAGACGATGAAAAAAGGCGTCCAGGCGATCGCGCCGGAGCTTTCCGAATTTGGCGGCGCTGCAGCCAGCAAGGCGATCATGACTACGGATACGGTTCCGAAAGAAGTCAGCTTCACTTTTGAAGTCGGCGGCAAAACGGCTACCATCGGCGGAATGGTCAAAGGATCCGGGATGATCCATCCGAACCTTGGCACGATGCTGGGCTACATCACAACCGACGTCGCAATCGGCCAAACAGCTTTACATGCGATGTTGCTGAAAGCCGCAGATGCGACCTTCAACCACGCGACCATCGATGGGGACACGAGCACGAATGATTCCGTCTTTGTCGCAGCTACGGGCAAGCTCGACAATCCGTTGATAGCCTCCACTGAAGATGCCGGCTATGCCGAGGTCGAAGCGGCTATCCTTTCCATTTGTTCCCAACTGGCGCAGCTTTTGGTCAAGGACGGCGAAGGGGCGACGAAATTTGTCGAGGTGCTGGTTTCCGGAGCGAAGACGATGGCTGACGCCGTTTCGATCGGCAAATCGGTTGCGACTTCGAGTCTTGTGAAAACGGCGATGTTCGGCGAGGATGCCAACTGGGGACGTGTCATCACGGCTGCCGGTTATGCGGAAACGGAATACTTCGATCCTGATGTGATCGATATCGCCTTTTCGAGTAAGAACGGCGAAATCCAGCTCTGCGAAGCGGGGATGGGTGTCGTCTTTGACGAAGAGCTTGCGAAAAAAATACTGGAAGCGGATGAGATCAACATTCTGATCGATCTGCATTTGGGAACAGAGGCCGCCAGCACATGGACTTGCGACTTCTCATACGACTACGTGAAAATCAATGCGGATTACAGGAGCTGAGCGGGATGAATACGAATAAGAGTAATTGTGAAAAAGCCGAAATGCTGGTCGAAGCATTGCCTTACGTCAACCGTCTCCGCGATAAGATTATCGTCATCAAATACGGCGGCAATGCGATGATCAATGAAGAGTTGAAAAAAGCTGTCATGCAGGACATTCTGCTTATGAAATCGGTGGGGATGCATCCGATCCTCGTCCACGGCGGCGGTCCGGCCATCAATGACATGCTGAAAAAACTACAGATAGAGAGCCACTTTGAACAAGGCCTGCGTGTGACCGACAAACAGACGATGGAAGTCGTCGAAATGGTGTTGGCTGGCAAAGTCAACAAGGATATCGTCGGAACGTTGAACCAGATCGGCGGAAAAGGTATCGGCCTGTCTGGCAAAGACGGTAATCTGATCCAAGCGCGCAAGAAATACTTGGAAAAGGATGGAGAAAAAATAGACATCGGTTATGTCGGTGAAGTCGAAGCGGTCAACAAAGAAATGCTGGAGGCACTCATGTACAGCGGCTATATCCCGGTCATTTCCTCAATCGGAATGGGCCAGGACGGGATGAGCTACAACATCAATGCCGATTATGTCGCCGGTGCTGTGGCGAAGGCTGTTCAGGCAAACAAATTCATCCTGCTGACCGATGTGGAAGGAATCTTCCGTGATTATCACGATAAGGATTCCCTCATCTCGCGCATCACGCTCGAAGACATCGAAGCGCTGGAAGCGGAAGGGATCATCTCAGGCGGGATGGTACCGAAAGTGGACTGCTGCATCGATGCTTTGAAGGGCGGCGTTGCCGGCGCGCACATCATCGATGGCCGGCTGCGCCACTCGATCTTATTGGAAGTCTTTTTTGACGAAGGAATCGGCACGATGATCGATCGTGACAAGGAAGGGGTATAAAGAATGACGAATGAAGAAATAAAAACAAAAGGGCAAGCCTACTTGATGAATACCTTCAACCGCGGCGCGATCTGCATGGTCGAAGGCCAAGGCAGCTACCTGAAGGATGCGGACGGCAAGCAATATTTGGATTTCCTGGCTGGCATCGCCGTGAACGCATTGGGGCATAACCATCCGAAAGTCACGGCTGCGATAGCGGAGCAGGCCGCCAAGCTGGTCCACTGCTCAAACTTTTACTGGATTGAGCCGCAAGTGCTATTGGCGGAAAAATTGATCACGCATTCCGTCTTGGATAAAGTCTTTTTCGGCAACAGCGGTGCGGAAGCCAATGAAGGGGCCATCAAGTTGGCGCGCAAATACGGACGCGAAGTCCACGGGGAAGGCTGCTATGAAATCATCACGGCCGACAATTCCTTCCACGGACGCACTTTGGCGACGTTGACGGCGACCGGCCAAAAACAATTCCATAAAGATTACGATCCATTCCTGGAAGGTTTCCACTATGTCCCTTTCAATGACTTTGAGGCTTTGGCCGCCAAAGTTACGGAAAAAACTTGCGCGATCCTGCTGGAGCCGATCCAAGGCGAAGGCGGCGTCTACGTGGGCGATCAGGCTTACCTGCAGCAAGTCCGTGCGCTCTGCGACGAAAAGGATATCCTGTTGATATTTGATGAAGTCCAGACAGGGATGGGCCGCACCGGCACGCTGTTCGCTTACGAAGGCTACGGTGTGGAGCCGGATGTGATGACCTTGGCGAAAGCTTTGGGGAATGGCGTTCCAATCGGCGCGCTGTTGGCGAAGGATGCCGTCGCTTCCCACTTCAAACCGGGCGACCATGGCTCGACTTTCGGTGGCAATCCGCTTGTCTGTGCGGCGGCTGTCGCAACCATCCAAGCAATCGAAGACGAGAACATCCTGGCGAATGTCAATGAAATGGGCAGCTATTTCGAGGAGAAACTGGCAGCAATGAAAGAAAAATATGACTTCATCCTTGACGTGCGCGGCAAAGGCCTGCTGCTCGGGATGGAATTGGCCATGAAAGGCACCGACATCGTCGCGAAGTGCTTTGAAAAAGGCGTCATCATCAACTGTACGCACGATACGGTATTGCGTTTCCTGCCGCCGCTGAACGTCACGCGTGCAGAAATCGACAAGGCTGTTGCAGTAATGGATGAAGTTTTTCAAACAATTGAAGCATAAAGAAAGGACGGCAAAACATGCCTAAACGAACAGATATCAAGACGGTCCTAGTGATCGGCTCGGGACCTATCATCATCGGCCAAGCCGCGGAATTTGACTATGCCGGTACGCAGGCATGCGTAGCCTTAAGGGAAGAAGGATACAAAGTCATTCTAATCAATTCCAATCCAGCCACGATCATGACGGACGTTGAGATCGCTGATAAAGTCTATATGGAACCATTGACGCTAGAGTTCATCGCGAACATCATCCGCAAAGAACGTCCGGATGCCTTGCTGCCGACATTGGGCGGCCAGACCGGCTTGAACATGGCTGTGGAATTGGACGAAGCCGGCATCCTGGAGGAATTCAATGTCGAGTTGCTTGGCACGAAACTGACTTCTATCCAACAAGCCGAAGACCGCGATCTGTTCCGTCAATTGATGGCGGAATTGAATCAGCCGGTTCCGGAGAGCGACATCATCCACACCGTCGAGGAAGCTTTGAACTTCGCAGCGGAAATCGGCTATCCGTTGATCGTCCGTCCAGCCTTCACGATGGGCGGGACCGGCGGCGGCATCTGCCATAATGAAGCTGACTTGCGCGAAATCGTCGCCAACGGCTTACGCTATTCTCCGGTGACACAATGTCTGTTGGAAAAATCGATCGCCGGCTTCAAGGAAATCGAATACGAAGTGATGCGCGACAGCAACGACAACGCGATCGTGGTCTGCAACATGGAAAATATCGATCCGGTCGGCGTCCACACAGGCGATTCCGTCGTCGTGGCGCCTTCCCAAACCTTGTCCGATAAAGAATACCAAATGCTGCGTGATGTCTCCCTGCAGATCATCCGCGCCCTGAAAATCGAAGGCGGCTGCAATGTCCAGTTGGCATTGGATCCGTACTCGTTCGATTACTACATCATCGAAGTGAACCCGCGCGTCAGCCGTTCATCGGCTTTGGCGAGTAAAGCGACCGGTTACCCGATCGCGAAGATGGCTGCGAAAATCGCCGTCGGCCTGACGTTGGATGAAATGAAGAACCCGGTTACCGGCACATCCTATGCCGCTTTCGAGCCGGCTTTGGACTACATCGTCTCGAAAATCCCGCGTTTCCCGTTCGACAAATTCGAAAAGGGCGACCGCACCCTCGGCACCCAGATGAAAGCGACCGGCGAAGTCATGGCCATGGGCCATACATTCGAGGAATCGATGCTGAAAGCCGTCCGTTCCCTGGAATACGGCGTCAACCATCTGGCGTTGCCGAAAGACCAAGGGCAGACCGTGACGATGGCAGAAATCGAACAGAATATCCGCGTCGCCTGCGACGAGCGCCTGTTCTACCTAGGCGAAGCGCTACGCCGCGGCGTCACGCCGGAAACGATCCACGAATGGAGCGAAATTGACTACTTCTTCCTGTACAAATTCAAGCACATCATCGATCTTGAAAAAGAAGTGGCGGCCAACGTGAAGGATCTGGACACGTTGCGCGAAGCGAAGAAATACGGCTTCAGTGACGAAATCATCGCGGAATTGTGGGGCATGGCTTCGGAAGACATCTATGCCTTGCGCAAAGCCAACGGCATCGTGCCTGTCTTCAAGATGGTCGATACGTGCGCGGGCGAGTTCGAATCGTTCACGCCGTACTTCTACAGCACGTACGAAATGGAACAGGAATCGTTCCCGAGCGACCGCGAAAAAGTCATCGTTCTGGGCTCCGGTCCGATCCGCATCGGCCAAGGGGTCGAGTTCGACTACGCGACCGTGCATGCAGTCTGGGCGATCCAGGAAGCCGGCTACGAAGCGGTCGTCGTCAACAACAACCCGGAAACCGTTTCGACGGACTTCTCGATCTCCGACAAATTGTATTTCGAACCATTGACCGAAGAAGACGTGATGGCCATCATCGACCTGGAACAACCGCTGGGCGTCGTTGTGCAGTTCGGTGGCCAAACGGCCATCAACCTGGCCGACAAATTGGTCAAACACGGCGTGAAGATCCTGGGCACGAGCCTGGAAGATCTGGACCGCGCCGAAGACCGCAAACTGTTCGAACAGTTGCTGCGCGACTTGGACATCCCGCAAGCTCCCGGCAAGACAGCCGTGACCGTTGCAGAAGCGGTCGCTGTGGCCGACGAAATCGGCTATCCGGTCTTGGTGCGTCCGTCCTACGTCCTGGGCGGACGGGCGATGCAGATCGTCTACAACCAAGCCGACCTGGAGAAATACATGCGCGAAGCGGTCGTGGCCAGTCCGGAACGTCCGGTTCTGGTCGACCATTACTTGGTCGGACAGGAGCTGGAAGTCGACGCAATCTGCGACGGCGAAACTGTCCTGATCCCGGGCATCATGGAACACATCGAACGCGCCGGCGTCCACTCGGGCGACTCGATCGCAGTCTACCCGCCGCAGAACTTGTCGGCTGAATTGATCCAAACAATCGAGGACTACACGATCCGCGTAGCGCAAGGCCTGAACACGATCGGTTTGGTGAACATCCAGTTCGTCATCAGCAACGGCGTCGTCTACATCATCGAGGTGAACCCGCGCGCGAGCCGGACAATCACGTTCCTGAGCAAGGTGACCGGCATCCCGATGGCGAACTTGGCGATGCAGGGCATCCTCGACATCAAACTGAAGGACCAAGGCTACACGACCGGACTGGTTGCGCCAAAAGCCGGCGTGTACGTGAAGATGCCGGTCTTCAGCTTCAACAAGCTGAAGAAAGTCGACACGGTGCTGGGTCCGGAAATGAAGTCGACAGGGGAAATCATCGGAAAGGATAAGGTCCTTTCCAAAGCGCTGTACAAAGCTTTCCGTGCCGCCAATATCCAGATTCCCGAGTACGGTACGGCCTTGCTGACGATCGCTGATAAGGACAAGCAGGAAATCCTGCCGCTGGCCAAGCGTCTGGTCGCAGTCGGCTACCGTCTGCTTGCGACAAAAGGCACCGGCCAAGCCTTGCTGGATGCGGGCCTGCCGGTCACGATCCTTAAAAATGGCGAAGCCAAACGGGAAAATATCCTGAAAGGCATCCATGACGGCGATATCCAATTCGTCATCAACACGATGACCGAAGGAAAGACTGACGAAACGGACGGCTATTTCATCCGCCGCGAAGCCGCGGACAACAATCTGCCGTGCCTGACCTCGCTGGATACGGCCGAAGCGCTGCTGCAGGCGATGGAAATGATGCATTTCCAATTGCAGGCAGTCGGAGCGGAAGCGATGTTTTAAACAGATCCATTTCAAGAAATAAAGGGCTACCTCATTTTTAGAGGAAGGCCTTTTATCGTCGTTAATCGGTAAATTTTTGCGCGCAGACAATCTGCACGCTGAAGTCTACATTCTTCTCCGGCGAACGGAGGCTTGCCGAAGTTCAGGATGCATTTCGTTTACGTTCTCCGATGAAGGTGGCTTCGTCGGAGGTGAGTCCGATTGTTACCGATGTACTCCTGTGAGCAGACGGTTCACCGGAGCTGGGACGGATTACCTTATTTATTGCCTGCACTCCTCCGGTCAGCGGGCGCAAAGAAGAGGCTGTCTCGTGATGAGATAGCCTCTTAGCTGTTTTTATCGGAATGTATTCACCAATGTCCCGATGCCTTCAATCGTGGATTCGATGACGTCGCCCGGTTTCAGCCAGACTTGTTCATCTTCCGGGTAGCCCATGATGACCCCGTCCGGCGTGCCGGTGAAGATGATGTCACCGGGTTCCAGGGCGAAGTGCTGGGATATGTAGGAAATGATCGTCGGCAGGTCGAAGATAAGCAGGCTGGTGTTGCTGTTCTGGCGCAGTTCCCCGTTCAGTTTGAGGGAAATGGCCAGATTGGTCGGATCGAGCTCATCGGCAGTCACGTAGATCGGTCCGAGCGGCGCGAATTTATCCGGCGATTTTCCCAACAGCCATTGCGGAGAGCCTTTTTGCCAGTCGCGCGCGGTCACGTCGTTGCCGATTGTGTAGCCCGCGACATGGTCAAGCGCTTCTTCCGGCGATACGCAATAAGCTTTTTTGCCGATGACCGCCACCAGTTCGACTTCGTAATCGACCTTCTCGGTGCCGGCGGGGATCGGAATGGCTTCCTGATGGGCAGCCAAAGCGCTCGTGAATTTGCTGAAGACAAGCGGTTTTTTCGGCTGCTCGCTTTTCGTTTCCGCGACATGGGCGGCGTAGTTCTTGCCGATGCAGAGGATTTTGCCGGGGCGGGAGAGCATGGGCAGGAAAGCGAGTTCGTCGTCCAAGGAAACATAGTAAGCCTCGTCGGTCAGCATATCCGCGTGGGCGAGGATGGCGTCCAATTGCGCCGCTTGTTCCGGATCCTCCAAAACATCTTCTATATAGGAAGGAAAAGGCAGGGAGAGAGCAGCGGCCGCTTTGGCGACATGCAGGAAACCGCGCCCCGTCTTGATGCCGAGGCAGCTTTGGCCGTCTTCTGAGAAATGAATCAATTGCATAGGGAAAACCTCCTTGATGTTGGTTTGAAACTTGCTTATAACCAGTGTAGCAATTATTCCCAAAAAACGATAGATTTAATGAAGTATCTGCAATAATTTTCGTGTTTCGGGAAAGAACACAAAAAGATTCCGATGGATAGCGGTTACCGTTTTCCGTTTCCCAAAAAAACAGTAGTCTTTCCATTTTTATGTGATAGAATAGGAATCATAAATTTCTAATAGGATTTTCATAGTGCTGGAAAATGGTATAATGGACTCGACAAAAAATTGAAGAAGCAGGGGCGAAAAAAGATGAGAGCAATCATGACCGTAACAGGTAAAGACCACACCGGAATCGTAGCGAGCGTATCGGTGGAATTGGCGCGTCTGGGCGTAAATATCCTGGATATTTCACAGACCATCATGGATGAATACTTCACGATGATTTTGATGGTAGAACTGAATGAAGCGAAAAATTCAGTCAAGGAAGTCAAAGAAGCGATGAAAAAAGTAGAAGACGAACAAGGTTTGGTCATCCGTTTACAGGCAGAAGACACATTCCATGCAATGCATCGGATCTAGGGGGACATTTGAATGTTAAGAACAGATAATATCTTGGACACCATTCGAATGTTCGAAGAGGACAATCTGGACATCCGCACCATCACCATGGGGATTTCTTTATTGGACTGCATCGACAGCGATGGCGAAAAGGCTCGTGAAAGAATATACAAAAAAATCACCACCAAAGCGAAGAACCTGGTCAGCGTAGCGCAGGAAATCGAAGACACGTACGGCATTCCGATCACGAACAAACGCATTTCGGTAACGCCGATCGCCTTGATCGCCGGCGCAAGCGATGACACCGATTATGTGGCATACGCCAAAACGTTGGATGCGGCGGCGAAGGAAGTCGGCGTCGACTTCATCGGCGGCTTCTCGGCTTTGGTCGAAAAAGGCTACAACAAAGGCGACAAAATCCTGATCGAATCGATCCCGGAAGCTTTGGCCGTTACGGACAAGGTCTGCAGCAGCGTGAATATCGGCTCCACTAAAGCAGGCATCAACATGGATGCCGTCAAATTGATGGGCGAAATCGTCAAAGCCACAGCGGAAAAAACGGCCGACAGAAACGGCTTCGGCTGCGCAAAATTGGTTGTTTTCGCAAACTCCGTAAGCGACAACCCATTCATGGCGGGCGCGTACCACGGGGTCGAGGAAGCCGATTGCGAAATCCACGTCGGCATCTCAGGGCCTGGTGTCGTGAAACGCGCATTGGAAAAAGTCAAAGGCGAACCGATGGACATCGTTGCCGACACAATCAAAAAAGCCGCTTTCCAGATCACCCGGATGGGACAATTGGTCGGAAACATCGCTTCGAAGAAATTGGACGTGCCCTTCGGCATCGTCGACTTGGCATTGGCTCCGACTCCGGCAGTCGGCGACTCTGTTGGGGAAATCCTCGAAGAGTTCGGCTTGGGCGTAGTCGGTACGCACGGAACCGTCGCTGCCTTGGCTGTCTTGAATGATGCAGTCAAAAAAGGCGGCGTGATGGCGTGCAGTCACGTCGGCGGCTTGTCCGGCTCGTTCATCCCTGTATCCGAAGACCACCGCATGATCGAAGCGGCTGCAGCCAACCAGATTTCTCTGGATATGCTGTTGGCGATGACGGCCATCTGTTCGGTCGGTTTGGATATGATCGCTGTCCCAGGCGATACGCCTGCGACAACCTTGGCGGCGATGATCGCGGATGAAGCGGCCATCGGGGTCCAAAACAACAAAACGACAGCTGTCCGGGTGATTCCGGCAATCGGCTGCGGGGTGGGCGATTTCGTCGAATTCGGCGGTTTGCTTGGTCGCGCTCCGGTTCAGCCTGTCCATGAAGAAAGTTCGGCTGATTTCATCAACCGCGGCGGACGCAGCCCGGCACCGATCCATTCATTCAAAAACTAAATGCAAACCAAAAAGTGGAGCTGTTCCGTTGCGGGGCAGCTCCACTTTTTGCGTTTCCCGGGTAAACGGGCCGGGAACTCCGGCGAGGGTGGGCTTTGCCGGAGGTCTGTCCAGTATGCAGTTAGTGTCCTCCGGTGAGCAAGGCCTTGCAGGAGGACACCCTGATAGTTGTCTTCCTGCTCCGGGGAGCGGAACCCTGGCCGGAGCAGGGTGCGCGATTTTGCGGTCCTCCTTTGACGGCACGGCGGCCAGGAGAGAATGCAATTCATATGCCAAGG
>Ga0194137_10001520_pt1 | contig 14177 bp, 12 predicted proteins | sample TARM_MetaG_T3_14_FD_134025 | JGI IMG/M metagenome (GOLD analysis project Ga0194137, IMG submission 134025) | Freshwater microbial communities from Pennsylvania, USA, analyzing microbe dynamics in response to fracking - TARM_MetaG_T3_14 (version 2) | ecosystem: Environmental > Aquatic >... | reverse complement strand
TTGCGCGCATGAAATACCAGCATCCCGATATAACAAAAAAAAGGATAAGTTTCGCTGTCTCTATTGAAAATGATATATATGTTGAATGCTATACATTTCATGATTTGATGTCTATTTGTAACCTAAACGGAGATTTGATTTGCAATATTTATGGGCCTTCATGGGACATTAAAGAGTCAAATAAAGTTCATCATTACGGAGGTGTAATATTTTGCAAAGATAAGATACTAGCTTCGTATTCTGGTGGCGCTAATTTTTCTGATGAATACAATCCTACAAAGTAGAGGATATTATGGCGTAAAACAAAGTCGTAACAAATCAAAGAAAACACACGTTATATCATTGATACACAGATACTTCTTTGATTTGATTTCTTTTGTTTCCTTGACTGTTAAAAAACTATTTTCGGTACATTTTTGTTGCACGTTTGTTACGCGAAACAAAATAATCTTTACAACTTTGACCTCAGAGAAACCCGAATGTGGGCATAAAAGAGAAACAAATAAAAGCATATAACAGCATGGGAAGACAAAAGAAAGTATCAAAACCGAAAGAGCCTGTTCGCATTCGTCAGCGCAAGTTGAAGAATGGAAATATCAGCCTCTATCTCGACATTTATTCAGATGGTGTCAGAAAATACGAGTCGCTGTCGCTCTACCTCGTTCCAGAGAAAGACCCGATTTCAAAAGACCAGAACAGACACGCTATGCAAGTGGCAAACAAGGTGAAGTCAGAAAGAATATTGGAGTTGCAGAACCGTGGCATCAAACAATGGGAGAAAATCAAGCAGGAGAATATGCCACTGCTGACTTGGCTCTGCAAATATGAGCAGTCGGACGGCAACTTTGCCAAATCCACATTGAAAGGCAGAAAGGAGATGCGCCACAAGATAGAACAATACCTTACCACGACTGGCGACATCAATATCTGTTTGTCAGAAATAGATGTTGATTTCTGCCGTGGCTTCGTGAAGTTTTTGAAAACGGCACATCATGGAGTGAAGAAAGACGCTACAGCTGTTATCAGTCAAGGTTGCGCACATCATCATCAAGCGGTATTCAATGGAGCGTTGAACAAGGCAGTGCGTGAGGGTATCATAGCAAGCAATCCAATGAAACTGTTGGATGCTAAGGAGAAGCATCAGCCAGCCGAAAGCGTAAGAGAATATCTGACCATTGACGAGCTGAAAGCCATTATGAAAGCGGACTGCGCCAACACGGAAGTAAAAAAGGCATTTATCTTCTCTTGCTTTGCAGGATTGCGCTTGGGTGATGTACGTGCGCTCACATGGAACAAGGTGTTTCTCGCATCTGACGGAAAGACAAAGTTTGTCCGCACGATCATGGAGAAGACAAACAAACTCGTCAATGTTCCATTATCAAAAGAGGCTCTGAACTGCCTTAATGAAAAGGAAGACCCGAACGAGCCGATATTCACTTTGCCAGGCACTCCAACGGTATGTCACGACATTCGCAAATGGATGCAAAATGCTGATATTAAAAAGCATATCTCGTTTCACTGCTCAAGACATAGAAAATTGTCTTTTGCATTATAAATAAGCAAGTTGCAGAAAATATTTCCGTGACAGGTAACGATTTAGAAACCAGCTATCGTTATTCGCTGATTAGCTTCGTTTTCAACAATACATTAAGAGCGTCTTATTAATGCAAAGGTACAAAATAATCTCTGATTTGCCAATAATCTGAAAGACATCTTTATCCTTTAAATTCATTGTAATATAAAAGTCTGCGGCTCAAATCACCTAAAATTTGACCGTAATCACTATCTTTGCATTAGAAATTTAGAATTTTAACGGATTTATCCGTTTAGATATAACATAACGTTCGCTGAACGTCTCGACACGAAAACTGGCACTTTTCAAAACAGACGAGACAACAGATGCAATGTTCATGCTATACGAAAGTATAGCGTGGGCTCTATCTGTTTCGTCTGTGGGTATGCCAGTACCTCGTGTCGGAATGGTGTGAGTTCCACGCTTCTTTTTTGCGTGTTACTCCGGTGAACATAACAAGAGTAAATAACGCAAATATTATCAACATGAAGAAAAAGATTATCCTTTACATCGCCGCGTCTATTGACGGGCGAATCGCCGAACCGGACGGCGGTATTGAGTGGCTTTCGGAATTCCCTATTACCGAAGAAATGAATTATGGTTACAAAGAATTTATGGATTCGATTGATACGATTATCATGGGCGGTCGCTCTTGGCGGGAGTTATCGAATATGGACGCTATGGGTGCGTATGCCAACAAAGCGGTTTATGTGGTTTCCCGCCATAATTGGGGAGAGAAAGAAAACCTTAAATTCATTACAGAAAATGTGATTGAACGTATTGTCGATCTGCGTAATGAACAGGGAAAGGACATTTGGCTATTTGGGGGTGGCGAATTGATTTCGATGCTGCTTGTCGAAAATTTGATTGATGAAATGCAGATTTGCTACATTCCCATCATTTTAGGCGAAGGCATATCTTTATTTCGCGATCAACACAAAGAATCACGTTGGAGATTGACTCAAAGCAAGGTATATGATTCTGGCATTCTTAAAGTTGATTATCAAAGAATAAAAATAAAACCATAAGCTAAAATTTAGGATTTTGAAGAAAATTCGTAATTTTGTAGTGGAAAAATTTTGGCTGAATGTCTGAAAATGTAGAAATATTGTTACAAGCAAGGGACATAAAACCGACTGCTATGCGTATGCTTATTTTAAAGAATATGCTTGGCTTTTCACGGGCATTCAGTTTGGCAGACTTGGAAACTGTAATGGAGACTGTCGATAAATCAACGATTTTTCGTACTATTATCCTTTTCTATGAAAAACAACTGATCCATAGCATTGATGATGGTTCAGGGGCTATAAAATACTCCGTATGCAGCAGTAATTGCAGTTGCAGCATCGGTGATTCACATGCTCACTTTCACTGTTTACATTGCAATAAAACTTTCTGCTTGGAAAAAGTTGCCGTTCCCGATTTAAACATTCCCGATAAATTGACTCCGGTGAGCATGAACCTCGTTATTAAAGGGTTTTGTGAAGATTGTAAGATGTTTGCAACTTAGTTGCAAAACAAAATCACTATCTTTGTCGCATGAAAATATTCGCAGCCATACTTGCATTATTTATTTTATCACTTTCGGCTAACACTTTTGACGGAATTGAGTGTTTGTGCCAGAAATATGAGATTGCAGCGAATATAGACGGAAATCAACAAAGCGATGATGGCTCATGTACCAACGGTTGTTCTCCTTTTCATTTATGCCATATTTGTTCAGGCTTTATTTTATCTTCAACAGTTCTTATTGTAAAACCAGTGTCGAACAATACGTCTTCTACTCCGGTTTCCCATCCTCAACAATTTATACCAGTATTCTACGGGAATATTTGGCAACCGCCCAAAATCGGTTAATTATAACCTTTTATAAGGGGCAAACTTTGCGTTGAACACATTTATTGCTGCTCAACGAAATAATTTTTGTATTCACTAAAGTTGTCAATAATTAAACCGAATGATACAATGTTCGATAAAATCATTAAGTTCTCAATAGAGAACAAACTTGTAATCGGGGCATTTACACTGGCTCTTGTTATTTGGGGAACCATATCCGTGGTTAATTTACCCGTGGACGCCACCCCCGATATTACCAACAATCAGGTACAAATCATCACACAAGCCCCAACTTTAGGGGCGCAGGAGGTGGAGCAGTTTATTACTACGCCCATCGAACTGGCTATGTCTAACATACCTGATGTAATTGAAAAACGAAGTATCAGCCGTAGTGGGATTTCCGTAATCACCATCGTATTTAAAGACGATGCCGACATCTATTGGGCACGACAGCAGATAAGCCAGCAATTGAAAGAAGCGGAATCGCTAATCCCTAAAGGATTAGGCGAGCCGACCTTAGCCCCTATCTCCACAGGCTTGGGTGAAATATATCATTATGTTATTCATACGAAGGAAGGGTATGAAGATAAATATACCAGTACCGATCTACGAACCATACAAGACTGGATCGTAAAACGCCAACTGGCAGGAACCGAAGGTTTAGCCGAAGTGAGTGGTTGGGGTGGCTATGTAAAACAATACGAAATAGCATTAGACAACGATAAACTGGCTTCTACAAACGTAAGTATAGCTGAGATTTACGAAGCTCTGGAAAAGAACAATGAAAACACTGGCGGAAGTTATATAGAACAAGGCAGTAACTACAATTTTATCCGTGGCATCGGTTTAGTCAAAACCTTATCCGACATAGAGCGGATTGTCATTAAAAACACCAACGGTACACCCATTCTAATTAGAGATGTAGCCGAAGTACGTTTCGGAACGGCAATACGCTATGGAGCTGTAACCCGTAACGGAGAGGGTGAAGTGGTAGCGGGTATTACATTGATGTTGAAAGGCGAAAATTTTTCGCAAGTGATAGCCAACGTTAAAGAGCGGATGGAGCAAATCCAAAAAAGCCTTCCCGAAGGTGTCGTGATAGAACCTTTTATTGACCGTACCGAATTGGTTGGTCGCGCGATGGGAACCGTGGAAAGAAATCTGCTTGAAGGTGGACTGATTGTCATTTTCGTATTGGTATTGTTGTTGGGAAATTTCAGGGCGGGATTAATTGTCGCCTCGGTAATTCCCCTTTCAATGCTCTTTGCCGTAAGTATGATGAATATATTCGGTGTGAGCGGAAACCTGATGAGCTTAGGAGCAATCGACTTCGGGTTGATTGCGGACGGGGCGGTTATTATAGTCGAAGCCATTGTCCACCGCATTACAGGAAAGAGCTTGTTATTTAGTAAAGATAAACCCATGCTTACCCAAGCCGAAATGGACAAAGAGGTTTACACTGCCGCTTCAAAAATCCGAAATACTGCTATGTTCGGAGAAATTATCATCCTCATTGTTTATCTTCCCATCTTATCGTTAGTAGGCATCGAAGGCAAGATGTTCAAACCTATGGCTCAAACAGTATCGTTTGCCATACTCGGTGCATTTATTCTGTCATTAACCTATGTACCAATGGTGAGCGCATTGTTTTTAAGTAAGAAAACCTTCCACAAAGAAAACTTTTCCGACCGCATTATCAACACTCTCAAACGTTGGTATCGCCCTGTTTTGGATTTCAGCTTGCGTTGGAAAAAAACGGTTATATTGTCAATGATTGCGCTGTTTATCGTCAGCCTCGGCGTATTCAACCGTTTGGGCGGTGAGTTTATCCCCACTTTGGAAGAAGGAGACTTAACTGTCGAAATTAGTATGATACAGGGAACTTCGCTAACACAGGTAATTGAAACCTTCGGTATGGCTGAGAAAATATTGAAAGATAAATTTCCCGAAGTAAAACAAGCCGTAACCCGTATCGGTAGTGCAGAAATACCCACCGATCCGATGCCTATCGAGCGAGGCGACATGATGCTATCCATGATGCCAAAGGAAGAATGGACAACGGCTGATAGCCGAGAAGAAATGATGGAGGCAATGGAAGAAGCCTTAGAGGTAATTCCAGGCATAAATGTAGAACTGACACAACCGATGCAGATGCGTTTCAACGAATTGATAACAGGTATTCGTCAGGACGTAGCCATTAAAATTTATGGCGAAGATTTAGAAGTGCTTTCTGCACAGGCGGAAAAAGTGGCTGGTTACATTAAAAATGTAGAAGGTGTAAGCGAACCGTTTGTAGAAAAAGTAACAGGATTACCGCAAATACAAGTGGAGTATAATCGCGACAAAATAGCGGCTTACGGTCTTACCATAAGTGATGTGAACACCGTACTACGAACAGCTTTTGCCGGAAACGTAGCGGGTGTGGTATTTGAAGGTGACAGGCGTTTTGATATGGTCGTTCGCCTGAAAAACGATTTGCGTAGCGATTTGGCTAATCTCGAAAACTTATTCGTAATGCTGCCATCAGGCAATCGTATTCCACTTAACCAAGTAGCTGAAATATCCTATAAAACTGCTCCTGCGCAAATCAGCCATGAAGATGGACAACGCAGGATATATGTCGGATTTAATGTTCGCGGTCGCGATGTAGAAAGCACCGTAGAAGAAATTCAACAAATACTGGATAATAAATTGAAACTTCCGGCTGGGTACTATTATACCTATGGGGGGCAGTTTCAGAATCTAAAAGAAGCTAAAGACCGCTTGATGATTGCTGTTCCGGCTGCGTTGTTACTCATTTTTGTACTATTATTCTTTACGTTCCGTAACGTGAAATTAGCCCTGCTTATTTTTACAGCTATCCCTCTTTCTGCTGTCGGCGGAATATTCGCCCTGTGGCTGCGGGATATGCCATTCAGCATATCTGCTGGCGTTGGATTTATTGCCCTATTTGGGGTTGCCGTACTTAACGGTATTGTGCTGATCGGACAGTTCAAACAATTGAAAGAAGAAGGTATGGATGATCTTTACCAACAAGTGCGAACGGGAACTGCAATTCGATTGCGTCCTGTAATTATGACTGCATTAGTAGCCTCGCTTGGTTTCTTGCCTATGGCTCTTTCCACCAGTGCGGGAAGCGAAGTCCAAAAACCACTGGCAACGGTAGTTATTGGCGGATTGATAACAGCAACTATACTTACCTTGTTGGTACTGCCTGCGCTCTACATTATATTCAATTCAAAAATCAACTTAAAGCGCAGAATAATGAAAATAGGAAAATCAACAACCTTGTCGATAATCGTTCTGCTAATTACATTTTCTCTGTTTTCTGTCAAAAATGCAAATGCTCAAAGCAACCGTAAATCCTTACAGGAATGTATTGATATAGCCATGGAAGGAAATCTGCAAATTCGTTCGGCAGGTTTAGGAATAGAACAAGCGAAGGCATTGCAGGGAACAGCATTTAATCCGGGAAAAACAGGCATTGAGTTTACCCAAGAACCCATTATGCCCGGTTTGACTGATAGAAAGATAGGCATTACGCAAACATTTGAGTTCCCGACTGTTTATACAAGTCAAAGCAAAATGCTGAAACAGGAAACTCTATTGGCGGAAAAATCGAAAAGTATTACACAAAATGAAATTGTGCGCGAAGTATCTGGAGCTTATTACAATATGCTTCACGCATTACAAACGGTCTATCTTTTACAGCAACAGGACAGCATATATGCCGATTTTTCGCAAAAGGCAACCGTTCGCTATAATACGGGTGAAAGTAGCCAACTGGAAAAAATGAATGCAGAAAGCAGGTATCAGGAAAATCGCTTGCAACTTAATCAAGCTATTTCAACATTGGCAAGCCGTCAATTAGAGATGCAAAGGCTACTTAATACCGGAGAAGCTATTATACCGCAAGAAGACGAGTTGAAAAAACTTCCTGACTTCGTTTCGTTAGATGTAGAATCGATATCGGTTAATCCAATGATAGGTTATTTCGATCAACAACTGAACGTAAGTATGGCACAGGCAAATGTAGAAAAGAATAAGCTACTACCCGATATTTTTGGCGGATATAACTTTAGTGATTCCAAAGTTCCGGGCTTTCAAATAGGAATCAGCATACCACTATTTTTCGGGGCACAACGCTCTAAAATCAAAGCAGCCAATATAAGAAGCACACAAATCAGTATGGAAAGGCAGCAAGCCTTACAATCTCTGCAAAATGCTTATGCCGTACAATACAATGAATATCTTAAAGCTAAAGAAAGTTTGACATACTACGAAACCGCAGGAATAACACAAGCCAATGATATGGTACGGATTGCCAATGCGTCCTACCAAATCGGAGAAATTGGCTACATGGAGTACATTCAAAATCTGCAAACGGCTATCGGTATCAAATTGCAGTATGCCGAAGCGATGAATCGTTTCAACCAGTCAATCATTTTGTTAAACTATTTAAAAGGGAATCAGTAAAATGAAAACAATAATAAAATCAATTGCAGCACTTCTTTTGCTGGCAGCTATAATCGGCTTTTCATCGTGTACAGAAAGCGGTAAAAAGCAGGAAGAAACTTCAACAGAAGAAAGCCATTCGGAAGCCATTGAAGTGTCCGAAGAACAAATGAAAGCCGTTGGCATAGAATTAGGAACGGTGGAAATGAAAAACCTTAACAGCTTAGTAAAAGCAAGCGGGCAGATGGCTTTGTTACCTCAAAATAAGGCTGATGTTACATCGTTAGCGGCAGGAATCATCACGCAAATTAAGGTTATCGAAGGAACTCCTGTGAGAAAAGGACAGACCGTTGCCCTATTGGAAAATCTCGAAATCGTGAAGCTGCAAGAGGCTTATCTCGCTCAAAAGCAAGAACTGGCTTTCAGCTATCAGGAATACGAACGCCAACAAGAATTAAGTAACCAAAATGCAGGAACGGGAAAAGTATTTCAACAGGCTACATCCAAATATGAAACAGATAAGGCACGACTTGCACGGCTTGAAACCCAACTACGCCAACTGAATATAAACCCGCAGATGGCAGCAGCGGGAAATTTTGTTACACAAATTCCCATCCTTGCCCCCATTAATGGCGTGGTCGGCGAAATCCATATCAAAACAGGAAGCTATGCCGATATGCAAACCCCGTTAATGGAAATCACAGACAATTCGCAAATACAGTGCAATATACAGGTGTTTGAGAAAGATTTCCCCAAAGTAAAAACGGGGCAGCAAGTGGAAATTGCCCTTACCAACATGGAAAAGGAATCTATTTCGGGAAAGGTTTACAGCATCAACCAGTCGTTTGAGAACGACAGTAAATCCATTACCATACACGTAAAATTAGATAACCGAGACGGTGTTAAATTACTTCCCGGTATGTATGTTTCAGCACTGATTAACATCGGCAATCAACTTGTAAAAGCCGTACCTGTCAATGCCGTTGCTCATGCAGAAGGTAAGCAGTTTATCTTTTTATTTACCGGAACAGAAGAAGGATGTAATGATCCTGATTGCAAAGAAGAATGTGATGATGAAGGTAAAGTTTTCCAGTTCAAAAAAGTGGAAGTGATAATCGGTACAACGGAATTGGGCTACGTGGAAATTACACCTTTGGAAACGATTCCCGAAAATGCAGAAATTATTTCAAAAGGAGCATTTTACATTATGTCTAAAATAAGTGGCGGGGAAGAGGAAGAATAATAATCAGAAAATTTAAGATTATGAATATGAAAGAAGAAAAATCAAGTGTTACAGCAAATGACTGTGGTTGTTCCTGTTCGTGTGACAATAAAAAACAGGAAGAAAGCAGCACATGGCGAAAATATATGCCTGTGGCAATCAGTTTTGTAATATTGATTGTAGGTATTATACTTGATAACTACATCAAAACAAGCTTCTTCAAGGGATACATTCGTTTGGCATGGTATATAACTGCCTATCTACCTGTGGGTTTACCTGTGGTGCTGAAAGGCGGTAAAGCCCTTTCCAATAAGGACTTTTTTACTGAATACACATTGATGGTTATTGCTACTGTCGGTGCGTTTTTCATTGGCGAATACCCCGAAGGTGTAGCCGTGATGTTGTTTTATGCTGTCGGAGAATTATTTCAGGAAAACGCGGTAAATCGGGCGAAAAGAAGCATCAGCGCATTACTGGATGTACGCCCCGAAACAGCCGATGTTGTGAAAGGTGATTCACTGGAAACCGTTTCTCCTGATAACGTAAATATTGAGGATATTATTGAGGTAAAAGTTGGCGGCAGGGTTCCTCTCGATGGTATTCTGCAAAGTGAATCCGCATCTTTCAATACCGCTGCACTTACAGGTGAGAGCGTTCCACGTACCATTCGCAAAGGAGAAGAAGTTTTAGCAGGAATGATTGCTGCCGATAATGTTTCAAGAATTGTAGTAACGAAACCTTTTGGACAAAGTGCCTTAGCGCGTATTCTTGACCTTGTTCAGAGTGCAACAGAGAAGAAAGCTCCTGCCGAACAGTTTATACGGAAGTTTGCAAGAATCTATACGCCCATCGTGGTTGCATTGGCAGCATTGATTATATTACTGCCAATGGTCTATTCAACCATAAGTCCTGCATTCGTTTATAATTTTAATGACTGGCTATACCGAGGGCTTGTTTTCTTGGTTATATCATGCCCTTGTGCTTTGGTTATCAGTATTCCACTTGGGTATTTTGGTGGTATCGGTGCTGCATCGCTGCACGGAATCTTGTTCAAAGGAAGTAACTATCTGGAAGCCATAACAAAAGTCAATACGGTAGTTATGGACAAAACAGGAACGCTGACACAAGGCGTTTTTAACATTCAGAAAATAGTTCCTGCAAACCATATTACCGAAACAGACCTGATAAAGTTGGTTGCATCGGTAGAAACGCAAAGCACGCATCCGATAGGCAAAGCGATTGTTGCATATGCAAATAAACAAAGTATTGAAATTACAAGACCGAATACTGTAAATGAAGTCGCAGGATATGGCTTACAGGCATCAATCAACAATCAAGCAATATTAGTAGGCAATCCCAAATTATTAAATAAAAACGGAATTGCATTCCCACCGGAGATAACTGCCATACCCGAAACGATTGTCGTTTGTGCCATCGACGGTTTATATGCAGGTTATATTCTCGTAGCGGATGCACCTAAAGCAGATGCAGCCACTGCGGTTAATGCTTTAAGAGAATTTGGTATTAAAAATATAGTGATGCTGTCCGGAGATAAGCAAGCTATCGTTTCAAAATTGGCGACAGAATTAAGCATACATCATGCTCACGGAGATTTGCTTCCGGAAGGGAAGGTAGAGTATATAGAGCAGTTGAAAGCTGATCCTTCAAACAATATTGCATTTGTAGGGGATGGAATAAATGATGCCCCTGTTCTTGCATTAAGTAATGTGGGTATTGCAATGGGCGGATTGGGTAGTGATGTTGCCATTGAAACAGCCGATGTTATTATACAAACCGATCAACCGAGCCTAATTGCTACTGCTATTGAAATAGGTAAAGCAACACGCCGAATTGTCATTCAAAATATAAGCCTTGCATTCGGGGTAAAACTGATTGTGTTGATTTTAGGAGCGGGCGGCTTAGCGACATTGTGGGAGGCGGTGTTTGCAGACGTAGGTGTATCACTTTTAGCAATCCTTAATGCTGTTAGAATTTTAAAAATGAAATTCTAAGAAATATTGTATAGAATATAAATATTATCCAAAGCAGTTTAATAAGTAATGGAAATATGTTTTATCAGAGAAATTACGATTGAAGCCCTGTCTTTACAAAATAAAGTACGAAATTATGATTCATTTTACTTCCCAGCTTAAAAAAGAAATAGATGCCAAGATTGAGCAAATAGAATGCTCTGAAATCAGTATGATTAACAAATCTTTGGAGGCTTCTCATATCCTTACTGAAGTATTCAATCAGTTGAAAATATTTATCCTGTCATACACTTTTAAAGATGAGGAAGAAGAAGTGTTATTTTTCAAAGAAATAAAACCCCGATTTTGTTCCCGCTTGATATACTATCGAAAGATCTATAACATTGAGATAAACCGTCCTGCGGGCATAGAAAAGCAACGGGAATACCTATGTGAAATGCTAAATGATATAAACAGATACAACTGCAAGCGGCTCGATTTTATACGCTACTACCGGTCAAGTTCATCACATTTGGATTCACTTTATTTCCTACGTGGTCAGACAAATGCAGAACAATATATGGAAACGTTTCGCCATGAATTTGACCAAAACTTTTCTACCAACTGCGATTTCAAAGTAGGAAAGATTCTGGCGAATGATATGCTTTCTGCTTATTTAATGGACGAAATAGAACTACTGAAAGACAATGGGATTAAAATTTTCACTAATGGTTTTCCTGCCACCAAAATAACATGGATGGGAAGTAAAGCGGAATTACAGGAACAAATCTTCTCATGGGACTGCGCAGGAATATTCGGAAAAGTACCACAAACACAACTGTTTGACTATATCCAAAATGTATTCAATATTCAGTTAGACCGTAACCTCTCACGAAGTTTCGATGACCTGAAAATACGGAATACACCTACACCATTTCTTGATAAACTAAGAAACGCCCTACTACGGCGTATGGGAAGAAAATAACGGATACCGATGTCGGTATTTTTAATAGAACGCCCGATTTTGATGCTAATTTAGGTCAAAATCGGGTGTTTTAGCGTATAATCCGTATTATACCGACCTTTTCTAACTTTTCTCTCCCTGCTTGTGACGGAAAATACATTTTTAATCCACTGTAAATAAGTGGATTAAAAATATTTTCAAGAAAAGTCATACCGACCTCGTTAGTGACTATTGGAAAAGCCCCGAACTTTGCAGTGAATCAATAAGTTGCAAATATGAAAGTGATAACCATAGAATCGGAAGCGTACAAAAGGCTGGTACGAAAAATCGAATTGATTTATTCCGATATAAAAAAGCAGGCAAAAGAAAATGCCACTCCGCAACCCGACCCTTCGGAAGTCTGGGTAAACGACCCTGATGCCGCTGCCATACTGCGGGTCAGCAAGCGCACCATGCAACGGTTACGCACTAATGGAGAAATAACCTACTCCATCCGAGGCGGTAAAGTGTGGTACACGCTGGCAGAGATTAAACGCCTGTTGCCGGGACGAGTAATTAGAAACGATAAAACGGAAGGAGGCAAGCCATGAGTGAGGAAGAGGAAGGATTAAAAGGTTTCATGCAGAAATGGTTCGAACAATTTATGAGGCGTTTCGACCGATTGGATAAGTTTATGGATATAATGAGCGGACGGCATAACGTCTTGAATGGGGAGCGGCTTTTGGACAATCAGGACTTGTGCCAACTGCTGAACGTGAGTAAGCGGACGCTCCAACGCTACCGCTCTGCGGGCGAATTGACCTATATAACTATCCATCACAAGATATTTTACACAGAGAAAAATGTAGAAAAATTCATACGCGACCATTTCGCCAAAGGTGATAATGACAGCGAAACTGAACTTGAACCTGAACCATCCGGTTAGCTTTTCTGATTTATCCATTGTTAAGACCCCGTACTGTCGTGAGATAGAGCGGGGTTTGTTATTTATAGCTGACAGACAATAAAAAAAGCGGATTGCTCCGCCTTTGAAACCGTTTCCGGTAAGTATTATGAATGCCGGAATACATAACCGTCATCGAACCAGTAGTCGGTCATAAATAAGTCGCGGGCGAACTTTTCATAGTCGAAGTAAGTTTTCGCAAATTCCGGCAGGTCGTAGCATTCTTCAACAACTTCATACGCATAATCTTCTTCATCTTTATACGCACCCTGAAAGTCATCCTCGAAGGAGGAAATCAGGTCGTTTATATCTTTGGAACTAAGATCGTAGCTTTCGTGGTTCAGCCAGACCTCGAATGCTGCTTTTTTATCATCGTCCATATCGTCTATGGCTTCGATAATTTCAAATATGTTATCGGACAGCCAGCTTTCTCCTATTAAACCGGAGGGTATATATTCCCAATCCTGAAACATCAGTTCCGGGTCTTCCTCATCCTTGTGTAACTCGCGGCAAGCCTCGTAAAATTCTTCTTTATCGGAGTAATCCGAAAGGTCTAACCACTTACCGAAAATTGAACCTTCATTATACTTAGCGTAAGTTCCTACATAAATCCGTGCTTCTGATATATTTTCCATAACCTTAATTTTTAATCGGCATCTGCCGGGTTGATTTTTTATTCAGGTGCATTTCCGGTGTAGGAATTAGGGCTGTCAAGTATTCACGGATAAAATACTACCCTGAACTTATATGGCGTGGAGATTTTTCCGTGAACCTGAAAGGCTTGTACTTTACTGCCCGTTAAGATTCCGTAAACACCTTTGCGCCATGATAGAAAATAACCTGCTGGGGCAGTTGCCGTATGTGTTAAGGTGGAAAATGAAAGAAGCCGGATTTTTAATGCTTACGCCTATGAATGATGGTTCTAAATTGATATGTGGTTGCTTGTCATAACCGATAAGGAAGATAAAATAGGCTGCCGTTTAAACCGAACGAAAGAAGAACCGTTAATAGTAAAAGATTGGGAATACCCGATTTTATAGGGAAAACGGTGTCGCTTTATATATAAATGCGAGCCTTCGAATATGGGCGAAAAATCGAGTAGGAGAAAATTAAAGTAGTTTTCTCCTACTTTAATTTTCGACCTCTCACACCACCGTACGTGCCGTTCGGCATACGGCGGTTCTTTATTTACGATGCAACCTCATATAAATGTT